>PDWI01001340.1_pt1 | contig 39219 bp, 32 predicted proteins | sample 1430891 | NCBI WGS metagenome assembly PDWI01 (sample SAMN01162508, study PRJNA174530) | Oral metagenome, whole genome shotgun sequencing project. | biome: Marine environment; feature: Marine mammal; material: Swab sample of the gingival sulcus; isolation source: swab sample of gingival sulcus... | reverse complement strand
GTAGTGTTTATCGCCGCTCCTGATTCGGCTTACAAAGTGAAGCAATGGATTGTAAACGGAGATGTTGTTGCGGGTAACCAAGACGATACTTTAAGGATTTCAAATTTAGATAAAGAAATCACGGTAAGCGTTGAGTTTGAAGATCAAACTGTTGTTCCTGTTGAGTATATCGTAAACTTTGCCGTAACCGGAGCCAACGGAACGCTTGTTGCCACGGTTGACAGCAGCGAGATCAATACCGGCGATGAGGTAGTTCAAGGTTCGGAGGTAGTATTTATCGCTACTCCTGATTCGGCTTACAAAGTGAAGCAATGGATTGTAAACGGAGATGTTGTTGCGGGTAACCAAGACGATACTTTAAGGATTACAAATTTAGATAAAGAAATTACGGTAAGCGTTGAGTTTGAAGATCAAACCGTTGTCCCTGTTGAGTATATCGTAAACTTTGCCGTAACCGGAGAGAACGGAACGCTTGTCGCTGCGGTTGACAGCAGTGAGATCAATACCGGCGATCAGGTTGCGGAGGGTAAAGATGTTGTATTCACGGCAACGCCTGATGCAAACCACAAAGTAAAAGAGTGGATTGTAAACGGAGATGTTGTTGCGGATAACCAAACTGATACTTTAACGATTATAAATCTAGACAAAGAAACTACGGTTACTGTTGAATTTGAATCGACAACCGGCATCAAGGGTATTACTCAGAATGAAGTGGAAATATATCCGAACCCGGTACAAACCGTTCTCACTATTGCAAACACTCACCAAATTGTTTCGGTGCGAGTGATTAATATTGCCGGAGAAGAATTGTATGCGGCTCCAAATAACGGTGCGGAGAAGATTACAATTTTTGTTGAAAACTTTGTTCCCGGCGTTTATTTCATCGTTCTGAGAACGGCAGACGGAAAAGAATTTAGCAAGAAAATTGTAAAATTGTAGTTATTTAACGAATCATTGAAGAGCGGAGGCAGTTCTTACGGAGCTGCTTCCGTTTTTTTTGCAGTTATCCGGATATTCCGGAAATTTTGATTTATTGCGAACCAAAACCCCAAGACCAATGAAATTAGAAATAATAAAATTAGATAAAGCAATTAACAAAGCATATTTTAAGCAAAGTCTAAAACGTGCTGATATTGAGTTATTTAAAGATAATTTTAAGAGCCTTTTTGAGCGAATAAACCACGAGGAAAGCGAAGAACACAACAAAAATATTATTTCTGATTTTTTAAAAAATACGTTCTACAAAAATAGATACGAGATAAATACTTCGGGACGCAAAGACCTTGTAATCCACAAAGGCACGACGAGCCAAACTGCAGTTTCAGTAATTATCGAAGCCAAAAGTCCGACAAACAAGGCTGAAATGATTAGCCGAGATAAACCAAATGCCAAAGCCTTGCACGAGGCTGTCCATTATTATTTGCACGAAAGGATAAAAAATCAAAACAAAGACCTTAAACATCTGATAATCACGAATATTTACGAGTGGTTTATTTTTGATTCAGTTGATTTTGAGAATTATTTTTACGAGAATAAAGAGTTCCGAAAAAAGTATGAAGAATGGGCAGACAAAGAATTGGCAGGCACTAAAACGGATTGGTTTTACTCCGAACTTGCCAAACCATACATCGACAGAGAAATAGAAACCCTAAAATGCGTACATATAAACCTTTTGCATTATGAAGAGTTGGTAAAAAACGAAACGGAAGACAATAAACTTATTAATCTTTATAAAATTCTGTCTCCTGAGCATCTGTTAAAATTGCCTTTTGCCAACGATTACAATAAAATAGACATCGGTTTTTACAATGAACTGTTGCATATTCTCGGACTTGAAGAAACCAAAAAGAGCGGGAAAAAACAAATAACTCGTATTAAACCCAAAAACAGAAAAGCCGGTTCGCTACTTGAAAACACGATAAATATAATACAGTCAAAACATCGCTTAGAACATATTGAAAAACCTAATTTATTTGGCAACACCGAAGAAGAACAAATTTTCAGCATTGCACTTGAATTGGTGATAACGTGGCTAAATAGAGTATTGTTCTTGAAACTGCTTGAAGCTCAGTTAATAAAATATCATAAAGGGGATAAAAATTATGAGTTTATCAACATCAATAAAATAAAAGATTTTGACGAGTTAGACGAACTGTTTTTTGATGTTTTGGCAAAACGACCCGAAAAAAGAAGTAATGCCGTAAATCAAAAATTCGGCAATTTGCCCTATTTAAACAGTTCTTTGTTTGAAATCACTAAATTAGAAGATAAAATCCTGTTTATAAGTAGTTTAAAAGACCGATTAACACTCGAAGTCTCAAAACAAACAGTCTTAAAAGACAAGCAAGGCAAGCGTCTTAAAGGTAAGTTGAACACTCTCGAATATTTATTTAATTTCCTTAATGCTTACAGTTTTTCAAGCGACGACAAAGCCGAAATTCAAAACGACAATCGAACAATCATAAATGCCGCTGTTTTGGGTTTGATTTTTGAGAAAATAAACGGCTACAAAGACGGTTCGTTTTATACGCCGAGCTTCATTACGAGCTATATGAGCAGGGAAGTAATACGAAATACGGTTGTTGATAAATTTAACGAAACCTACAAAAAACAATTCCAAAATTTTGAACAACTCAAAGATTTTATTGATTTTTCTGATGAGGAAGAGCGACAAAAAGCAAATGAAATAATAAACAGCGTTAAGATTTGTGACCCTGCCGTCGGGTCTGGACACTTTCTTGTTTCGGTTCTAAATGAGTTGGTTGCGGTAAAAAGCGAACTGAAAATATTGTCAGATGCGGCGGGAAAACGCCTGAGAGGCATAAAAATTGAGAATCACAACGACGAACTTGAAATAATAGACGAAGAAACCAGTGAACCATTTCAATATTTTGTAAACGAAAAAGGAAATCCGCCAAGCGAAATACAAAACGTCCAAAAAGCTATTTTCAACGAAAAACGTAACCTTATCGAAAATTGCATTTACGGCGTGGACATAAACCCGAAGTCGGTGCTTATTTGTCGTCTGCGTTTGTGGATAGAGTTGCTCAAAAATACTTTCTACACGGAAGAAAGCAACTTTAAATTTTTGGAAACACTGCCCAATATCGACATTAATATAAAAACGGGTAACTCGCTGATTAGCAAATTTGATACGGGATTGAATATTTTTGAACAAAAAGCTGTAAACCATTTAATTACACAATACAAATTTATCACCGACCAATACAAAGGCGTTACCGATTACGAGCAAAAACAATCTTTGCGAGAGCAAATAAGCAGATTAAAAACCGAGTTGGGTAAATATGCAATCCCACGAGATAAATATTATCGCAAGTATCTGAAAAAGAAAGATGAATTGGGGAAATTATTAAATGTAAATTCTACAAGTAAAGAGGTTGTAAAAAAAATAAGTGAACTAAGTGAGGAAGTCGCAAAACTTGAAGGTCGGTACAAAGATAATTATAACAATGTGTATGCCAATTCGTTAGAATGGTCTGTTGAGTTTCCTGAAATTTTGACCGACGAAGGCAAATTTAGAGGTTTTGACATTGTCATCGGCAATCCTCCGTATTTTTCGATAAGCAAAGAGCCGAAGCTCAAAGAAGTGAACGAAAATTACACAATTTTTAAAAATACGGCAGATATTTATACACTTTTTGTTGAGAGAGGAATGCAAATATTGAAGAACAAGGGAAAACTTTGTATGATTACGTCCAATAAATGGTTACGTTCGGCTTACGGCGAAAATTTGCGAGAATATTTGTTGGAAAACACCACAATTGATAAAATAATTGATTTTGACGGACTAAAAGTTTTTGACGAAGCAACCGTTGATACGGGAATTATAGAACTCAGAAAACAAAAGAACGGCAAAAAAATAAATACGGTTCGTTTTGACAAAACTTTTAACGTAGAAAAAGACGATATTGGAAAATATTTTGAGAAACACAAAATCGAGCTTAGCGGTTTGACAAAAGAAAGTTGGAATTTCGTATCGGAGCGAGAGAAGGCAATAAGGACAAAGTTAGAAAAAAAAGGGAAAGCACTTGAAAGCTGGAATATTAATATAAATCGTGGAATAACAACAGGATTAAACGAAGCCTTTGTAATAGATACAAAAACAAAAAACAGACTAATAAAATCTGATAAAAGTAGTGAAAAACTCATAAAACCGCTTCTCAGGGGAAGAGACATAAAAAAATATAATGTCGATTTTTCTGACTTGTGGATAATAAGTACATTTCCTGCTTTGAATATAGAAATAGAGAACTATAAAATATTAAAATCTCATCTTTCAAAATTCAAAACAAGGCTTAAAAGTAAACCCCAAAATTATAAGGGGAATTGGAGCGGACGTAAAACTGGAAATTTTGAATGGTTTGAAATTCAGGATAATACTGCTTATTATCCTGAATTTCAAAAAGAAAAAATCATATTCACAAAAGCATCGCAAACCAAATCTTTTGCATACGATGACAAAGGATATTATTTACAAAATACATCTTATATTTTAACAGGTGAAAACCTAAAATATTTGCTTGGGATTTTAAATTCAAAACTTATAACTTACGCATTTATAAACTTTTATCAAAGCGGAGGTATTGAAGGGGAAATAACTGTTCAGGCGATGAATAAAATACCGATACCCGAAATTACACCCGCCAACAAAGAACTTGTAAGCAAAATAGAAATCCTCGTAAACGAAATATTAGAGGTTAAAGAAACTGATAGTCAAGTAGATATTTCTAAGCAAGAAACAGCAATAAACAAACTCGTATATCAACTATACGATTTAACGAGTGAAGAGATAGAAATGATTGAAAAAGAATGAGATAAATGCCTGTAACAATGCAATTTGCCGTATTAGGAGTATAAAAAAATGCCGCTGTTTTCTTTATGGCTCTTAAGTGGGGAAGACGCATATCGCCCGGTAGTAGTCATTATTTTAGGCTTAATGCCGACTTTGCGGTTGGTGTGGTAAATTTATTGCCAATGTCTATTTTCAGCGCCTTATACGCCATTTAAATGGCATCTCTGATTTCGAGCAACATGGAGCGAGCATTTTTCAGTTTTTTGATAATCTCAAAATATTGCAAGGTGTCTTCTTTATTTTCCTTTAACTTCAATCGAGCACCTTCCAGGGTCATTTTGCGTTCCTTGACCAGGTGATAGATGATGTGCAAATTATCAATATCTTTTGCTGTAAAAAGCCGGTTGCCTTTTTTGTTTTTCTTGGGTTTTAAAATATCAAATTGGCTTTCCCAATATCTTATAAGCGAGACATTTACATTGAAAATTTTGGCTACTTCTCCAATGCTGTAGTATAATTTTATTTGATTGGGTTTCATTTTTATGCTTATTGTTCGTTTGTTTTATTGAATAATTCGGGGCGCATTGTGCGTGTGCGCTCCAAGGCTTTTTCCATTTTCCAATGCTCTATTGCCTTAAAATTTCCGGAAAGTAATACTTCCGGGACTTGCAAGCCTTTGTAATTTGCAGGACGAGTGTAAACCGGTGGCGCAAGCAGGTCGTCTTGAAACGAATCGGTCAATGCGGAGGTTTCGTCTGAGATTGCTCCGGGAATCAGGCGCACAATCGTATCGGTTATGACTGCTGCGGCAAGTTCACCGCCGGTCATTACAAAATCTCCGATAGAAATTTCACGAGTAATCAAATTGTCTCTAATGCGCTGATCTACACCTTTGTAATGCCCGCAAAGGATAATTATATTGCCGAGGCATGAAAATTGATTGGCTGTTTTTTGGTTAAACAATTCTCCGTCCGGTGAGGTATAAATGATTTCATCATAGGAGCGTTGTGCCTTTAAATGAGCAATGGCACGATCTACCGGTTCTATTTGAATGACCATTCCGGCTTCGCCGCCAAAGGGATAATCATCTACTTTTTTGTGTTTGTTGGAAGAAAAATCGCGCAGATTATGTACCACAATCTCCACCAGACCTTTGTCTTGCGCTCTCTTTACAATAGATTGATTGATAGGACTTTGTAATAATTCGGGAAGGACTGTGATAATATCTATACGCATAAACTCCGGTTTCTTTTATCCATAATAGTGTTGAAGAATAGCGGCTATCTCCATCATAAAGGCAATGCCGGCATGGACGATGAATCCGCCCCAAATATTCTTTTTTGCCAAAGAATGTACTCCTAAAATAAAGCCTCCGAAGAAGGCTGCCACGGCTTCTGCCGCCGGTTTGCCGAAATGCAGTATGACATAGACAGCTGCCATCGGTAAAATAGCATCTTTCCCTAAAACACGTGCCATTCCGATAACTAAGGCGCCGCGAAACATAAATTCAGTGGTAAGAAAGTCAAGACCGTAAACAATTTCAAAAATAACAGTTGCCTTGATTGAGGACATTCCAAAAATATCGCCATACTTCCAGAAACGGAAACGAGGATAAGCCGCTCTAAAATCACTTTGAAAAGATATGCCGGCGATAATCGGAAGCATAATCAGCAACATTAAAAAGAAGGGGCGGTAACTCATTTTTTCAAATCCCAAGCCGTAGAGGTGTTTGTCTTTTCGATCAAATATCAATTTGATGAAGTAAAACAACAAGATAATCGGCAGTAGGCGAGAGGCATTGAATGAAAGCAAATGAATGAACATATATTCTCCTATGCTGATATTCCCGAAGTCAATGAATCTGTAAACAGGCGGAAGGTGACTTATAATACCGAATATGGTAAAAAACAAAATGCTTTTGATCCAAAATTCGGCTTGTTTTAATTTTTTGAGTTCCTTTTTTATGCCAAGGGTAAGGATGACCACGGTCAAATAAGGCAACAAATAATAGAGCGGGTAGACCACCTTCGACCACGGGGTGTAGAAGAATGAGTTAATCCACTTTTTTTCAAAGGAGTAGGTGTAATTTAAATAAGTGCAAACAGCGAGAAACAGAAAAGTAAACCCGTAGGCGTACAGATTAAAATCTTTTCTGAGAAATGCTTTTAATTCGTTAACAATTTCCTTCATTTCAGAGTACTCTTTTTTCTTGAACGACTTGTTTGTCTTTGCGAACACCGATTATGCGTCCCGCGATAAGCCCCAGGGTGAATCCCGTCATTGCTGCAAATTGCAGGTAGGTCGGAGCAATGAAATAAGCGATGCTTGCGGATAAAAGCGTGCCTGTTGCCATGCCGGCAAAGGCGTACAAAGAGGCGTAGTATTCGCGAGGAACCAAGCGATGGGCTCGTTTCAAATGGGTTACTATTTTATCGCGTTCTTTTTCATAGGCGGTGCGTTCCGAAGGCGATCCGTTGATCCGGCTTGCCAATCGGAGGGTAAGTTCTTCCAAGCGAGGTTTAAAGTTTTGACATTCAACACATTGCTCCGAATAATCGTCGATATGAAAAGCGATCTTTTCCAATAAATCTACTTTGCGAAATTTGTAATCTCTCGGGTGAATATGCTCTTTTTCCGAAGCAATTCTGTTTTGAATTTCTTTTGCCCAAATATGCAATTTTGCCATTATCTACTTTTTTGGAAAAAGGACTTATAAAACCGGTGCATTACTTGCAGGTCTCGGTTTTACAAATCCTTTTCAACTTGGAGGATCTAAAAAAATTAATGAGCGGTTAAGGGATATTGACTCATCAATTCGTTTACTTCTTTGCGCACGGAGGATATGACGTTATCGTCTTCCGGGTTTAGGATTACTCGGTCAATCATATCGACGATTACGGGCATGACATCCTCTTTGACTCCGCGGGTGGTGATGGCAGGCGTTCCGACTCGGATTCCGGAAGTTTGGAAGGGAGAGCGAGAGTCAAACGGCACCATATTTTTGTTCAAAGTGATGTCGGCTTTTTCCAAGGCTTTTTCGACTACCTTTCCGGAAACTTCAGGAACTTTGGTGCGTAAATCAATCAACATTGAATGGTTGTCTGTACCTCCCGAAATAATTTTGTAGCCTTTTTTTGAGAAGGCTTCTGCCATGGCTTGTGCATTTTTCAGGACTTGTTTTTGGTAAGTTTTAAACTCTTCTGTCAGAGCTTCACCGAAGGCAACGGCTTTGGCGGCAATCACATGTTCCAGGGGACCGCCTTGTGTGCCCGGAAATACTGCGGAGTCCAAAACGGCAGACATCATACGGATTTGTCCTTTGGGAGTTTTTTTGCCCATAGGGTTTTCAAAATCTTGTCCCATAAGAATCATTCCGCCGCGCGGACCGCGTAAGGTCTTGTGCGTGGTGGTGGTGATGATGTGGCAATGTTCCAAGGGATTTTTTAAGAGTCCGGCAGCAATCAGTCCGGCAGGGTGGGAGATGTCAAACATCAGTAATGCACCGACTTTTTCTGCAATTTTTCGCATACGGGCATAGTCCCAATCTCGGGAGTAAGCCGAGGCACCTCCTACAATCAATTTGGGTTTGTGTTGCGTGGCGAGTGCTTCCATTTCGTCATAATCGACTCTGCCGGTTTCTTCTTTGACATTGTAGGAAACGGCTTTGTAGAGAATGCCGGAGTAATTCACGTGAGAGCCGTGTGTCAGGTGTCCGCCGTGGGAAAGGTTTAAGCCCAAGAATGTATCACCCGGATTTAAAACCGCTAACATTACGGCAGCGTTGGCTTGTGCGCCGGAGTGCGGCTGTACGTTAGCCCATGCCGCTCCGAAAAGTTCTTTGGCTCGATCTATCGCAATTTGTTCTGTTTGATCCACGATTTGGCAACCGCCGTAGTATCTTTTCCCGGGGTATCCCTCTGCATATTTGTTGGTCAAATAAGAACCCATGGCTTCCATAACTTGTTTACTCACAAAGTTTTCCGAAGCAATCAATTCGATACCGTTCTTTTGTCTGTTGTGTTCCTTTTCTATAAGGTCAAAAATTTTCTGATCTCTATCCATTTCTTGTTATTTTTTAAGGTGATACTTCTACGAAGCGCCAAATATAGTGTTTTTTTCGTAAAATTTGTACATATTTGATGAAAATTTTTACGCTTGTTTGTCTGCATTGTTCGGGTTATGGGGAGTTTTACTCTTGTCCTTTTTGACTATATTCGGCAGCACATATATAAAAAAAAGGCAGGAATCACGAAGATTTCCCGCCTCTTTTTTTTGGGTTGGCAATTTTTGCCTCGGAAGTTTCGGACTTCTAAGCCAAAAGTTGCATTTGCAGGTAAAAGGCTCCGGCTCCGGCAAGATAGCCGAGCAAAGCCAAGAGGCTGATGTTTTTCAGGTACCAAATAAAGTCGATTTTTTCCATGCCCATGGCGGCAACTCCTGCGGCAGAGCCAATGATTAGAATGCTGCCTCCGGTGCCGGCACAATAAGCCAAAAATTCCCAAAAGATGCCGTCTTGCACAAAGAATTGTTGATAGCCTTCGATTCCTGCCGGGGCAATTTCATACATGCCCATGGCTCCTGCCACCAGAGGCACATTGTCCACAATGGAGGACAAGACTCCGATTGCCAAGTTTATCAGGTAAATATTGCCCAAGTGTTTGTCGAGAAAATCGGCAAGTATGCCTAAGTGTCCGGCAGATTGCAAACTTGATACGGCAGATAAGATCCCCAAGAAAAAGAGAACGGTGGGGACATCTACTTTGGTCAATACTTTGATTACTTGCAGTTTTTTCAGCGCTTCGGGAGCATTTTTTTCCGATTCTATGTCAAATTCATTCAAATGCAGTTTCTTTTTGTTGTACCATCGGTGCAAAATTTCCGTAGTTACCCAAAGGATGCCCAAGCCCATCAGCATTCCCATGTAAGGAGGCAAGTGGGTTAATGTTTTAAAGACAGGAACAAAAAGCAGGACGGATACTCCGAGCAGTAAGATGGCTAATTGTTGTTGTTTGGGGACAAAACTTTCTTTGGTGTCGTTTTCGGGGCGTGTAACGTTGCCTTTCATAAAGATGGAAAGGACAAGCAAGGGAACGATCATTGTTACCAGTCCCGGGATTAATACTTTGAGGATTATATTTTTGGCGGTTACTTGCCCGCCGATCCAGAGCATAATGGTGGTTACGTCACCGATGGGCGACCAGGCTCCGCCGGCATTGGCTGCCAAAACGACCATGGAGGCAAAGAACCATCGTGTTTTTTTGTCGTCTATCAATTTTCTTAACAAAGCGACCAGGACAATGGTGGTGGTGAGGTTATCCAAAGCTGCGGACATGAAGAAGGTGAGTAAACTTAATATCCAGAGGAGTTTTACTTTGCCGGTGGTTTTAATTTTGTTCGTGATTATGCTGAATCCTTCGTGTTGATCAATGATTTCAACGATGGTCATGGCTCCGAGCAGGAAGAATAGGATGGCGGATATTTCGCCTAAATGGTGGAGTATTTGAGAGTCGATGAACCGGTGCATGCCTTCCGAGTTGTCGGCGTCCGGTCGGGCGTGCAAGAAATCTCCCCATGCTTTACTGACATATTCTCCGGCTTCATTCATGGCATGCAGGATTTCATGGCTCCCTAAGGCATAGACGACCCAAGTGAGTACGCCGATAAGCAGTGCGGGAGCGGCTTTGTCAATACGCAGGGGGTGCTCCAAGGCGATCATCATGTAGCCGAGGATAAAAATAACGAGCATGAGTATAAACATGATTTCTAAGGTTTAGTTTTTTTTGTGTAAATTTATTTTGTGTCTTCTTTTTCCGAGCATCGGTTGATGCAATGAATCAATTTTTCCAAGGTTTTGTTTTTGAAAAAATAGTAAGAGTTTTTGCCTTTTCTCTCGGACTTGAGCACGGTTTTATTTTTGAGTATGCCTAAGTGGTGAGAGGCTGCCGATTGTTCTATTCCTAAAATTTGGTGTATTTCGGATACGGTCATTTTTTTTCCGTCTTTCAGGAGGTTTAAAATGGCTACGCGCATCGGGTGCGCCATGGCTTTGAGCATTGCTGCCGCTTTCTCTAATTCTTCGATGTTTAAGTCACAGTCTTTGTTTTCTTTCATATTTGTGTTGTGTTAAAAATAGCTAATGTTTTTATTTTCTATGCTTGACAACAAGGCATTGGCCAAATTGCCGGCACCGATTCTGAACAGATTTTTGTTCAGCCATTGATTCCCCAATACATTTTTCACAATGGCGAAATAGACCAAAGCGGTTGCGGCGGAAGAAATACCTCCGGCGGGCTTGAGTCCGATTTTTTTTCCTGTTTTTTCGTGGAATATTTTTACGGCTTTGCACATAATCAAGAAGGCTTCCGGGGTTGCTCCTGTTTTTGCTTTTCCGGTGGAGGTTTTGATAAAATCAGCTCCGGATTCCATCGCTAAAAAACTTGCGTTTTTAATGTTTTCCGGGGTTTCCAAGGAGCCTGTTTCCAAAATGACTTTCAGGTGTTTTTCTTGACAAGCGTCTTTGATTTGGACGATTTCTTGAGCAACCGTATTCCAATCTCCGTCTAAAAATTTCCCGGAAGAAATGACCATATCAATTTCCGAGGCTCCGGCTTTTACGGCGAGCGCTGTTTCTACGGATTTTACATCAATGAAGGTTTGAGAGGCAGGAAAACCTCCTGTTACGGAGGTTATGCCGACCTCGTTTCTCTGCAAATTCTTTTTTACGGTATGTACCCATTCGGGATATATACATATGGATGCAACTTCCGGCAGTTGCGGGAAATGCCCGGGAAATTGATTGACTTTTTCGGTCAATTCCTTTATACCTGTCTCATTATCAGTTTCTTTTAGACTGGTCAAATCCAGTAAAGAAAAAATTGTTTTCAGGTTTTCTTCTGTTTGTAATTCTTCTGCCTCCTTGAGAATTTTGTTTAATTCTTGGGTCAGAAGAGCTTGATCTGTATTTAAGGAATATTCTTCCGGTGAAAAAATCATAAGAAATTTTGTAAAGGGTTATTTAACTTCCCAAGTGCTGCCGCTGTGGAGCAGGTCGTCCACGCATTTTATTTTTGCTTGGGCTTGTACATTTTTTATCTGTTCTTCCATCAGTTGTTCATAGGTCGGAGCCTCTACTTGACGAATAATGCCGAATGCCACGGGAAATCCGTCTCCTATTTGCATATTGATCAGTGCCAAATGCAATAAAGGATTTTTTTCGTGGGCATCGTGAACCAAGATGTCTGATTCGTTGATGTTGTCGGTTTCTAAATTGACAACTTTCAGTTGCATTCCGTCCAGGATAAGACCTTTCTTTTTATTTTTTCCGAAAAGCATGGGTTTTCCGTGCTCCAACCACAGTTGGTTGTCCGCTCTGAGAGCCGATGAGGTGATTTGATTATAGGCACCATCATTGAAAATCACGCAGTTTTGGAGTACTTCAACGACTGAGGCTCCTTTGTGTTTTTCGGCTTCTACGAGGATTTTGGCGGTTTCGTTTACTTTGTTGTCGATACTGCGTGCAAAGAATTTGCCTTGTGCACCGACAACCAATTCTCCCGGATGAAACGGGTGTTCAATAGTTCCGAAAGGCGATGTCTTGGTTATTTGTCCGAAAAGGGAGGTCGGGGAATATTGACCTTTGGTTAATCCGTAAATTTGGTTGTTAAACAGGATGATAACCAAGTCCAGGTTGCGTCTTATTTCATGAATAAAGTGATTTCCCCCGATGGCGAGAGCATCTCCGTCTCCGGTAATTTGCCATACGCTGAGTTCCGGATTTGCCGCTTTAACTCCGGATGCCAATATACCTGCGCGACCGTGTATGCTATGAAATCCGTAAGTATTCATATAATAAGGAAATCGCGATGAACAACCAATTCCGGAAATTACCGCATAATTTTCTTTGGGGTGTCCGATTTCTGCCATGGCTTTCTGTACGGAATTAAGGATGGCAGTGTCTCCGCAACCGGGACACCAACGCACTTCTTGATCACTTTTAAAGTCTTTAAAAGTATATTTTTGTTCTGTACTCATAAGTCTTTAATATTCAAGGATTTTTTTGATTTCTTCTTCCAGTTCCAAAACAGTGAAGGGGAGTCCCTGCACCTTATTGTATTGATAATATTTAAATTGCGGAAAGTTCATTCGCAATAAGTTTACAAATTGCCCCATATTGATTTCACAAACCAATATTTTTTTGAATCTTGCAAGTACTGCTTCCGTATTTTTCGGCATCGGGTAGATGTAGTTGAAATGGGCACAGGCAATTTTATATCCTTGTTTGTTCATTTGTCGAAGGACAGTGGTCAGGTGTCCGTAGGTACTGCCCCAGCCGACGAGCAGCAAATCAGCCTCGGGGTTTCCTTCTATCTTCAAATCCGGAAGATCATCAGCAATTTTTTCTACTTTATCTTTCCGAATGCGAACCATATCTCCATGATTTTCAGGAACGTAAGAAACATTTCCCGTGAGTAAATCTTTCTCCAACCCTCCGATTCGGTGTTCATATCCCGGGGTTCCGGCGGCAGCCCATTCTCGAGCAAGAGTTTTTTCGTCTCTTTTGTAAGGCAGATATTCGCCTTGTCCGGCCGGTTTCAACCGATGGGTGATTGTGGGCATATCTTTCATGGAAGGGATATGCCACGGTTCTGTTCCGTTTGCCAAAAATCCGTCTGTGAGCAATAGGACAGGTGTCATGTGTTCCAGAGCAATTTTTGCGGCTTCAAAAGCATATCGAAAGCAGTTGGAGGGGGTGCTTGCGGCTATTACGGGGATCGGGCTTTCTCCGTTACGTCCGAATAGGGCTTGATACAAGTCGGCTTGTTCTGTTTTGGTCGGCAAGCCGGTCGACGGACCTCCGCGTTGTACATTGATGATGACCAGAGGCAATTCTGTCATCACTGCCAATCCTAAGGCTTCGGATTTGAGAGCCAGCCCGGGACCGGAGGTGGAGGTTGCCGCCAAATTTCCCGCAAAACTCGCTCCTATGGAACAGACGATTCCGCCGATTTCGTCCTCGGCTTGAAATGATTTTGCTCCCAAGTCTTTTCTCCTGGATATTTCTATCAATATTTCACTGGCAGGAGTAATGGGGTATGATCCCAAAAATAAGTTAAGTCCGGATTTTTCGGCAGCGGCTAAAAGTCCCCAGGCAGCGGCTTGGTTGCCGCTCATATTTCGGTATGTGCCTTTGGGCAAATCTTCTGCGGGGTGTACCCTGTAAGAGGGCATCGACTGAATGGCAATTGCATAGTTGAAGCCTGCTTGCAATGCTTTTTTGTTGGCTTCGGCGACATTGGGCTTTTTAGCAAATTTTTGTTCAAAGAAATCTTCGGTATATTTTAAGGGGTGGTTGAAGATAAAGTAAACAATACCCAGGGCAAACATATTTTTGCACCGAAGCATTTCTTTGGGTTTTAAGCCGGAGTTAATGAGGGCTTCTTTGGTTAGAGAAGAGATCGGGCATTCTATGATATTGAAATTTTGTTTTATGTGCTTGACATCTTCACGAGTACATTGCGCTTTTTCAAAGTTTTTGTCGGAAAATGCGTCAGTATCCAAGATGATTGTTCCGCCCGGTTTGACACGATGACGGTTGGCTTTTAGGGCGGCGGGGTTCATGGCTACAAGTACGTCTGCATAGTCTCCGGGATTGTCGATAACTTTTCCGAAATGCAACTGAAAGCCGGATACACCGCCTACAGTTCCTTGCGGAGCGCGTATTTCGGCGGGATAGTCCGGAAAGGTAGATACATCCTCCCCAAGAAATGCGGAGGTGTTTGAAAATTGAGTCCCTGTCAATTGCATGCCGTCTCCGGAGTCTCCTGCAAATTTTACGACAACTTCATCAACTTCAATTATTTTCTTCTTCATTTTTTTTATATATTGATGGGTTTATTTTCTTTATTTGCCGGCAAACAAAACGGAAAACATTTGGTTCAATATATCAATTTTAGTCAGAATAAAATAGGCTGTGATGCTAAGTACGGCTAATATTGATATTGTACGAAGTCTTGCGGCTTGTTTGTCTTTGCGCACTTGCTGTCCTGCAAATTTAGAGGTGAAGCGTCCCTTTATATCGGGTCGATATGCTTGGTCTTCCAAAGTATCTTTAGAGGCTCGGGCAGCTTCTATTCTCTGTTGCAGTTTTTCTTTGCGTTCATCATAATAAAGCGGTTTGTAGTCGAAACGTTTGTGTTCGGAAAGTTTTATAAAACGAAAAAGACGAGCTTTCATAATGAATAGTAAAAGTGTTGATTAATAAAACAGACCTTGGTCGCCTTTCTTAGAACATCCAAACATAAAATTCAAGCCGCATATTACGTTTGTCATGTTTGTTTTTCTGAGTATTCTGTCGGATGCGTCGCTTTCGTTGATTAACCAGAAGGGCAAGGCGATATTGTCGGATATGGCAAAAATTTGGAAGGGGCCTAAGCGTAAAGAAAGTCCTAATCCTAAGTTATGCGAACGGTTTCCGTATGTATAACTCATTGTGTAGGTGCAACCTTTGAGGAAATACAAATTTGCTGAAAGAGTATATGCGGAAAATACTTGGTGGTTATAGAAGGCGCCTCGGTAGAGCAGTCCTATGTTTAACCAATCCAGAGGTTGATAACCGGCTCCGAAGTACATTTTGGTGGGTAATCCGGTGGTATAAGCTTCGTCCCGTTCTACAGGCGTAAATTGAGATCTGATGCTGTCTTTTAATTCCTCAAAAAGCTGATCGCCTTCGGATTTGGCATCTTTTTTTTCGGTAAATATATTATCTATAATGGTGTCGGCTTTCAATCCGGAAAATTCAAATATTCCTTGATTTATAAGGGATTTGGCATTGCTTTTCCATCGTACAAATCCCAGATCCACGACAGAGGCTGAAAGCAATAATTGATTGTCCAACAGGGAAACTTCGGCTCCTAAATCGACTCCCATACCCGGGTTTTTGCCAAAGATTAGGGTTTTTGCCCATTCTGAGGGTTCCATTTCGTCCAGATCTTCGATTTCCAAATCTCCGGTAAAATTTCCGTCTTCGTCTTTTTTCATTTCCCAAGGCACGGGCATGGAGCCGCGGGCATGGACGTCAGTGTCAAAATGCCAATTGTAGATGCTGTCCGGATGGGTTTCGGTATGCCAGTCTATCTTCATTTTTTTTGTACTCAAATCGGCAGTTCCTCCGATGTATTTCAGGCGTCCGCCTATGGTTATATTCGGGTTGATTCTTTTGGATATTCCTAAATATATTTCGCTAAAAATACGCAATTCTTGTCTGAATTCGAATGCAACCGGGCTGTTATCTGATCGATAGTTTCCGTGTCTTATTTCTATCAAATCTTTGGGGTATCCGAAGTGTTCGTAGGCTTTGATGCCGGCACCGAAGGATAGGTAAAAATCATTTCCGATATCAACGCCAAGGTGAACGAGAGGGACGTGTGTGGCAACGCCGATTGCGTTTTTCTTCCCTAAGGATGACTCTATGCTTTCGAGGTCGAATTTGAAGGAATCTACTTTTGTGGGGTGTTTTTTGAATATTTTTCCAAGGTTAGGTCCTTGACTGTATGCTTCCGCATAGATTCCGCCTAAGGCTGAAAGAGCAAAGAATCCTTTGCATTCGGGCTGTTTGGCAGGGTTGAGGTGCAAAGTTTGAGGCAGTGGACGCATCCAGTACATGGTGTTGATATGTTGAGCAAAAGCGGAGACGCCGAAGGTAGCCGTCAGTAAAATAATTATGGTTAGTTCTTTTCTTATATTTTTCATTATCCCGCAATTTATAGTTCTGTTATTGAAGCTTTGTAATTAATCTTAAAACCTAATCTTATACCCATGAAGTTGCCGTCCAGAATTTTCATGTATCGTCTCGTTTTTGCATCGGGAGTATTCATTGTGAAATAGAACACAAGTTTTTTCACACCGGCAGCTTTTAACCTTTCCAATCGTTTTTTACTCATGGTAACAATTTCTTTTTTTATTGTTGATTCGGTTACTCGATTTTGCTTGTCTACTTTTCCGCGCGGCACTTTTATTGATTTTTCAAACAATGAATCTACGGGGATTATCGTATTTTCATCCTGTACAAAATAGGCTTGTAAATCAATGTCGATGGGGTATGCGTTCTCGAAAAATATTTTAAACTCAGCACTTTCTATTTCATCTACGTTGTATTCGGTGGCATCAAAGTCAGAAATTTCTTTCATTTTTAAATCTACCAAAGCGATTTCTAGAGGGAAATCCATATCGAGATTTACGTTGACCGGTTCGTTTCCCGTAGCTTTAAAAGGTAGTCGTGTTGCTTTTGAGTTTCCTGTTGATATATCAAAAGATGCGTATTGAGGCAAGGTGGACAGATGAACAGGAAAGTCTGCTACTTTCGTGGTATCTACAAGCAGTTTAGAGTATTTGGCAACTCCTTGTTGGGTCGCAGGATTCACGCTGAAGGATATATTTTTCACCTCTTTGTACACGTGTTTTTTTGAGTTGTGCAGTTTTATGGAGTTTACTTGGAGGGTGTCCAAAATGGGAGCTTCACTTTCTACGTGAAATGTAAATTTGGGGGCTTTAATAAAAAATTTACCGCTGATGAACGGACCGAAGATGTCCAATGCATACAATCGAGATTCAAATTTGAACATTCCTGCGGGAGCAAAAAAACCGGAGGGAATCGGGAAGGTTACCAGAGGCGCATCCTTGTAGATGTCTTTCATTTGAAAGGATTGAAAATTTTTGCGCAACGCTCTTATGTGGAGCAATTTATTGGAGTCGTGTTCTGCCCACGAGGAGGAGTCTTCTTCAGGAACTATAAATTGTTCTATTCTTACTTTTGTGTCGAGCAATGGTCCGGCAAGATTCCCGTCCAACGAGAGGTCGTCAGTTACTTTATCGACTTCTTCTATATGGAAGTCTCTTCTGCAACTTTCTGAAAATAAGAAGATTGCAAAAGAAAAAATGAGAAATAGGCTTGTTTTTTTCATGTATTCAAATTTTAAAATGGTTTAATTTCTTAGTTCAAAGTTTGTGCAAATGTATTCATAAATTTTATTTGACCTCATATTTATATAAATAATTGTCTTTATTTCCTACGATCAGCGAGAATTTTTCGCTGTTATTAAACATGGTTATGCTGAAAGGACCCTTGCCGGATAGGGGGAAACCTTCAATTTTATTTCCCTTATTATCAATGAGGTAACTCTGTCTTTTGGTGCCCGCTCCTATACGAATGTCATTACTGCCGAAGGTGTAAATGGCGGGCGGATAATTTACATTGTTTGTATATTTAAAATCAAAGATTTTTTTGTTGCTCATGCCGTCAAAAACAGTTGTGCGATTAAGGTCCGTGAAGATATATTCGGGGAATTTATCATTGTTGAGGTCGGTGTAGTTAAAATAGTGATTTTCCGTAAAAGTTTTTAAGTTCTTTTGAGAAACTTTTCCGTCTTCAAATATGAAGTAAACGACACCGGTGGGACCGCTAACGGCAAAACGAGCCTTGTTTTTTCCGTGAGTCGGCATAAATTCAATTTGTGTGTTTGGAGCAAGGGGAATATCTATTTCGGGTTTGATGCGTGTTTCCCCACGTCTGTTTAAGATGTACAAGCGATTTTTATCTCGAAATACCACGTAGTCTTTGTTATTGTCTTGATAGACTTTAATCGGCTGATTTACAATGCTTTCAGATTTCTCAAATTGCCACCCGTCAATGAGTTTTCCGAAAATATCGTAAAGGTAAACTTTCCGGTTTTTCCCGGCGACAAAAATTCGATAGTTTTTGTTGTGGTCATAATCCACGGCGCAAATTCCGTTGCAGGCTTCAACAGGGAGCTTAACCGGGTATCCTTGCAGCCAGTTGCCTTTACGGTCGATGCCGTAAATTTCATCTTTGGTGTTAAACAATAGTTGTAATTTATTGTTCTTGTAATAGTCGATTTGATAAATATCACTGATGATTCGACCTCCTAACTGTCTGCTCCACAGTATAGTACCGTTTCTGTCCAAAAGGTATAATTTATTGCCGGCATCTTGCACGGCTATTTCTTTTTCAAAAGTATTGTGATTCAATACAATGTAGGGTTTGGAGGCAAGCAGCGTGTCCAGTTTCACCTCCCAAATACTTTCCGATACCTCATTTTTTTGAGTTTCCAGTCCTATACAGGCAGAAGTATAAATGGGATATGTGTCCGCAATGTATTGGAATACAAGACCTTGCAGGGAGGTTAATTTTTCGAACTCACGGTCTGTTTGTTCATCTTTCTTTTTCAGCATATCTTTTATCAATCCTCCGGAATGAAAGATGTCGGTATAGCAGAAAAGGTTGGATTCTGCGGAAAGATTTTTTATGAAATCGTAACCGTAAGATTTTCGTTTGAAGGTTTTGTGTTCGATATATGAATTGACAAAGCTGTTGAGCGCATCGGCACTTTGTCCAAAGATGAGATAGTCTTCAACAAAAGTATAATAACCGGCTCGCAGATTTTCAAATATTTCACCAAAAAAAAGACGAGGAATAAAGGGCATCGGGGTTTTCTTTATCTCAAATTTTTCATTTTTTATGGGCAAAAAACGAATCTTGACCGAATCTTGCGAGTTCGTTTTGCAATATTCTTCGGTAATTTTGCTCATAAAATACTCGGTATCTTTTCGGCTTTTTATTTTTATCAGAGCAAAGGAATAATGCGTTTCTCCGTTTTTGTACAAATCTTCGTGTACCAATGCAATTTCATCATCGACAAGCACATAGAGGTTCTCACGATCTTTGTTCATTCCGTAAGTCTTGTAAAAAGTTTGCAAGCCGGAAAGATATTCGTTTCGTTTTTTGATTTTGGATAAATAATCTTCGTATTTTGTTTGAAAATTAATCCCGTTTCCAAAATTTAAGATCAACATTGAAGACGTTCCTGCCGGAACGATGGAGGGTACTTGAGATTTCCCCGGAGGGGCATTCTTAAAAATAGAAAGGTACTGCATGTTTGATTTCAGTGAGGTATGCCCGGTGAATTTGATTTTCGTCTTTTCCAAATTTACTTCAAAAGCCGTTCGTCCGGCAAAATTTCGAAGCAATTTTAATCGACCATTAGCACGTTCATTGAGGAATGTACGACTCAATTCGTATAACTTTTCGTAATCGATATAGAGGGTAAAATCATTCTTTTCTTTCACTAATTCATACAAAGATTTAAAGTCCGGGTCGTGAAATAATGAGACTTTACTGTTGATGCTCTTAATTGATTTTTGTAAAAGAATCTCTGAGTATGAAAACAAAAAGTAATCATTGTAAAAGCTGTAAAAAAAAGGATTGCCTATCCCTGCCTGCTTGATAATCTTTGCCTTATCGTATAATTTCTCTGTTTTGGTAAGATTCGGGAAAACCTCGCTAATCAACAAGTTCAGGGAGTCTTCATTTTGCTTGGTCGAGGAGGAGCCGGCCGCAAATAAAAAATCAATATACCGATCGCCCTGTTTGTGCATTGAAACAACCAGTTTGTTATCGGCAAAAAAATCTTTTACCTCCGGATATTTTTTAATCAGGGAGTCTTGTAACTTTACGGTTTTATAAAACTCCTTCGTAGGTTCAAAGTCTGCAAGCAATGCAGAGAGTTTCTCATTGTGCAAAATTTTGTTCAGGAGCCATTCAGTATCAGCGGTTTCAAGAATAAGGGCGGCTCCTTGGGGCACGGCATGAATCACCGGAGATAGTTCACGAGACGTATTTTTCTTGAAATAAAAAAACAAGAAAACAGCCGTGAGTGCAGACAGAATGAATGTCGCAATTAAAAGTTTTTTGTTCGTAAACATAGCCGAAGACAAAATTCGCAAAAACTATGCAAAAGTATAAAAAATATCTCATTTTTGTTTCCCCAAGAGTTCTTTTTATCTCAAAAAAGGGGCTTTCGACCGCGGCAAGAGCTCTTATTTCCCTTCTTTACGATCAAAATAATGGTTCGCTGCAATCAAATAAAGGAGTACAAAAATACTTAACACCGCCGCCGGAACTGTAGACATCGGGTCTTCCTTGAAAAGAGCCAAAGCCGTAGCTATCGAAAATCCCGAACTTTTGATGGTCAGAAATAAATTACGACTGATATTACGTTTTTTGTTCTTGCTGTGTAGATTTATCCATTCAAAAACAAAGGCAGAAAGAAAAATCCCGACAAAAAGGATTATGACCGGCCCTAAAATACTTTGCGGATTCGCCAAGATTACTTGACTGTTTACGGCTACGGCAGTATAGATAATCAAGGCAAAACCAAAATCCACAACACGTCCGCGCATCTTTTCGACCGTCGGGTATATCTTCTTTATAGTCAATAAGCGAGATACCGCAATCGGAAGAACGATTACCTTGACTATCAGCAAAACAAGTTGAACGGGAGCTACTTCTGCCTCTTGAGCAAAAATACCGATAATAAGAGGGGTCAGTACGATTGAAAGCAGAAAAGTTCCCAAAATCCCTTTGAATGAATAATCCAAATCCCCGTTGTAAATGTGTGTAAAGGGAATAATGGCAACTCCGGGAGGTGTCGCTGCAATAACCACAAAACCGAGAAATAAGGCCTCATCCAAAAAGAAGTAGGCCGGAATCAGGATAAGAGCGCCGAATATCAAATAGTTCAGCATTGCTGCGTCAAAGGTGATTTTACCCACGGATTTTATTTCGGTGAGCATCCGTAATTTCAAGCCCGTTGTAGAGAAGGACATAACAATCATTAAAAGATAAATTGTATAGGCGGAAAGGACTTGACCGCCTCCCGGCAAGGCAAACCCCAAGAAAAGGGCTGCAAGCAAAATATTATTACGATGAAAAATTTTACGAACGAGCGTTTGTTTTGACATTTTTGTTTAGTTTTTTTTCTTTGCGTGAAAATAAGTTGTATTTAATGATGCAATAACCGGCACGAAAAGCATCTTTCCAGCCGATTTTTTTGCCTTCTGCATATGTCCTTCCGTAATAAGAGATGCCGACTTCATAAATGCGAATGCCCGGGATACGCGAAATTTTAGCCGTTACTTCCGGTTCAAATCCAAAGCGTTGTTCTTTGAGCGTGATACCTTTGATAATTTCTGAGCGAAATAATTTGTAGCAAGTTTCCATATCCGTTAAATTCAGATTGGTAAACATATTGGAAAACATCGTCAACCAGTGATTGCCTATGGAATGCCAAAAGAACAAGATCCGGTGCGGATTATTGCCACGAAATCGCGAACCGTACACCACATCGGCAAAACCGGAGAGTACCGGGCGCAGCAGAGCGTTGTACTCTTGTGGATCATACTCTAAATCAGCATCTTGTATAACAATAAAATCTCCACGGGCTTGGGCTATCCCGGTATGCAAAGCAGCTCCTTTTCCCTTGTTTTCATCATGAGCAAAGTAACTAATGGGCAAGTCCGGATGCGCTTGTTGATAATTCAAAATTGCCTCTTCGGTATTGTCTTTTGAGCAATCATTGACAATAACAACCTCTTTTGAAATATCGCCTTCAAGAGTAACTTCCTTTATCTTGTCTAATATTCGGTGGATGGTTGCGGCTTCGTTATAAGCAGGAATAATAATAGATAGTGTCTGCATAATGTGGCTATTTTATCCGTATCAGATAATCAGTGTTTAGTGTTTCGCTTCTTGTTTTTTTGTATAAAAACTTTGGAGTCAAAGCTGTTACTTTGAAAGAAGGCATTGTTTTTTCGATTGTGTAATTTATGTTTTTTTGTTTGATTTCTTCCAACCCCTCTTCATTGGTGTACACAAGGCAGGGGGGCAAGCTTTCAGGCTGCGATAAATCCAATTCACCAATAAATCGCTGAGCATAAAAGTGCAGGGAATAGGACGACTTTTTGTAGTAGAAAAACTTATCGTTCGGATGTTGCTTGGCAATTTTTCCGGCCTGTGATTCTGATTGAAATTTTAATAAATTCGGATAAAAATTCAATGCCATTGTCAAATTCAGTGCCAGTGCCGCCATAACCGAAGGAAAAACAATCTTGCGGTACGAATTGGTACGCCTGAAAATAAAAATATTCAAAATAAACATCAGAAAAAGGACAACCGGCAACCCGATATGGCGAGGCGGGAATATGAAGACAAAATCCAACAAGCAAAGCAACCAGAAAAGCTGCGTAAATCCGAAATAAATCTTAGCAGTTCTTTTTTGCATCTCATCTTTGAGGCTTACGATAAAATCTGCCGTAATTATGGCTGCAAAAGGGAACAAAACAAAAACGTAATGTGGTAATTTATAATGAGATAAAGAGAGGGCAAAAAACATTAACACAAAACCTCCCAGGCTGACATATTCCTGTTTTTTTTCTACCCGGAATTTTTGAGCAAACAAACGTACGGTCTTTAAAATGACTGCAGGGTAAAAAAGTAAAATCCAAGGTTGCAAATCCCAGAGTATCGTATGGAAGAAGAAGAAAAATCCGGATCCGTCATTCCAGTCACTTTCTCCGGTAATTCGTCCAAAACTTTGTGTCCAATAAAAAAAGCGAAGTCCGGAAGGACCATCCAGGCCATAAGCGGATTTTTCCGGATGTAAGTCGAACTGTGTATAAAGTCCGTAACTCATAGGCAGCAACAAAACCCCCACCCAAATGATAAAAAGGACCCATTGAGGTTTGAAAATATTTTTAAAGTCTTTTTTTAGCAACAAATCCGTACCAAACCCGGAAGCAATAAGTACCAAAGCAACAGGACCTTTGCTCATCATGGCTGCCGCAGTCCCTACACCTGCCCAAAATAAGTTGCGTAAGTGTGAGGATTTTAAATAAGTCGAGAGCTGCCAAACGGCAAACATTACCCAACCGGTCAAGAGGGTATCCGTTCGCACATCATTGGTGATTAAAAATAGGGCTTGCGTACTTGCCAAAATCAATGCGGCAAGGCGTGCCGTTTTCTTTTTGTAATATTGACTTGCAAATTGATACGTGCTGTAAATTCCTAATAACAAGAGTAATACAGATGGAAGTTTGTAGGCAAAATTAGAAATCCCGAAACACATAAAAGATAGGGAGGAAAGCCAAAAAAGCAGCGGAGGCTTGTCCAAATAGTCCTGCCCGTATTGATAGACGTGCAAAAAACTTTTTGTTTCTTTCATTTCCATCGAAATCATTGCATATTGAGCGGCATCTATTTCCATAACATCAATAAACATGTTGAAGAAATAGACTGCAAAAATACCCGCAAAAAAGATGTAATACTTGTAATGAGACAAGAAAGAGACAATAGGCTGCATTGCTTTTATAAAAATCTTAGCGCACACAAAAGTAAAACTTATTTTCCATCATACAAACAAAACTCGGCAATTCCGCATTTTTTGCATTTGGGTTTGCGAGCGGTGCAAGTGTACCTGCCGTGCAAAATCAACCAATGATGTGCAATAGGCAACAATTCCTCCGGAATCCGGCTGACCAATTGTTCTTCTACTTGAAACGGGGTCTTCGATTTTTTCACCAGACCTATTCTTTGCGAGACCCTGAAAACATGTGTATCTACCGCCATTGCCGGTTTGTTGAAAATCACGGAAAGTATAACATTGGCGGTTTTGCGACCTACTCCCGGAAGTTTTTGCAATTCTTTGATGTCCGAAGGAATTTCACCATTAAAATTATCGAGTAACATTTTTGCCATTCCGACTAAGTGTTTCGATTTATTGTTTGGGTAAGAGCAGGTTTTGATGTATTCGTACACCTCGGCGATGTCTGCCTCTGCCAGTGATTCCGGGTTAGGAAATCGGCGAAATAAGTCTTTGGTAATCACATTTACGCGTTTGTCGGTGCATTGTGCCGACAGGATTACGGCGGTCAAAAGTTCAAAAGGTGTGCTGTATTCCAATTCGGTTTCGGCAACCGGCATATTTTTTTTGAAATATGCAATAACTCCTTCATATCGTTCATCTACAGTCATTTACAATAAATTTAGAGGGAGTATTCGGGAGAAATAGATTCCTTTGAAAAATGAATTTGTGCCGTTTTTTTCGTGAGATAATTTTTACGAAATTTGCAAAACTTCTTGTTCGCTTTTCTTCAATTTTTGCTCTGCATATTCTGCAGTTACCGTAAAGGATGAAATATCCTGTGAGGGTAATTCAAACATGGCATCGGTCATAATTGTTTCACAAATGGAACGCAAACCTCGAGCTCCGATTTTGTATTCGGCAGTTTTGTCCACGATGAATTGCAGGGCTTCTTCTTCAAAAATCAGTTCGATGTTATCCAAAGCAAACAATTTGATATACTGCTTGATGATGGAATTTTTCGGTTCTGTGAGGATTGTTCGTAATGTTTTCTTATCCAGCGGGTTAAGATGTGAGACTACCGGAAGTCTTCCGATAATTTCAGGAATCAATCCAAAGGCTTTTAAATCTTGCGGGGCAATGTATTGGAGCATATTTTCCTTATCCACCTTCAATTGGGGCAGAGATTTTTCAAAACCGACGACTTGGGTGTTGAGTCGTTTGGCAATTTTTCGTTCAATACCGTCAAAGGCTCCTCCGGCGATAAAAAGGATGTTTTTGGTGTTTACGGGGATCATTTTTTGGTCAGGATGTTTCCGACCGCCTTGCGGAGGAACATTTACAACCGATCCTTCGAGTAATTTCAATAAACCTTGCTGCACGCCTTCTCCGGAGACATCGCGGGTGATGGACGGGTTGTCGCCTTTGCGGGCAATTTTGTCGATTTCATCAATGAATACAATTCCTTGTTCGGCAAGTGCCACGTTGTAGTCTGCTGCTTGCAAAAGGCGAGTCAAGAGGCTTTCGATATCTTCACCCACATAGCCGGCTTGGGTCAATACAGTGGCATCAACAATGGTAAAAGGAACTTGCAACATTTTGGCGATGGTCTTTGCCAAAAGGGTTTTGCCGGTTCCGGTTTCTCCGATTAAAATGACGTTGGATTTTTCGAGTTCCACATCGGAATTTTGAGTATCCGAGGGATTGATTAGTCGTTTGTAATGATTATAAACGGCTACGGCGAGTGTTTTTTTTGCTTTATCTTGCCCAATGATGTATTCATCAAGAAAAGCTTTGATTTGAAGGGGTTTTTTGATGTCTGATTGCCGGAAAGTGTGTCCGCCTTGTTTGGGGGAGCCGAACTCTTGTTTTATCGTTGAGTAAGCTAAATCAATACATCGGTTGCATATTGCATATTCATTATCAGGGTCTGTAATCAAAAGCTCTACTTGTCTGCGTTTTTTTTTGCAGAATAAACAGGTATTTGCATCCATCGGGTTTAGGCGTCTTTTTGAGGGTGAAGCACTTTGTCTATCATTCCGTAGGTTTCGGCTTCGGAAGCTTTCATCCAATAATCTCTGTCAGAATCTTTGGCTACTTCTTCGAATGGTTTGCCGGAGTGATTGGCTATGATTTGGTAAAGTTCTTCTTGTAATTTTTTTATTTCCTTAAAGGTGATTTCCATATCGGAAACTTGTCCTTGCGCGCCTCCCATTGGTTGGTGAATCATAATGCGAGAATGTTCCAAGGCGGCACGTTTGCCTTTCTTTCCGGCGGTCAAAAGTACGGCAGCCATAGATGCGGCCATTCCTGTACAAGTCGTTGATACATCGGAGCTTATGTATTGCATGACGTCATAAATGCCTAATCCCGCATAGACACTCCCTCCGGGAGAATTGATGTATATTTGTACGTCCTTGGCCGGATCCGAAGATTCCAAAAATAAAAGCTGTGCTTCAACGATGTTTGCCACATAATCGTCAATGGGAAGCCCCAAGAATATGATTCTGTCCATCATCAAGCGTGAGAATACATCCATTTGGGCGACATTCAGTTGCCGTTCCTCAATAATGGAAGGCGAAATGTAATTGCTTTGTACGGCATTAGAGTATCTGTGCAAATTCAGACTGCTGATGCCCTTATGTTTAACGGCATATTTTTCAAACTCTCCAAATCTATTCATTATCTTCGGCTTTACGATCGTTGTTATAAATTTCTTTCAATTCTTCCAGTGTAATTTCTTTTTCCTCCAAACTTACATTCTCTTTAAGATAGTCTAATACCTTATTTTCTATGATGGTTTCGGCGATTCGTTTCTTTTGCTCTTCATTGCTCAATTGTGATGCTGCAAATTCTTTCAGTTGTTCCTCGGAAAGGGAGCTGATGGGCAAGCCGTACTGTTCCAACTGCAACTTGGTTATTTTTAGAGCTTCTTGTTCAAAATCTTCATCGGATATTTGAAATTCCTGTTTATCGGCAATATCTCCTTTGATCAATTGCCAGGCAGTGTTTTCCGCAAAAATCGGATATTCCTTTTCAAGAGTTTCTTCGTTTAATTTTTGAGAATCTTGAGTAGCAGTAATCCATCTCTTCAAGAAAGCGTCAGGCAGTTGTATCTGATTTTTTTCCAGTAAATATTTTTTTGCATCAACGGCAAAGCGATACCCGGATTCATTTTTGTACAATTCGGCGAGCTCTTCTTCGACCTTTTTTCTGAAGTCTTCTTCGGTCTTGATTTCGGCTTTCGGATATACTTGATCAAAGAATTTCTCATCCAATGCCGGCAATTCGGTTTCTGTAATTGAATGTATAAGAATTTGAAAATAAGGCTCGGTTGTGGCGACTTGATCTTTGTCGATGGAAAGTATGCCGGCGATTTCTGTATCGTTGGGGTAGGCTTTTTTTATGTCAAACAAGACCGTGTCTTCCTTTTTTTTGCCAATAAACTTTTTTTGCTCGTCCGAATCCTTGATTATATCAACAGACATCAGCACATCTTCGGAGGAAATCGGATTTTCCATGGCGCTGCCATCTGCCTTACACTGTGTGATATTTCCTTTTATGTAGGATTTCTCGGAAATTTTATCTTTTTCGTTTTGTACAGCTTCCCGTTGTCTATAGCGTTCAACTTGCAGATCTATATCCTCTTTGGTAGTTTTTACCTTATAATAAGGGAGTTGTATTTCTTTGTCAATTTTCAAATCAATTTCGGGACTCAAGCCGATGTCAAACAAAAATTCAAAAGTCTTTTCTTGATCCAAATCTATGCTTTTCTGATCAACAGAAGGCAGCGGTTGTCCCAAGAGCGAGAGTTTTTCTTTTTCAATGAAATCTGCCAGTGATTCGGAGACCAGTCGATCAAGTTCTTTGGATAGGACTTGGTGCCCGACCATCTTTTGGATGAGGGCCAAGGGAGCCTTCCCGGGACGAAATCCTTTGATTTGTGCCGATTTTCGGTACTTGTTCAGTTCTTTTTTTACGGTCTCTTTGTAATCTTCCTCCGTTATTTGTACGGATATCGTAGCAATTAGATTTTCTTTGTCTGTTTTGGAAACGGTCATAAAACGTTTTTATAAGTCAATAGTTATACAACAAATGAAACCCGCCTGCATGCAACAGGCGGGCTGAGCTGTGCGGATGAAGGGACTCGAACCCCCACGCCTCGCGGCACAAGATCCTAAGTCTAGCGTGTCTACCAATTTCACCACATCCGCTTTTGCGGGTGCAAAGTTAATATTTTTCTTGGAATACAAAAAGTATCCGAATATTTTTTCCGGATGTTTGGGAATTCCTGTGCAAGTTTGTCAATTTTTAGGAATAGAAAATTTCTTTAAAATGGACAGTTTTGCAACTTGTGAAGAGCAGCCTTTTGCTTCTGAATTCTCAGTAGAATTGAAGTCGAAATAGTTAGCGGAGAGAGTGCGGAGCGACTTTCGGATTTATTAGTTTGTGTTTTGAATTTGTTCGGAAGTTTTGCCGAAGCGGCGTTCGCGCTGCCCGTAGTTTTCTATGGCTTTGAGAAATATTTCTTTGGAAAAGTCCGGCCACAAGGTTTCGGTAAAATAAAATTCGGTATAAGCAATTTGCCACAGCAAAAAATTACTGATGCGCAATTCCCCGCCGGTTCGTATCAGTAAGTCGGGATTGGGAAATGCTGAGGTTTGCAAGTGTTGCGAGAGGATTTTCGGGGTGATTTCGTTGATTGTCAGTTGATTTTCTTTAACTTTTCGGGCAATCGATTTTACCGCTTCGGTAATCTCCTCGCTTGCTCCGTAACTCAAAGCTAAGATGAGTGTCAGACCTGTGTTTTGTGCCGTTTTTTCGATAATTTCATAGAGATTTTTTTGCACTTTTGAGGGCAATTGCCGGAGGTTGCCGATGGCCGCCATCCTCACATTGTTTTGCATTAAGTTTTCTGTTTCATTTTTTACGGCTTGGATAAAGAGGGACATTAATCCGTTGACTTCGGACTTGGGGCGTTTCCAATTTTCGGAGGAAAAAGCATATAAGGTTAGAAATTCGACACCCAATTTTCCTGCGGTTTCTACGGTTTCTCGTACAGCTCGAACGCCGTTTTTGTGTCCGAATATGCGCTGGTTGCCGCGTTGCTTTGCCCAGCGACCGTTGCCGTCCATAATGATTGCTACGTGTTTGGGTATGCGGATTATGTTTTCTGTTTTTTCGGAGGTTTGTTTGTTCATAGACTTATTTTCTTCTTCTGTATGCAGGACAGCGTTTTTTTTCACTTGCGAAGTTATATGTGATTATCAATGAGGCGGCGGAATACCAGTCGTTCGTTTCCTTCTTGGTTACTTGTTTCAGGCGGAAGTCCGCAGCTTCGAGTTGGTCTAAATCATCCGATAAAGCAGCTCGAAATACCCATTCTGCTCCGATTACCAGCCGTTTGCTTGCGGCATATTTGAATCCGATGCCCATCGGGATGGAATAGGTCACCGGTTTGGCGATCAGGAGAGCAAATCCGGTAGTTATGTAGGGGGTTCCGATTCTTCTTTTGAACATCGAGAGGGGAAAAAAATTAAACTCGGCTTGCACGGAAGCTTCAATAAAGTCGGTCTTAAAGCTGTGGTTTCGTTGTTTTTGGTACAGGTTGTCAAAATCGGCATCATTGGCAGAAAGTGCCATTTTTTGAGCAGTTAACCGCAGGGCATAATGTTCGTTAAATGAGAGATGCAGGAGTGCCCCGAAAGCCGGTTCGGGGGAATAAAATTGTCGGAGATGGTTCATATCTCCTTGATAATAAGAGACTCCTCCGATAATACCGGGGCGGATATTCAATCGTTTTTGAGCCGACAGAGTGAGAGTTGACAGGCTCAAAATAAAAATTGCAGCAGTTATGAAGAGAGAGCGCATCGTTTTCATTTGAAAAGTTATGAACATGAGACCTTTTTAACGCTTTTATAAGCAAATATTGTATAAAAAGAGGCAATATTTTTTATCCCGGAAGGAAATTACGGGTTTTTCCTCAGGTATCGATTGTATTCATACATGAAGGCGTTGTAGAACATTTTAGCGATGTAGCGAGCTCCCTTCGGAGTAAAGTGTGTAAAGTCTTTTTCGCCCAACGGAGGGTCGTGGAAGACCCAACTCGGCATAGAGTTTTTTCCGCCCATAGCTTCGTACATGTCCCAATATACGCATTGGTTGGCAAAGGCAGCTTGTTTTAAAGCGTCTCGAATTTTGGGGATATTTGGGTAGCTGACGTAGATGTCTTTTTCTTTCATCGACATGTCTGCCAGACCGATAACGATGATTACGGCATCGGGGACAAGTTTTTTTAATCGTTTGATTTGGCGAGAAAATCCTTTTTGGTAAAAAGCATAATTGTCGCGCATTCCGGGTACTGTATTACCGCCAAATTGCAGTATAAACATTTTGACATTCAGTTCTTTATACATTTGAGCAAGCATTCGCCCGTTCATTCTGCTGAAAAATAATCCGGCAGCTCCTCTCATGGCAATATTATCTATGTTGATTCCGGAGTTACCCTCCAGCGAGAATCCGTAAATATCGGGACTTTCCGGGGCTTCGAACTCAAATTTAAGATTTCCCGGAGTTCGAGCAAATGTCCATGTGTGTGTCTTGTAATTGTTTGTCGGCTGTAGTTCTACGGAGTCTTTAAGGCTCTCATCTGCGTAGAGTTTTACTTTTACTTTTTTGGGGCAATTGCCGTAGAATAATTTGCATTTGCTGTATCTTTTTGTGGGTTGGAAAGAGTAGGGGGATTGTGCAATGGTTAAAGAGGCGTAATGATTTAGTTCATAGGGAGTAAGGTCTTTGTTGACGGCAAACGAGTCGAGGGTATCCGTGGGGGGAAGAATGGGGGAAAATCGAGAAAAGTTTCCGGTAACTCCGTATCGGTTGTGTGTTACTGCCGGGTGTCGTCTGCCGTACACAGTATATCGTTTCCATTGCCCCTTGGTGGTGTGGATCATGGGGCTTTTGAAGTTGAAGGCTTTGACTGCGGGAACCAGTCCACATCCGGTGCCTCCGAATTGTTTTTGCAGTTTATATCGGAAGTAATCGGTGATCCGATCGGTTTCGATTTGCGAGTCGCCATAGTGCATAATTCGGATTTTTTTCCGGTCATTTTTTATATTTTTGAGCAATGCAAAAAATGGATCCAAATCTGTTTTGGCGGAGGTCGGAAATTCCAAATAGCGTACTACCGAGTCTATTTTGACAGGCATCGGTTTGTAGTAAACATACTGAGAATCAATGAGTACTGAGTCTCGTTTTTCTTTTTTCTGTTCTTGTACAAAGGCGAGCGTGTCGTCCGGCTCTTCATCAATTGTGGTATGGCTCAATAAGCTGTCAATGTCTTTTTTAGTTTGTTTGGGCGGGGAGAGGATTTCTTCAAAAGTAATGAATTGCCATTTTTTACCGTTAAAAAGGGTGATGCCGTCTTTCGGGAAAATGATGGAAAGCAGCAGCAGGGTAAAAAGTACGGAAAGGATAAATAGCAATGTTTTCTTCGGAGTCATCCCTTAGGTTTGATTATTTGGATTTGATGATGATGATTTGCCCGACTTTTAAATTCCGGATGTCAGCATCAGAAAATCTGTTGATTTTTTTGATATCTTGAGCTGATACTCCCTCGTATTTTTTGGCTATATTCCACAAATTGTCCCCATTTTTAATTTTATAACGAATGTATTTGCCGGAGGAAGCCGTTGCTTTTCTTTGTGGAGCCTTTTTTATATTCGTGCTTGTTTTTCGTTTTTGAGCGGAAGACATTTGATTTACTTTTAAATATTTGCTGTATTTACTTTTCGGTACCCAAACTGCAATTTTCTTTCCTACACGTAAACGTCTGCTGCTGACGTTGTTCCACGATTGTAAATCCCGAGTTGAGACATCATACCAACCGGCGATATCGCTGTAAGTATCTCCACTTTTGATGGTGTAGTACAGTTTTTTTCGACCTCGCGTGCCGGAGGGAGTGTAATGGCTGCGAGCATATAAATTTTTGCTCGGGCGTTTGATATCTACTTTGGTGTTGAGGTAGATACTGTCTTTGTAAGCATAAATTTCTTTTTCATGGTCTAAGAAATCTTTCACGTTTTCGATAGGCAATCGCAACGGGTAGCTTTTGTAATGTCCGGGTATAATTTCTCGTTTGTACTGAGGGTTGAGATTGGTCAACTTTTCATAATCGATTTTCAAATATTCCGCGACTTGTTTCAAGTGTAACTTCTTGTTAATCATTACAGTATCTGTTACAATTTGCATGTCTACATGGCGAGGAATAATGTTATGTTCTTGGTAGTATTTCATAGAATAGAGAGCTCCGATGTATGCCGGAATATATCCGCGAGTTTCCCTCGGAAGGTAGGGATATATTTCCCAGAAATTGGTTTTTCCGCCGGAGCGGATGATCGCTTTTTTTACGTTTCCGGCACCACTGTTGTAGGCGGCAATGGATAAATTCCAATCTCCGAAAATGTTATACATATCTCGCATATAACGAGCTGCGGCATCTGCCGATTTCAACACATCCATCCTTTCATCTACATAAGAATTAATTTCAAGACCATACATTTTGCCTGTTCCGTACATAAATTGCCAGAGCCCTACGGCGCCGGAGCGCGATCGTGCGCGAGGATTCAGGGCTGATTCTATGATGGACATATATTTCAGCTCCAGCGGTAAGTTGTATTTATCCAAAATCTTCTCAAAAAAAGGCATGTAATATTCCGACAGACCCAAAATATATTGGCGACTCTTTGTATTTTTTGTATAAAATTGAATCCACTGTTTTACTGTTTTATTGAAAGACATGGGAACGACCGTTGGCATCGTAAAGAGTCTTTTCAAATAAACGGAGTCTGAGATTTCTATAGTTTTGGCGGTATCAATATCATACTCTTTCTGACTTACGCTCCGTTTGCGAACGTACCAACTGTTTATCAGTTGATCCAAATATTCGGTTTGCTGATCCATCGCGTCTTGGGGCAAATTTTCAGCATGTTTTTTGGGTTGTGCATCAACTGCGAGGGGGAAAAAGAGGCTTGATAAAATTACCTGCAATAAAACAATTTTCTTCATGGTGTTTAAAATTTAAAACGCAGGGAAAGTCCTGCTGCATATTGTTGATTTTCAAAGGATTGTGTGCTGATAACTGTGGGTCTTATTTGCATTGAGAGGTCATCGCTGACATCAAAGTCGGAAAGATGCGCATCTACCAATGCATCTACCCAGTTGAGCATATAACTTGTAAAAAAAAGCAAGGCCATAAGGTCACGGCGTCTGCGGTAGAGGTCTTTATATTTTTTTACGGTTTCGATATCTGTTCCCGCATCAAAAATAGTCAATTGCGGTTGCTTACTTTTGTCTGTTTCTTTTTGATAATCAAGAAGTTCTACTAATCCGTCAAGGTATCTGTGGTATTGATTGTTGTAATAGAAAAAAGAGGAGAGAGTAAGCCCCAGGGTGCCGTAAACAATGGGCACTTTCCAGAATTTCCGATTATAAACTTGCCCGGCTCCGGGCAGGAGGGCAGAGAAAAGAGCGGCTTTTACGGGGGAGCGTTTTTTGTAAGATGGCACAACTCGCGCTGTATCGACTGCATAAAGCCGATAATTGCTACTGTCTTGGAGCTGTACTTTTGCAGAGTCTTGTTGTGCAAAAGAGGGAAATTTAGCCAAGACAAGGAGGGGCAATATGTATCTTATTTTTCTTATATTCAGCTTTTTATATCCAATAAGATTTCTTTTATTTTTTCCAAATCAGCATCAGAGGTAAAAGGGATGTTGACACTTCCCTTTCCGGAATTACTTCTTTTGATGGTTACTTTTTTCATAAAAATTTCTGATAATTCATCTCGGAATTTTGCAACCGGATCCGGGAGCCGGGTTGCGGTTTCAGTCGTTGTTTTAGGGAGTTTTTTCTTCAGCGGGTAATTGATGGTGCGAATGATTTGCTCCGTATCTCTGACGGAGAGACCTTGCGCGATTATTTTTTCATACACCTGAATTTGCTGTTCGGCATTTTCGATATTTATCAAGGCGCGTGCATGCCCCATGCTGATTCTTTTTTGTTGCAAACCGGCTTGTATTTCCGGAGGAAGTTTCAGCAGGCGGATATAGTTGGTTACTGTTGAACGCTTCTTACCGACTCTTTCGGCAAGTTCATCTTGGGTCAGCTTGCATTCATCAAGCAAACGTTGGTATGAGATGGCGATTTCGATTGCATTGAGATTTTCTCGTTGGATATTCTCTATCAAAGCCATCTCCAACATTCCTTGATCATCAGTTTCGCGTACAAAGGCGATGATTTTTTTCAATCCGGCTTCTTTGGAGGCTCGCAGACGGCGTTCTCCGGAAATGAGTTGGAATTTATCTTCGGATGTTTTTCTTACCGTAATGGGTTGAATGATGCCATGCTTCAGAATCGAGTTCTTGAGCTCATCAAGGGCTTCTTCGTTAAATTCTTCTCGCGGTTGAAAGGGATTTGTCTCAATACTTTGTATGGGTATTTCGCAAACTGCTCCCGTAGATACGGCTTCGGCAATTGGTTTTTCTTCGTAACGGGAGGAGTCGATTATGGCTCCCAATCCCTTTCCTAAGGGTGCTTTTTTTGCCATTTTTTAGTCGGTGATTTGGGGTTGATTTTTTTCTATAATTTCGCGAGCTAAGTTTAGATAGTTCAGCGCTCCTTTTGAGTTTGCATCGTATTCGATAACCGCCTGTCCGTAACTGGGGGCTTCACTCAGTTTGACATTGCGTTGAATGATGGTATCAAAAAGCATGCTTTCAAAATGTTTGCGAACTTCTGAGGCTACGTGATTGGAGAGTCTGACGCGTGCATCGTACATGGTCAGCAAAAATCCTTCAATGGATAATGAAGGGTTGATGTTTTTTTGGATCATTTGTATCGTGTTGAGCAGTTTTCCCAAGCCTTCCAGGGCAAAGTATTCACACTGTACGGGAATGATCACAGAATCTGCTGCTGCTAAGGCATTTACAGTGAGTAATCCGAGTGAAGGAGAGCAATCAATGAGAATAAAGTCATAGTTTTCTCTGATTTTTTTCAATACATTGTCCAGTACATATTCTCGCTTATCTTCTTCGAGCATTTCGATTTCTGCACCGACCAGGTCAATATGAGAAGGCAAGATGTCCAGACCTTCGATATTGGTCTGCATGATTGCTTTTTCGGGAGTGATGTTTCCGATAAAACAATCATAGACACTGTGTTTTATTTCTTTGAGGTCAAATCCTGTTCCTGATGTGGCATTGGCTTGTGGATCTACATCTACGATCAATACTTTTTTTTCTTGCACCGCAAGACTTGCAGCTAAGTTGATGGCTGTTGTTGTTTTTCCGACTCCGCCTTTTTGATTGGCTAATGCAATGATTTTTGACATCTTTTTTTATTCTGGTTATTTGTAAAACTTTGCTGCAAAGATATAATTTAAACCGGAATTACAGCGTATATTTTCTTTTTTTGTTTTTAGCTCTCATTTTAAAGAGGGGCGAAGTACGTTTAGTTTCCTTGCAAAACCCGTTGTATGGCATCAGTTTGATTGCCTGTTTTCGGGGGTGGGGGAGGTTCCGGTGCGGCATAGCCTCTGTATGTATTTTGCCAACTTTTGTCGCGTACATCTTTCAAAAGACGAAAGGCTTCTTCTTCAATAAAATAATCGCTCAATTCCTTGATGCCGTATCCGCGTAATACAGTCATTTGTTGTTCGGAAGGCAACCAGGTGATTTTGCTGTCCGGATGCCGAGCCCATCCTTTTTCGGTTTGCATGGCCGGGTTCATAAAGGGATATTCGGAATAGCGAACGCGCCAAAGGTTGCCGATGATGGTGCTGAGTTTTTTTTCGTTGTAATAGTTAATTTCGCCTTCTCCTTGATTTTGAGCTTCTTTGGGGACGGGAAAGACATTGTACTTGGCAACTAAATTTTCTCTTTGAGGATTGGCGGGAGATTCTTCATGACCGAGTACTTGTCGTACCCATGAATTTAAAGGCAACAGGGTTACTTTTTGCTCTGTTTTTCGAAGGATACCGACTTGTACGGTGGAAGATCCGGAGCCGGGCATTAGTCGTAAGACAAAAACACATGTTTTCTCTTCTTTATTTCCGAAGTTTTCAGTCTCTTGTGCAGTTGCTGTTTGACCGAGTAAGAGCAAGAGGAAAGAGATTTGTATGATTTGTTTTATTGTCTGCATACTTTGGCGGGGCTTAAAAGCTGATATAGTCTCTCGGATTTACCGGATTTCCGTTGAACCAAAGTTCAAAGTGGAGGTGAGGTCCGGTGGATTGTTCTCCGGAATTGCCGACAACGGCAATGGGTTCGCCGGATTCTACTTTGTCTCCTTGTTCTTTGAGCAATACGGAGTTGTGTTTGTAGAAAGAGATGAGGTTCCAGTTGTGTTGTATCCCGATGACGTAGCCAGTTTCCATGCTCCATGTGTTGAGGATTACGGTGCCGGAGAGGGTGGCTAAAACGGTTTCGTCTTTGCCGGGGACTACGTCTATTCCGTAATGCAGATTTCCGGCATCAAATTCATTGGTAACAACTCCTTTCAGCGGCAGTCGAAAATGCAGATTTTCCATGGTTTCCTTGGTGTCTGTTTTGCCGGCTGCAGGTTTGTCTTTGATGGCGACAATTTGCAGGTCTTCTTTCAGGATGGAGTCTAAGTTGCCGGGTTTGAAATTTTCTGCTGAAATAGATTCTGTAGTATCTTGGTGATAAATGGTTCGTTCATCAAATGTATCGGTTGTAATTTTTCCGTCTAAGATGTTTTTCAAACTCATTAAGTAACTGTGTTCGCGCATGGCGGATGTTTCTAAGGAGTCGATTTGAAGGGCATTTTTGATGGCTTCGTTTTTGAGGGCATATCCGTTACTGCTCGGCAGGAGTCGGTGTAAGGGGGTGAAAATGATAATCAAGAAAGCCAAAATGAATATCAAGAGAACCGTGCCTCCGAGTATGTTGAATATGCCTGAGGATGACAGACGGAAACTTCGGATTTCCTCCAAAGAATATCCGTCGAAGAATGTGATTTGGTATTTTCGTCCTTGTTTTTTCTTTTTAGCCATAAGCCTGCAATTATATTACAAAGATATAAAAAAAAGGAGACTTATGACTAATTTTTGTAAAAAAAACTATGTTTACTTCTTTATTGCACTTTTGTAACTTTTAACATATTGGTTTTGTGCCCTACTGACAGCGGGGTGCTTGCTACGTGAATTACTCGATCTCCCGGTTTTAAGCATCCTTTATTTTTAAGGATATTTATTGACTTTTTGATGGCTTCGTCAATATTGTCGGGTTCTTCGTAATAAATGCCGCGCACGCCCCAGAGCAGGGAGAGGACACTTAATAGTTTTTCTTGACGTGTAAAGGCATAAATGTCGGCTTTGGGACGATAGCCGGATATTGTTTTTGCGGAACTTCCTTTTTCGCTGAATGTTATGATTGCCTTCGCACCTACACGTTCTGCCATAATTGAAGCGCTGTAACAGATATTGTCTCTTAAAAACCGTTTGGATTCAGGGGTTGGAGGGGTACCTTGATTGTATTTATATCTTTCCTTTTCCGTATATTGTATGATTTTGTGCATGTTCTCGATGGTTTCTATGGGGAATTTCCCTACGGAGGTTTCGCCGCTGAGCATCACGGTATCCACCCCGTCCAGTACGGCATTGGCTACATCGTTGGCTTCGGCTCGTGTGGGGCGGAAATTTTCTATCATACTTTCCATCATTTGGGTGGCGATAATTACAGGCACTGCCGCATCGATACATTGTTTTACGATGTCTTTTTGCAGCAGGGGGACTGTGTCAAAGGATACTTCTACGCCCAAATCGCCTCGGGCTACCATAATCGCATCTGTCTCGGCAATAATTTCTTTTAAATTGCTGACAGCTTGTTTTTTTTCAATTTTTGAAATTACGGAAACTTTTTTCTTTTTGCGCTTGATGAGTTGTTTCAGTTCGATAACATCGCTGGCGGCACGTACAAAGGAGAGTGCCAACCAGTCTACATTTTGGCTCAGAGCAAATTCAGCATCGGCAATGTCTTTTTCCGTGAGGCTCGGTAAGGATATATCGGTATTGGGTAAATTGACACCTTTTCTGGAGCGTAACATGCCTCCATAGATAACTTTTGCTTTTACAGAGTTTTGCCCATTTGTTTCGATAACTTCCAACTTTAATTTGCCGTCATCAATCAATATCAAGTCGCCTTGTTTTACATCTTGCGGAAATTCTTCGTAACTCATGTACACTTTTTCGGCATTGCCTATGCATTTTTCGGAAACAAATTCCAGTATTTGGTCTTTTTCCAAGAATACTTCGTCATTTTCGATGTCTCCTACACGCAATTTAGGACCTTGCAAATCGGCAAGCAGTGCCACGTTTACGTCAAATTCTTTGTTCAGGTCTCGCACGTCCTGTATCGTTCGAGCAGCTTGTTCGTAGTCGCAGTGCGAAAAGTTAATTCTGATAACATTCACTCCGGCTTCAAACATTTTGCGCAACATGGTTTTGTCAAAAGTTACGGGACCTACGGTAGCTATTATTTTTGTTCTTGAACTTTTATATTTCATTGATAATTAAGGTTTAAGGTTTTGATTAAAGGTTATTTTTCGTATTTGTTTTATCTTTTACAGAGGGCAAAAGTAAAAGTATTTATTTACAAAAAAAACAGAATGCAAATTTCTCGGACTTTGTAAATTTTATACTTAATTTTCAGGGCACTAAGCCGGAGGCTTGCAAATTTCATGGAACGGCATGTTTTGAGGAATTTAAATAACCGGAAAGTTGAAAATCGACTCTTTCCCCTTACCTGCAAGTTAAGAAAGAGCCTACCATTAGACATTTTGTCTCTTGCTCCCACACTTCTGACCTTTTGGTGCAGTTACACACTTCTGACCTTTTGGTGCAGTTAGGTAAGCAAATGCACATTGCAAACATTTTCAAATCCCAAAAGTTAACCCACAAATCAAAATCTGTAAAAGAGCGCAATACACCACCGCTAAAAAAAAATCAAAATAAAATTTGCATATATAAAAAAATGTATTTTAATTTGCATTCAAATAAACCGACCAATCGGTTTGTGGAAAATTATGATAGATACAAAAGAAAAAATATTAGAAAGTGCTTTTATTCTTTTTTTGAAGAAGAATTACAATGGTGTGTCAATGTCTGACTTACAAAGATAT
>PDWI01001326.1_pt1 | contig 39219 bp, 48 predicted proteins | sample 1430891 | NCBI WGS metagenome assembly PDWI01 (sample SAMN01162508, study PRJNA174530) | Oral metagenome, whole genome shotgun sequencing project. | biome: Marine environment; feature: Marine mammal; material: Swab sample of the gingival sulcus; isolation source: swab sample of gingival sulcus... | reverse complement strand
TCCTGTTACAGGACCACCGCCCGGAGCGGTTGTTAAGCCCGCAACATAAGTAATTGTTAATTGTTTTATTTCGCCAATAACAGCATCGGCTATTTTATCCGCTACTGCATCTATATTGTCTGATGAGGCATCTTGCTGAAATGCCGCTTTTATTTTGCCTTTTAATCTTTGTTGTACTAATGCCATTTGTTAAATTCGTTCTGCGTTAATTTCTAATTCTCCATTGTTGTTAATGTCAAAATCCACATTAACAAAACCGTCCATTTCCATTTGCTCTTGTACCACGCCCTTAATAGAAACAATCCCCTGTCTTGCTTTTAGCATGCGTTGTATTTCTATGCCTCTTTTAGGATACAATTTCCATTCGCCACGAAAAGAGGTTAATAACAACTCTATTTCTTGCTGAGAACTTTCGCCCAAAACAAAGTCTCCATTCCCTATTCTTAAATCTCCGTCATTATCCAAAAGCAGATCTTCCATTGTTGGTTAAATTAGATTAAAATGCTGTTTAAATCGCTTTGATTGGTTTGTACAATGCTTTGCTTTATTTCTGTTATCACGGGAACATTTGGAGTAACCCCAACCGAAACTACCACCTTACTTAGTTCATCGCATAATTTCCCAAATCCTTTTTGAAAATCGTTTAAAACATCTTTTAAGTTCTTACCGTCTCGCTGTATTTCAAATCCGTTTTGATTGGCTTTAAACTCGGTATTGTCTATCTTAAAATAGATACTTGACACTTTACTAACTTGTAATATGACCGCCGAGTTGTGTTTTTCATAAATCCCAATCACTACCACGCTTTTTTCAGCGGGGTACACCGATAAATGTTGCTCTTCGGTTTCCATAACTGCGCCGACCGAAGTTTTAAAGTAATCTTTTCCGGTGGTTAGGCTACGAACATGCACCTTGTTTCCATTGACCTCAATTACTTTTGCTCGGTCTAACACATAGGTTTTATCTTCATCAAATAAGCTCGGCATCCTCTCTATATTTCTGCCCTACTTCGATATACTTACGATACCCACCATCGGGCGTTACATTAATTTCTACTTCATCAACAAAGTGCTTACTGTCTCGCTGTTCGTAAATATGGTCTATAATATGTACCACCTGCCCATGTTCCACTAAAGGAAAACCAAAGGTGGTTATCTCACCCGAATAACCCTCCGCTTTGTCGTAATTGGCTAAATAGTTTTCAACCTTTTGTTCTAACTCCGGTTTGGATAAAACGTACATGTTATTAAGCCTAACAATATCCCCACCATCTTGTCCGGCTTCTACTTTGATAACAGTACCATCGGCTTGAACACTACTGGCGTATATTTTTACCGCCGCTTCTTCCTTGCTGATATGACGCAGGGAACTTTTAATAATGTTATATCCGAATTTATACTCCGGTTGTTTCTTAGGCATTTGTTCATCGGTATAGATTTTACCACAAACCAAGCGTATCTTACCTGTTTCCTTATCGTATCTAAAAAAAGTACGAATACCGGCATTCTTTTTAAGCTCATTAAAAACCAATACAGGGGTGGTGTTTTTCATCGAAAAATCGCCATACACCTCGTCTATACAGTCCAACTGATATTCAGGTGCTACAGCTTGAACAATTTGCTTAACCGTAGCATCTTCAATAGACACATCGACTTTCTTTTGCTTAAGTATCCACATTTCATCCTCGCATACGATTTCATAAGGGATATCTATCTTGGGCGAATACGCCACATAGCCGACAAACTCTGTAAACAATTGGGTGTTATACCCTAATTGTATCTCTACCTTATCGCCTCGCTTAATAAAATCACCAATGCGTTTTACAGGCAATATTTTGTCGCCATCCCTATAATGCAGGGCTTTGGGCAACTTAACTGTAGCGGTGTCCGTGAACCGCTTCCAAGTTTTACGTATTTCCACTTCCGAAAAAGCATCGAAAGTATATTTACCTATTTTTATTTTACAACAAAACACCATTGAACTAAGGGTTTAAAACGAATAAATTTTTACTCTTGGCTTCTATTTCAAATTTTTGCACGTTGTCATAACCCGGACTAGGCAGTAAGCGTAATTTTCTAAGGCTTAAATAACGAATCCCTAACATAGTGAGCATAGTTCCTTCGCATTCTAAAAAACTACTTTTAAGCTCGCAAACTCTCTGTAATGCCTTAACTTGCTTTTCAGGATAGGCTTTAGTATCGTAATTAATGATTAGACCTGTTATCTTCAAATCCCAATCTTCTAAGCCCATCAGTTCATCAATACTACCATCACGCCCTACTACATCCGTTTCAACTACTTTTTTAGCTCTGTCCGGTTCTATAATGGTAATGTCTGGAAACGTGTAGCCTTCAAATGTTTTGCCTGTACCTTCAATAACAGATGGATTCAATTGGATATAATCCCAAATAGGTGTGCCTAATTGTGAGCGTCTTTCCAACTGATTTTCTTCCAATACCTGTATGCTGTCAATGGGGTTTACCGCATTCGCCACCGATTTCGTGGCAAAACCTACCATTGGAAAGTGTCGCCTAAACAACTCCTCTACATTAATACTATAACTCAACTGATTCTCCATCTTTTGCACTTGCGCGTTTATTTTCAAAATACAGGGCGAACTTCAATTGTTCCCACTTATCCCAAAATACCCAATCCTCAAGTTCTTCCGGAAAGGGTATTTTGAAATAATAACTAAGTAATGAGGTTACTTTCCGAACAAAGTCCTGACCGCCCTCCTTAACAATAGGGAGGGCTAAACCTCCCCCACTTCGCCATCTAAGAACTTAACGATGTTAGAACATTGAATAGCGGCACTATCCGCAATATCCTCGTCTGTTTTTAGACGCTCATCACCGCCCAACCAACAGTTGTCGCGAAGAAATTCGCCACATTCCAATATCTTGTGTTGGGAGTACATACTTAAAGCAGTAGCTTTAATATGTCGTTTAGGAGGTTTTAGAAAACCAACAGCGATATCATCTTCTGACACCTTTACTCTGACAACATGCAGTTTGTCGGTCTTATGCTTTTTTTTCCAAGCCTCTATTTGCTCGGGAGTAATATCTCCCATTTCTGTCTTTTTTCGCATTTTAAATTGCTCTATTTTTTTGATTAATTGATTCTTTGTCTCTTTTTGAGTGTAAGCAATTCCTAACTGCTTACACTCTTGTCTTAATTCTGGTAGTGTCATTATGCCGCCCAATCTATATCATGAATATAAAGTGGGGTATCAACCACCATAACGCCATTTTCGCCAACTTTGGGCTCTCGTTTATTTTCTTTGAATTTACATCCGTAAAGCACATGGCATACTTGTAAGCCAGCATCATCTACATAGCTTACTGTTATGGGAAAAGGGGGAATATCGGGCAAAGTCTTACCCTTTGGTAGCTTTTCTTGAATATTATCTACCAATTCCGCTATCAGTTCAATACTTCCGGTATAGGTTTCTTCGCCTTGCGTATGTCCTACAGGCTTTGTGGTTCCTAAAACCCTAACTGCTTCTATAGTATCTCCTCGTTTGTAGTTGATTTTAGTTATACCAATCCAGGTTGTACCCAAAGCGGTAATGCGTACATTACCATAATTACGATATCTACCATTAATTTTTACATCCATTATCTATTGCTTTAAAGGGTTATTAAATCCAACTTTAAGCGTAATCTTACGCCCAATTGCCAAAGGAATAAATGTCAGCAAGCACTCAAATTCAGAACTCGCCAATACATTTTGTTTAGGGTCTATATAGGCATCTACACCTCCCGAAATATCGCCATCGACCAACATTGGATCTAAAGAGGTTTTAACGGTTGTTTCCAAATCCTTAACCACCTCAGGAGCAATATAGCCGGTATCTTCATCTACCTTTAATCGTGATTTTACACGAGGTAACAAAGCCAATCGGGCTAACTTAATCGCCTTTTTGATGCTTCTGTTATTTTCCACATAAGCAAAATCGCTGTCTATCTTAGCACAGGTATGCGTATCGTTAATCCAAAAGCCCGCCATTCCGGACACAGACGTTGCGAATACCAAACCTTTTTCGTCTAAGGTGTCCAATTCCGTATCAGAATAATGATTGATATGCTCACCACTCGAAAGTCCGGCATTGATAAATACACCTTCAGCCACTTTAGTTAGGTTAAACGGCTCTATCAATTCGCCTGCGTTTTGCGATACTGCGGCAAGACTAACCATAGCGGTAAAATCTTCAACCGCCGCATAACCATTATAAATAGGCAATCGCTTAGACACATCGTTATCCGCCATAACCACCAAACTAACATCGGGACAAGCATTGGTTAATTCTCGGCAATTAACAACTGCGGAGGTACTACCCGAAAAACTTCTACCCTCAACAAACACCTCACAATATCTATCCTTACCAAATTCGGCATCCAATAAGGCTTGGGCTTTGTACATAGCATCAATACTATCTTTGTCTAAGCCTTTTGAGATGGTTGGGGAGTAATTAGCGGTAGGATTGCGAGCAATAAACGCTTGAACAATCTTACCTGCTTTATCTTTTAGCAGCTTAGACAGATAAGGTTTCTCCTTATCTGCCATTTGTGCTAAAGTAACCGTTTGGGCAACGGGCATAAAATATACTGTGATACTCTCGTTATGTACAAATAAGCGTCTTAATCGCTCGTACACCAACACTTTATTGGTAATGTCGTATTCAGCGTTCAAACCCAAAGCCTCTATCTCGGATATGCTTTTAAGCGTATAAATTTCGCCCAATTGCATTTTGCTAGTGGCAACAGCATTCATAACCGCTCCGGTAAGCATATCCTTAGAGGGCTTTCGTCTGCCCAATCCGTTACTTAGTTTCTTTACTATCAGTCTTGGTCTTTCCATTTTCTAACTGCTTTTTCAATTCTTCAATTTCTTTTTTAAGCTCTGTGTTTTCGTCCACTTGAACTTTTAAGCGCTCACGCAAGGCAATTACTGCCGTTACGGTTTCGTGGGTATCTTGCTCAACAGGTTCGTAATCTTGCTCTAAATCAGCAACAGCATCAACGCTTGCTAATATCTCGTCAAGCTCTTCCTTTTCCGCTGTACGAAGCTCCAAAGCCTTTTGTAAATCCTCTTCGTCCTCAGGCTCAAACCCTTCACGAAAAAACACCTCTATATCTTTCTCAAACCCCTTGTCTCGGTGATGTCTCTCTGCATAGGCTTTACAAAAGAATGGTTGCCCATCTTCTGTAATGTAAACTTGTGTTTCCTCAGGGCTTCCTTTCAATAAAGCCTCTGCTGTCTTTTGGTTTTTACTTTTCTTAGCCATAATGTTTTGTGTTATTGATTAAATAAGTATTGTCTGAGTAATTCCATTGAGGCAAACTAAAATGAAAGTCTCGGTGCCACACAAAGCCTAAATGTGTTTTCTTAACAAGGTGCCTAATAGAAGTTTGATTAATGTGTTTTAAATGTGTATTGGAATGGTTATAAAATCGGTGTCTTGTATTTGTACTCGTCCAAAATTTCCACCACCGTTTCTTTTTAACCGCTTTTTTATTATTCGGTTTAACACTATCCTGAGAGTGCTTTTTCGTCTCGGGCGTAATATCCATGTCATTATCCGGTATCATTTTGATAACACCCCCTTTTTTCATCTTAACATCTGACACCCGATTTTCTATTTTATAAGTTTCCTTATCGGAAAGCTCTTTGATTAAATCGTATTGTCGCACGTTAATCACTGATAGTTCAGTTCTAAAACTCTCGTTTTCCTTTTGAAGCGGACGGATAGAAAACACCCATAATAAGAGGATGATTCCCAAGCCTGCCAGCAAATGTCTTCCAACAGGCTTACTTACTAATTTACTTAAAAATTTAAACATATTTTTTTGATTTTAAATTGGTTAAAAGCAAAGGGAGTTACCCCCCTTTAGCATATTTTACTAAGGCTAAGCGTTAGCTGAAACAATGGCTCCAAAACCGTAATCCTGTTTCTTATCACACAAACCATAGGCGTGTAATCTGAACTCAGATTGAGGGTCAGCATTACGTGTATCGTTTTGCATTAGCTTAAACAAGGTCATCACTTTTTCAATGTGATATACAGTATTAGGGTCGTAGAAGAAAACAGAACCCATTTGGTCGCCCTGTACCGGAGCTGCACCATCGGCTTTTAACTTTAAGTCGCCGGTGTAGATAGGCGAAGCATTGTTTTCCCACAATCTTAATTTGTAGAAACGCTTCATTTCGCCTGTTTCCTTATCAAACTCCAAGTTTCTGCGATGGTTGTTGGTTCCTGCCTCATCAATCATCAAGTCGGCTCTATGAATAGGGTTTAAAACCAAGTTCCAACCTCTCTTTTGCAGATTTAAGGTATCTAAGTGTGTCATAAAACGAATCAAATCCTCATAAGTTAATCGCCTACGACCACCTACAACATCACCCGTTGTTTTTAAAATTGGCATACCCGTTTTTTCTTCTTGAGGAGCTAATTTTCTAAGGACATAATCACGAGAACCTATCTTAAAGGATTCTTTATGCTTTTTTCTTAAAGCACTTTCTTTGCCAAAGGCTAAAGCTCTCAGTTCCTTATCTGTTACCACTGTTAAATCAGTATCCATTTTATCCCATTCTACCAAACCTTTTTTTAATGGATTGGTAACAGGCTCAAAAGGAGTTTCCTTATTAACATGAAAACCGATATTATTAATCAGCTTGTTAAATCGAATACCATCTTTGTCTATGGCTTCCGGGTTGGGCGTTCCCAAAACGCCAATAAAATCATCTGTTAAATTTCTAAAATCTTCCAATAGCTGTGGTGCTACATATTGTTGTAGCCACACGCCGTCTATTAATGCTGCCATTCTTATTTATCGTATTGTTGGTTAAACAAATTTTCAAACTCCTCAGGGGCTTCATCCTCTACTCTCTCCAAGTCCTTAGGAGCCTTATTCTGCCAGTCGGCAAATGTCCAGTCTTCACGGCCATTAAACAGCTCGTGTCTTCCTGTATCAACAGGAGGGGTACCTCTCTTTGTTCTGCCGTTTAAGTCAGGCTTCCCGCTCATCCGTGCTAAAGATTTCGCTACCAACTCGTATTTATCGGTCGCATCTCGCAACCACTCTTCTTTCTCGTTGGCCTGTATCTTTCCGTCCTTTACCGCCGCATTGATTAATACTTTGGCTTGAGCTTCTTTGAACGTTTTAAGTTCATTCTTAAATTGGTCGGCTTCTTTAGCTTTCGCAAAAACAGTCTCCAATTGCTTTTGTACAGCCGCATCGTCAGACGATGCTGTTAGGTCTCCGGCTAATCCCATAGCGATTAGCGAGGCCACTAATTGTTGTTTATTCATATTATCTGTATGTTTGTTAATATCCGTGTTTTGTCTATTTTGTAAACCCTTCAACATTTCAGCCCAAGCATATTCGGGCGTTTTATTGACAATGTTTTTAGTGTCTATGTTTCGGGTTTTAGTAGGTTTGATAACTTCGTCGCAAACTTTAATATCCAAACATTGATTAGAGTCCAACCAATTATCTTTACCATTGGTAAACCAATCTTGTATGGTGGCTTCATCTGCAGTTGTACGCTCCTTATAAATAGTTTGTAGCCTTGTTTCGCACTGACCCATTTGTTCGGCGCGGGCTATTAATTCTGCTTTATTACCCCAAGCCCCTCCGGTAACAGCGTGCATCATAAAAAAGGCGTTTTCAGTCATCTTAATGGTATCTCCCGCTAAGGCAATAACAGACGCCATAGATGCCGCCATACCTTCAACAACAACCGTTACTTTGGTTTCCGAACCTCTTATTAGGTCATAAATAGCTAAGCCTTCTGAAACGGAACCGCCTCCGGAGTGGATGCGTATGGTTAATTCTTTATATTTAGCCAAACTATCTCTAAACATCTTTTGGAAACGAGGATAGTCCACCTCTTCCCATTCGCCTATATAACCGTAAATATAAATTTCGGCATTATTAGCTGTTGAGTTATTTAATTCATATTTAAATGTGTTTTGGTGCATTTTTATTGTTTTTATTTCACTTTCGAGTTGCAAAGATGAGTACAAGTTCGCTGTTGAAAAAAAAAGGAGTTAGGGACTAAAGATTTTTCTTTAGCGACTAAAGATTTCGCTTTAGTCACTAACTATAAATTCTGCTAAGAGCCTGCCTTTTGTCAATTTTGCACCAAAAAAAGAGTGTAATGGCAGTTAAGAAATTATCAAGAGAAGAAAAATACGCTATCGCTTTTGACCTGTTTATGGATACAGACAAAAGTCAAAAAGAAATTGCATCAATAGCCGGTGTTACAGAAAAGACTTTGACAAAATGGAAAGTTGACAATGAGTGGGATTTGCTGAAATCTGCGGAAACTGTTACGGCTCGAAAAATCATAGACAATTTGTATAAACGAGCTTACAAGCTAAGTCAAGATGAAGACAGTAAGGCAGATGATATTATTAAGATAGCCAACAGTATAGAAAAGCTATCCAATAAAAAGGTAACCATCAGCCAAATTATCAATGTATTTAAGGACTTTACCACTTGGGCATTTGGCGAAGAACCCGAAACTGCTAAAGCCATTAACAAACTTCAACGCAAGTATATAGACTTTAAAATAGGGCAATAATGGCAGAACAGATAATTAACAAACGAGATTACAACGAATGGCTGGAGTTTTGCCGACAGGTACAATCTGCCACCGCTGTGGCTATTAACGAAACTGATGCAGAACAAAAGGCTCGTATTAAAAGAGGGTTGAAAGATTACAACTATTTCGTAAAGACCTATTTCCCTAATTATGCTGACAGCGATTGCGCCGATTTTCATATTAAGTTCGCCAATCAGTGTTTAAAAAATCCTAACTTTTTTGGTATAGCAGAATGGCCAAGGGAGCATGCTAAGTCCGTGCACCTTACAATCATTATTCCTATGTGGCTAATTGCTCATAATGAGCTAACAGGAATGCTTCTAATGGGTAAAAACGAAGATGATGCTTGTAATTTATTAAGCGATATACAAGCCCAATTACAATATAACGAGCTGTTTGCTCACGATTTTGGGGAGCAATACAATTTTGGTACTTGGGAAGAAGGAGAATTTACCACTAAGGAGGGGATTCGCTTTAAAGCTCTTGGACGAGGACAGTCGCCCCGTGGGGCAAGAAAACAAGAAAAACGCCCTAATTACGGAGTGATAGATGATGTGGATGATGACGAGATTGTACACAATCCTAAACGTGTGGACAAGATAGTAAAAAACATCTTAGGAGCTTTTTTCTTTGCTTTAAGCATCAAAGGAGCCCGTTTTGTAATGGGAGGTAATAGAATACATCATAACTCTATCCTTGCCAATGTGGTGGGCGATACCAAACCCGGAGCCAAAAAGCGTGAGGGTATCTACCACTCAAAAGTGAAAGCTATTGAAAAAGGTAAGCCTGCTTGGTGGCAACGCTATACCTTAGACGAGTTGTATCGTAAAATTAAAAGAGCAGGGCCTGTATTAGCCAAACAAGAGTTTTTTCACGAGACAGAAATAGAGGGAAAAATCTTTAAAAACAAATATTTCCGTTTTGCTAAAATTCCGCACTTGGGAAAAATGGAAGTGATTATCGGTTATTTTGACCCCTCTTTTGAAAATAAAGAAACTTCCGATTTTAAGGCGGCAAGCCTTTGGGGTTTACGCAATGGTAAACGCTATTGTATTAAACGTTTTACAAGGCGTTGCGAGTTAGACGATGTGTTTGAGTGGATGATTAACATTGAAAAAAAACTCCCTAAAAATGTAGGTGTTATTTGGTATGTCGAAAAACAATTCTTTACAAGACCTATTAAAAACGCTTTGCGTAGAGCTATCCGCAAACATAAATACCCTTTGGCGGTAATTGAAGATGACAGAACTAAGCCTAATAAATATACCCGTATTGTAAGAATGGAGCCCGAATATTCGGCAGGCAATGTGATTTACAATGTAGAGGAAGAACACGACCCCGATATGGTAGAGGGCAATTTACAAGTAAAAGGTATTGAGCCGGGGTACAGAACCCCTGATGACGCTCCCGATGCAGACGAGGGAGCATGGCACTACCTCGACCAACATTTATTGTTTACCGATGAAGATTTGGACGATGATGCGGTCAATATAGGGCGACACGAACGAGACGAGGATAGAGATTATTAATTAACAAAACTTATAAAGTCAATGGCATTTTTAACCGACATCGATTACGATGTACAAATAAGAAACTGGGTAAAGCAAATCATTACCCAAGAGAACGAAGATGTATTACATCAAGCCGAATTAGCCGCACAAGCCGAAATGGAAAGTTACCTAAGAGGGCGTTACGATGTGGCAGAAATATTCGACCAAACAGGTACAGAGCGAAACGCTCTAATTGTTATGTATTTGGTAGATATGGTTGTGTATCATTTACACAGTAATATATCGCCGGAAAACACGCCCGAAATTCGATATATAAGATATAAAGCCGCCATTAATTGGTTGGCAGATGTGTCTCGTGGAAAACTAACGCCACAACTGCCCGAAACAAAGACAGAAGAATCAGAAGAGGACAGCTTAGATTTTCAAGGGGGCAGTAACCCAAAAGTATCAGAACGCTATTAAACCGTATTACAATGGAATTTAAAAACTATTTAAACAGCATTAAAAACAAACTAACAGGCAACTCCAAAGAGTACGAAAATGCCGTTAGCAAAATGGTAGAAGTTATTAAGCGACAAAGAACGCTTTATAACAAGAACATCAGAGAAATGAAGCTGGCTAAAGCCATGGCGCTCAACCCCGACAATCCTCGTCGTAAAATGTTACAAGATTTATTTGAGGACATTTTAGAGGATGCTTTTATCTATGGTCGTTCAGAAGCTCGAAAATTGCGTATATCCAACAAAAAAATAGCGGTTAAAGAGGCTAATGGAGAAATTAACCACGATAAAACAGAGTTGTTTAATAAATTGTGGTTTAATCAGTTTATCAAGCATACCATTGACAGTATTTACTTAGGCTATTCGCTGATTTACCCTAAAGAATTAGACGAGAATGGTTACATAAAAAAAATAGCTACTGTATTTCGCGACCACATAGTGCCGGAAACAACAGAGTTGTTAGAAAGCCCCAACGACCAAACGGGTATTAACTTTACTCAAGACCCTAACATTAAAAAATGGTCTATTTGGATTAATCACGATAATTTTTTGGGACTGTTATTTAAAGTTGCACCTCTCTACATTTTCAAAAAACATTCGTGGCAGAACTGGGACGAATTTGAGGAAATGTTCGGTATTCCTATGCGTATTGCCAAAGTAGCCAGTACCGACAGGCGTGTTAAAAAAGAGGTGGACAAATGGTTGCGTGATTTAGGTTCCGCAGGTTACGCTCGTTTCCCTGAAGGCGTAGAAATTGACATTAAAGAAAGTCAAACACGAGACAGCTTTAATGTCTTTAACGAGAAAAGAAAGGCTTGTAATGAAGAAATTGCAACCCTTTTTGACGGGCATTTTGAAACCGCAAAGGATACCGGTAGTCGTGCCAAATCTCAAAGTATCATCAACAGCACTCAGAAAGATATTACCCAAGATGATGAAACTTTTGTGCTTCACATCATCAACGATGAGTTATTACCATTTATGAGGCGTTTGGGTTATCCTTTGGCAGAAGATGACAAAGTGATTTGGAACGAAAATGTCAAGTCTGATCCAAAAGACAGATTGGCGATATTTAAAGGCGTTAAAGATTTAGGCTATAAGGTTAAAAAGGAACAAATAGAGACCGAACTGGATGTGGAAATAGTGGGCGAATACACACCCAACAAAACGACACCACCCAAAGCCCCAAAGAATCGGCATCACGTAAATTTTAACACGCCCCACAATAGCTGTGGTTGTGGGGCTATGGAAGACTACAGAGTAGCACTTCCTATACTTAATGCAGTAACGGAACTAAGCGAAGAGGAAGAGGCATTTTTAAGACAGCTGTATAATAATCCCGATAGTATTAATTGGCATTACAACAGTTTTAAACAAACTAATTCAGCTTTGTTGGACGCCTTAAAAAGAGGTGCAAGGGGAATGGATTACAGTTTTGACAGTCCGGATGCTAAAAGGATGCAATCTTTTATGGATAGCGTGTTTACCTTTGGTAAAGACAAAACCCAAGCACAGGTGGCTGAACTGAACCGTATCTTAAAAAGCGAGGATATAAAGTCTTATAGCGATTTTCGTAAACAGGTTAAACATACCTTTCCGCAATACAACGAGCATTATTTACGCACCGAATACGACCACGCTATGTCAGTCAGTCAAATGGCAGCACGCCAACAAGAAATGATGGACAATATAGACAGTGCTCCTTATTGGCGATTTTCTGCAATAATAGATGATAGTACCACCGGTATTTGCAAGGAGTTAGACGGTAGAGTATTTAGAAAAGATGATAAAAAAGCCTTTAAGTTCTTACCGCCTTTACACTGGAAGTGCCGAAGTGATGCCGAAGATGTTTTGGAAGATTACGAGGGCGAAGTGTTAAGCTTTAACGAAGCTATTAAGATAGACCCTAAGGAATGGGGGCGAATGCAAAAGCAAGGATTTGATGTTAATTGGGGCGATTCCAACCAAGTATTTACCAAGGCTCAAACTTATCTTAAAAAATTACCTGAAGGCACTAAGCCTATTGATACGGATAGTTTAACCTTTGGCGATTTTGGGTTGTCTAAAACGCACGACCTCCATAAGCATAAAGTTAGTGAGCGTATCAGCAAAATCAAACGCTATATAGACCAAAGCGGTATGGCAAGGGTTATTAGTGTTCAAGATTTGCCAATATGGGTTAATGCCGAACAATTGAAGTTATCCAACCAAGATTTTACAAGGCTCAAAGAAACTTTGGAACAACCCGACGAAATATATTGGCATCAGTCGGGCGAACAAACTTCGCTTTCTTTTTTCCGCTTTTACGAAGACAGCACCATTAAGGTAGATACTAAAGGGATTAAAGTAAGCGGTTTTCACTCTTTAAGTAGCGATATTGATAAGCAACGCAGGGGCTTATTGGTTTACACTCCAAAAGAGCATATCCGCTATTATAAGTCGGTATATAAGAAGTATGATAAGACTTGGAGAAAAGCCTTTTTTAATGAGCAAAACGGAGGGTATGTGGTCATCAACAAGAACCGTATTGCCAAGTCCAAAATCAGCAAAAACGAAATAAAAAAGCTGGAAAAGGAAACCCGTATGGCCTTAAATTACGCTCAATATGGTTATCGGATAGAAATACTTGACGAGTTACCCGGTATCAGCAGTCCTGATGCTCTTTGCAATGGTATTCCTATTGATTTTAAGAGTGTCAAAAGTCCTGATAAAATTGTTAAGCACGCTAAAAAAGCCATACATCAACAAGGGGCAGATATGGTATTGTTTGAGTTTGAAAAAGAAAGCTCTGAGATTTATAAAGCATTACTAAAACTTAAAAAAAGAAATATAAAAGCCTTGTATTATTTTAAGGGGAAGAAAGGTATTTACAATAACTTCTAAAAATGGGACGCCCTGTGCAAACTTTCATCTGCACAGGGCGAACAGGTGGCCCGAGCCGCCCGAAGCGTAACACCGACCTAACCCTTTCGGGCTACTGCAAAGATAAAAACTATTTTTTAATTAACAAAACAATTTAAAACACAACATTATGAAAGGTTTACAATATGTTATAGACCTAATTGATAAAGGATTTGGAGCCGGTATTAAAAAGGCCAAACAACAAACCAAAGGTTTAGACGATGCGGTTAATGGCACCAACGATAGTCTGAAAAAAATAAAAACCACAGGGCAACAAAGTTTTAATGGCATAGACAAAGCGATTAACAAAACAGATCGCAATTTTAAAAAGATACAAAGCACAGGACAGAAAAGCTTTTCGAGCATTGGCAAATATGCCAGACGTGCTGGAATGGCGGTTGTTGCTGCTTTATCCATTGGGGCGGCGATTAACTTTGGAAATGAACTAACCAAAGTGTCGGCTCAGTTTGAGGGAATGGAAAACGCTATCCACTTTGCTTCGGGCAAAGAGGGCGGTAAAAACATTCAGTTTTTAGATGATACTATTAACAAGCTCAATTTAGATATGACCTCGTCTTATAAGGGGTTTCAAACGCTTACAGGCTCGCTGAAAGGAACCAGTTTAGAGGGACAAGCTACCCGTGATATTTTCGAGGCAGTGGGGGTTGCATCTACGGTAATGAATTTATCAGCAGAGCAAAGTGAGGGAGCGTTTTTAGCCTTATCCCAAATGGCAAGTAAAGGTAAGGTACAAGCTGAAGAATTGAGAGGGCAGTTAGGTGAAAGAATACCCGGAGCATTAAAAATTGCCGCTGACTCCATGGGAATGTCTCAGCAACAATTTAATAAAATGTTGGATAGCGGGAAAGTCTATGCAGAAGACTTTTTACCCAAGTTTGCCAAGCAACTCAAATCTACTTTTGAGGATGGTTTACCAAAAGCGGCCAACAGTATGCAAGCGGCGATTAACCGAAAAAACAATGCCTTACTCTCTTTCAAGCGAGTTAGTGCCGAAGCCTTTCGCCCTTTATTTATTGAGGTTTTAGAGGGCGGCTCTCAACTGTTTGGCTTTTTATCCGATATGATGAAGCATTTAGATCCGGTTAAAAAAGCATTAAAAGAAGTCGGTCAAGCTTTTAGCCCATTAACCCAAGCTATTGGTAATATGTTTGCCCCTTTATCGCAGTTTTCCGAATCGGGCAATATGGCAGAGTCTGTAATGAATGGTATCGGCTCAGCCATACAAAGCGTAATGCCTTTTTTTGAGTTTTTAGGCAGTACATTAGGCTTTATATTTGAAAATGTAAGCAGAGTTACATCGGCACTATACAATACCATTTCGGGCTTATTTGAAGCCGGAACTGCAGGCGAATATTTGAATAATATTTTAGGGATTGCCCAATGGTTATGGCAAGCATTATCGCCTGCAGTATCCGCCTTTACGGATGTATTGGTGTTTGGTATTGGCGTAGTTGGAGAAATAACCGGAACCATAATGGAAACAGTTAATGCCCTTGCCGAATGGGGTAAAAAAACAGAATGGGTACAGCGTTTACTTAACAGCTTTTTAGGAGCATTTAGCAGTACGTTTACAACCATTAAAAATATTGCGACCAATGTACTGGGGGGCGTTGGCGATTTATTGGTAGGTATCTTTACCCTTGATATGGAAAGAATAAAAAGTGCCTTATCTAAAGGATTTGACGCCATTGGCGAAGGCTTTAAGTCTATTCCTAATGCTGTGGGCGGTGCCATAGATGGTTGGAATAAGGATTTAGAAGCCCCTATTAGCAAAAATGTTAAAGTCAATCAGCAAGTTACCCAAAAGAACACGGATAACGGATTGCTGACAAATGACACTACCCAAAGCAAGCCAACTGCTCCAAGTGCTGTTCCTAACAAAAACGTTCCGGCACAAACTGTTGCAGGAACTTCTAATAGTGGCGGAACTAAGCATACGACTATCCATATAGAAAGTTTTGTAAAAGAACTGAAGGTGCAAACACAAAATTTAAAAGAAAGTCCGCGAGAAATAAAGAAAATGGTAGAGCGTATTATGAACGAGGCATTTGCCGATATACAAGTACGATTAGACAATGCCTAATAACAACCATAAAGCTTTTGAACTCTTGGAACAACAGTACAGGAGCTTCAAACAAAAGTTACCGGAGCAGGTAGCCACAACTGCTGTTAATTTCTTTAAACGCAACTTTAAATTGGGCGGTTTTACCGACCAACCATTTAGGCGTTGGGAAAAATCTGATTATCCCGGAATGGGCAAAACCACTATGGTTAAGTCCGGACAAACAAGACGGGATATTAAAAAAATACAGGTCAGCCCCAACAAGGTGGTTGTGGGTATTGGTAATCATAACCATTATGCAGGTATTCATAATACCGGAGGGAAAATACCCATTACGCCCAAAATGAGACGGTTCTTTTGGGCTAAATATTTAGAATTATCGGGCATTAAAAAACCGATGAGCACCATAGAGCGTAAGAAAAGGGAAGAAGCCATACCGGATTGCTTATTTTGGAAAGCCTTAGCACTTACCCAAAAGGATTGCATAGATATTCCAAAACGCCAGTTTATTGGCGATTCTAAAGCCTTAGACGTGGCTATTGAAAGACAGATTATTAAATTATTAAAACACTATTTAAAACAATAAATATGAGCACCAAAGGAAAGATATACAAAACCATAGCCGACCATCTTATGAACAAAGTGGAGGGGCTTAAAATGGTCGATAAAAACAAAGGACAATTGGATAATATAAGCCAATATGTATTACCATTGCCCGCCGTATTAATTAGCTTCGGTAAGTTTCATTATAAAGATATAGGGAGCGGTATCAAACAGGGAGAAGGCACTATTAAATTTAAGGTGGCTTTTGAAAACTATGCCGACAGCTACACCGGAAGCATCAACCAAGAACAAGCCTTGGCATTTTTCGATTTTAACGAAGCCGTACAGGAAGTCTTAGAGAGCTTTTCGGGTGAGGATTTTTCGGAATTGAACTTAATAGCTGATGAAGATGACGAGAATTACAAAAATGTGATTGTTACGGATATGGAATATGAATTAAGCATCATTAATCGCACCGGAGACAAAACTAAAAATTATGTGGATGTTGAAGCAACCCCTAAGGTTAAATACATAGACAAAGAAGATTTCCCGAAACCACCGGAAGACATAGGCAATAAGTTTTTAATTGATATGTAATAAAAAAAAGGCTGTCCGATATATTTCCGACAGCCCTTTTTACATTCTATTATGCTTTTTAATTATGTTACAAATCTTTAAATAATCTTCACATACCTCCATCCAACCGCCATTTACAAAAGCATAAATTTTTTCACCTCTAAAAGAAAACGCTTCTACGAAGTAAAGGTTTATATTCATCTCAAACCCTCGTGATTTCATTTTTAAAAAAGTAAATTTATTTGCCATTTTATTCATTTCTATCTTTAGATGCCTCTACCTTAATAACGGCAGTACCGTCTTTTTTTACGCTTAAAGTGGCGACATCGGTTAAAAACCGCACTGATACCACTTCGCCCGGCTTGGTGTCTCTAAAGTTAAGAGCCTTAGTCCAAAAATTAATATAAAACTTAATAATAGATTGGGCATCGCCGGATAATTCAAATTCGGTAATGTAGTAATCTGCCCTTTTACCGGCACGCTTATATTGTTCCCAAATAACCACTTCGCCATTGGTTTGGTTGGAATGTACCCATTTGTTACGAAATTCTTGTTTAGATATAAATTTTGTTGCTTTAACATCGGGATAAAAGCCCATTTTGTTAAGTAATGTCTGCACACTCATTTCGCCAAAGCTAGTACCTATTATAAGGTATTCGTAATGGTTACCGGCGGCAGCTCGTATTTCGGCATTACTGAATTTAGATTGCCCAAAAGCTAAAATACTTAGCTGTAAGAATAAGATTAAAAAAAGTCGTTTCATAATGTTACATATTTTTATAATGACCAGTTTTAGAGATGATCAACCAAATAGTTTTGGTTTTTAAAGGTAAAAATTCTTCTTTAAGAAGACCAAGCGTGTGATCTATATCATAATGTTTTTGCTCGGTCAAAAACCTAAAACGCTTACGTATTTTCTCGTTGCGTCTCAACAAATCCGTTTTGTCTTTATCCATAACACATTGCGCATTCATAACACAAAAATAAGCATTATTTTTAAAACAGAGATAAAAACTTTTAGGCACAAAAAAACCGCCTAAACTGGCGGTTTTTTTTTATCTGTCTTTTCCCAACAACGCCCTACGCCTACGCTCTTTGGCTTTTGCCTCCTTAGCCTCAATAGACATATTTTTTCTTAGCCTTTGGGCTATTTGCTTAAACCTTTCGGCAGCTTCGGGGTTGTATTCTTGGGTTCCCTGTTTTAGTTGTCGGTGTACCTGATTATCGCATTCTTGCTCAATCAAGGGTATTTTAGCACAATAATACTCCTCTAATTTATTCAGCATTTTGTTGGTATTCAGTTTTCCAAAACTTTTGCTAAATTTAATTTCTCGAAGACATAAGTAAATATCTTCCATCGTAAGGTTCTTATACTGCGAGGATGTGATTTCAGCAACAGTTTCAAAAATCTGGTCGTTTGTTAATTCATCACCAAAGCTCATCGATAAATCCTTCAGGTGAATAGCCAAGCATTTTTCTACTGTGTCAAGGCCGTGTTCCTTTGCAAGAGCTACTATGTTGGGGTAGTCCTCTTGTATTATTCTTTTGGGGGTTAAATGGGCGTATTTTCTTATTAATTCTATTTTAGATGCTCGATCTAAAGTCGCCTGCATAAGTCCCGGTGTTTGTTTTGCTAACATTTTTTAATTCTTTTAAAATGATGTTTAAATTAGAGTTTATTTGTCGTAATTCTGTTTGTTTTTGGTAGAATGGTTCTAGACTGTTCCAGCTTCTTAAAATTTGTTTCCATAGAGCAAACGTTTCGTCATCGGTAGAACATTGCTTTTTTAACGCCGTTATAATGCTTTTTAAAGCCTTGCCCTCAATACTGTTCATATTATGGGCTATTTCGTATCTACCAATGTAAAACTCGCTGTATTCAGCTAACATTTGAGTATATAATGACGCGTTGTTCTCCAATTTGTCAATGGTTACATTGCTGTAGGCTATTTCCTTTAAATCGCTTTCCTTGAGTGGAACAAGTTTCATCAATACCGCTCTTTTATCTTCAGGCATTTTCTGACGCTTGCCCTCAAGCTTTTTAAATCTCCCATTGGTGTAGGTCAGTTTAAAGCAGGCGTCTGTCTTGTCGTCTGATATACTTAGTAAATAGTGATTGGTCATTGTTTTTGAATTATTTAAGTTGTAAAGTTTTAAGGTTGTAAAGTTGGGAGGTTGTTTTTTTGATATTTTAAAGCCCATTCTTTTGAATTATACCAGCGTATTAATTCTGATTTATCCCAATGATAAAGGCGTATTCCACATTTTCCACCTTTTTTATGATGTATGAAATAAAAAAGATTACCCTCTTTATCAAAGTCATGGCTTGTAATTATTACATCTTTCCCACAAAGAGGACATTTATTTAAATGGCTCATTATTTTGTATGTTTTAAGGTTAATGATATAATTCATAGAAATAGGAAATACTTTCAATATCATTAGGGAAGCGTCTTAGAACCAGTTCTCCCTTATATCTTACAGTATATATTTTTACACTGTAATTATTTACCTTTTCATACGCCACTGTTATATCATTAGCGATTATTTCGTTAAACAAAATATTTTTAACATCAAACCATCTCATTGTTAATTCTACACTTTTCGCCTAAAGCTTACGCTCCATATATTTTTTTAAGTCTAATGTATGCTTTTCCATCATTCTATATTTAAAGATTACAAGTTTTTAGGACTCTTCCTAAGACTAAAACAAAGTAAATAGTATTGGGTTCTGCACCCCACTCGGGTTTGCCTTTGGCTACTTTTAGTCCTTTATACTCTACTTCAATGATTGGGGCAGAAGCCGAACGCCCATTTCTAAAAACAACACTTTCGTACTTTTTAATTTTTGATGTTATAAGCTCTTTATCCCATTTAGGATGATAATAATATTCCAAAGCGTTTAGCATTTCTTCAACCTCTTTTAGATTATGCTTTTTACCATTTTTCGGCTCTAATAATCTTATAGCATAATAAGGCTTTAACTCTCGGTATTCTTCCTTTTTTCCGCCCGATTTAATTAAATCAAACCACTGCTTTTTTATCGTTAATTGTAATGTTTGTCCTTTCATTTTTTATTTAATTAAAAATTAATATCGCAAGTCCAACACCGGATAGGCTACCGAACATTGCACCAAAAGCATATATAATTCTATCTACATCGTTGGATATGGATATGCGTTTCACATTTGCCGCCCATAAATAGCTAATAAAAAAGCCTGTAATGGCAATGCCTATCCATATTCTGTTACTGACAAAATACACGTTAGCACTTACCATACTTACCTGCATAAATGCTGATGTGAAGTTTTTTATATCTTTTTTCTTTATTTTCATTTTACATTTTGTTGTTAAGAATTAAACCCGCTAAATCTTTAACAGAATTTTTTAATTCGTCAAATTCTTTTCTATACTGCATTAAGAATACTGTATTTGAAATCACTTTATTAAATACATCTCTTTTTAGTAAGGATTCCGCATTCAACATGGCGCTTCCTGCCATTTTTTTGCACGTCTAGAAGCCCACCGCCTACACTTATTGTGATTGTCTTTTTACATTTATCACCCTCGCGCTTTCCCACAAATGCCGTCCACATTTCTATACCATCCACTCGGTGTTTTACAGTTATAAATTCGTCATTTTCTACCTGTGCAGTACGTTGTTCCTCAGCTGTTTTCCTTACGCTGTATTTGATTTCTTTCATTTTTTGATTGTTATAAAGGCTACAGAGCTTAAAGTTTGTAGCCTTAGTTGTATTTTTAATCGTTTTTTTGCAATTCGTTTTTTGCAAGGTAGCTTTCGTCAACGGGAAATAGCTCGTCAATATCAGTGTCCTCTGGGAAATCTACTGCAGAAATACTAAGAGGTATATTTATTCTTTTACCGCCGGCATCGGTGCAATAAGCGTCAATAAAGAACCTTGATTTTTCGGGCTTATAAGCTTTTTTAATAATATTAACTCCGTCTATAAAATTAGAATCAACCGACTCTTCCGACATTTTGATTAACTCTAACACTCTACTGGCTTTTAAATTGCCCTTAGCATCTTTTTTAAGCAGATTGTTTATCATTTTAACCAGCTTAGCAGTTTCAGCATCTTTAGCTAAAGATTCTAAGTATTTATTAACCTTACTTATTCCCTCATTAACAGTATCGTCCCAGCCATCAATGGTTCTAAATCCATAAGTAATCGCATTGCCCTGTTCGTCGCTAAACGTATGGCTCTGCTGAGTAGCTTTTACATCGTACACCTCCGTTTTAAAGTCTAATAAAGTCTTTAGACTTTCAAATACTTTTAGCTTGGTTTTACTAAGCAATGTGGATGATGTTTGAATATCAGTCACTATCTTAGGCAATTGTTCATTAACCATATCCTTATAGGATTTACGATCATCCTCTTTTTTTTCTTCTCGTTTCTTTAATTCGGCTTGTAATTGCTCTGCCGTTAAAGTGCTTAAATCTAATTGTTGTCCGTTCATATCTATTTATTTTTAATTATTTACTTTTTTTAATTGGTGGATATTCGACTAACCAAACGCGTCCTGCTATGGTCTTAAATTCCACATTTCGTCCATTGTTATCATAAGTATCTCGAAGCTCTTCCGCCTCGGCGATGCTCATGTCGGTTACATCTTTTATTTGTTTTGCTTTATCTAATTTCTTTTTGTATTGCATATCCTATTTGCTTTAATTGTTCTACATATTTACTTACCTCATATTCGTACGGAACAAATACTGTTCTTTGCCGAGCCGAAACTCTTGCAAGCTCATCAGTGCTCCTAACCATTCTGTGCAGGTAATACCTCCTGTTATTACGCTTGCGTTGTTCTTGTTTCGTTAGCACTGTCCTTTTGGTTTTATCTCGTATTTGATACCCGAAATAGCGAGCAATCTTGCATCCATTTCGGTGATTACTTCTTCTCGTTTAAGCCTCTCGGCTTGACGCTGTGCGTTCCGAAAATAATTGTATAGCGCCTGCAGTCTGCCTTTTGGAATTTTGTTAAAGTCGTCGTATTTATCGCCTGCAGCTCTGGTCGCAATTCCTTTTACTTTGTCGATGTCTGTTGGCTTGTCCATTTTTTTCATAAATCCGAAAATCGAAGCAATCACTCGCTTACGCCAAATATCTTTATCGTTGTTCATTGTTATTTGTTTTTAAAATTTTGTTGTAATTTTAATTGACGTATGGCTTTTATTGATAGCCTGTCCATTCTATTGTAACCGTTTGTTAATGGTCGGAATGCTTTTTCTCCTTTTGGTATTGTATCACCGGTGTATTTGCAAACGTGCTCTTTTTTAGTGCTGCATAAAGTCCATATTATATTGCAATATTCATCACTTACACAATCCAAGATTACGATTTCATCGTTGAGTTGTTCTTTGAATTCATATTCCTTTGTCATTGTTTTATCGTATTAAGTTTTCAAAAAAACACTTCATTTCGACTGTTTTCTTTACGTACTCCTTTAAGGGCACATCATCCGCATAGTGGTTTAATTCTGCGTCCACTTTTAGAACAGGTAAGCAATAAGAGGACTGCTTTTCTAAGTACTCAATAAGCGGTTCTATACGCTTAGGTAGTTCCGCCCATTCACGTCCTAAAATATAGCCCTGTAGGTATATTCTTTCTTGCCATTTAAGTAGCCCATAAATGCTGTCGAGCCTCAAGATGTCTTTTAAAATAGTGTTGTCTGTTTTCATTGTTTTTAATTGTTGGTTAATTGATTTCCGTGATATAATTTCGCTTTTTCTTCGTCTATGGCTAAAACGCCTCCGGGAGCACGTCCGCTAACTGTCATTAAAAGCCCTTGTACCCGAATAAGGATTTTTGCTAACTTAGATGCCATTTTTGCCGATGCGGTATAAGGCTGTCCTCTTTCTTCGTGAGCAACTAACAAAAAGGTAACTTGAGGATATTCTTTTATTAAATCCTTAATGCCTTTAGCTCTCAATTCTTCATTGTAAATAGTCAGATTATCCAACACAACAACCTTTGGAGCTCTACGGCGGTTTAGCTTTTCTTTTATCTCTTCTATAGATTCATATTCTAAGAACTGTACACGACTGCCCTCAGGTTCTAATTTGGCTCTTTTTACGGCTTGTTGAAAATCTTTATCCAATCCCTGTTCCGCACTTACATACAGCACTTTTTCAAACTTACTTAAATAATCGGCAAGCAACAGGCATCCCCAAGTTTTACCGTGTTTTTCTTGACCGTATATCAACCATATACCGCCATTGGATGGTGTACCAAATACCTCTTTATAAATACCATCAAAAGGCATTGTGGTAAACTTCATTTTATATAGATTACTTAATGTTAAAGCTTTAGGCATTGTCTTGCATTAATTGAATTAAAGTTTTTAAATGTCTTAATGTCTTTTTCTTGCGTAGGCATTGTGTTACCATTGTATTAATCCTAGATTTATCTTGTAGATTAACATTAGCAACATCACCTATTAATTGGCGGTAAAATGCTGTTTTATCAGACGAGCCTAAAGGCACATAGCTGATAAATTCTTCCGAAAATCGACTAAACAAAGCCTTAAAACCTATTTTTTTACATCGTAAACCTCGCTCTATTTTACTCTGTAGCGAGTCGTCTCCAATCATCATCCACCCGCAATTGTATTGTGTGGCATTCCATATTTCTATAATCTCAGGTAATACCGAACTTTCCAAATAACCAGCATCATCTAAAGCTATAAATGGATCCTGCATTTGGTTAAGATAGTATTTCAAGTCTTCTTTTACATCGACATACTTACCATTAGCATCTAGTCCTATGGTTCTGGCTAATTCTCTTACAAAACGCATCTTGGTTTTGGCTTGGGAGCAATCAAAGTAAAAAGCGTTCTGCAATCCGCGTACAATATGTTGGCTACAAAATGTTTTACCTATACCACACTCATCTATTAAAATAGTTGCTTTGTGATGCTTTTTACAGAAATTAATGTTAGCTTCAATATCTACATATACCGATGTGCGTGCAACATTCCATTTTACCTCGTTAAAGGTAACGCCTAAACGGCGACCCTGCGAAATCCAAAATCCATCGGAGGCCACTTTTTCCGTTTCCCCTTTTTTAATTCGAGAATAAACAGACGCACTTATTCCCATACTCTTGGCATAGGCAGCGTCAGACCCTCCAAAATTTTCTCGTGCGGTCAATATTGACTCTCGTACTTTTTGTCTAAATTCTATTGTTATCATACCTTTGTGTTTTTTAAATTGATTTAAGTTATGGACGGCGAAACAAAAACATTTATAGAGGAGTTAATGATTCAAAATACCCTTAACACTGTTGAAATAAAACAACTTACTTTTTTAACCTTTGAACTTTTGCACCGTTTGGAGCAAAAGGACGATGTAACCAACCTGAAAATTGAGTATGCGAATACCTTAATGCGTGAAAAAGCGAATGCACTTGACCAGCTTCGGGGAGCGGTTCCTGTTCAAAAGATTGTGTCTGAAAAGTTTCAGGTACATTCACTATACCAGTCTTTGATTGCCCAACTTCAAGGCTTAAATTAACTTTATTTGTATCCATAGTTTTATTTTAAAAATTGTTCTTCTAATCTACTTTTGTACTCTTTTGGAGTATAATTAATATCTTCGTTGTAATAATTTGGTAATTGTTCTGCAGGTTGAGAGTTAGGTATAAAACCTTTTATTCCACCAATTGTAAAGCTATTGCTTATTGTTTTAGGGCGATTATCAATAACAGTTAAACTATCAATCGCATTTTTGCGTGATTGCATATAGGAACTTACCGTGTTTCTATATCGTGCCATTAACTCTCGTGCTTGTACATGATTTTTTTGGCGTTCAATTGGAGCTCTGGCTCCGATAGGTTTTGGCAGCGCCTCACAGATATATCGGTCAGTTTGTAAATCGTAAACAAAGACCTTTAACACTTGCCCTTGATTATCGTCTAACCAATAAATGCGGATTTCTTGCCCCTCAACCTGCTTCAATAGATTAATTAACCGGTCTCCCGTATAGATTTCGCCCTTGTCACCCAATAGCCATTCCCCATACTGAAGAGCCATAATACCCGCCTTACAAGAGGTTACAACAGGGTAACCCAAATACTTTACAAATCCTTGATAATTGGTTGATTTAAGTGCAGGATGTTGCATCTGTTTAAAGTAGTCGAAACGAGAGCGTGTTTTGTCTTGGCTACAAGGCATATTATTCCAAGTAATGATATTTTGGAAACATTGCTCTACCAACTGATTGTAAGGTATTATTTTGGTAGGTTCCGAACCTGCCTGATTACTCTCAGAAATAGCAAACGGACGAGCTATCCAGCCTTCTTGTCCTTTTTCTATTCCGTAACGCAAAGGTCTAAAGTACCCCTCTACACGCTTACTTCTTGCACTATTAGGGTGTATTTGTACCTCTTGGAACATACGCCCATTTTTTAAGAAAGTACTTTTAAAACTACTATTTAAAGAGCTTTCACACTCTAAAGCATCAGGTAAACTAACACCCCATTCGTAATAATTACGCACCATTTGGCGATAAAAATTAAGTATCAACTCCTCTTTGGTTTTACCATACGCCCAAGCAGTAATAGCCTCACTAGCTAAATCTATACCTAAATACCACCACATACGGCTGCCTTTATCATACCAAAATGGTGGTTGTCGGTCATCTATACTTATCATACTACCGGCATACTTAGGCTGCTCTAAACTTTCGTAAGGAATAAATTGTTGCATTAGTTTTTGGCGGTCTCCACTTCGTTTTGCGTAGTTACCTATTCTGTTTTCCCATTGTGATAAGAAATGTCGAATAGTTCGAGGCTTAAGTGGTTTAAATTCTTTAGGACTATAAATTTCCCCTGTTTTGTTATTGACAACTTCAATATATCCATCTAAAAAGGCATTATATTCATTAGCTACCTCTGTTGGATTAGGTTTATGATTACGACCCGCAAACATATCGTTTAAAAGCTTATCGGTTGCCTCGTCTCTCTTTAAAGCATTTCGCTTACTTTTACCATCGGCATCTCTTATCAGAGTGATATAGCTTCCCGTTTTATATTCATTGAATTGCTGTTTAAACATTCTTTCATTCTTGTTTAAAGAGTGTGTAACGCCGTGTTTGATTTTTAAAATCTCATTAAAGGAATGAGCATCTTCCCATAATGTCTTAAGCAGGCCTCTTAGGCTCCCTTTTTTACCAATTCTTTCGTTTGTTCTCGCTTTCTCAAGGGCTATTATTGCATTTAGAACACTGGCATTAATTATCAACTGTGATGCCGTGTCCGGTAAGAGGTACTGCCCATCAGGGTAGGTAAATTCAGTTTCATAAAAGGCCACCGCCTTACTGTCCACCTTGTAGTATTTTTGTAAAATATGTTGCGGTTTTCTAGGGTCGCCAATTTCATCTTGATACCTTTTAGGCAAACTATCAAACTTAATAAGCAATTGACGACCATTCCCACCAAGCATCGCCCTTTCTAACCCAAAGCCTTTTCTTTCGTCTCTATACAACTTCATTTTTAAAGCGTTGTAATTACTCCAAAAGCGAGGTATTAATTCGCCTTGCGTTACTACTAATATGTCTTTTAGGTAGTGGGGCATTTGTTTTTTTAATTATGAGTTATAAATTATTATTGCTCATTTTGAAATTTAACAAATTCTTCAGCCTCTTCATAAGGGCATTTCTCGTTCTCGTAAGCTTCCATAAAGGTTTCTTCAAAAAAACAACCTCGGTATCCTAATCTTTGGCATTCGTCTGTAAAAACGTCATACCATTCTTCAAATGTTTCGTACATAATTTTTTGTTTTTAGTAAATAACTCCGTTTAATATTTGCCAACTATCACTATATCCATCAGAACCTACAAGTTTGTAAACTCCATCTGTATTTGTGTAGTTCTTTGCTTTTCGTATTGAGGTAAACTCTCTCAATTTTTTAAACCCCTTGTATAATGTATATATAGTCATACTTGTAATTCTTACTTTATTTCTTTACCGTTATATTGTTTCATTGCCACATAGCGCACTTTCTTCGCTAGTTTTGTGTTTTTTTTACCGGCTAATGCTGTTGATACAAATTCGGGAGTGCACCCTAACGCTTTAGCTATTTGTTTTCCTTTTCCGTGTTCAACATAGATTCTATTCAAAACTTCTGTTGATTGATTTTGATTTTTATTCATTTTTTATTATAAATTTGTTGCGTTGTTTAAGTTTTAAATACACTGCAAAGATAAACAAGAAATCTCGTTTAAAACAAATAATTATGCAAGAAAAATCGCTCATAAAGAAAAATATTTTATTATTTATTGAAAATAAAGGGATTAGTAAGTACAAATTTTACCAAAAAACAAAAATAACGAGAGGTGTTTTAGACCAAAACAACGGAATGTCAGAAGAAAATACAGCGAGATTTATCGCTCATTTCCCAGAAGTAAATATCGACTGGCTATTAACTGGTAATGGCGAAATGTTACGCTCGGAAGAATCTCAGAAAGCCAAAGACAAAAACCTTATCCCATTTTATGATGATGTTGAAAGTATAGGGGGGAGTAATATTGTCGCTAATATGAATGGTATTACACCCTCTACGGAAATGGTAGATGCAGGCGATTGGTTTCCCAATGCGACTGCCGCCATACGTCATTATAACGATAGTATGGCAGAATACCCAAGCGGATGTATTTTGGCGTTAAAAGAAATAAAAAACGCTAACAATATAATATGGGGACGTAATTATGTCATAGAAACTGATGAAATACGCGTTACTAAAAAATTACAAACTTGTCCAAATGATAATAATTGTATAATGGCCTATAGCACCAATACCGAGACCTATGCAGATGGACATCTTATCCACGAGCCATTCAAAATAAACAAGCAAGATATAAGACGTATATTTATGGTTCTCGGGAGAATTGTTAAAGAATACTCTTCTGGTCCTGTATATGTTCAGTAAACAACAAATACAAAACCAAAGCATACACATTTTTTCTAACTTACCTTTTTAACACAAAATTTACAAATGTTTGACAACTAAATATTTGTTAATATTTTTTATTTTTTCCTTAGTGTATTTTGTGGGGGTGTAAACAACTAAAAAGCCGTTTTAAACATCTGTTTTTGTACTTTTATGGGTTGTTTCAAGGTGTCAAAAACCCTCATTCTGTAACCCCAAATGTAACCCCAAATGTAACCCCAACTTTTTTAGCTTGTTTTTTTATCCCTAACCTACGCACAAAAAAACACCCCCTTTTTTAGGGTGTTTAAATTGCTTTGTTTGGTGTAAATGGTAGTATTTTAAGGGTTTTAGCCTAATAATGGTAATTACACACTCTATAATGGTAATTAATCCCCCTTGTAATGGTAGTTAAATGGTAATTAATGGTAATTCTTGCAGTTTTCTTTTTATTCGCTTTTTCGGGTTTTTCTTTCGTTTCTTTTTGGCTTTTAGCGCTTTATTGCGTTTTTGTGTTTTTTGCTTTTTGCATTTTTCTTTTTGCCCCCCTTAATTGTTTAACATCTTGGGCGTTAATTTAGCTCAGTATTCTACTATTAATCAACATTCTTTACAAATAAACCATATCAAACAATCTCCTTTAATTATCAGATTTACCAATTCTAAAGGGAATGTTTTCTCTAAAAAGATAGTTTTTTAATTGAATAAATTCAATTTAACAATCAGGAAATAAGACTGTAAAGAACAATTCTATTTGCCTTTTATATCTTTAGTGCCTAAATCGCCGTTTTTAAAAATGTAATAAATGTAAAGATACACGCGAAATTTTTGAGGGGTATAGTCATAATAAGAGGCTTCTTTTACACCCATATAATCTGTTGTGCCTTTGTAATCAGGAACATTTAATAAATTTTCAACAGATAGATTGATAAATAGTCTATCCTTTAAAAAACGCCTGCTTACAACCCATGACATAGATATAGGTTTTTGCATCGTTCCGTAATAGTTAACCTCTTTAGGATAATAATCTAGCCATAATCCTATATTGGTTTTTTTGAATAATTTATACAATAAATGCAATTTGACTAAACTTGTAAAATTCTCTTGTTTAAGCCTTTCGTCACTTAGGGATAAATTACCGCTATTTAAAGCATTATAGCTCATAATAGAACTTAAACTAACATCTAAGTTAAAAGGCGTACGCCACCATAAAGACAAGTCTGCTCCTATGCGTTGGTATTCCGACATATTTTCGGGTTTTATAAGTACCAATTCCGGAGAAATAGGATATCTGAAATTATTAATACCGTTTAAAGTCGTTTTATAAAATAATTCCGTAGAAAAATTTAAAGAATCCCGTTGGTATTTATATTGAAAATAGGCATTATGAAAATACTCGGGGTCTAAATCGGGGTTACCCGATTGCCAATAATTCGGGTTTTGCTTATCTATAAACAAAATATAATTATCAACATCGCCCAATTTCCCTGTGTAAGAATAGCCCAAGTATAGACTATTATGCTCGTTTAAAGATTGCTTAAAACGAATAGAGGGATTAAAAAAATGATGATTAACATCCACCAATAAATTAGTATCTGATTGATTAATATAACGAATATAATCCCCATCTAGTTTTTGATACTCATAATTTAAACTGGCATCTACCGAAAAACGCCCCCACCTTTTACCATAGCCTATACCTGCGACAGTATTCGTTTGCCCTTTAATTTGCGATTTACAAAGTGGCAAATACTGTTTTCCGTCTATCAAATAATTAAAGGTATTACTTGGTACATTAGCATTAGAATAGGTAAAATGTAAATTTAATCTTGATGTTGAGTTAAGATTGTAATTTAGGTAGGAGTCAAAATAATGTGCAATAGCTTTAACCTTTTCTTCTATACCATAATGGTAAGAAGTATCGACACTACCCCAATAGAGCATATTGCTATTTTTGTCAGAATTACCTTTTGTGTTAGCATAGGTATATTTTAATGAAACTTCCCATTTTTTGGTGGACAAAAAGAATTGCCCCATATGATAAAAATCATCAGATGTTTTTAATTCATTGCTTTTTTTCAGCATATTAAAATCGTAATGTTGAGCTTGATTAAAAAGTCGCCTATTGTATTCGTTGCTTTGGTCTAATTTATTTTTTTCGTAACCAAAAACATATAAAACTTGTAAATTATCAGACGGAATCGTTGCCCCTATATAATTTACCAAACTTCTTTTGTCATCCAAGGTTTTACTATAGCTGTTTTTATTGTGATTAAAGCCATCGGTAAACATAGTTCCTTGATTTTCGAAAATATTAATATTTTTAGCTGACTTGTAATTTAGGTTATTAAACAACACAAAATATTTAGGAAAAAGGGTTACATTCAGAAGTTGGTTTCCTGTACTAAATTGTTTGTCCTTAGGCGTATATTCATTAGCTGTGGAAAGAAATGCCCCGAACATATCCGGCTCCGGCTTTTTTAATTTGATATTAACAATGCCACCTTTTCCCTCACCGCCATATAAAGATGAGCGGTCTATCAATTCAATATTTTCTATATCCTCAATATTAATCATTTGTAATTGGGGGTAGACGAACCCTGCCGGCATATTATCTACCGTTACTTCCGGTGCTCCACCTTTGAAACGAATCGTCCCATTAACTTTATCTACCACTACACCCGGTAAGGTGCTGAGAATATCGTAAACATCATTGGCACTCGCTTTTTGTTGTTTGGTTATTTTAAAGACATCTCTGTCTATTTTTTTAACCACATTTCCTTTTTTGCCCTTAACCGTAACTTCGCCCAATAGTTCATTTTTAGGTGTCATATACAAAATAAAGTAAGGGTTTAGCCTCTGCAAAGAAAAAGACCTTGTTTGGTACCCTAACATTTCAAAAGACATTGTTCCCTTTAAAGTATCAGAAAAGGAAATATTAAACTCTCCTTTTTCATCGGTATAAATAGCTTTAACAACTGTGTTTTGATTATTTCTAATAATAACACCAGCATAAGGAAGTCGCTCCTGACTAAGGGTATCGGTTACAATGCCCGAAATATTTTTTTCTTGTGCGAAAACCTTTACATTAGTTATTAGTATGGCTAATAAAACAAAAGTAATTTTAAATAGTTTCATATTCATAGTATTCCTTGTTTTTATCATTAACGTTACAAATTTAAAATACAAATAGAAAAATAACAAATTCTAAGACCTAAAAACCCAATGGTACATTAAAAACAAAAATGTATTACAAAGCCGAAAAGCGAGAACTATATCCCCCCAAAAAGCACCAATAAGAAAAAGCTCCCAAGGACATTTTAAATCCTTTGGGAGCTTTTTGTTGTTTTACCCCAATTACTGTTGTCTTAACAACAATAAGCTATTAATGACCTCCGCCCTTAGGCATTTTAAATTGGTCTTTGGTTTCTTTAACAATACGTTTGTACATTTCTTTACTATATCCCGGTTGTTTTACTTCAGGAGCATAGTATTTATAGCCTTTAGGTACCTCACGAGCAGTTTTAACATTACCATCAACATATTTCACAAACAAATAATGGAAGAAATCTTTCCACTCTTTATTTAATTTTTCCGCATTTTTCTTTGATGTGTTAGTTAAATAAGCAACTGCTTTCTTAGGGTCAGTTTGAAGCATTTCAAGAGCTGCCTCATCTGTTTTCTTAACTAAAGACATATAGCCTGTTTCATACTCATTTTGCTTTTTAGCTATTTCAGGATGAATTAAATCATATCGTAAATAAGCAAAATTACTTACTAAACTAAATGTCCAAAATGCAGCTGTTTCAGAATAAGTCATTATATCGCCATTACCCACTTTTAAACAATTAGGTACAGAGGTACTGCTTGAATAAATAGGCATATAAACAGTACTACCGGCATCATCAACAGAGAACCAATTAACAGCACCTACTTGTCTTGGTAACCAAGAACGCAACTGAGCAATAAACGAAAATCCTGTTTGCTGAGTAGCTGTAGCTCTTTCATTACAGTAAGTTTCTCCATCTACTTTCCATGTTAAAGGTCTCCAACGATAAGGACAAGCGTGTAAACCTGCTCCCACATCCTTAGTCATATCCAATTCTGTTCCCTCTAAGTGGTTTCTCATATAAGAAAACATATCCAAAGGACTTACTTTACGATTTGGCTTAATCCACAAAGGCATTCTGTTAGTAGCATAGTGATTAAGGTTCTCATGACCATTAGCTAATTGCTTATTATGCTCAACGTTTCCTTTAGCATAGTTCCAATACTGGCTCATATCATCGCTTAACTCGTTGAACATAGTCCACACTCTGATTTCACAAAAACGTGCTCCTCCAAAAGAAACAGGAGCATAAGTATCAGAAAAACTAAAATCAGCATCTTTTCCTTTGAAATAACCTTTTTTTCTGGCAAACTTAATCACATCTTCCGAATACACATTCTCTATTTTAGAGTTAAAAATCTTTTTCATTTTCTTTGAAGAAATGGTATTCTTTCCTTTTAAAGGGAAAGTTGTGATGCGAGCTTGATTAGCGTGTCCGGAAACATATCCGTCAGGAATTCTACGCGCTACCCAAACAGCTCCTTTTTCGCCTTTTCCTTTTCCTATCATTTCTAAAATCCAAGCCTCGTTGGCATCAGCAATAGAAAAAGATTCTCCGGAACTACAGTAACCATATTCTGCCACTAAATCAGTCATAACTTTAATAGCTTCACGCGCTGTTTTAGAGCGTTGTAAAGTTACATAAATTAAACTACCGTAATCCATTATACCCTCCGGATTAACCAACTCCTCGCGTCCACCATAAGTTGTTTCACCTATAGCTACTTGATATTCGTTGGTATTACCTACTACATTATACGTTTCTGCCACTTGCTTTATCTGTCCTAAATACTTACCGGTATCCCATTCATAAATATCCAACATACTACCGGCAGGCCATTTCTGTGCCGGCCAGTGATATAACTCACCATATAAAGTGTGCGAATCTGCCGCATAAGAAATCATAACAGAGCCGTCTGTTGAAGCTCCTTTAGTTACTATGTAGTTGGTACAAGCCAATGAAGGGTAAACCAACGCTAACAAAATAATTGAAAAAAATCGTTTCATTTCTGTTTCGTTTTTACTGTTATTATTTTTAAAAATACAAAAATGACCTTTTTATGTTAATTTTCTAAATAAATTGAAGTTTAATTTTTATTTTTTTGTTACAAGATATTTTAAACTTGAATTACATTCTCATAAATAAGTCCTTAATTGTAGCTTCATTTTACAAGAATTTCTCTTTATTATTTAGTTTGAAACATAACAAGCTGTATTTTAATTAGATTTAAAATATTCTATTATGTTTTCGTTAAAAAAACCTTTATATATGTTATTAAACATATAAGTAGAGCGTTATTTTTTCCTATTAAAAGCCCTAAAAAATAAAAAACTATATACTTTTGCGCCGTGTTTTTTTAAGTCACGACTAAGAAAAAGCATAAATTTTTCTTATTCAAAGAAAACATTAATTAGATTTTCTAAAAAAACATCCTCTAAATGAGGTTTATAGAATTGTATTCTAAAACAGTAAACAAGAATATAAATTAAAAATAAATATATGTCATTTTTTAACATTTTTACGGGAATGGGAACGGCATCGACCCTAATATTTTTAGCGGCGGTGGGCTTCCTTGGTATATTTTTAGGGAAACTAAAAATAGGACCTTTAAAATTAGGTATAGCCGGCGTTTTATTTGTCGGTTTATTTATTGGACATCTTGGAGCCAAGATAGACGGACACGTTTTACACTTTGTAAAAGAATTCGGTCTGATTCTGTTTGTTTACTCTATTGGTATCGAGATTGGACCTCGTTTTATTACTTCTCTAAAAAGTAATGGATTGAAGTTAAATATGTTTGCAGCTATGATTGTGGTTCTTGGTTTACTTTGTGCCATTGCTGTTAAATATATGTTCAACCTTAATATAGACGTTGTTGCCGGTTTATTCTCCGGTGCTGTAACCAATACACCAAGTTTGGGTGCTGTTCAATCTTTAATCACAGAGCAGTTGGCTGATGGTACTTTAAGTGAAGTTATCAATGGCAGTGCAGTTTCTCCTGAAAACTCAGGAATGGCTTATGCCGTAGCCTATCCTTTTGGTATTTTAGGTATTATTCTAGCAATGAGTTTAATTAGAATGATATTTAAAATAGTGGTAAAACAAGAAGCTGAAGATTACAAAAACACAGAAACAGATTCTTCAGGAAAAATAGAAACTATCAGAATTATCGTTCAAAACAAAGATATCTTCGGAAAAAAATTATCAGAAATAAGTCACACGCTTCATAAAGACTTTGTGGTATCTCGTATTTTCCGTGACGGAGAATATTTTGTACCGGAAAGCCATACGCCTTTGCAAGAAAATGACGAGTTGATTGCTTTATGCAGACAAACAGATATGGATGAAGTTGAGAAATTAGTAGGAGCTGTATCTTTACAAAAGAAAATGCCTATTTCTGAAAAACTAAGTATGCGTCATATCCGTTTAACCAACCGAAAGTTATCAGGAAAAACCATTCGCGAGGTAAACTTAAAAGCTATGTTCCCTGCTAATATTACAAGAATATTTAGAGGGCAAACTGAGATTATTCCAAAAGGAGATACAGTATTACAATTTGGAGATACACTTAGGGTTGTTGGTCACAGAGAGAAAATGGACAATATTGCTCTATTTTTAGGAAACTCTTTAAAAGATTTATCACATCCTAATTTGATTCCTTTATTTATAGGAACTTTCTTAGGTATTTTATTGGGAAGTATTCCTATTTTCATACCGGGCTTACCGGCTCCGGCTAAATTAGGTTTAGCAGGAGGTCCTCTTATTGTAGCTTTAATTTTAGGACACAAAGGAAGAATCGGTAAAATGGATTTCTTTATGACTCCAAGTGCTAATCTATTTATCCGAGAATTAGGAATTGTATTATTCTTAGCTTGTGTGGGATTAGGAGCAGGAGCTCACTTTGTTGAAACCATTATGAATGGTGGTTATATGTGGATGTTATATGCTGCAATTATTACTTTCGTTCCTCTTATGATTGTGGGTATTCTAGCAAGAATAATGAAAGTAAACTATTTAACCATTTGTGGTTTCTTAGCCGGTTCTATGACTGACCCTCCGGCTTTAGAATTTGCTAATAACATACACGAGGGTCAAGCACAGGCAACAGCTTATGCCACTGTGTATCCTTTAACAATGTTCTTAAGGATTTTGTTAGCGCAATTATTAGTGCTACTATTTGCGTAAATCAAAAACAATAAATTTACAAATGGGGCTATCCAAAAAGTAAAAAATAAACTTTAGGGATAGCCTCATTTTATTATCTTTTATCAATTAATCAACATACTGTAATGAAAAAAAGAATCGTATTAGCCCTTTGTTTAGGTCTTCTGATAACAGGAAATACCTTAATGGCTCAGAACAAAACAACAGACAATTCTAAATATCAATTGCCCAAAATTTCTAATTTCAAATTACATTTCGGAACGCATTTGTTGATGCGTTATATAGAAAGTAACCCCGGCACATTTTCTGAAGACGGCAGAGGGCTAAAACATATTTATGATATGGGAATCCGTAGAACTCGTTTTTCTGCTTATGGACGCTTTTTTAATCAGCGTTTAGCCATTTACACACAATTAGCCGCCGCTCCTTTAACCATTAATTCAGGAAAATCAGGTATCTCTTTAAATGACCTTTGGGCAGCCTATTGCTTACCCAATGATAAATTAACCATTGGGGCAGGTTTACATGGTTGGTCAGGCGTTTTACGTATCAATAATATCAGTGCTTTTAGACATATTTTAGCAGACCATACCGATTTTGCTTTTCCCAATCTTTCCAAAACAGACCGTTCTGCCAGAATTATGGGAGTCTTTTTTAAAGGACAGTTAGCCCGTTTTAATTATCGTTTTTCAATCAATCACCCTTTTGTAACAGAGGAAAGACAGGCGATGGGGCTTAACAAAAGTAATTATTACCCTAATAATAATCTGAATTACAAGGGTTATGTTTTTTTCTCTTTTTTAGACAAAGAGAAATTCAACGGTTCTTATGTTAAAATGTCTTATTTAGGTAAAAAGAATATATTTAATATTGGTTTTGGTGGGGAATTTCATCCTCAATCTATGGCTCATCTTAATACTGCCGGCGAATTTGTAAAAACCAATCAATTAATGTTGGGGGTAGATGTGTTTGTTGATTCCCCTTTAGAAAACGAAGCGGTTATTACGTTCTACAGCTCGTTTAGTCATTATCAATTTGGAAAAAATTATTTACGTGCTTTTGGGCAAATGAATAGTTTTAAAACAGGATTTTTTAAACAAGGAGGAGGTAATTCCTGTTATGCTTTAGGAACAGGAAATATTGTCTTTACAACTTTAGCGTATTTATTTCCTGAATTTTCAGAAAACAGTGGACGTTTTCAGTTAGCAGCTGCTTTCACCCTAAAGGACTTTGAGGCTTTAGATGGTTATGTAAAGCATTTTGATATAGGTGTAAACTATTATTTACCGGACAATAATACCAAGCTTAGCTTATTTTACACTTCTCGCTCTATCTTTGAAAACTATAAATACAGTACTCAAAAATCAATGATAAGATTACAACTACAGTTTTTTATTTAATTTCACTAGCATCCGAAAGTTTATAAAAAACATCAACGACACTTATACAAAGCCCCATTTCTAACAAGAAAGTAGAAATGGGGCTTTGCAATGGAATAACTATCTATAAACCTTTAAATTACAAGAATTCACCTAGCTTAAATCGACAAATTTTCAGAAATTAATATTTGTTTAAATTTTAAACTGTACTTTTGTATGCTGTAAAACATTAAAATTTTAAAATATGGATAACGAATTAATTTGTTCTTGTTTTGACGTATATAAGGACGATATAGTAAAAGCTATAAAAGAAAAAGATTTAGATAATCTTCAAGAAGTAATGGACGAAACTGATGCCGGTAACGGCTGTGGGTCATGCCACGATAGAATACAAGAGATATTAAACGAATTATTATAGTTTGATATCCTGTATATCGGAAAAAGGCTAATCTTTTATTATTTCAGTCGTTCTGATTAGTAAAAGTACTTACAAAATACAAGACTAATTTCGACTTGCAAAAGGTTATAAAAAGTCGAGATTGGTCTTTTTTCAACTTAAAAAATATTTAGAAACCATTCATAACAATATAAATTACGATTAAACACGATGTATAACCTTTTTATTAACGCACTTACCATTACTATTTTTGTAATGTTGATGATGATTCTCATAGAGTTTATCAACATTAAAACCAGTGGACATTGGTCGAGTGTTTTGAAAAAAAATAAGGGCTTACAAATTATTATAGCTGCTTTGCTTGGAGCTATTCCCGGTTGTTTAGGAGTCTATACGGTGGTTTCTATGTTTACGCATCGCCTTATTAGTTTTGGGGCATTAGTTAGCGCTATGATAGCCACTTCTGGTGACGAGGCTTTTATTATGCTGGCCATGATGCCTGAACAAGCTATATGGGTTGCCATTATTATTTTTGTTCTGGCTATTGCTAGTGGCTTTTTATCTAACTTAATTTATAAAAACACCTCTTTTTCTAAAAAAGAAGAACATTCTTTTTCTTTACATCAACACGACACCAATTTAAAAACACCTCCTTTAAAGCAAAATATAAAACCTTTCTTGATGCCTTTGCGTTGGGGATTATTCTTTCTTTTACTTGTGTTTGCAGTCGTTTTGTTTGAAAACAATAGACATCATCAACATTTTGTTCCTGATATTAACAACCTTAAAGCAAGCGAGAATAATATAGGACTTGACCTATCAGAAAAGTTTAGCGATATATCAGAAAATCATTCTCACGAAGGGCATCATCATCACGAAACAGAAGAAGATGTTGAAGCTCATCAGCATTCTTGGTTAAGTTTTGCCAATGTACTCTTCCTTATCATTATACTTATTTGTTTGGGAATTGTGCTAACCGCTTCGCCTCATTTTCTGGAAGCTCACATTTGGCATCACGTTCTGAAAAAGCACTTTTTCAAAATCTTTTTATGGATATTAGGAACACTTGTCGTTATTTATTTGGTTCAGTCATACTGGAATTGGGATATTCAACGTTTAGCTAAAAATAATATGGGGTTATTATTAATAGTAGCCATTTTGATAGGTATTATTCCTCAATCGGGACCTCATTTAGTTTTTATTAGTTTATTTTTGTCAGGTGTTATCCCTTTAAGTGTACTCATAGCAAATTCTATAGTACAAGATGGGCATGGCGCTTTACCTCTTTTTGCAGAAAACAAAAAAGCGTTCTTTTATATGAAACTAATGAATGTAGCTGTGGCTTTTTTATTTGGAATGATAGGTTTATGGTTTGATTTTTAATGTTTTTGGCTTATGATAAATATACAAGATACCGTTTCGCAGTTTAACAATGGGCGTATTGATTTATTGGCTACACAAATAGTAGAGGGATTTATAACCGGTTTACACAAAAGTCCATTTCATGGTTTTTCCGCTGAATTTGTGGAACATCGCATTTACAACAGAGGGGAATCTAAAAAGCACATTGATTGGAAATTATACGCCAAAACAGATAAATTATTTGTTAAAAAATATGAAGATGAAACCAATTTGCGCTGTCAGATTATTATAGACACATCTTCGTCTATGGGTTTTCCCAACGCTCAATACAATAAACTGCATTTTTCTGTATTATCAGCAGCTGCTTTAATCCAATTATTACAAAAACAACGAGATGCCTTCGGCTTAACTCTATTTGATAAAGAGGTTTGGTTTAATTCTCCGGCTTATTTAAAAGACTCGCATAAAAAACGCTTAATGCATCAATTGGAGCAATTAATAAATCGACCTTTACCTCAAAAAGTAGCGAATTTTTCTACAGCTAAAATTTTACATCAAATAGCAGAACAATTACCCAAGCGTTCTTTAGTCATTTTGTTTAGCGATATGTTTTCTCAAGAACCTTTGGAAGATTTAACAGCAGCTTTACAGCATTTACGCTTTAAACAACACGAGGTTGTTTTATTTCACGTTGGTTTGCCCGAACAAGAGCAACAATTAGAATACCCTCATCAACCTATTCGTTTTGTTGATACAGAAACAGGAGAAAGTATCAAGATTAACCCTGCTGAAATTCAAAAAGGCTTTCAAGAAGTGATGTCAAATTACTGTACCGAACTTAAAAATAAATGCATTCAAAACAAAATAGATTTTGTTGAGGTAGATATTAATAAACCATATAACGAGGTATTAAGAGCCTTCCTTCAAAGACGACAAATTATGTTTTAAAAAGGTATAAATTAACTCTTTCAATTCAAAAAGCACATTATTCGTTATAGTTCGTAAGTTCCATCTTCGGTCTTCCGTCTTCCGTCTTCGAAAACCTTAGCTTAAATTTAAGCAAAAAAAAAGCCCATCATAAAGATGAGCTTTTCTGTTAAAAAGTCGGCGGCGACCTACTCTCCCACTTGGTATAGC
>PDWI01001324.1_pt1 | contig 39232 bp, 32 predicted proteins | sample 1430891 | NCBI WGS metagenome assembly PDWI01 (sample SAMN01162508, study PRJNA174530) | Oral metagenome, whole genome shotgun sequencing project. | biome: Marine environment; feature: Marine mammal; material: Swab sample of the gingival sulcus; isolation source: swab sample of gingival sulcus... | reverse complement strand
AACTGTATTAAATTTTACTTTTTCATATTTCGTTTTTTTCACAATACTTTCAATACACTTTATAAATGAATCTTCATTCACATTCCATTTCGACATAACAAGTACTTCTATCTTTTCATATTTTCTATTCGTCGATAGTTGCTTCTCTAACTTTTTACTGATTTTTGCTAATTTTTTCGTATTATTTACTTTTTCAACACACTTCGATATAGCTTTTTCATCTTTTATCTCTATTATCGTTAAATCATTTAATTCACTCATCCTATTTTTTACTTCTTTTAAACTACCTTTAAAAACTTTGTAATTATCTAAAGTAATATCTCTTTCTAAATCACTAGCAAAAGAAACAACACTTATCAATAAAAAAGAAAATACAATCAAAAATAATAATTTTTTTAACATAATTCCTCCTTTTTAAATTGTTTAAAATATAATAGGATATATTAACTCTATTCTAGCACCTTAAAGCCATTTTTTAAATTAGAAATATACCTTTTTTGATAATAAATCCCCTCACTATCTCTAAACATAATTTCTATTATAGGATATGAAGAATTATAATAATAAATGAGTTCTTCATCAAGATTTGTTAATGTATCTTCAACTATTCCAATAGACTTTTTTAATTCTTTATCACTAATACTATCTGTAAAAATCTCAATATATAAAGTATTTCCTATTGGGCTTCTATAATATTTACACTCACCAAGAATGTTTAATTTTTTTAAATTACTACATCTTTGAATTGAAGCTTCGCCAATTTCAAACAAATTGGAATACTCAAAATCTATATTTTCATCACTCAAAAGTAACTTATCTGCACTATTTTCCTTATAACAAGCTTCATAAACTACTCTATCATTAATTCTACAAATAAAGTAAGCGTCATTCCAAAATTTATAATCATCATCATAAATCTTCTTTAAAAATCCACTCATTGAGCCTACACTTACAGTAGTAGCTCCTCGCTGAACTATAAACATTTGATTAAAAAACTGCATAGCCTTATAAATATCTTCATATTTAACACTATTGTCAAAATCAAACACAGCAATTGCACTATCTTTATATCTATATAAATTGATTTTATTATAATTTTGTATTTGATAATATTCATTTGCTATATCAATATAATAATCATTAAACCGTATAGTATTTTCTCCTGACTTATGAACTTTTATTTTTAAGCCCTCAATATAGTCACTTTGCTGAGAACTACAAGAGCATAAAAATATAAATAAAATTAAAATAGTTACATAAATAATTTTTTTATACATAATATAACTCAATCTCTCTAAAACAACGACAATTGATTAGTTTCGGGTAAACCATTTATACAACCGTGTTCTTGTAAAGCTTCTATTACCGTTTTGCTAGCTTTACATCTCTTTTTAATATCCTCTATAGATAAAAATTCATTATGTCTTTCATCTGCTATATTCTGTGCAACTATACTACCTAGACCTTGTAGCGACTGAAGTGGTGGTAATATCTCACCATTTAATATTTTAAACTCGCTAGCATGAGACTCATATAAGTCTACTTTTGCTACCTTATAACCTCTACTATACATCTCACTTGCAACTTCAAGTATAGTATAAAGGTCAGATTCTTTTTTAGTCATAGAATTTTCTTGATTTTCTAACGCCTTCATTTTTTCTTTAATTGCCTTTTGACCTTTTGAAATAAGATTAGCGTCAAAATCATCTACTTTTGTACTAAAATAAGTAGCGTAAAATTCTCTTGGATAATTCACTTTAAAATACGCAATTCTAAATGACATCATAACATAAGCAACTGCATGAGCCTTAGGGAACATATATTTAATCTGATTACATGACCAAATATACCATTCAGGAACATTGTTTTGTTTCATAAACTCAATATTTTCATCAGTAAGACCTTTTCCTTTACGAACTCTCTCCATTATAGTAAAAGCTTCTTTATTAGGAAGTCCCATAGAAATTAAATAGTTCATAATGTCATCACGAGTCGCAATAACGTATTTAAGAGAAGTCGTTCCATTTCGAACTAAATCTTGTGCGTTGTTAAGCCATACATCAGTACCATGTGAAAGTCCAGAAATTCTAACGAGTTCATCAAAAGTTGTCGGCTGTGTATCTGTAAGCATTTGCCTTACAAACTTAGTACCAAACTCAGGTATACCAAGACTTCCAATAGTTTCTTTATATTCATCATCAAGCACTTTTAAAGCTTCCACAGAAGTAAAAATAGACATAGTTTCCTTATCATCAAGTGGAACATCTTGTATATTTACCCCTGTCATCTCTTCAAGGTTTTTAATGATAGTCGGAACGTCGTGTCCTAGTATATCAAGTTTTAATATCTTACCACTAAGTGAATGATAATCAAAATGCGTTGTAATAACACCACATTTAACATCATTGGCAGGATATTGTATAGGACAAAAATCATAAATTTCTTTATAATCAGGAACTACCATAATTCCGCCAGGGTGCTGACCAGTAGTTCTTTTAACTCCAGTACAACCTAAGGATAATCTATTTACCTCTTTAGAATTTATAGGAATTTCTCTTTCTTCAAAATATTTTTTTACAAATCCAAATGCGGTTTTATCAGCTACTCCACCAATAGTACCCGCTTTATAAGTATATCCCTCACCAAATAATTCTTCTGTATACTTATGTGACGTACCTTGATATACACCAGCAAAGTTAAGGTCAATATCGGGTTCTTTGTCCCCCTCAAATCCTAAAAATACTTCAAAAGGTATATCGTTTCCATCTTTATAATAGGCCTCGCCACATTTTGGACAAGTTTTATCTGGAAGGTCAAAACCACTATATACACCCTCTATTTTTGTAAAATCATAACTTTTACAATTTTTACATACATAATGTGGAGGAAGTGGATTAACTTCTGTAATATCACTCATAGTCGCAGCCAATGAAGAACCAACAGACCCCCTTGAACCTACTAAATATCCATCTTCTAATGATTTTGTAACTAATTTTTGTGCAATTATATACATAACTGCATAGCCATTACCAATTATTGACGATAATTCTCTTTCTAATCTTTTTTCAACTATTTCTGGTAATTCTTCACCGTAAATTCTTCTCGCTTTTTTATAGCACATTTCCCTAAGTTCGGTATCTGAACCCTCTATGATAGGCGGATATGTTTCACTAGGTATCGGTTTAGTTACATCTATCATATCAGCTATAAGATTTGTATTATCTATAACTATCCTTTTTCTCTTATCCTCATCTAAATATGAAAATTCGTCAAGCATTTCATTTGTAGTTCTAAAATAAAATGGTGGTTGAGTATCAGCGGTTCTAATTTTTTTACCCGACATAAGTATTCTTCTATATATTTCATCCTCTGGCTCAAGAAAGTGAACATTACCCGTAGCTACAACTGGTTTTCCTAATTTCTCTCCAATATTTATTATTCTCTTACTAAACTCAATAAGGTCATTATCATCTTTTGCAATACCCTTATCAATTAAAAATCTTTGATTTGAAATAGGTTGAACCTCTAAATAATCATAGAACGAGGCCATTTCTAATAATTTTTCGTCTGTTTCACCAGATTTTATAGCGTCAAATATCTCTCCGTCCTCACAAGCAGAACCTATCAGCAAGTTTTCTCTCATCTCTATTAAAAGACTTTTAGGAATTCTAGGATTCATATAGAATGTTTTAATGTTAGAATGTGATACTAATTTATATAAATCTTTAATCCCCTCTTGATTCTTAACTAAAATAGTAGCTCTATAAGGATAATACTTGGTATGGTCCATTCTCTCTCTTGAAAGTCTATTTAAATCAGATAACACCTTTACATTTTCTAAGCTCATCATTTCAATAAACTTTACAAAAACTTCTGCTGTAGCATAAGCGTCGTCAACAGCTCTATGGTGATTTTCTAAACTTATTCCTAAATGTTTTGCTATTTGATTTAATTTATGTCTTTTTAATTCAGTAAGTAACAACTTAGATAATTGCAAAGTATCAACAACTATATGATTAACCTCTAAATTATTATTTCTTGCTTTTTCCCTTATAAATGACATATCAAAACTAGCATTATGTGCAACTAAGGCAGAACCACTACAAAATTCTAAAAACTCTGGTAATACTCTATCAATAGTTCTTTCATTTTTAACCATATCATCAGTTATACCAGTTAGTTCTGTGACTTTTGGCGGAATAGGCTTTTGTGGATTAACAAATGTACTATATTTATCAACAATTTTGCCTTCAAAAACTTTTACTGCACCAATTTCAGTTATGCCGTCATTAAGAGGACTAAATCCAGTAGTTTCTATATCAAAAACTACAAAACTATCCATAAAAGAATACTGTATATCCTCATCATATAATTTAGAATCATCATCTATAACATAGGCTTTTACACCATATATCATTTTAATACCTAAATCAGCGGACACCTTTTGTGCCTTTGGAAAAGCTTGCAAAACTCCATTATCTGTTATAGCAACAGCCTTATGCCCCCATTTATGAGCTTTTTTTATAAGTTTCTCTACTGATGTTACACCGTCCATCTCACTCATATTAGAAAGCATTAACAATTCTACACGCTTTTCATCAGATGTATCCATTCTTTCTTCTGGTTTTGGAGCAGAATTTATATTAGATGCAAAAAGAGCAAGTTCTTTATCATAGCTATCATATCTAATTTTGCCATCTACCAATATATACGAACCTTTTTTTACTCTTTCTAAAACTTCTTCAAGTTCATTATCTTTTAAAAATACTTTTACACCTATAGAATTAGTCCTATCAGTCACAGATAGAACTAATAAATTGTTTTTATTTTTTAATTGACGAGAGTCTATATCAAAAACTTCAACTTCAAAACATTGATAAGTTTCTTCCTGCATACCTTCATTTATGCTAACAGGAGTTGATGTAATTTTTTTTCTATAGATTACGCATTCATCCGCTTCAGTTTTTTTACCTTTTGAATTAGAATAATTATTAGTTGCGTTAGCTGAACTATTATTAGAGCTATTTTTATTAGCTTGTCTTGCAGCTTCTTGAATTTCTTTTTCTTTTTCTTTTATAATATTTTGTTTTTCTTCTTCAAATTTAATTAAATCTTTTTCATAAGTATCTTCATCACAAATAAAATCTATAGGAAACTCAAATTCTAATTCACTTTGTAAAACTTTATTTATCATTCTATCTATATTTCTTGATAAAATACTTTGATACCCCATTATATCAGCAATATGAAGTTCCATACCATCTCCCACTCTCTTAAAACTAGAAGATGTAAGTATAGCTGATAGGGAAGGAAATTTTGCAGTTAATCTCTCAATTATATCTTCCCAATATATCTCAAACAATTCTTCAAATTGATTTCTATCTAAATTATACTTTTTTCTTATAATAACATTATTTAAAATCGGTAATTCTGATTTTATAGAATTTTGAAGTTTATTGAATTTATCAAAAACAACTATTTCCTTTAAGGATAAAGTTATATCAAGCACCTTGTCTTTTTGAAAATATTTAATATTTTCTAAATTAAACTCATCTATACATAAAATATCACTTATCATTGATGATAAATATTGTTTATTCATTTATACTCTCCAAATAATTATCTATTTCCTTAAAAAATTCATCTAATAAATTTTGTTCACTTACTTTTTTTAATACTTTTCCCTTTTTAAATATAATGCCTTCTCCTACTCCACCTGCTATTCCAAAATCAGCCTCTCTAGCTTCTCCAGGTCCATTTACAACACATCCCATAACGGCTATAGTAAGTTTTGCCCTTACATCTTTATATCTTTCTTCAACTAATTGAGCAAGTTTTTCTAAGTTTACATTTGTACGCCCACAAGTCGGACACGATATAAATTTAACTCCAAAATCTCTAAGTTCAAGAGCTTTTAAAATCTGTTTTGCTACTTTAATCTCATCTATCGGATTACTAGTTAACGAAACTCGCATAGTATCACCTATTCCATTTAACAATAAATGCCCTATCCCAACAGATGATTTTATAGTTCCAGCAAACAATGTCCCAGCTTCAGTAATACCGATATGATATGGGTATGGAACTTCGTTTGATAATTTTGTAAATGCATCTAAAGTCATAATTACATCAGACGATTTAATAGCAACTACTATATTACTAAAATCATACTTTTCTAATAATCTAACATGCTTTAGAGCACTTTCTACAAGTCCATTAGAATTTACACAACCATATTTAGACAAAATACTCTTATCAAGCGAACCACTATTAACTCCAACTCTAATTGGAACACCATAATGTTTTGCAACTTCAACAACTTTTTTAACTCTATCATCAGAACCTATATTACCAGGATTCAGACGTATTTTGTCAACACCGTTTTTCATAGACTCTATAGCAAGTCTATAATCAAAATGTATATCAGCAACTATAGGAATACTCGTAGCTTTTTTTATTCCTTTTATAGCCTCAGCAGCTTCAAATGTAGGCACAGCAACTCTAACTATTTCACAACCAGCTTTGTGTAAAGCGTTAATTTGTTCAATAGTAGATTTTATATCTTCCGTTTTTGTATTAGTCATAGATTGTATAGTTATAGGATTATCTCCACCTATTAAAACTCCACCTATGTCTATCACTTTTGATTTTCTTCTATTTATCATCTAAACACATATCCTTAATCTATAATCCACATTACTTTACTAAATATCCTTGTAATATAGGAGTTAATTCTTTCATAAATATAAAAAGCATAAATAACATTAATACAACAAATCCCATCGTGTGTGCAATTGCCTCTTTTTCTTGATTTATAGCTTTTCCTCTAATAATTTCAAATATTATAAAAATCAATCTACCACCATCTAAAGCTGGTATAGGCAATAAGTTTATTATCCCAAGATTTATTGAAAAATAAGCAGCTAACATTATTAAATTAAAAATTCCCATCTTAGCAGCTTGACCCACAATATTTACCATACCTATAGGTCCAACTATTTCACCCTCAGCTTCACCAGTTCCCATTATTTTATCTCCTAAAAAATCAAATATAGATTTAGTCAGAAAATAAACTTGATAAACCGATTTTGGTAATGTCATAACTGGATTTTTACTAAAAGTAGGTGTTATACCTATAACATTTCTACCAGATTGCTCATCTTTTTCCGTATGAATACTAAATTCCTTTACCTCTCCATCTCTTTTCACTAAAATCTCTACACTGTCAGAACTTTCATTTATTTTTTGAACTAATTTATCCCAACTCTTAACCCCTTGACCATCAACTTCAACTATTTTATCTCCACTTAGTATTCCAACTTCCATAGCGGGAGAATTTTCTCTAACCTTATCAATAGTTGTAGTAGGAATCCCAAGCGTAGTAAATATTATTAAAAATAACACAATAGCAAGGATAAAATTCATAAGAGGTCCTGCTATAACCACAGCAAATCTAGTTAAAGCACTCTTTTGGCTAAATGCTCTTGGATTGTCCGACTCTTCGTTTTCACCTTCCATTTTTACATATCCACCTATAGGTAAAGCTCTAAGTGAATAAGTAGTTTCTCCTTTTGTTTTAGATATAATTTTAGGTCCCATTCCTATAGAAAATTCATGTACAAGTATTCCACTCCACTTTGCTACACTAAAATGTCCTAACTCATGGAAAAATACCAACATTGAAAAAACTAATATAAAACTAATTGTAGTTAACATATTATCACCTTTCCATTCTCACTCTTCTACGAGTTTCGCTATCTATCTCTAATATATCCTCTAAACTAGGCTTATCTATAATAGGTAATACATCCAAGTATCTATTTATTTCATTCGATATATCATAGAATTTAATTTTACCATCTAAAAATTTATAAACCAATTCTTCATTGGCGGCATTTAAAATAGTGGTTGCAGTGCCACCCATTTTTACTGCTTTATAAGCTAAATCAAGACATGGAAATCTTTCCTTATCTGGCTTTTCAAATGTAAGTTGAGATACCTCTACAAGATTAAGAGGTTTATAATCTATAGGCTTTCTGTAAGGATAATTCATAGCATAGCTGATAGGCCCTTTCATACTTGGAATACCAAGTTGTGCCAAAACCATATAATCCGTATATTCAACCATAGAATGAATAATAGACTGCGGGTGAACCACTACATCTATTTTATCTATATCTACATCAAACAACCATTTTGCCTCAATTACCTCTAATCCTTTGTTCATAAGAGTTGCAGAGTCAATTGTAATTTTTCGTCCCATATCCCAATTAGGATGCTTTAAAGCTTGAGAGGGAGTAACTTCAATAAGTTCCTCTTTTGTAAATTTTCTAAAAGGGCCACCAGACGCGGTTAATATAATTTTTGATACTTCTGATTTATTATGACCTTTTAAACATTGATATATGGCACTATGTTCGCTATCTACTGGAATAATCTCAGCAGCGTGTTTTTTAGCAAGCGGCATAAGCAGTTCACCAGCGGTCACAAGGGTTTCCTTATTAGCAAGTCCAATCTGCTTTCCAGCTAAAACACTATGATATATAGGTATAAGTCCTATATTCCCAACTATAGCACCTAATACAAAATCAACCTCTTTATCAGAACTAATTTTTATTAATGAATCTATACCGCTAAGAAGTTTAGTATCTCCAACATATCTCCCTTTTAAAATAGAATATGATTTATCATCATATATCACAGCGTATTTTGGTTTAAATTCTTTTATCTGTTTTTCAAATAAATCTATATTTTTGTTGCATGCAAGTGCATAAATTTCAAAATCATTTGGGTTCATTCGTACTATATCAAGCGCTTGAGTTCCTATAGAACCCGTAGAACCAAGTATACTTATTGTTTTCATTATATTTCCTTTCAATTTTAAGTTATCCATACCATTTTAAGAAACTCTACTATAAATAAAAAAGCATAGTAAACAAATGGGGCTGTTATCAAAATTCCATCAAATCTATCTAATACTCCACCATGCCCAGGCATTATATTGCCATAATCCTTTATTCCAGCAAATCTCTTAATTTTAGAAGCTATTAAGTCACCGTATTGAGATAGTACACTACCGATTAAAGCTATAACTACAATAACATCGTAAGCTTCATAATGTTTATTAAAATGAACAAATATCATATTTGCTATCATAGAAACTAAAACTGCTCCTATTACTCCACCTATCGCACCTTCCCATGTCTTTTTAGGGCTAACATCAGGAATTAACTTTTTCTTTCCAAATAACATTCCAGAAAAATATGCAAATGTATCAGTCGAAAAAGATATAATAAATGGATAGCAAATTACTACTTTGCCATCAACCCAAGATGAATCCATAATCTCAAGCATTGGAATATGAATTAAACTGATGGCTATGTATATAAAACCTATTATAGTTACAAATGCAGAATAAATACTATTTTCTTCTCTATTGTGGACATAATAAACCATACTCATAACAAATAATACGAGTATCGGAATATATAAATTAACTTTTTCGCCTACAAAAAGAGGAAAATATAAAATAATCAAAGAGATAAGTGCCAATTTTTTAAATGCAAAAATACCTTTGCTTTCAAAACTTTTATAAAATTCATAAAGGGCTATAATTGTAAATAAAAATGCAAGAGTTTGTAAAACCCAACCTCCAGTAATGAGTGCAAATAATAATAGCGGAAAAGCTATAACCGCAGATACAATACGTGTAATCATATTCTCTCCTTATAATTTACCAAATCTTCTATTTCTATTTTGATAACTCTCAATTGCTTTTATAAATTCATTTCTTCTAAAATCCGGCCAAAACACATCTGTAAAATAAAACTCACTATAAGCAAGTTGCCATAATAAGAAATTACTAAGTCTTAATTCTCCACTAGTTCTTATAAGTAACTCTGGTTCAGGAATTCCTGCTGTAAATAGTTTACTTGCAAAAAAATCATCATCAATTTTATCAATATGGATAACACCAGAGTTAACATCTTCTGCTATACTCTTAGTAGCTCTTAAAATCTCATCTCTACCACCATAGTTAAGTGCAATATTAATCTGTAATTTATTATTATCTTTAGTAGTATTTATGGCATACTGTATTTTTTCAATAACATCATTTGGTAATGCAGTTATATCACCAATAACATTAATTCTAGCACCTTCTTTGTTTAAATTAGAAAGTTCTACATCTATATATAATTTTAAAAGATTAAAAAGCCCCTCTATTTCTTCTTTGGGTCTACCCCAATTTTCTGTTGAAAAAGCATATACAGTTAAATGTTGAATACCTAATTCACTAGAAGTTCTAACGATTTCTTTTAACGCTTCAACTCCCGCTTTATGCCCTGCTAGTCTAGGTAAAAATCTTTTTTTCGCCCAACGACCATTTCCGTCCATAATTATCGCAACATGTTTTGGTATATTGTTCATATCTAAATTCATATTTTTCTCCTAAATTAATTAGCTCATCAACACCCCAAACCCCTCTCCGTCGGGAAAGGGGTTAAAGCCATTAATCATTAAATTTTAGTAAATCCAACATAAAGATGAATACAATTTTCTACAATTTCTTGTTTTAATACTCTCGCAGATGATATAGGGAAAATATTTTTATCCTTAAAAGAGTGACATTCATGTATCACAATGCAAGGATTTTCCACCACATCAAATATCTTTAAACGAGCATCATCAATATGCATAGCTACCACATCAGGTATATTCAAACTATACCTCCATAATCTCCGCTTCTTTTTGAGATACTAAATCATCAATTACCTTAATAAATTTATCAGTTTCTTTTTGAACTTCATCTTCATAATATTTTAAATCATCATCAGTAATCTCTTTTGCTTTATTCATTTTCTTAAACTTATCGTTAGCTTCTCTTCTTTCATTTCTAATAGCAACCTTAGCATCTTCGCCAGTCTTTTTAACTAATTTGCTTAATTCTTTACGTCTTTCCTCTGTTAGCATAGGGATAGATAAACGAATTACCTTACCATCGTTTTGAGGATTAAGTCCTAAATCAGAAACATTTATAGCTTTTTCAATCTCTGATAAAACACTTGTATCATATGGTTGGATTTGTAATAATCTTGGTTCTGGAACTGATATAGATGCCAATTGTTTAATAGGAGTTGTAGCTCCATAATAATCAATACTTATTTGGTCTAAAAGTACAGGGTTTGCTCTACCAGCACGAATGCTATGCAATTCGTCTTTTAAAACTCCTATAGTTTTTTCCATTTTTTGTTCCATTTCTTTTTGTGCATTTGCAGCCATTAAAATTCCTCCTTTATAATCGTTCCTAATTCTTCTCCAGAAATTGCTCTTACAATGTTAGCAGTATCTTTTAATCCGAATACATGAATAGGAATATTGTTTTCTCTACACATTGTTATAGCAGTAGTATCCATAACTCTAAGACCTCTATCGAATACTTCTTTAAATGTTAATCTATCAAATGATTTTGCCTCTGGATTCTCAAGAGGGTCGCTATCATATACTGCATCAACTTTTTTAGCAAGTAAAATAACTTCTGCATCAATTTCAGCAGCTCTAAGTGCTGCGGCAGTATCAGTTGAAAAGAATGGACTTCCAGTACCAGCAGCAAATATTACAACTCTACCATTTTCAAGGTGTTTTATCGCCTTTCTACGAATATATGGTTCTGAAATTTGACGCATTTCTATAGCACTCATAACACGTGAATTCATACCATGTCTTTCAACAGCTTCTTGTATACCAAGAGAATTAATAACAGTCGCCATCATACCCATATAATCAGCAGTGCTTCTATCCATTTCTTCACTACTTCTTCCACGCCAGAAATTTCCACCGCCAATCACAACACCAACTTGTACTCCCATATCAATAAGTTTTTTTATCTCCAATGCAACTTTATCAACAGTATCATTGTCAATTCCAAAACCTTTTTCTCCCGCTAATGCTTCTCCACTAAGTTTTAATATAATTCTTTTATACTTTGGATTCAAAAAAAGTTCCCTCCTATAAAGTTTTTATTCTATTATATTATATCAGTATTTTTGAAATTTTGCATATCAAACTAATATTTAAAACATTTTATTTTACCAAATAAACTTCTAACTTCTAAAAATCCATTGACATCTGTCCGATGGATTTTAGTTTTATGCTGAATAAATCTATTTATTACTTCTTCATCTGGTAAACCGTACTTATTGTTTTTTCCAACACTTATTATAGCAAAGCTTGGCTCAATATTATCAATAAAACTTTCAATAGATGAAGTTTTAGAACCGTGATGAGAAACTTTTAAATATTCTAATGGAAGATTAATGTTTTTTAAAATTATATCTGTCATCCTCTCTTCTTCACGTTTTTCAGCATCCCCCATAAATAAAAATTCAGTGTCTTCTTTTTTCAATAAACATAAAATCGAATTGTTATTAACATTTTTATCTATATAATTTGGTGCAAACAGTTTTATTTTCCAACCATTAAAAATATCTAAATCTTTCTCACCACTAACAAATTCAATCCTATTTTGATTATAATATTTATTTAAAACTTTAAATTTTTTACTTAATTTATTATAAGCGGTTTTCGTTAAATATAACTTACCTATTTTATCATCATTCATAAGCTTTATAAGTCCACCATAATGGTCGTTATGTGCATGGGTAAGTATAGCGTAATCAATCCTATCTTCTCCAAAATAATTCATAGCATTTTTAATAGTTCTATATTTATTTTTTCTAGCTCCATCTATAATTAAACTAGTTTTATTTTGATATATTATACTACTATCACCCATTCCAATATCAAGATACATAACCCTTAATGGCAAATGATGTATCAATACAGTTATAAAAAAACTTAAAACTAAAACGCATAAATCAATTTTAAAAAGTTTCTTATTAAAATGCTTAACCCTGATTGATATTAAAATAACAATCGTATAGAACGATAAAATCAAAATTAAATTTTTATACGGAAATAATAAAAACTTATCTCCTAAATTATTAGATATAACAATTAGCATATTAAAAACTTTGAATAAAAAATTTAAGCCAGTAGATAAAATCGGAATAGAACATATAAATTGCATAAAAGAATTAACAAAATTAAGTGCTATTAAACTTTCTAAAAAAGGCATAATAATCGGAGAAATAAATAACCCCAAATAATTTATACCACCAAATGTAATTATAAATATCGGAAATAGAACTAAATATATAGCTATTGTTATAATCCAAACGTCTAAAAATTTAATCTCTTTAAATTTATTGTATCTATAAACTAAAAAAACTCCAAAATAAGCCATAACAGATAAAACAAACGATAGATTGAAAATCAAATACGGATTTATAATTAAACACATACAAACAAAAATACAAATAGATAAAACATAAAAAGGTTTCCTATTATTCCTTAAAGCAATCATATGAGCAAAATATATAAATAAACATTTTAAAACAGATATTTTAGATAAACTAATAAAATATAAAATCACTAAAATAAGAACTATAAAATATTCCGTCGTTCTAGCTGATAATCCTAAAAACTTGGCATTATTATTAATGATTAATATAAGAAGTCCTATATGTAAGCTAGAAACCACCAAAATATGAGAAATACCAAAATTTCTAATAGACGATATATCTTCTTTTTTTATATATGATTTATCGCCTATGCTCATTCCCATACTAAAACCTATAGCTTGTGGGTCTAAGCTTTTATTTAGTTGGCCATATAATCGATTTCTAAACTTATAAGCGAGTAAATTTATATCAAATTTTGAAGCTTTTTTTACTCTGACAATATCAGAAATATCTGTTATTTCTCCAATTATATTTTTTCCATAATAAATCCGCCTAAAATTAGGCTCAAATTTATTAGTATTTTGATTTATTTTTATAAGTATAGAATTACAAGTATATGTTTCTCCAATATTAAGTAAATCGTTAGTATTTTCGCTAAACTTATTCCATTTAAAAAAGCTAGCTCTTTTAGGTTTTTCACCAAATTCATTTTTAATAATCTTAACAAGTGCAGTGTCACAATTTTTGTCTATATTTTTTATGTATATAGTATAGTTTTGCGAAGAATCAAAATCAAAATAATTTATATTTGTATCAAAACAAAATAAACTTATAAATCCAACACAAATTCCAATAGCCATAGGAATTATACTTCTACATATTTGCAAATGGAAATAAAAATTAATAAAAATAAAAAACACTACTAATATAAAAATGTTTTGAAAACTAAAATTTAATTTAATAAATATTCCCGTAATCAGTGCTATCGAAAATAAAATAATGTCATAAAATTTCATAATTTAACTCTCTTTCTATTTTATGACATTATTATATAATATATTCCTTTTTTTGTAAAATGAATTTATTGTTTTTTTATATTAATCTCAAATAAAATATTGCTATCCGCTATTTGAGTAGCAAAATGATGAATAAATCTATTATATATAGAAATATTATAAGTATAACCTCATATTTTAATAAGACTATTGCATTTGAGATTAGTATTAGATAAAATTTCTAAAACAAAAGGGCAACGATTACAAAAATCGTTACCCTAACATTTAATATGGAGTAAATATTTATTTTTTCTTAGGTTGAGCCATATGAATAGGATAACCTTCAAGCATATGAGCTGCCTCCATAATCATTTCCGAGTTTGTTGGATGTGGATGAACTGCAAGAGCAATATCTTCAACCGTTCCCTCTAATTGCATAACCATTAAAATTTCTGAAATAAGATCAGTTGCAACACCAGCAACAATATGAGCTCCTAATATCTCACCAATCTCTTTATCAGCAATTATTTTAACAAATCCCTCTACTTCACCACTTGCCATAGAACGACCATTTGCACTTACCATAAATTTAACTGTTTCATAATTTAAGCCTTGTTCTTTGGCTCCTTCCTCAGTTAAACCGATAGATGCAACTTCTGGAAATCCATATACACATGCAGGCATTTTATTATAATCTAAGGTTCTAGGCTTACCATCTAAATGGTCAAGAGCACACAATCCCTCAGCCGACGCTACATGAGCAAGCTGAATTGAAGATGACATATCACCTATAGCATAAATATTTGGAATACTTGTTCTATAATACTCATCAACCTTAACTCTCTTTCCATCCATCTCAAGATTTAAAGCTTCAATTCCCTTAGTATTTGGTTTTCTTCCAAGTGATACTAAAACTTCGTCTCCCTCAATTTCAATTACTTCTCCATCTTTTTCATATTTAACTTTTTTTCCATTAACCTCTAAAAGTTTAGTTCCTGTAACAATATCAATTCCATTCTTTTTGCTTAACTTTTGAATAGTCTTTCTAAGATCCATATCCATTCCAGTTAAGATATAGTCTGAACGCTGAATCATAGTTACATCAGTACCTAAAGCATTAAATATAACAGCGAACTCTAACGCTATAACTCCACCACCTATAACAACCAATTTTTTAGGTTGCTTTTTAAGATTTAAAATCCCAGTAGAGTCAATAACATCACCCGCTTCATAAGCTTCTTTCATACCTTTTACATTAGGGAATGATGGAGACGAACCAAGAGCTAAAATCATATTTTTAACTTCGTATTCTTCACCGTTAGCAACTATATGTGTAGAGTCTTTTACTTCTGCAAAAGCTTTAACAACAGTAACTCCTGCACCTTTAAGAAGCATCCCTACTCCACCTGTAAGCTTACTCACTACTCCATTTTTTCTTGCCATAAGTGCGTCCCAGTCAACATCTGGATTAGCACCCTCTCCTAAATTTAAACCAAATGAAGCCGAGTTATGAATTTCATGATAAAGATGAGCCGATTTAATCATAGTCTTTGTAGGAATACAACCAACATTAAGACATACCCCACCTATATACTCTTTTTCAAATAAAACCGTTTTATATCCCATGCTAGCCGCCTTAATAGCGGTTACATATCCACCTGGACCAGCACCAACAATCGCTAAATCAAATTTATTCATTTTAACCTCTTTAATTTAATATCAACTGACTTTTGCTAGACAATATCTTAGATAAAGTCATAGCAAATCTACTAGCTTCTCCACCATCTATAATTCTATGGTCAAACGAAATTGATACAGGTAAGATATAAGCTGGTACAACTTCGTCATTTTCATTAAAGATAGGTCGTTTAGTAATAGCACCAATTCCAAGTATTGCAGCTTCTGGGAAGTTAATAACTGGAGTACCATAAATAGCTCCTAAAGAACCATAATTAGTTATTGTAAACGAACCACCAGTCATAGAGTCTAATCCTAGTTCTCTATTCTCAGCCTTTTGAGCTAAATCAACTAATTCATGATGAATCTCCAATATACTCTTAGTATCAGCATCTTTTATTATAGGAACAGCAAGACCTGCTGTTGTATCTACTGCAATACCAATATTATAATAATGCTTAATTACAATTTCTCTATTTACAGCGTCCAATTCACTATTTAAAACTGGGTGCTTTTTAAGAGCAGAAACTAACGCTTTAATAATAAATGGCATAAATGATAATTTAACGCCCTCATTAGCAAGAGAAGCATTAACTTCTTTTCTTAATTCCCATAATTCAGTAACATCTACATCGTACATAGAAGTTGTATGTGGAATTGTAAACTTAGATTTTTCCATGTTTTTAGAGATAGTTTCTCTCATCTTACTCATCTTAACTCTTTCAACTTTAGCCTTAGAGTCAAGTTTCACTTCATGCAATTCAACTTTTGTTTCAGTCGTTGAAGTTTCTGGCTTTTTAGCTCTATCTGAAAAATCTTGAATATCTTTTTTAGTAACTCTACCTTGAGGACCTGTTCCTTGAACCTCAGTAATATCAATTTCTAATATCTTAGCAAGATTTCTAGCTACTGGTGTAGCAAGAACTTTTTTATTAGTTTTTTCAGGCTTTTCCGATTCAACATGATATGATTCAATAATATCATCTGATACCTTAATAGAACCAATTACACTTGCTCCCTCTTTTGCAGTTTCTTCTTTAGGAGTCTCCTCAGAAACTTCTACTTCTGAAGATAAACTATCTCCGCCAGAACCATCATCTATATCTATAACTAAATCACCAACAACTATGTCGCTGCCTTCTTCAAAATATATTTTTTTAACCACACCAGAAACAGGTGAAGGGATTTCAGTTGTAAACTTATCCGTTTCAACAGAATAAAGTTCTTGACCTTCCTTTACCTCATCTCCCTCTTTTACATGCCACTCGCAAAGCACCGCTTCGTGAATGCCCTCACCAACGTCTGCAAATTCAAATTTATACATATTTACCCCTTCTTTCGAAAATTATATGACACTTATATTCGTGTTTTATATTATTGTACGCTTATTATAGCTTAACTAAATTTAAAAATTATAAATTTTTCTTAAATGATAAGCTATATATTTATCATCTGGTAAATGATGATGTTCTCCCTTTGCCAACGGAACTATTACATCCATTCCTGTTATTCTAGTAGGAGGTGCTTCTAAATATAAAAACGCTTCTTCATTTACTGATGCAATAATCTCTGCAGCTGGGCCAAAAGACTTAACTGCCTCTGTCACAACAGCTACTCTACCTGTTTTCTTAACAGACTCCATAACAGTTTCTTTATCCCATGGAGCAATAGTTCTAAGATCTATAATCTCAACGCTAATTCCCTCTTTTTCAAGAGTTTTAGCTGCTTTTTCAACTTCATTCATCATTGCACCCCAAGCTACTACAGTAATATCAGTACCTTGTCTAGCTACTCTAGCTTTTCCAAGTTCAACAGTATAATCATCATCTGGAATTTCTTGTTTGCCCAATCTATATATTCTTTTAGGCTCCATAAATATTACTGGGTCTTCTGACCTCATAGCAGAAATAAGTAACCCCTTTGCATCATATGGATTAGATGGTATTACAAGTTTTAGTCCAGGTAAACTCGCAAACATAACTTCTAAACTCTCTGAATGACATTCTAAAGCTCTAATACCTCCACCATAAGGCATTCTAATTACCATAGGAGCAGTAAAAACACCTCTTGACCTATTTCTAATTCTAGCGACATGTGATGCAATTTGATTAAAAGCGGGATACACAAATCCACTAAACTGAATTTCAACCACTGGTCTTAAACCATTTAAAGCCATTCCAAAAGCTGTACCAACAATTGACGATTCAGCAAGTATTGTATCAAAACAACGCTTTTCACCATATTTTTGTTGTAATCCCTCAGTAGCTCTAAAAACACCACCCTCTTTACCAACATCTTCGCCAAATACAACTATATTTTCATTCTTTGCCATTTCAACTTCTAGCGCATTATTAACAGCACCTATTAAAGAAAAAAGTCCCATTTTATCCTCCTTATTTACCTTGAGAAGCACTATAATATTCACGCTTCATTTGTAATTCTGCTTTTAATTCAGGTGTCATCTCACTATATGTGTATTTCATAACTTCTTCTAATTCTAAAAGTCCTATATTTTGAATTTCCTCAAAAGCAGCTCTAAATTCAGCATCAAATTCTTCTTCAAACTGAGATTGCTTTTGTTCATTCCAAATACCTTTTCTTGTTAAATATTTTTCAAGTCTATCAATTGGATCTTTCTTTCTCCACTCTTCTTCTTCTGCTGCACTTCTATATTTGCTTGGATCATCAGAAGTAGTATGTGGTCCCATTCTATAAGTATAACATTCAACAACAGATGGTCCTTCTCCATTTCTAGCTTTATCTACAGCTTCTTTTGTAGCAGCATAAACAGCTAAAACATCATTACCATCTACAACTATACCACGCATACCATATGCATCTGCCTTGCCAGCATAAGTAACACTCTTAGTTTGTAACCTAGAAGGTGTCGAAATTGCCCATTGATTGTTCTGTATAACAAATACATTTGGAGTAGTATTCACCTGAGCAAAATTTAACGCCTCGTGAAAATCTCCTTGTGATGTTGCACCATCACCTATATAGCCCATAACAACTTCATTAGTTTCTCTATATTTAGCAGCAAATCCAATACCAGAAGCATGTTGCAACTGTGATGCTAATGGAACTGAAATTGGAGTAAGTTTAAGTCCCTCTGGCATTCTTGAACCTTCTTCATTTCCAGACCAATAAAGTAAAACATTCTTTAAAGGTAAACCAAAATAAATCCAAGCACCTAACTCTCTATAAGCGGATACCATCCAGTCTACACCTCTATCAAGTGCAGCCGCAGTCGCAACTTGTGACCCCTCTTGACCCAAATTTGGTGCAAATGTAAGAATTCTACCTTGTCTTTGTAATTTTAATAATCTTTCATCTATACCCCTAGATTTTTTCATAAATTTAAGTATTTCAATAAGTTTTTCATCACTTATATCAGGAACTAAATTTTCATCTATTACATTCCCTTCGGAATCTAAAATCTGGAGCATTTTGCCTTTTTTAGCTTCATATTCTTCAAAATACATCAATATGAACCTCCTTTAATAAATTTATATTTTAATATTTTATATACTAACATAGCATATATTAAGTATACTCTAATTGAAAATTAATATCAATTAAACCAAAAATTTGACTCATTTTATTTTCAATGTCCTTATTCTATTATACCCCCCTCTATCGGGGGTGTAAACATCAATATGAAAAAATTTTTTAATTTAATAAATTTAACCATTTTTAACATTAAAATTTAAAGTAATTGATAATTGGTTTCAGTTGTTAATTATGTTACAATGGACTAGTATTAACAAAAATATATTTCAAAAAATATTTTAAATCGGATTATTAAAATATAAACTTATACTTATAATATTTCTATTTATTTTATTTGAAATTAGTATAAATTAAAAAAAGGAGAAAATATGAAACTAATAATAAACCCATTTAGAGATTGTCATCACAATATTGCCAGCGAGGAGTTTATCGCAGATAATTTAAAAGGTGAAGTGTTTTTACTATATATAAATAGTCCATCAATTATAATCGGTAGAAATCAAAACACCTATAGCGAAATAAATCACAAATATGTCGAAGAAAATAATATACAATTGGTTAGAAGAATATCTGGTGGTGGAGCTGTCTATCATGACTTAAATAATCTTAATTTTTCATTTATCATGGATAAAACGGATAAATCTCCATCAGAATTATTTAAACAATTTACTGCACCAGTTATAAAAGCGTTAAACAATCTAGGAGTAAATGCTGTTTTTTCTGGAAGAAACGACCTAACTGTAGACGAAAAAAAATTCTCTGGAAATGCACAGTTCCACAGAAAAGGAAGAATGGCTATACACGGAACAATTTTATTTGATACTGATTTATCAGTTCTTGGAAAAGCACTCCAAGTTAACGAAGTAAAATATATTGATAGAGGTATAGACTCAGTTAGAAGTAGAGTTACAAACATAAAACCATATATGAACGAAGAGTTCACTATGGACGAATTTGTACAAAAAATAATCGAAAATGTAGAACAACAATTTGAAACTTTTGAAGAATATAAATATACTGATGATGATTTGAAAAAAATCGACGAACTCGTTGAACAAAAATACGGAAATGACTCATGGAATTTTGGTAAAAGCCCTAAATTTGAATTTACAACCAAATTTAAATTTGAAAAAGGTCTTGTAGAAATTAATATTAATGCCAAAAGCGGAATTATAAATGAAGCAAAAATATATGGAGATTTCTTTGGTATAAAATCAGATATATCAGATGTTGAGAAACTCTTACTAGGCGTTGAATTTAAACCTAGCACTATGAAAAACGCATTATCACAAATAAAATTTTCTAACTATATAGATGGTCTTACATCTGATGATTTTATAGATTATATATTTGACGATTATAGATAGGATTAATAAAACTTAATTAAAGGAAACATATATGAAATCTATAAGCATGAAAACACTGATAATAATATTTTTGATTGTAGCAAGTATTGGAGCTTATATAAAAGTAACAAATGCAAGCAAAATGAAACTACATTTAATACCATCACTGCAAATTGAAAACACAAAAGAAGCTGATTTTATCCCTAATGACTCAGAATATCTAATATATCAATCCGCAATTTTTAAGTCAATGAATTATATAGATACTTATAACGGAAAAGGGGTTAAACTCGCATTAATAGATTCTGGAATTAATAAAAATCATAAAGATTTAATCCATGCAAATATCGAAAGTGGATATAACTACTCTACTGATAACATATCCGATATGGTAGATAGAACGGGACATGGTACATTTATAGCAGGAATTATCGCAGCTACTCGAAACAATGAGCTTGGAATTACAGGCTTTACACCAGAAGTCAGCATAGTACCTCTTAAATGTTTTGACAACGAACTTACAACAGATATAGACTCAGTTGTAAAATGTATAAATAAAGCAATAGAACTCGAGGTTGACGTTATCAATATGAGCTTTACTATTGATGAATATTCAGAAGATTTAAAAAACGCTATAGACAGAGCTAATCAAAACGACATCATAATAGTTGCATCAGCTGGCAATGATTTATCAAATAATGAATATTATCCAGCAAAATTTAAAAATGTTATCTCTGTCAATTCAATACACCTAGACCCAGTAGGACTAGTTTATTCCCTATCTAAAATATCAAATTCCAACAAAAGCGTTACAGTAAGCGCCATAGGAGATGATATTTTAAGTCTTAATTTTATAGATACTACAGCCTACAGACAAAGTAGCGGTAGTTCATATGCAACAGCTATAGTTTCGTCACTCGCTATTATGATAAAACAAAAAAACAAATCTATAAATGGGGATAAATTTATAGAAATTTTAAGGAATAGCTCTACAGATTTAGGTGAACAAGGCTATGATAACATTTATGGATATGGACTAATAAATATAAAAAAAGCAATTGAATTAAGTGAGTAATAAATATAACAGGGAAAGATTAAACTTTCCCTTTTGGCTTATAATCTCGCATTTCTGGAATAGCTCCACCAGCAACAGCCCATATATACAAACTCGCAACAGAAGAATACGGAGTATATCTTCTATAATATTTCCTATATAGCTCTGGCGTTATTTTTCTATGATGATAAATCATTCTTAGTCCTCTTTGAATAGCTAAATCTCCAAAACTCAATATATTTGGTCTTTGCATAGAAAAAAGCATTAACATTTCCGCAGACCAAACACCTATCCCTCGAAGTTTACTCAATTCAGTACAAACATCATTATCATTCATTTCATAAAATTTATTTAAATCAAGTTTTTTATCCTCAATTTTTTTAGCAATATCTTGCATATATTCTACTTTTCTAAATGAAAGTCCTAAGCTTTGTAAATGCTCAGCACTAGCGTTTGCAATATATTTTGAATTTATAGCTGGTAAATTCTCTTTCATTTTATTCCAAATGCTCTCTTGTGCTTTTATAGATATTTGCTGTCCAATGATAGTATGAATTAAAGCCTCAAATAAATCAGGCGTAACCACTCTTTCGATTTTCCCAATTTTATCAATAACTTTAGCTAATATCTTATCTTTAGACTTTAAATATTCTATTTCCCTTTCTCCGTACTTAAAATACTGTTGACTCATTTTATCTCCATTTCATTGACCCAAATAATTTTGATTAATCATTTAATTCGATATTATCCCTTATGTCATCTCTAATTTTTATAAACTCTGGATACTCATAAAAAAATAATATTTTTTGTGACTTTATACTATTATCTGTTGGTTTTTTATTTACAACAAAATATGCAAATGATTCCGCAAAATCTTCGACTGGATTTGTCGCAGCATAATCAGTAACAAACTCATCTTTATACTTATTATAAAAACTATCTTCATTATCCATATCTGCATTTTCTTCTTCGCTGTGTTTAGAATGTTCTATCATATGATTCTTCCAAAATTTATCATAAAACACACCCAAGTAGGAATCTTTTTTTAATGTTCCCTCTTCAATAGTATAAAGTTTTTTATCATTTGAATCCTCAATCATTTGTGTATAATTTAACGCGATGATATGTGAAGTTTCATGAATTAACGTCGTTTCACTATCATCTATAAAATTTTGGTTCTCATCTAATGTATCATCGAGGTCAACTGAAATAGTCCAAGTTTTATTGTCTTCATTTAAATAAACTGATGCTAAACTACCATCTAATCCATCGGTAACAACTTCATATTTACTAATCATCGCCATATATTCTTTAGGCATAATAAGTTTTATTTTATCCCAAATTATTTTGTCATCAGCGTGTATACTGCCATTATTATCCATGCCTTCGCCCAATATTATTTCACCATCCTGTATAGCATATTCGGCATATAAATCCATTTCATCATATTCACTACTCGCCAAATTTTTTAAACCAATATAGCCAAGTACAAGCATCAGCAAAATACACAGTACCATTAAAATTTTTTTCATTAATTCAACTCCCAATTATCAAATATCATATTATTATAATTATATCACTAATTTCTAGTTTCTTACAGTCAAAACCACAAAAAGCACTGCACATATTTATATGCAATGCTTTTCAATATATTATTACTATCAAAATATAACCAATACATATAAATATCTTTTATATCTCAATCTTTTCGTATTAAATTCTCAATAGTAAAATCCTATCTAATTTAAAATTATTTTTAATTTTTGATTTGGATATATTCTATAATCTATTAATTCATTTTCTTCTGCGATTGAATAAGCTATCATTCTTGTATCTTCTTTTCCGTCCATATAATTGATATTTATCTCATTTGCAATACTCCATACTGTATCGCCTTTATTTACTTCAACACTAATAATTTGCTCACTATCTATTGCACTAGCTGATAATCTACCCGTAATAGCTGAAAAACTTATAAAAACCAATAACATCAAAAGGGTTAAACAAAATGTAAATCTAAACTTATTAACTATTCGTATTTTAACTTTCCTATTCATAATACACCTCCAGAACGTTTGTTCTATTTCATTATATACGAACATCTGTTCTTTGTAAACAAAAAATCGAACATTTGTTTGATTTTTTTTATTTTTTATGCTATCATGTAGCTAGATAAAGCTTTTTAGCGATTTAGCACAATGATTTTAAGGAGTTTACATATGTATGAAGATTTAAATACTAAGCAAATACAAATACTTGATTTCCTACGAAAAGAAGTAGAACATAAAGGTTACCCACCCTCAGTTAGAGAAATATGTGAGTCTGTTGGTTTAAAATCAACATCAACTGTACATGCACATTTAAAGACTCTTGAAAAAAATGGATATATAAGAAAAGACCCTACTAAACCTCGTGCAATAGAGATTATAGACCTATCAAACGATAAACCAAATTTAGATATGTCCACTACATATATCCCCGTTGTCGGACAAGTAACGGCTGGACAACCAATTTTAGCCACAGAAAATATAGAAGAAAACTTTCCTATCCCAACTGAATTTATCTCTGGTGGAGAGTATTTTATGCTTAGAATAAAAGGTGATAGTATGATGGAAGTTGGCATTTACGATAGAGATTATGTACTTGTGCGTAAGCAAAACACAGCAAATAATGGAGATATAATAGTAGCTTTAATAGAAGATTCTGCTACAGTAAAAACATTTTATAAAGAAAAGACAAATATAAGACTCCAACCAGAAAATTCTAGTATGGATCCTATGTATTTTGATTATGTAGATGTACTTGGATTGGTAAAAGGTGTATTTAGAAAATTATAAATATACCCATTTATCAAAATCAAAATAAATGTATACTTAATCAAAAATTTGTATTTAGTAAATCTCATATAAATAAAAAATTATTTATACTCAATAAAATGAGAGTACCTATAAATCAATATTTAAAATATTGTTTCATAGGTACTCTCATTTTGATAAACATTAAATATAATATATGTAACTATTGTCTATCATTTAAAGGATGTAAATTAAATACATAAGGTTTTGAAATAAATTTCGGATTGTTTTTAGGTGATTTAAATATAAATTCAATTTTTGCATCTAAATCATCTTTCACTTTACCATTACACATAACCCTCATAGTTATTGTGAATTCTTCTCCCGTTAATTGAGAATGTACATTTTTTAAATCGGGAAGAAATGTTCTTCTACTACTTCCATGACCATACATAGTAGATGAATCTAACGTTTTTGTAAAACCATCTTTCCACGTTGCATGATTAACTTGAAAATCCTCAGCTTTCCAAAGACCCGCACTATCTGTACCACCAAGCATAAATTGAGTTTCATAAAGTCTTGCTAATTGGTCACAAGTTCTTTCATCTGCTTTTTTTCTAAAAACATCAATAATCCCATCCATAGATTTTAATCCAATTCCTGCCATAATACCAAGTACAGCAATTACAACTAACAACTCTACTAACGTAAATCCTCTTTTTCTATTTCTGCTATTTTTCCATTTCATGTTATACCCACCACCTCTTAATTTTTTTACTAAAATATTCTATACCCCATTATTTACTAAAAAAAAGAAAAATGCTAGTTTATTTAAACTTTTGTAATAATATTGTAATATTTGATGATAATTTTGATTCTAATACTAATCTCAAATAAAATATTATTATTTTTGATAATCCAATCGTATCTTATTAACTACTTTTTAAGAAATCCAACCTGTTTGAAGCGTTAGCTAGTTTTGGATTTTAGTCCTTTTATAAATTTTAAACAATATAAATAGAATAATAAATGAAATTTATTTTCTTTTTATATATTATATTTGCTAATTTATTGACAAAAACTATCTATATGATAAAGTTTAAATAGGATAAAGTTTATCCGATATTAGCAATTATATATTATAAAAAAAGGGGTTGTTAAAATGATATTTTTAGAATCTGATTATGGCTGTGGTGCTACGCAAGAGGTACTAGACGCTTTAATAAAAACAAATATGGAACAAACTTTAGGATATAGCCAAGACTCACATTGTGAAAACGCAAGAAATATGATAAGAAAGCGTATTGGTCGTGAAGATGCTGATATTCACTTTTTCATAGGCGGTACATCTGCGAATTATACAACTATCGCTGCCGCTTTAAGACCACATCAAGCGGTTATTTCTTCTGAACATGGTCATATCTGCGTTCACGAAGCTGGAGCTGTTGAAGCATCAGGTCATAAAATTTTAGCAGTACCTTCAAAAGACGCAAAAATTCTTCCTGAGCAAATAGAAGAACAACTTAGAATCCATAATAGTTTCCACTGGGTTTTACCTAAGCTAGTTTATATCACAAACACTACTGATTTAGGTACTATTTACACAAAAGCAGAATTAATCGCACTTAAACAAACTTGTGAAAAGCATGGTCTTTATTTATTCCTTGATGGTGCTAGACTTGCGGCTGCACTAACTTGTAAAGAAAATGACCTTACAATAGAAGATATTGCAAATTATACAGATGCATTTTATATAGGCGGAACTAAAAATGGAGCATTATTTGGTGAAGCTCTAGTTATATTAAATGATGAACTTAAACCAGAATTCCGTCATATTATGAAACAAAAAGGTTCAGTTTTAGCAAAAGGTAGACTTTTAGGAGTACAATTTGAAGCTCTTATGAAAGATGATTTATACTTTAAAATCGCTGAAAATGCTAACAAAATGGCTGCAAAACTTAGAAAAGGTATTGCTGATAAAGGATATGAGTTTTATACAGATGCACCTGCTAATCAATTATTCCCTATCATGCCAAATGAATTTGTAGATAAATTGGAAAAAGAAGTTGCTTTCCAAAGATATTTCCCAATCGGAGATGATAAATACTGTATTAGATTAGTTACTTCTTGGGAAACAACTGAAGAAGATATTGATAAATTCTTAGCATTACTTTAATTAAAAGCAAAACCGCTTATGCAAATCATAAGCGGTTTTTTGACTATAAAATACTAAATATTATATCAATCCATCTCTTTCTAATTGTGATACTGTACTCATTACCCCATATTTACCATGCTCATATGTCAAACCACCTTGATAAAAAACAATATAAGGCTCTCTTATAGGAGCGTCTGCGGTAAGTTCAATAGATGAACCTTGAATAAAATTACCAGCAGCCATTATTACATCACTTTCATATCCTGGCATATATGCAGGCATCGGAGTTACATGACTATCAACAGGTGATGCAGCTTGAATTCCCTTACAAAATGATATTATTTTTTCCTCAGTTCCAAGTTTAATCGACTGAATAATATCGCTTCTTTTATCTTCAACAGATGGGCATATTTCATATCCCAAATTTTCGTAAACTTTAGCACATAAAATAGCACTTTTTAAAGCACTAATAGATACGCTTGGAGCTAAAAATAAACCTTGTATGATACTTCTAGTTTGCCCAAAAGTAAGTCCACATTCCTTGCCTATCCCTGGGGAGGTCATCTTAGCTGCAACAAGTTCTATTAAATCCGTTTTACCAACTATATAACCACCACTTAACGCAAGCCCTCCCCCTGCATTTTTAATAAGAGAACCAGCCATAATATCCACTCCAACATGAGTTGGATCTTTATAATCTAAAAACTCTCCATAACAATTATCTACCATAATTACTATATCAGGCTGAATTGATTTAGCTAACTTCACTAATTTTTCAACACTTTCTATACCTATTGCTTTCCTAAAAGAATATCCACTAGAACGCTGTATATAAAGCATTTTCACCTTATTCCCTCTTAAAAATTCAGCAATTTTTTCATAATCAAAATCAGCATTCTCTAAAAGTTCAATCTCATTATATAAAATTCCTAGTTCAATTAGACTAGAACCATTTTCACCACTTGTACCAATTACATTTTCAAGCGTATCATAAGGTCTACCCGTTACAGATAACATAATGTCATTCGGTCTAAGAATACCTGTTAAACAAAGAGTCAACGCATGAGTTCCATTAACTATCAACGGTCTTACTATTGCGTCCTCAGTTCCAAATACACTTGCAAAAATACTTTCAGTCGTTTCTCTACCCATGTCATTATATCCATAACCAGATTGCCAATTAAAATGTATATCACTAAGCCTATTATCATTCATAGCCTTAATTACTTTTAACTGATTATAAGAGGCTACTTTTTCAAGCTCTAAAAATCTATCCTCAATCTGTTCTTCTGCTTTTAGCACACATTCTACTGCATATTTCGATATACCTAAACCATCGTACATCTCATTTATTAAATCAATCTCCATTCTTCCTCCATATACTAATATTAATCTCGAAATAAAACACGAATACAAATGATACAATGCTTAAAATCATTGAAAATTTATTTTCATTAGATTTTAACATTGATATCATTTATTTAAGTGTCAAAACGATGAGTAAATCAGAGCAAAGTGATGATTTACGAATTCATTGGCACTCGTATTCGGGTTTATATGCTTACTTTTTATTTGAGTAGCAAAATAATAAGTAAATCCATTCCTTTTACGAATTAATTTGTTACTCACAATCATAATTATTGATTAGTACTATTTTTATTAGTAATAACATTATTTTTTAATAAAGACCATTTGCCTTTGAGATAATTAGAAATTTATGATGTGAAAGATTTATTAAAATGCGTTAAAAAATCCAACCTGTTTGAAGCGTAGCAAGTTTTGGATTTTAGTATTTTTATAAATCTTGAACGATATAAATAGAATTATCGAAACAGCAAATTGGCTTATTAAAATATAAGGTTATAATTAGTTATCAAGTGTATCTTTAATAAACTTTTCTATTTCATATAAATACTTATCAAATGAACCCAACTTATCATAATCAAACCATTTTATTTTTTCGCCATATCTCCTAAACCAAGTCAACTGACGCTTCGCATAATTCCTTGAATTCTTTTTAATCGTACTAACCATATCTTCATAAGAATATTTATCGTCTAAATAAGGCAAAACTTCTTTATATCCAATACCTTTCATTGATATAAAACTATAATCAAGCCCCATATCAACTAAATCTTTTACCTCATCTAAAAGCCCATTATCCATCATAATATCCACACGTCTATTAATATCAACATATAGCTTCATTCTCTGACGGGTAAGCCCTATTAAAACGACATTATAATCACTCGTCCACTTAGGTTCTGTGCTAAAATCAGCCATATTTTTGCCAGTAAGTTTATTTATTTCTAAGGCTCTTATAACTCTTTTAACATTATTAGCATGTATACGATTAGCCGCTATAACATCAACTTCATTAAGCATAGAATGAAGATACTCAGCACCATGCTCATTATAAATAGCTTCTAATTCTTTTCTATACTTTAAATCGCATATAGCATTAGAAAAATCCATATCATATATTAAAGAATTAATATAAAGACCCGTACCGCCAACTATAATCGGTAGTTTACCCTTACTAAAAATATCCTCTATATACGCTTTTGCCATATGGGAATATTCTGCAACACTAAAATCTAGTTTAGGGTCAATTTCCCCTATCATATAATGTTTAATTCCTTGCATCTCTTGAGCAGTTGGCTTAGCGCTTCCTATATCAAAATGTTTATATATCTGCATTGAATCAGCAGAAACAATTTCACCATTAAACTTTTTAGCTAGTTCAATAGACACCTTAGTTTTACCAACCGCAGTTGGCCCACATATAATTACGATAGTTTTCATTAAGTTCTTTTAAATTTCCTTTCGAGTTCATATTTATGAATTGCTATAATTATTGGTCTACCATGCGGACATGTATAAGGGTCTTCTAATGACCTTAAATCTTTTAACAATTCATCAACTTCTATTTCATGTACAAAATGATTAGCTTTTATCGCTGATTTACACGATTGTAAAATTATTTCTTCATCTTGTAAATTCGCAAAATTGGAGTTTTCATCTATTACTTCAATAAGATTTTCCATAAACAATTTACTAGAATTTCTATCAAATAAAACAGGTACAGCACGTATAATTACATCATTTACGCCAAATTCTTCAATTTCAAAACCAACATTTTTAAACTCTTCTTTATTTTCTAAAATTTGAGTTTTTTCGGAATGAGTAGTAGATATTATAATAGGTTCAAGTAGTATTTGTGCATTTATTTTCCTTTTACGATATTTTTCTCTAAATCTTTCATAAAGGATTTTTTCATGAGCAGCATGCTGGTCTATTAAATACATTTGCTCATTTTTTTGAAACAATAAATAACTCGCAAATATCTGCCCTATATAATTTAAACCATCATATACCGATTCACCATAAGGTATAATCTCCCGTTCTTCAATATCTTGCTTTATATTATCCTCTCTAACAATAAATTCTTCTATATTATATTGACTAGACGTTGAATCATCATAGAGAGTAGGTTTTTTTAACCCGTTTTCATTTATATTATCTAAACGCTTTTCATCAAAGTATTTTGTATTACTCGAACTTTTTTGTAAAAATTTTGATTTATCTAAGTTTTCACTATAATCATTATTTACACTAACATACATTTGTTTAACTCTATCAGTCTTATTATAATTAGACTCTTTTTTTTCATATTCATTTTGTTTATTTGAAAAATGGTCTACTCTTTTTAATTCTTGAGTCGGTATTTGATTATATAAATTAATAGTTTTTCTTATCTCAGAATAAAGTATTTGCTTAATAACTGAATCATCATTAAACTTTATCTCTGTTTTACTTGGGTGAATATTGACATCTACCTTGTCTGAATCTATTTCAATAAAAAGAAAACACACTGGGTGTCTATTAACCATAACAAGCCCTTTATAAGCAAGCTCTATAGTTTTAGAAATAACTTTATTCACAATATAACGCCCATTTACAAAAACGACTTGTAGCTGTCTATTTCCCCGTGTAAATTGTATAGTTGAAATTAAACCATGAACTTTTACTCCATTAATATTCGTCGGTTCTAAAAAGACTAAATCCTTAGAAATACCCTTGCCGTATATATCGTAAACTGCATCTTTTAAATCAGAATTCCCCGAAGTTTTAAATATAATTTTATCATTAATAATATACTTAAAACTAATATCAATATGCGAAAGTGCAAGTTTATTAACTATATTTGTAATTGCATTTTGTTCAGCTATACTAGATTTTAAAAACTTTAACCTAGCAGGAGTATTAAAAAACAAATCTTTCATTACTATAGTAGTTCCATTTGAAGCTCCTACACTCTCTTTTTTTATAACTCTTCCACCAGAAAGTTGGATTTTTTCACCAAATTCATTATCTTTAATCTTTGTTGTTAATTCAATATTTGACACTGAACATATACTAGCAAGTGCCTCCCCCCTAAAACCAAGACTTTGAATATTATAAATATCCTCGATATTAGATATTTTACTAGTTGCATGTCTTTCAAAAGCAGTCAAAATATCATCTGGATAAATTCCATCTCCATCATCTGAAACTCTAATATAGTCTTTTCCGCCATTTTTAATCTCAATAGTTATATTTTTAGAATTTGCATCTATAGAATTTTCCACAAATTCTTTTACAACGGATGCTGGCTTTTCAACTACTTCTCCAGCAGATATTTTATTAGCTATTAACGGGTCTAAAAGTTTAATTTTCGACATTTTTATCACCAAGCTTTCCCTTTAGAATGTAAAGTATATTCATAGCGTCCATAGGTGTCATTTTCATCAAATCAATATTTTTTATACTCTCTATAATCTCAGTATCTATCTCGCTTTTTATGGATTTAATCTTTTTATCTTCATCATTAGTATAAGATTTATTTACTCCAAGATTTCTAATATTATTATTTATATCATGCTCTTCTAACTGAATTAAAATCTGCTTCGCTCTTTTAATAACATCATCTGGCACACCAGCTAGTTTTGCAACTTGTATTCCAAAACTCTGATTAGCTCTGCCTTTTACAATTTTCCTAAGAAATATAATATCGTCCTCTTTTTCTTTAGCTAAAATCGAATAATTTTTAACTCCAAATATTTTACCCTCAATTTCAGTTAATTCATGATAATGTGTAGCAAACATAGTTTTAGCAGATACTCCATTATCATTAGCTAAATACTCAACAACTGACCAAGCTATACTAAGTCCATCATATGTACTTGTACCTCTACCTATTTCATCTAAAATAATAAGAGAACGAGTAGTCGCATTATGAAGAATATTCGCAAGTTCATTCATTTCAACCATAAATGTACTCTGACCTTGTGATAAATCATCTGAAGCACCAACTCTAGTGAATATTCTATCTACAATCCCAATCCTAGCCGAAGTAGCAGGAACATAACAGCCTATTTGCGACATTAAAGTTATAAGTGCCACCTGTCTAAGATAAGTAGATTTTCCAGCCATATTCGGCCCAGTAATAATATACATTTTATTATCCCTATTATCTAAAAGAGTGTTATTAGGAATAAATGCTTCTTGATTAACTAGCTTTTCAACAACTGGGTGACGCCCCTCTACTATCTCGATGACATCATCATCAAAAATCTCTGGTTTTACATATCCATAATTATAACTAACATCCGCAAATGAAGTGATTACATCAATAATAGCAATTTGCCTTCCCATATAAATAAGTCTATCTATACTTTTTAAAATTTCATTTTTTAATTCTAAGAATAAATCGTATTCCAATATTTTTATTTTATCTTGTGCACCGAGTATTTTTTCTTCAATTTGTTTTAGCTCAGGAATAATATAACGCTCTGAATTTGCAAGTGTTTGCTTTCTTATATAAGTTTCAGGTACTAAATGAGAGTTACTCTTTGTGACATCAATATAATATCCAAATACTTTATTAAATCCTATTTTTAAAGTTTTTATGCCAGTTTGTTCTCTTTGATTTTTTTCTATTTCTAAAATCCAATCTTTACCGTATAATTCTGCATCTCTAAGCTCTTTTAATTCATCATTATAAGATGATTTAAACATACCACCTTCACGAACGCTAATAGGCGCTTCTTCAAGTAGTGAATCTTCAAGCAAATTAAAAACATCATCAAGAACATCATAAGAAGAAACCACATCAGCAAATACACCTTTTGCAATTTTTTGCAGTAAACTTTGAATATAAGGTAACACCGCAAGAGATTTTTTTAACGCTATCAAATCTCTGCAATTAACATTAGAAAATACAAGCTTTGAAGATAATCTCTCCAAGTCATAAATTTGTTTTAAATAAGATTTTAGCTCATCTCTAATTTGAGAAGATGAATATAGCACAGCTACTCCATCTTGTCTTTTTTTTATTTTATCAACATTAACTAGCGGCTCTTCAATCCATTTTTTTAGTAACCTTGCACCAAGCGATGTTGATGTTTTATCGAGTAACCAAAGTAATGAACCTTTTTTCTCACTACCTCTTATAGTTTCAACAAGTTCTAAATTTTTTCTAGTGAATTTATCAAGAACCATACAATTGTTGTAATTATATATATCTACCCCTCTAAAATGCTCTAAGTTCACCTTTTGAGTTTGCATTATATAATTAGCTAAAACACCTACTGAATTAATCAAAATAGAATTATTATCTATTCCTATGCTCTCTGTAGAATAAATATTAAAAAACTTAACTATATTCATAGCACAAACAGAATTATTAAAATCGTCTTTCTTTATATATTCAATGGATAAATTAGGAATTAAGCCGATTGCATTAATAATATCTTGTTCTAATTCTACCTCTGGTATAAGTATCTCAACGGGATTAATTTTTAAAATTTCATCACAAATTTTCTGTAACGACACTCCCTCTGAAAAAACAGTAGCTCTAAATTCACCTGTTGTTATATCTGCATAACTTATCGAATAAGATTTTTTATCATTAAAATATAAAGATAGTATATAATTATTTTTATTTGCATCAAGCATGCTAGGTTCTATTACCGTCCCTGGAGTAACAACCCTTATAACTTCTCTTTTAACCAAGCCTTTAGCAAGTTTTGGGTCTTCAACTTGCTCACATATAGCAACTTTAAACCCTTTTTCTATTAATTTATGTAAATAAGAATCTGAAGAATGATACGGAACACCGCAAAGAGGCGCTTTTTCCTTCATACCACAATTTCTAGCAGTTAAAGTTATTTCAAGTGCTTTAGACGCTTTTATAGCATCATCAAAAAACATCTCATAAAAATCGCCTAATCTATAAAAAAGAATATAGTCCATATATTCTTTTTTTATTTCATAATACTGTTTCATCATAGGTGTTAATTCTTCATAAATCATTTTCACTTTAATGTCCTCACTTAAAAAATACTGGTCTAAATTTTATAAATGACTATTGCTTATAAAAATAATATCAAATTCTACATATACTCAAAATTTACACAAAAAGCTATTATACTTAATATTATTATCATTTATTTGAGTAGCAAAACGATGAGTAAATTAAAGCGTAAGCGAAAATTTACGAATTCGTTTGTTACTTGCAAGCATAATTCTTATATAAAATATTTTCATATAAAGATTATACATATCGTATTAATAGTAAATTATTATACTTAATATTATATTTTTAGTTATGATTTGATAAAACATATACCTTTGAGATAATTCGTAATTTATGATGCGAAAAATTTATTAAAATTTGTTAAAAAATCCAACTTGTCCGAAGTATGAGCCTTTAGGCGAATACAAGTTTTGGATTTTAAAATTTTAATGAATTTTAAGCGATATAAATAGAATTTATCGCAACTTTAGATGTTTTATTAAATCATAACTAACTATATTACTTTTCTAGTATAACAAATATATCCGTCTTGATAAAGACGGATATAGCTAGTTTATATACTCTCCATAAAGAGAAAATTGTTTTGGTTTTGTTATTTTTACTTTTACTATTTCACCGATTAAAGATTTATCTCCTTTAAAATTAACTGTTATATTCTCCGTTGAACGACCAGTTAAAACAGAATCATCTTTAAAATTAACATCATCTACTAAAACTTCGAGTGTTTTACCCATATAGCTTTGCATTTTTATACCGATACCATCGTTTAAAACTTTTAAAACTCTCTCAAATCTTTTATGTTTTATATCCTCTGGTATCTGATTATCAAATTCAGCCGCCGGAGTACCTTTACGAACGGAATAAATAAAAGTAAATGCCGTAGTATAATCTACTTCTTTTATTAATTCTATAGTCTTTTCAACATCTTCCTCAGTTTCAGATGGAAAACCAATAATTAAGTCAGTTGATATTGCAAGATTTGGAATTTTACTTTTAGCGTAATTTATCATTTCCATATATCTTTCAACATTATAATGTCTATTCATAGCTTTTAAAACTGGATTGCTTCCAGACTGCACAGGAAGATGTAGCTGATTACAAACCTTATCGCACTCTGCCATAGTATCAATTAATTTTTTAGATATATCCTTAGGGTGCGATGTCATAAACCTAAGGCGTTTTAGTCCATCAATATCATTAATTCGTCTTAATAAATCGGCAAAATCTGTTTTTTCTTCAAGAGTTTTGCCATATGAATTAACATTTTGACCGAGTAAAGTTACTTCTTTTGTGCCACGAGAGACCAAAGTTTCAATTTCTGATACTATCGCTTCAACACTTCTTGACCTCTCCCTACCACGAACATATGGTACAACACAATATGTGCAAAAATTATTACAACCATACATTATATTTACAAATGCTTTGGTTATATATTTTCTATCAACTGGCATTCCCTCAATAATTTTGCCCTCATTTTCCCAAACTTCCACTATCAAATTTTTAGGAGTTTTTAAAACATCCATAAGAAGTTTAGGGAAATTGTGCACATTATGAGTACCAAAAACCAAATCTACATGCTTATATTTATTTTTAATCTCATCAACAATATGAGCTTGCTGCATCATACAACCACAAACGGCGATAATTAAATCTGGATTTTTTCTTTTTAAAGACTTCATATGCCCTAAGTTACCATAAACTTTAAGTTCAGCATTCTCTCTTATACAACAAGTATTAAAAATAATTATATCAGCCTTATCACGTAACATTCCAGCTTCAAAACCCATCTGCAAAAGCATAGCAGATAATTTTTCAGAATCATGTTCATTCATCTGACATCCATAAGTTTCGATAAAATATTTTCTTTTTCGTCCATTATTGTTTACAAAATCCATATTACGCTTAAAAATATCAGCTATAATCATCTGATTTTGTAATATTACATCAGTTTCTAGTTCATTGTTCCAATCACGTTTCATTAATACACCTACTCCATCCTTTGATAGAAGAAAGTTTTTAGTGAGCTAAAATTAAATCTGCTAGGTGAAATTATTTGTTCAGTAGAACCGACAAATAACACTCCGCCTTCTGAAAGAGCTTGATTGAAATTCATATACATTTCATCTTTTGCTTCATCTGTAAAATAAATCATAACATTTCTACATATAATTAAATCCATATTAGTAGGATATTTATCTTTTAATAAATTAAATTGTCTAAACTCAACACAGTTTTTAATTTCTTCGCTGATTTTATACGCATTTCCTACTTTTTCAAAATACTTTTTCTTAAATTTATCTGGTACATTTTCAATACTCTTTTCAGTATATATACCAATTTTAGCTTTGTTTATAGCTTCCTTGTCTATATCAACCGCTAAAACTTTAATTTTATTAAGTGGGAAAAACTCACTTAAATTCATAACAATAGTATATGGTTCTTCACCAGTAGAACAAGCTGCACTCCATACTTTTAATGTAGAACGTGTTTTTAAAAGTTCAGGAATTACCGTAGAACGTAAAATATCCCATTGTTTTGTATTTCGATAAAATTCCGATACATTTATTGTTAAATAATTCATAAACTCATCAAAAGCTTCTTTGTTTTCATCTATCAGCTTAAAATAAGATTCAAAATCATTACATTTATTTCTTTTACTTAATGACTCCAATCTTCTTTTCATTTGCTTTTCTTTGTACAAAGAAAGGTCAAGACCTGTTTTTCTTAAAACTTTAGCCTTAAAATTTTCATAACCTAGCATAATTTCACCTCTTTTTCATCAAACTCATATTATTATACTATTTATATTTGCATAATAAAAAATAAAGTCGTGTAGTAGACACGACTTTAAAAAACTATTTATTACTCTTCGTCATCTTTGATAGTTGCCTTAATAGATAATTTAAGTTTTTTCTCATCAACATCTGCTTCTAAAATCTTAACACGAACTGTCTCGCCAACAGATAGTAAATCAGATGGTTTTTCAACTCTGTGCTTAGCGATTTGAGAAACATGAATAAGTCCCTCAACTCCTGGTTCTAATTCTGCAAAAGCACCAAAATCAGTTAAATTAACAATTTTAGCTTCAAAGTCATCTTGTAAATTATACTTTCCATTAAAGTCTATCCATGGGTCTTGTGAAAGTTGCTTAATACTTAATGAAATCTTTTCACTTTCTTTATCTGCTTTAAGAACTTTTACAGTAACTTTCTCGCCTACTGTAACTACATCTTTAGGGCTCTTAATTCTTCCCCACGATAATTCAGAAAGATGAATAAGTCCATCGAATCCACCAACGTCTACAAATACTCCAAAACTTGCGATTCTCTTAACTTCACCTTCAATTACAGCACCTTCTACAACTTTTGTCCAAACTGCCTCCATCTTAGCTTTATGTTCTTGAAGTGCAATTTCTTTTCTTGAGAATACTATTCTCTTTCTTCTCTTATTAATTTCAATAATTTTAACTTCTAAAGTTTTACCAGTAAATTTAGCCATATCTTTAACATATGATGCTGATAAATGAGAAGCTGGAATAAATCCTCTTACTTCGTTGTAATAAGCAGCAACTCCGCCTTTTAAAACCTCACCTATTCTAACAGGAATTAATTTCTCTGTGCTATAAAGCTCTTCTAATTCATCCCAATCTTTAAACTGCGCTAATCTCTTGATAGATAATAGTATGTTTCCATCGCCATCATCTGTTTTAAGTACAAATGCATCAACCTCTTCATCTATTTTAAAATCTTCAATCGCATTGTTATTTGTTGCAGAAACTTCATCTTTAGGGATAATTCCATCATTTTTATAACCAATATTAAGAACAATTCTATCAGTTCCAATTTGAACTACCTTTCCTCTTATAGTATCGCCCTTTCTAGGAATTCTAAATGATTCTGCATCCATCCCTTTCATAGCTTCTTCCATTGTGTTAACTTCGTTAGCCATTAACAATTACCTCACCTTCTAATTTATTAATTATTTCTTTTATGACCCAATCTGGAGTTGACGCTCCAGCAGTAATACCAATATGGGTATCTTGTGGTATTTCGTCTAACTCTAGTTCATCAGCTGACTCTATAAAATATGTCTTATCTAAAATAGAACTACATATTTCATATAACTTTTTGCTATTAGAACTATTTTTGCCACCTATAACTATCATAATATCTACTTTTTTTGATAATTCTCTTGCCGAACTCTGTCTTGCATCTGTGGCATTACAAATTGTATTAAAAACTACAATTTTATCAGATTTTGATCTAAGAATATTTATTATTTCATCCCACAACTTGGTATTAAATGTAGTTTGAGAAACTACACAAGTGTGGTTTTTAATAATCACGTTTTTAGCCGCTTCAACGGTATCTATTATTATAGCCTTATTATTACACCAGCCATTAATTCCGACTACCTCAGCGTGAACTTCATCACCAATAATTATTATATCATATTTTTTCAAATAATACTCATTAACTATTCTATGAATTTTTGTAACATATGGACATGTACAATTAATTATAGTATTATCTCTATTTTTTAATCCATCTAAAACCGACTTAGCCTCTCCATGTGAACGTATAATTACAACATCTCGCTCTATTTCTTCTGCTTTATAAATAGTATCTAAACCCAGCAATTTCAAGCGTTCAACTTCTAATGGATTATGGATTAACTCTCCAAGTGCCTTTATGTGTCCATATTTTTCTAAAGTTTTTTCAGTATCAATTATCGCCTTTTTTACACCATAACAAAAACCTGAATTTGTTGCAATTGTTATTTTCATTTTTTTAAATTCCTTTATTTACTTCTAAAAAATCATAAGTAAGTTGGATTATATTCTGCGATAATTCCTGATATTTGTTATTATCCAATTTTTGACCATAATAATCATGGAAATAAATTGGTTTATGATAAATTAATCTAATCTTTGAAAAAAGTTTATATTTAGAATCAATCGTCACTGGTACAACAGGAACTTTTGATTTAATCGCTATAAGTGTAGTACCCGCCTTAGCTTCTAAAGGAAC
>PDWI01001323.1_pt1 | contig 39234 bp, 35 predicted proteins | sample 1430891 | NCBI WGS metagenome assembly PDWI01 (sample SAMN01162508, study PRJNA174530) | Oral metagenome, whole genome shotgun sequencing project. | biome: Marine environment; feature: Marine mammal; material: Swab sample of the gingival sulcus; isolation source: swab sample of gingival sulcus... | reverse complement strand
TAGTTTAGCTTTGGATACAAGGCGCGCCGGTGAAGACAGTATTGCAATACGGCGAGATGGTGCAACGCCGTATCAAAAGTTAAACTATTCGGCTGTAGTATTTTTTACTGTTACGAACCGGCTGATTTGGTTGAATAATTTAAATAATTCAAATAAACAAAAGCCATCACCAACACCACCGAGCAGGCCATAAAACCATAACTAATAACAAACAACGTACCGTCGAAAAAGCTGCTCACGGCTTGTGCCAACAACACGCCGGTAACCGAAGTTATCATGCCAATTAAAGCTGATGCCGTACCGGCCAAATGGTGATAATCGGCAATCGCCAAAGTGTTTAAATTCGGCATCATCAAGCCAAAACCAAAAAAACGCGTCACAAAAAGCAACAAAAACAGCCCCAAAGGAATAAACCCGTCACCTTGTAGCGTCGCCAATAAAAACACCGCATCGCTAATCACCATGATAATCAAGCCAATACGCAACATGCTGTGCAGGCCGAGGCGCATCACCAGCCTCGCATTGGTTATCGATGCGCTGGCCATGCCAAGGACAATGGTCGCAAAAGCAAAAGGAAAATACGCCCCTAATTGGTAAACGTCTTTTTGTAAAATTTGCTCGGCCATGCCGATATACATCATCAAACCGCCAAAAGTCATGCTAATCATTAGGAGATAAACCCACGAAAAGCGGCTGCTGAGAAATTCAGCAATGGCACGCCCGATTTGCCCAAAAGACAGTGTCCGGCGGTTTTCCGGCGCTAACGTCTCCGTCAAATCGCGCTGAACCCAACACAAGAGAACAGCACCGAGCACGGCCAATAGCACAAAAACGGCTTGCCAAGGCGCAACCAAAACAATTAGCTGACCAATCATCGGCGCAACAGCTGGAATAATAAGGAAAATCATGGTAATAAACGACATGATGCGCGACATGGCGCGCCCCGATGACACGTCACGAACAACGGTCATCGTCAGCACGCGCGGCGCGGCCAGCCCCGCGCCTTGAATAAATCGCGCCCACAGCACGTGCTCAAAATCGCGCAAAAACACCACCGAAGCAGCCGCCAATAAATAAACGCCAATACCAAACAGCAACAACGGCTTGCGACCAAAGGTATCGGCCAAAATGCCAAAAAACAGCTGAAACAGCGAAAACCCCAGCATGTAGGCAAACACCACTTGCTGAATGCGGTTGTGCTCGGCCACCGGCAACTGATAATAGCTAATCATTTCGGGGAAAATCGGCAACACGGCATCAATGCCCAATGCCGTCAACCCCGTCAGACAAGCCATTAACGCAATAAAACGCTTGCTGGGTTTAAACGGTTTTGTTGTCATTTAATCAGTGCTTGAAGTGACGCACGCCGGTGAAAATCATGGCGATGCCGTGTTCGTTAGCGGCGGCAATCACTTCGTCATCACGCATCGAGCCACCCGGTTGAATCACCGCCGTAGCACCGTGTTTAGCAGCGTTGTCCAAGCCGTCGCGGAAGGGGAAGAAAGCGTCACTAGCCAGCGCCGAGCCGGTCAAGTCTAGGCCTTGTTCGCCAGCTTTGATGCTGCCAATCAACGACGAGTGCACGCGACTGGTTTGCCCACAGCCAATGCCCAAGGTCATCTTGTCCTTAACAAAAACAATGGCGTTGGACTTGACGTGCTTGACGGCTTTCCACGCAAACAACAAATCGTGCAATTCAGCGGCGGTCGGCTCGCGCTCGGTAACGACTTCGAAGTCTTCTTCACCAAACAACCACTCATCGGCCGATTGCACCAACAAGCCGCCGGAAATGCGGTGCAACATCTGTACACCTCGTGGCGGTTGATAGTTCTCACCCAAGGACAACAGGCGGACGTTTTTCTTCGTGGCCAGTACCGGCAAGGCTTCGCTACTGATAACCGGCGCGATGATGACCTCGACAAATTGGCGCTTGATGATTTCCTCGGCCGTGAGTTTATCCAATGGCCGGTTGAAGGCGATAATGCCGCCGAAAGCCGACGTCGGGTCACAGGCATGAGCGCGGTCGTAGGCTTCGAGCAACGTGTCGCCTTCAGCAATACCACAAGGGTTGGCGTGTTTAACAATCACGCACGCCAGCTCGTCGTACTCGTACACGGCTGCTACGGCGGCATCCGCATCGGCCAAATTGTTATAAGATAATGCCTTGCCTTGCAATAGTTGAGCGTTGGCAACGCCGTACTCATTCGCGTTTAGCGACGTGTAAACAGCGGCGCTCTGGTGTGGGTTTTCGCCGTAGCGCAGCGTGGCTTTTTTGCGGTAGGACTGAATGAGTACATCGGCCTCTTCACCCTGCTGCTCAATCAAATAATTGGCAATTTGAGCGTCGTATTGCGCCGTGTGCGCGTAAACTTTGGCCGCCAGACGTTTGCGATCCTTAATGCCTAGCGCGCCCGACTGCGATTTCAGACCGCGCAACAATTCTTGGTAATCACCGGGGTCAGTTACCACCGCGACGCGCTCGTGATTTTTTGCGCCAGCGCGCAACATCGCTGGCCCGCCGATGTCGATATTTTCCACCGCGTCTTCGTAGCGACAATTCGGCTTGGCAATGGTCGCGGCAAAAGGATAGAGGTTGACTACCAGCATATCAATCGCGCCGATGCCGTGCTCGGCCATCACGTCGTCATCAACATTAAGCCGGCCGAGTAAGCCGCCGTGAATTTTGGGGTGCAAGGTCTTGACGCGGCCGCCCATAATTTCGGGAAAACCAGTATAATCATCAACTTTGACAACGTCTATGCCATTTTCAGCGAGCAACTTCGCCGTTCCTCCGGTAGAAAGGATTTCTACGCCTAATTCGGCCAGACCCTGAGCAAAAGGCACTAAATTGGCCTTATCCGATACGCTAATTAGCGCGCGCTTTATGGTGATGTTCTTCATCAGCTTCTCTCGAAATGGTAATAACTGAGCATATGATACCACGACCCACTGATAGCATTAAACAAAAATAAGCAAAGAAAAACTTTAAATTACGCTAGAGTTACTTTAGAATTGCGCGAACGCGTTAACCCCACCGAATGGATTCAGCCACGATTATGAAAGAACGAATTATCACCGCTTTAATTATGCTCGCCGTCATTGCCGGCATTTTATTTTTTGCCCCCTCACTCTTCACACCGTTAGTGGCCGTGGTATTGGGTATTGCGACTTGGGAGTGGTGTCGCATCTGCCAATTTAGGCAAATCAACGCCTACGGTGTTGCCATTGCCACAGTGGCGCTGTGGGTGATTGCCTCGGTGTATCCGGCGGTATTGACAGCACTGTTGATCTTATCGGCCTTGCATTATTTGTACGCCATTCGCTTGATTGTCAACTATGAACGCATTGATAATTATCGCATTCATCGCTATCACTTGCGCTGGTTCGGGCCGGTGTTATTATCGGCTTTAGCGGCATCGTTTTTGTATTTATTCCACCCCTCTGGTAGTTTGATGTCGTCAAGCGAAGACGCGCAAAGCCTGCTATTCATTATTATGGTGATAGCCGGTGCCGATAGTGGGGCGTATTTTGTCGGGCGCGCGATGGGACGTCACAAGCTCGCCCCACGCGTCAGCCCGAAGAAAACCATTGAGGGACTGATAGGCGGCCTAGTCGCAGTTACGCTAGTGGTGGCAGTGTTTGGCTTTATGGTCGAGGGCTGGTATTTGGGCTTTTGGCAGCTGCTGTTTATCAGCGTGGTGGCGGCGTTATTCTCCGTCATCGGCGATTTGTTTATCAGTATTATCAAGCGCCAAAACGGCATCAAAGACACCAGCCAAATCCTCCCCGGCCACGGTGGTATTTTAGACCGCGTTGACGGCCTGTTGGCCGGTGTGCCGGTGTTTTATCTATTGGAGCAGTTTTTGTAAGTGGGTGATAGCAATTTATACGAAGAAAGTATGCGCCGAGAGTAACGGCAGGGCGCACGGCCTATCGCCACTTTAACCTTGGTTGACTGATAACCCTATATAATTCACGTATAAACCACCAATTTTTTGTGTGATTGGGTTAGCCCACTTGGTTAGTCGTAATGCCTATGTATTTAAAAGTGATCTAAAAAAATCTTATTCCATACATCATTATTGTATCTACCACTCTATTGTAACGACGATTTTTATAAAAAATCCTCTTTAGACGTTCTGTCAGAGTTAATCGCCGTTTTACTTTTCTATCAACTGCAATATCCGAAACATTGGAACTCTGCTTCGCCAAAGCTGGATAGCAAATAGCCTCTATTAGACCCCCATTAGCAAACTGCCAAGTTTTATCAATGGGTAGAATGGTTGGAGAACTAATCTTTAATAAACACTTTGCAGCATTTTGAGAAATAATGTAGCTACTAGATGACATGGGCACAGGATCACACTCTAATAAAAACATATTTTTTTCAATTTGATGCAAACGAAAAATGCGCCAAAAGAAATTTTTATAGATTCTTTTCCAATTTTTATTCCAACCAATCTTTCTCCAAATTCTGCGCTTCCCAAGCTGAAAAAAATAAGGACGCTCCCATATATTGTTTTCAACTAAGGTCTGTAAGCTATCGCTGTTAACCGCATAAGGCGAAATCTCAGATAAGTTAACAAAATCAAAACATCGGATTTTTTCACTAGATAAGAGTGTTACGATTTTTTCATCAAGTAAAGCATCATCTTCTAAAACCAAGGCTTGTTCAATATGTGAATTCAGCATACATCGCCAAACTTTTTTGTGGGATTCGGCACATCCTATTTCACCGGTACCAATATCACGTCTCTGATTTAAACGAAATTGTTGTCTATCAACCTCTGAAAAGTTACTATCTAGTTTTGAACCATCAACTGCTGATATTCTCTGGTAATCCAACCCCAATTTTTTAAGCTGCGAATCTATTTCTAGTAACCTATCGGGACGACGTTCTAAATTTATAACAAATATTTTCATGTTTTTCAAACTAATAAATCATTTACCAACCACATCCAAATAGCGTTGCGCCACCTTGTCGGGCAAGAGCTGGCTGTCAAACGCACTGCGGTAAGCGGCCGGATTATCCATTAAGTCTTGTATTTTTTCGCTGAGTTTGACCACATCCCCCACAGGGACGAGGTTATCAGCCGGCAACAATTCACTCGGCCCTGACGGACAGTCGGTGCTAATCACCGGCACGCCCAGCGCCAAAGCCTCGGCAATCACCAAACCAAAGCCTTCATAATCCGATGACAATACCATGCCGGTTGCGCCAGCTATCCAACCATAAGGATTACTGTGAAAACCGACGAAGCGGACATCATCGGCAATGCCCAACTCACTAGCCAATTGCTCGCATTCGGCTTGTAGCTTGCCCTGCCCCACCAACACCAATGGCACATTGCGCTGCGTTTTGGCGTAGGCTTGGATTAACAAGCGGTGATTTTTTTGCCCTTTGAACTTGCCAACGTGCACGAGGTAACCGGCCGCCAAACCGCTGGTCAGCGCCTTATCCAGCGGCTCTTGTGCCTGCTGAATAATCGCCGGCTGGTCGATAGGATTATAAATCGCCGTCAACGAACGCGTTGTTGACACCAAAGCTGCAAAATCGTCGGCAACACCACGGCTCACGCCGACAACGTGTTGACCGCGATAGACGCGGCTCAAGGCTTGGTCGGTCAGCTCCGTGTGCACTTGGCGCTCTTGGGTTTGGGTGTTGTGGATAACAAAGGCGCGATGAGGCAAGCGGCTGTATTTCAACACTTGGTCAACCTGCCATAAATTGGACAGCAGCAAAGCCGGCTCGGCCGCAATATGGCGTTTGACAAAGCGGTCAAACACCTTGGCAAAAATCGGGTAGCGTAGCCCTTTGGGTATCCAGCGATAGGCTTGGTAGTTTAAACAATGCACCGGCACATCGTCCGGCAAGCAGTAATCCGACTGATTTTTAAAGCAGATGATATGCGGCTGATAGCCGAGTTGTTTAAACCCCTGCGCCAAAGTGAGCACGAAGCGCTCGGCGCCGCCGCCTTGCAGACTAAAAATGGTGAGGATAATGGTTTTATTTTGTGATTTCATGTCTCAATTCACCCATTTTATTGTTTAAAGGCCGGCTTGTGTTGATTGATGGTGTCGATAGCCCTACTCACTTCTTGATTACGACCTAGCGCGTATTTGATATTCCTTGTGATTAGACTAATGGGTTGCACTAAGCGCGACCATTCACGGTTGAAAAACTCTTTGATTTTATTTTTATGTTTAGGGTTCTCCTTTCTTATTAAGTAGTTGGTTAGCAGTGCTTTTTTGCTATCGGGAAAGTGTTTGGATAAAAAATCCTCGTAGCTTTTTATGTAAGGTCTAGTAAATGGATAATCATAACTCCACGGTTTGCTATTGGCGATAAAGTGTAGGATGTAAGGTTTGCGCTTGGGGATTAACCTGTAGTTTATTTCGTGTAGTTGCCAGTTAAATTCAAAGGGCAACACCGTCATATTATTCATAAAAGCACGATTGAGGGCGCTTTGGTCGTGATAGAGCAAGTTGGCATCTTTCTCTAGCGTATAGGCAAAGACTTGTTCAGCAAAACCCTGTTTTACACAATTTTCAACGTGAAATACCAATACGCCCGAATTTCTGTAAAGATGTTTTTCATTATAAGTATCTTGGTACTTTTTACGTTGCCCTCGCCTGATTTTTTTAAATTCTACCAAGTCAAATAATTCATAAGTATCAGCCGCACTAGCCACACAAAAATCGTCAAAAGTTGCAACGAGCTCCATTAAATCGCTAAAAAAGGGACGCAAAATATACGTGTCGGCGTCAAGGTAAACAATATACTCATACTCATCGGCAAAAATATGAGGCAAAAAGAGTCGGTTATAAGCCGCCAGCGACAAGTGTTCTACCGGCAAATCATCAATCCCTGAAATTTCTAACTCAATAAAGCGAATGGGTAATTGTAAAAATTCTTCGGGTACGTCCTGCAAATTAGGTAAGCAAATACAAATATCAAACTCTCTGGGCTGTGCCAATAGTTGCTGGGTCGCAAATAAAGCAAAGGGTAAATAGCCCTTGTCAACGCAAAAAGCCACGAGGTGGTTATACGCTTTTTCTCCGACCGCGTTATTGACGGTGCAATTAATTTTTTTGAGTAATTGTAGTTGATGAATCATAATGTTTCCTAGGAGTACATGGTCTTAACGTCGCGTTTGCGAGGACTGCTTTGATTTTTTACGATAAAGCGTCCGATTTTCTGGGGTAGCGACAATTGGTGCGCGACATCACGACCGGCAATGTCGCTATCGGCCTGCTGCTGTACAATCAACGATGGCACACTAAAGGCCTGCTTTAACCGGCCACCGGCGTAGCGCCAAATATAGTCAATGGGCACGTCTAGTTGCTCGCTGCGCGCCAAAAAATTTTCGGCCGCCTTGGCAGATAGAATATAACCACTGGTCAATGCCGGCGCACTGGTGCACTCGGCGATAATCACTGAGTCGCCTATTTGTTCTAGTTGCTGAATGCGCCAATTGTTATTCCAGTCGAGGCGTTGAAATTTCTCGGCGTTTTGTTCGTGGCGTTGCAGACGTTGTTCTCCGGCTAGTGTCTTTTGTAAAGCCGAAAAATCCACAGAATAAGGTGCTGTCGTCGATAAATTAATCAAGTCGTAGTCTTTATAACTTGCTGAAGTCATCAGCGATAATAAATCGGGATGTATTTCAACGTCGTCTTCCATCACTAAAGCAAAATCCAAACCATTATCGAGCATTTTTTGCCAAATAGCGCGATGCGAAGCAGCACAGCCGATTTCTCCGGCACTGATTGGCCGACGCATGCGCAGGAAAAACTTGCGCTCATCGACAAAAGCTTTTTCTGAGGGGGTGAGTTGTTTGCCGTTGACAGCCGATAAACGCTCGGCGTTGAGTGATAACTTATCTAGTTGTTGCTGCATCAGATTATTTCTATCTGTGCGACTATTCAAGTTAATATAAAATAAGGGGAGCATGTAGAAAATTTAATCGTTATGTTTTTGTAACGGCGGATAATATCACTAAAACTTGCCACTAGCAAGTACCGAGCATTGAGGCTGTTCCATTGAAAAGCCGGCTGTTTTTCACTATACAAATGTGGTATCTTTCACCGTTCGTTTGGCTTAGCCTTAACCCTTAACCCCGAACTCATAACCGATGATAAAGAAAACTCACCTACATTATGTGGCCATCACTTGTTTAGTGCTTTTGTCGCCTCACTTACTGAACAGCCCTTTCTTTGACGAACACACGCTGGCTTTTGTGGCTGTGCTAGTTTTGGCAGCATGCAATCGTCACACACTTAACATTCTCTTTTTCATCAACATACTCTACGGCCTATACGGTATCGTTGGCATCACCTACGGCTATCCGAGTTTGCCGTTTTTCGCTTCTCTACTCGACACCGATAAAGTCGAATCGTTAGAGTTTATCCAAAACTTGCCGGCCATGAATTGGCTGTTGGTAACGACCTTTATGGTTTGCAATTTCATTTATTATCGAACCGCCGCCCCCAAGGTCTTGAGCAAATACAAACTGTCTTTGGTGATGTTGCTGTTTACCGTTGCGCTACTCGCTAGCTGGGATGGCAAATATCTCCGCAAAGCCATCAAGTTACCGGCTGAATATGCCGAGCATAAGGCTATTTTAGACAACAGCCTAACCCAACAAGACAGTTGGGAATTTTCAACAAATAGTCAATTTCGACGCTATAAAAATTACGTTCTCGTCATCGGTGAAAGTTTAAGAAAAGACTATCTCTCCGTCTATGGTTATCCGCACCCAACAACGCCGTTTTTGTCGCAAGCAAATGGTACATTTATGGACAATGCCCACTCAATGTCGGCTTATACCGGTGCCTCTTTAACTCGCACCTTGCAACTCTGCCGCTCGATGCCCTGCAAAGAAACCGTACCCGAAAACAATATCGTGACGTTAGCTAACAAAACCGGCTTAAAGACTTTTTGGGTTTCTAACCAAGGTAAGTTAAGCCGACACGACTCAGCCACTTCGGTAGTAGCACTACGCGCTCAGCAAACGCACTTTATCAAAAAAAGTGGCTTTTTTGTCAATAATACCGATGACATGGAATTGCTAACCCAAGCTAAAAAGATACTAAAACAAACGCGTAACAATAACAAAAGTAATCTCATTGTCTTGCACATGCAAGGCTCGCATCCCGATGTCTGCGAAAGGTTGCAAAACTTCAACATCGAATTTCACTTACCCTACGGCCGGCCGGTTAACTGCTATTTAGCCACAGCGAGCAAAACAGATTTTTTCCTCAAACAACTGACTGCTTCGCTACAAGCAATGGGTGAAAGCTACTCCCTTGTTTATTTTGCCGATCATGGTTTGAGCGTGACCCCCAGCGACGTGCGACACAATCAAGATATCAAAAATAACTACCAAGTGCCCTTTTTCGTACTTAATAGCGATGACACGACGCAGCGACATATCAAACAAACCTACAGCAATGGGCATTTCTTAGACTTATTTGCCTCATGGCTGGGCGTAACCACCAACCACACCGACCCCAAATACAATATGTTCCAACTTGACCAGCTACCGATTGATAGCAAGCTGTCTGTTTATTACGACGGCCAAATGATAGACTTAAATCGTTTGTCATCGGAGAATATTTTGCAGTAACGGTTTGGCAGGCGGCAAAAAAGCCGACCATCGTTTGACAGCCTAAGCCGTCTGCGATACATTTGCGCTTTATTTTTAAAACCAGAGGAAAACAATGTCATTAGAAAATGTGATTAACGCCGCTTTCGACAACCGCGACAACATCAGCCCCGCCGATAGCGAAGTCGTCAAAGCCGTCAACGAAGCCATCGCCCTAATAGAGAGTGGTGCAGCTCGCGTTGCCGAACCTACCGCCAACGGCTGGCAAGTCAACGAGTGGCTGAAAAAAGCCGTTTTACTATCCTTCAGATTAAACGACAACGTCAAAATCGAAGACGGCTACACCAATTATTACGACAAAGTCGAGAGCAAATACACCAACTACAGCGAAGCCGATTTCAAAAACGCCGGCGTTCGCGTCGTGCCACCGGCAACCGCTCGCAAAGGCACTTTTATCGGCAAAAACGTCGTGTTGATGCCAAGTTACACCAATATCGGTGCCTACATTGACGAAGGCACAATGGTTGACACATGGGCAACCGTTGGCTCGTGCGCGCAAATCGGCAAACACGTTCACCTCTCCGGCGGTGTCGGCATTGGTGGCGTATTAGAGCCTTTGCAAGCCGCCCCCACCATTATCGAAGACAACTGCTTTATCGGCGCGCGTTCTGAAATTGTCGAGGGCGTGATTGTCGAAAAAGGCGCGGTGATTTCTATGGGCGTTTACATCGGCCAATCCACCAAGATTTACAACCGCGAAACCGGCGAGATTACCTATGGTCGCGTACCGGCCGGCGCTGTCGTTGTTCCGGGTTCATTGCCATCGGCTGATGGTTCGCACAGCTTATACTGTGCTGTGATTATCAAGCAAGTTGACGAGAAAACCCGTTCAAAAACCGGCATCAATGAATTGTTGCGCGATTAATTTATTCATTTAGCCATGAGGTAGAGACAGGGCGCGCCCTGTCTCTACCTCATAGCTCCCCTTTTATTTATTCCCAAATCTTAGCACGGCCATAGCATATAGCCAGCGTCACCCCAACCCATCATGATAAAAAAGCACCTCCTACACTATTCAGCCCTTGCCGTTTTGGTTATTTTGTCACCGTTGTTAATCAACAGAGCACTCGTTGAATGGGACGGTGATTTTATTGACGAACACACCCTGGCCGTCGCGGTAGCTCTCATTGTGGCAGCACACAACCGCTATGCATTAAAAATAATTTTTGTCATCAACATACCATATGCACTGTACGGCATTGTCGGCAGTACTTATGGCCTGCCTAGCTTGGGATTTTTTGCTTCGTTACTCGATACCGATAAAGTTGAATCTTTAGAGTTTGTCAAAAATATTCCTCTCATCAATTGGCTGTGGGTCTTTGCGTTTATCGTATGTACTGTCGTTTATTACCGCACCAGTGAACATAAAAAACTGCACAAATACAAATTACTATTACTTTGGGTGTTTTTTGTCGCCGCTTTATTCACCAGCTGGCAGGTCAAATTTATCCGCACTGCGGCAAAATTGCCAGCAGAGTACCTACAGCACAAAAAAGCGTTGGAGGACAGCCTCACCCTACAAGACAGTTGGCAAGTGGCAACCGGCAACAATTACCAAAAGTATCACAATTATGTTTTGGTCATCGGCGAAAGTTTACGAAAGGACTATCTATCCGTTTACGGTTACTCTCACCAAACAACGCCTTTTCTGGAAAAAGTCAACGGCACTTTTTTAGATAACGCCCACTCAATGGCCGCAAATACCGTGGAGTCTTTGACGCGCACGTTACAGCTGTGCCAACCGACTTCATGCAACGAGACACAGCCGCAAAACAATATGGTGACTTTGGCCAATAAAGCCGGCTTAAACACCTTTTGGATTTCTAATCAAGGGAAATTAGGGCGCTATGATTCGTCCACATCGGCGGTTGCTTTACGAGCCAACCACCCGCATTTTTTGAAGAAAAAAGGATTTTTTGTCGATAATATCGACGATATGGAATTGCTGACGCAAACCGAGAAAATACTCAAACAACAACCAACAAACAATAAAAGCAACTTGATTGTTTTACACATGTACGGCTCTCACCCCGATGTCTGTAAGCGATTGCAAAATTTCAAAATCGAGTATAACCTTCCCTATGACCCATTGGTTAACTGCTATTTAGCCACAGCGAGCAAAATGGATTTTTTCCTCAATAAACTAAATGGATTACTAAAAAAATCAAACAACAGTTATTCGATTATTTACTTCTCTGACCACGGTTTGAGTCTTAAACCCAACCGCGTTCGACATAACAAAACCGTTAAAAATAACTACCAAGTACCGTTTTTTATTATCAATAGTGATGACTCGGCGCATCGACATATCGCACAAAACTATAGCAATGAGCATTTCTTGGACTTATTTGCTTCGTGGATAGGTGTGTCCACCACTAAAACCAACCCCCAGTATGATATTTTTCAGCTAAATAACCTACCAGAAGATAAGGAAATATCTGTTTATTATGAAGACAGAATGAAAAACCTAGACGAGTTGCAATCTGAAAAAACTTTAGACTAAAGGCATGAAAGTTTTTCCGTAATTTGCTATTTTGCCTTATACTTGCCGCCCAATCATCAGCCGACCCACAGTCGAGCCGGCTACTTTTTCTATAGGCTAATGAATTTGAGGAATATTTCGTGCCCTATTTTTTCTTATCCCTGCGGCAGGTGTTTGCCGGCACCGGCGTTTTATTCTTTAGTCTCTTTTTGTTGCTGCTCGGTGGCGGCTTGCAAGGTTCGCTAGTCAGTATCCGCGGCACGGACGAGGGTTTTTCAACCCTTGTTTTATCTATTATTTCAACCGGATATTATGTCGGCTACTTTTCAGGGGCGATTATCGTGCCGATGTGGCTCAAACGCGTTGGCTACATTCGCGTCTTTGCGGCGCTGGTGGCGATGGCTTCGGTGGCAGCGATTATCTATCCGATGTTTATCGACAAAAACCTCTGGTTTGCCATGCGCGTGTTGACCGGCTTTTGCTTTGCCGGCATTTTTATGGTTTGTGAAAGCTGGCTGAACTCACAAACCTACAACGAAAATCGCGGCAAAGTGCTGAGCATGTACCTTATCATCATTTTTGTCGGCATGACCACGGGGCAGTTTTTGCTCAATATTGGCGATATTAACGGCTATTTCCTGTTTGCTTTGGGGTCGATAGTCATTTCTGTGGCCTCTGTGCCGCTATTGTTGACGACGCGACCGGCGCCGGTGATTGACGAAAGTACCGTCACCTTGACCATTCGGCAGTTGTATCGGCGCTCGCCGCTTGGGGTGGTTTCTTCCTTTTTTGCCAATTTTATGAACGGCACGATTATCGGCTTGGCCGCTATTTACGCCAAAAGTATCGGCCTGCCGATTGAACAGATTGCGTGGTTTGTCGCCAGTGCGTATATCGGCGTGATTATCTTTCAGTTGCCAATTGGCTATTTGTCCGACCGCATAGACCGGCGCTACATGATGATTTTTTTGTGCCTCAGTGCCGCCGCTATATCGCTATGGGCGACCAACCTGCACGACAGTCAATGGCTGATTCTCAGCGTCGGCCTGCTGGGTGGGGTGGCATTGCCGATGTATGCGATTTGTATTGCTCACGTCAACGACCGCCTCAAACCCGAAGAAGTGTTACCGGCCACCACGGCGCTACTCAAAATCGCCGGCGTCGGCAATATGGTCGCGCCGCTGTTCACGGGTTGGCTGATGGTGCAATGGGGCGTAGAGTGGTTTTTTGGGGCGGTTGGTGTTGCCGCCGCTATTGTAGCGCTGTTTGCCATGTATCGCACCACGCAGGCCGACCTCGATATTGACGAGCAAAGCGACTATGCCCCCATTGGCGCAATGACGGCAACGAGTGCGACGCTATCGTTGGCGCACGAGGGCATACAGTTGGAGTTCGACTTTGGCGAAGCGCATCGCAAGCCGGCCGATGCCGAATATATGACGATCGACAGCGAGGACGAGATGCTGTGACGCTACGCTGTCGCCTCGGTGTCGCCGGCGTGTCGTCACGCTTTGATTGGGATTAGGTGAAACTCAGCGCTCACTTAACGGAGAACGCAACAGTATGATTATACAAAAACTGAGACTAGAAAAAGGCTGGTCGCAACAGCAACTGGCCGATATGAGTGGCTTGAGCAAGCGCACCATTCAACGCCTCGAAAACGGCAATACGCTCAGCGTCGAATCAGTAAAATCACTGGCAGCGGTCTTTGAAGTGGATTTTTCAACTTTAAACGGAGCGTTAACCATGAACAACAATGACACCCTCGCGGCCACAATCGCCGACCCAAAGCAAACCTTAACCCTCACCGCCAAAGAACAAGCGGCCTATCAAAAAGTCCGGCAAATCAAACAATTCTATATCAGCCTGTGCGTTTACGTCGTGGTGATTAGCTGTCTAGCCGTCATCAACTGGTGGACATCACCGGATTATTGGTGGGTGAAATGGGTGATTTTAGGCTGGGGCATCGGCCTGTTGATTCGGGCGTTGAAAACTTTTGACGTTATCCCACCACTGGGCGTGGAGTGGGAAAAACGCCAGTTGAAGAAGTATTTGGATTAAACGGCCTTACGGCTACAATTTCCCGTAGAAGAGTAAGGATTGCCTTGGCTTTTCTACGGTTTTTTCATGTTTATACCATTCACAAAATATACCGTTTGCCATCTGTAGAGACAGGGCGCGCCCTGTCTCTACACTAAAAAACGATATTTATTGGGTTTGATATTAGACAACCGTTTCGGCGCTAAGACAAGTCTTCAATCCCCAAAAACAACCTACCCAACACGCCGCTCAATCGCCTCAATCAAGCGCACGGCGATATTCTCATCGGTAGCTTGCTCGATTTCGCGAATGCAGGTCGGGCTAGTGACGTTAATTTCAGTGATGTGGCCGTCGATAACATCTAAGCCCACGAATAATAACCCCATACTTTGTACCCACGGCTTGACGCGTTCACAGACTTGGCGTTCGCGCTCGGTCAGCGTTTGCACCACCGCTTTGCCACCGGCGGCGAGGTTGGCGCGGAATTCTTTGCCTTGTGGAATGCGCGCCACGCTGTGCTCGGGGGCTTGGCCGTCAACCAGTAAAATGCGCTTGTCGCCTTCGGTGACTTTGTCCAAATAAGCTTGCACCATTAGGGTGTTATCACCATTGCCCAAGGTTTCTAAAATGGCATTGGTGTTGGCGTCGTCGCGGCTGACTTTGAAAATGCCAGCGCCGCCCATGCCGTCCATGGGTTTGACGACGGCTCGGCCTTCGGCTTCGATAAAAGCGCGAATTTTATTCATATCGCGGCTAATCAGCGTCTTGGGCGTTAAATCGGGGAAGTGCGTGATGCTGAATTTTTCGTTAACGGCGCGCAGTGCCTGTGGCGGATTGACAATCAGCGTGCCTTGCTGTTCCGCCAATTCCAACATATAAGTGGTGTAGATGTATTCCATGTCGAACGGCGGATCTTTGCGCATCAAAATGGCGTCGAATTGCGCTAGCTCTCCCGTTTGGGCTTCGCCGAGCTGATAATAATCATCGCTATTGTCGGTGACGCTGACCGACTGAGCGCTGACTTTGGCGATGCCGGCTTCGACAAACACGTCGTGCTGTTGGAAATAGTAGAGTTGATGACCGCGCGCTTGTGCCGCTAACATCATGGAAAACGTCGAGTCTTTGTAGGGTTTAATGGTCTCTATTGCGTCCATTAATACGCCGATTTTTAGCGTCATGATTGGCCTCTGTGGATAATATTATGGTGAGATGAATCAATTCATCCCACCATAATATCACTAAGTGATTAGATACGTCACCGTCACCGGCAACAAAATCACTAAAATAATCCGCGCCAAGCCGGCAAAGACAAAGGGAATCACGCCCTTATACAAGCTAGACAGCGGAATTTCCGGCCGCATACCGTGGAAGACAAACATATTAATGCCGACCGGCGGCGTTATCATGCCGACTTCGATAATCATGACGTTGACGATGCCCCACCACACGAGGCTATAATCCAACTCGACAATAATCGGCAACACAAACGGCAAGGTCAAAATCATCGCCGCCATAGCGTCAAAAATCGCGCCCATAATGATATACGCCACCACGAGCAAGAAAATAATTGCCAACGGCGCCAGTCCCAAGCCCAAAATCCACGCCACAAAGGTTTGCGCGACGCCGCTTTGTGTCATGGCGTTAGAGAAAATTTTGGCGCCAATCAAAATCAAATACACCATGCCGACATTGCCGGCGGCATCAATCAGGGTCGAGACAAAATTCTCGCGCGTTAGTTTGCCGCGAAAAACCGCAAAGCCCAAAGTCAGCAACATGCCCAAGGCGGCGGCTTCGTCCACAGTGGCAATGCCTTTGTACAAACCCACCGTCATCAGCGCTCCAATCAACACCACGCCCCAAGCGGCGGCAGTGGCGTAGCCTTTTTCTTTCCAAGTCGTTTTTTCGACTTCGGGCGCGGATTCGGGATTCATCCAAATAAACACGCGCACGGCAATCAAGCAGAAAAAGATAGCAATCAAGCCGGGAATCAGCGCCCCGACAAATAAATCGCGTACGGCTTGTTCGGCTTGAATGGCGTAAATGACCATAATCATTGACGGCGGAATAATGCTGCCCAAAGTCGAGCCGCCGATAATCACGCCGGCGCTCAAGGTGTCGGAATAATTGCGCTTTTGCATCTCGGGCAAGGCCATATTGACCATGGTTGCCGTGGTCGCCACTGACGAGCCACAAATCGCGCCAAAGCCGGCACACGTGCCAATGGTCGAAAGCGCCACGCCGCCTTTCGCCCAACCCAACCAAGCGGTGGACAAACGATACAAATCGCGCGACAACCCCGACACGCCGGCAAAGCCGCCCATGAGAACAAACAGCGGAATAATCATAAAGCCTTTGTAGGACAAGGTTTCCACGGTGGCATCGGCAAACAAGCTCAAGCCGCCGTTAATATTGCCCGTCAACAAACAAGAGGCCAACAAGCCGACACCGGCCATAGAAATCGCCACTGGAACGTGTAAGAAAATGGCGACCACTAGCAAAATCAGGGCCAAAACGCCAATAGTAATAGCAGACATTAGGATTCCTCGATAAGGTAAGTAAGCGGCTCGCGTTTGCCGAAAACGATAGCCCATTGTTTGGCGGTGATATAGCCCTGAATCAATGCCGTCAACCACCATATCGCCGTGGAGGCCGTCCACACCGGCCATTTTGGCATCAGCAGCAAATCGCTGGTTTCGCCGTAATCCCACAACTCATAGGTATAGATATACAGCTGCCAACCGATAATCACCAAACACAAAAACAGCATGGTTTGACCAATGGATTCAAACAGCTCGCGAAAACGCCACGGCAGGATTTTACCCAACACCCGAATGGTAATCGAATGCTTGCCCCAAATAGTGGCGGGGAAACAGCAACTAACGGCAAGGATAACGCAAAAGCTCTGCCAATCCGACAGGCCGTCAATAAGACCGCTCGCAAAAAATTTCCTAGTGACGGCTTCGGCCACCGTCAGTGCCGAAATCACAATCAAGGCAAACAAGCCAACGGTCGCCAGCGCGGTGCACAGCCGCGTCAGCCATTTGTCTAAGCATGAGGGATTTTCTGTGTTCATGGTTTTTTATTTAAAGTGGATAAGCATTCGGAATTAATAGGGGTTATTTGTCACGATATACGAGCAGAGCCGCACAACGCCTCCGCCCATTATGACAATGCTCAGACTATTTACTTCGCCTGAACCGCCTTATAAGCCGCGGCATTCAACGCATTTTTCTTCGTCCAGTCGCTGATGACTTTTTCCATGATTTTTTGGGCTTTCTCCACGTCTTCTTTGGATAATTCCACCAAGTGCTGGCTGTCGTCAGCTTTCAACTTCTTCAACACGTCGGCGGCTTGGATGTCCATTTCTTTGCCGATTTCGGTAGTGAACCACTTGCCTTTGACGGTGTCGATGACTTTTTTGTTGGCATCGGAAAGGCTGTTGTACTTGTCTTTGTTCATCAAAAACAACACCGAAAACGCACCCAATTCGAGGTTGGTGACGTGATATTTGGTTTCGCCTTCGATGCGGAAATTATAGACGTTACCCATATCGACCAACGCGCCGTCTAGCAATTTGCGTCCCAAGTTTTCAGCAATTTGCGTGGCAGGAATATTGGCCACAGGCACTGCGCCGAACTCTTTGACGATAGCCGACTGAATTGCACCCGACACGCGGATGCGCTTGCCTTTTAAGTCGTCTAAGTCCGCGATTTTGTCGCGCGTGTGGATAAGATAAGGGCCGGCTTGCAAAGCGCCCAACACCACAAATCTATCCGTGCCTTTGATTTGGCCACCTTCGATTAAGTCTAGGGTTTTTAAGCTGCTGTCGGTGTTATTCTTGACCACGAACGGCAATTCAAAGACGTTGATGCCCTTGATGCGACCGGGGGTGTAAGGTACGGGCACTTCGGCAAAGTCGGCCACGCCGTTTTTCACCAAGCGCATTTGCGTTTTTGGCCCTGCACCCAAAGTGCCACCAAAGAAACTCTTGACGCTCAAGTTACCGCCGCTAAGTTCTTCTAATTTAGCTTTTAAGCGCGGAATGGTGACGTGGTTAGTTTGCGTCATTTCGGGCAAGAAACTCGAATATTTCAAGGCCACTTTTTCTTCGGCAACAGCGACTTGGCCTAGGGCGATAGTGGTTGCTAGGGTTAATAGTAATTTTTTCATAAGGATTCTCCTTTGGTTATCGGTAAATAGTTTTTGTTTTATAAAACAGCCTGTAGGGTGTCGTTAGCGAGGAACGAGCGTAACGCACCGTTTAGCAGCAAATTATTGCAACGAAACACAATTATTAATTGAAATAAAATACAATTCCCCAGTTGTTATCACGAGCTTGTTTATAAAAGTCTAGCAACTTATTGAACTCTGGGAAAAGATGCTTAGGATTTTTTTGATAAGCTTTCAGGCGGTAAATATCGCCTTTGAGATTTTTTAGCCTCTCAGTAATATCGTCTTGTGTGAGATTGAGATTAGCATATGTGTCATAAATCTCTGCAACCTGTTCGGGTAGTTGCAAATATGCGCCTATTTCAAATCCTTCAGGACAATGAACACCAGAGGACATCTTGGTTTCAGGAAGAACATGCATAATAACGTCCCAAGCATCATCAGCATCTGTTCTATCTAGCGCTTTGTCGTAACAATAATCTTCGATTAATGCGCCGTTGCCATACATGGCATACATATCCTCTTCATTGAATGCTCTAAAAAACATTGCCATCATAATCTTTTTCTCCTTTATCTGTAATTCTTAATTAACAATTGGGTTACGGCTGGTTTATTGGAAATCCAACAAACCAGCCCAAGCGAATTATGATAAATCAAAATGCTGAATATTACCATCTTTGACGGCCTGTTTGGCGATGTCATAGCCGGCATCGGCATAGCGCATCACGCCCAAGGCGGTGTCGTTATTAATGGCGAGGCGCAAGCGCTCGCTAGCCGCATCCGTACCATCGGCAACCACGGTCACGCCGGCCGAGGTCATGTAGCCACTGTAGCCACCGCCTCCCGAATGCACGACCACCAAATCGGCTTCGGACGAACACAACATCATGGCATCGAGCAACGGCCAGTCGGCAATGGCGTCCGAGCCGTCAAGCAAATTCTCCGTCATAATATTGGGGTGCGCCATGGCCGCCGAATCCAAATGGTCGCGGCTGAAAGCAATCGGGCCGCTCAAGCGCCCGTCTTTGACCATTTCATTGACCGCCACTGCCAAATCGCCGCGCTCTTGATGACCTAACCACGCGATGCGCGCCGGCAAGCCTTCAAACGGAATGTGTTCTTTGGCCAAACTAATCCAGTTTATAATGCCTTTGTTTTCGGTGCTGTCGGCATATTTTTCCAAAATATAATCATCAATCACGGCAATGTCGTTGGGGTCGTTAGACAGCGCCATCCAGCGGAACGGCCCAATGGCTTGGCAGAATAGCGGACGTAAAAAGGCCTCGGTAAAGATTGGAATATCAAAGGCATTGTCAACGCCAGCCGATTGCGCTTGGGTGCGAATCAAGTTACCGTTGTCGAACACCACCGCGCCGGCTTTTTGGAATGCCAACATGGCTTCAACATGCGGTTTAATGGATTTGAGGCTAGCGGCCATCAAGTCTTGTGGCTTGTCTTTGCGCCACTGTTTGACGGTGTCCAAATCCATGCCGGCAGGAATGTAGCCGTAAACCAAGTCGTGTGCCGAGGTTTGGTCAGTCACCACATCGGGAATAATGCCGCGCGCGAGGATTTCGGGATAAATCTCAGCGGCATTGCCGAGTAAGCCCACCGAAATGGCTTCGTTGTTGGCTTTGGCGATATTAATCAGCGCCAACGCGTCATCGAGGTTGTCGGCGCGATGTTGTAAATAGCCGTTTTCGATGCGCTTTTCGATGCGCTCGGCGTCCATTTCGACAACTAAAATCGCGGCGTTGGCCATCGTGCCAGCCAACGGTTGTGCGCCGCCCATGCCGCCCAAGCCGGCCGACAAGATAAAGCGGCCGCGCAAGTCGCCGTCAAAGCTCTGTTCGGCGATGCGTAGGAAGATTTCGTAAGTGCCTTGGATAACGCCTTGCGAGCCGATATATTGCCACGCACCAGCGGTTAGCCCGCCCCAACAGATGAGGCCTTTATCTTGTAAATCATAGAAATTTTCAGCCTTCGCCCACTGCCCAACCATGTTGCAGTTGGCCATGATGACTAGCGGCGCTTTGGCGTGGGTTTTGACGAGACCAATCGGCTTACCCGACTGAATGAGTAGGGTGTAGTCTTCGTCCATGGTCTTTAGCGTTTCGACAATTTTATCGTGGCTCGCCCAGTTTCTGGCGGCCTTGCCAAGAGCGGCGTAAACGATTAATTCGTCGGCATTTTCACCAACGGCTAGGACGTTTTCTAGCAGTCTTAATAAAGCCTCTTGTCGCCAGCCTTTACAGCGTAGCGTGTTGCCAGAGGTGACATCGTATTTTTTTGACATAGTTTAGTTCCTTAAATTTTATTTACCCAAAGCATAATCCGCCAAATTAATCCCCAACGTCTCCTCGACAGGCGGATAAACGGCAGGGTCTTTGACGCTAGACGCCAACGGGATTTTATCCATGCTGACGTGGAAAACGTGCACCGCCATGCCGGGTTGGAGTTTGCCGGCACTAATCGGCAAACCGTCTTCGCCGAGCACGGTAATCACATCGGGGTAGCTAGCGATGCGCTCGCCATCGGCGTTGTCCACCGCCATGTATTCATTCATGGTGTGCAAGAAAATCGCGTCTTGACCTTCGCCAACGGTAATCACACCGACATCAAAGGCTTGGTCGGTGTAGCGCAAGGTGTTTTCGGCAATGTTGCCACTGCGAATAATCTGTCCGTCTGTGGCTTTGCAAATGGCATCGATAACAGCCGCGCCGCCTTTTTTCTCGGCATCGAACATGGCTTGCCCGAGTTTCAACGCCAAAGAAATACCGCCCAAAGCAGCGTGCTCGCGCACATAACTGGCGCGAATGGGGTTGCGACAACTGGCGATAAAGCCACCCGACATATCCGAGGCTTTGCGCAAAATCGGCGACACCTTGGCGGTCGCGCCTTTGGTCACTAATTCAATGTATTGGTTTTTGGCGCGGTTGCCACCGACAGCGGTTTGAATCATGTGTTCGGGGCTGTTAGCCAGTCCCAACGAACCCATATCGCCAGTCGGGTGAGCGCGCACATCGCCAACGGCATCAATGACTTTAGTGCCCAACAAAGCCGAGGGCAACCACGCATTCACCGTCGATGACATGCCGTTTTGCCCAATAATCAAGCCGCTTAACGGCTCGCCCAAGGCATCGGCCAACAATTTGGCAGCTTTCACATAATCCGAACCAAGCATTTCCCACTCGGTCAGTCCACCCGGTGCGCCAATCGCCGCCGCCGTGGCGACCCAATCGTCATCGTTGAGTTCGTCAATTGAAACGATTTCTGGGCGACCAATAGTCACCGCCATCGTTCCCAGTTCGCGGCCGTGCTCGACCCAGCCGCCACCGCCACAAGCAAACACCGCGCCACCGCGCACCGCAAATTCGACATCTTGTAAGGTTAATATTCTTCCCATTGTTTTTCTCTTTAGTTTAATGCTTAAGTTGGTTTGTAGAGCAAGCCCACAAAAAACGTTATTTTAGCAGAGGGTGGGACATGTGTCGCATGGCTTTTTTTGAATAAGCTATAACTAAAAGCGAACGCTTTTTTAACTTGGCAAGAAAAATCCCCCACCGAAAACCGGCAGGGGACTGCATAAAAACCAAAAACTAAACCTGATTAGATATTCATCGGCATAACCACGTAGCGCGCCGTTTCTTTTTCGGCATCGAAAATCAAGCAGCTACTTTGACTATCTCGCAGGGACAGGGTAATATTTTCATTTTCAACGACGCTGATAATTTCTAACAGGTAGTTAATATTAAAAGCTGTTTTAATAATCTCACCATCGTAGTTAATGTCTAGGCTGTCCTCGACGCTTTCGTTGTCGATATTTTTGGCCGATAAATCCAGTTTCCACGGCGAGAACACCAACGACACGCCAACGCCGTATTCGCTGGATAAAATCTTGGCGCGTTGTAGGGCTTTTCGCAGGTCTTCCTTGGGAATAACAATCAATTTTTCAGCCAAATCGGGAATGACCGTCTCATACGCCGGATATTCGGCATTGACCACCGTGGTAGTCAATTCGGTACGACCAAACACCACTTGCAAGTGCGTGTCGGAGAGGTTAACTTGGGCGTTTTCTTCCTCACCACTGAGCCAGCCGATGATTTCGGCAACGGCCTTGCGCGGAATAATGGTTTTTTGTTCTTCAATGCCAAAGGTATTGGGTATTTCTGCCAGCGACAAGCGATGGCCATCGGTGGAGACAGCGAACAAGGCACTCGGTGTAAAGTGCAACAACATACCGTTGAGATAGTGGCGCACGTCGTTGTTTGCCATCGAAAATTTCACTTGGTTAAACAAACCCACCAAATCACAAGCCGGCAAGGAAAAACTTTGCTCAAAGACATAGCTGTCGGGCAGGGGGTAATCTTCTGCTGGAATCGTCGCCAAGTGAAAATTGGAGTGCCCGGCGACAATATCTAACGAATTGTCATTGAGCTCAATCAGCGCCTCTTCGCCATTGGGAATCGAGCTGACAATAGCGTGAAATTTTTGTGAAGTGACGGTCGTTTCGCCGCTGCTTTCAATGACTGCTGGCGTTCTTCCTGATATTTTAATTTCTTTATCAAAACCAATCAGCTCAACCTCATTATTGGCTGCGCGAATTAAAACGTGGGTGCGAATTTTTTGCGTGCTTTTTTTCTCAATAATGTTGTTAACACGCGTGAGTAGCGGTAATAAATCGTCTTTTTTTACAGTGAATTTCATGCTTTGGCTTCCTAAAAAAATAGCGCAACAAAAAGTGATGCGCTATTCTACCTTAAATGTCCGCGGATTGCGATAGCAGTTGAATTTTTGTAGGTACGATTACGCTTCGCTAATCGTACCTACAGGACTTGCCCTAATTTTTCGAGCAATTTTCCGTGCTATTTTTACCCAAATGAATGGCCGTCATATTGTGTTCATCAATCGACTCAATTTTGAGCTTGCGGCTGGCGTCTTGGCCGTCCATTTTATCGACAAAGCGCTTTAACACTGGCAAGTTGGGCGACATGCTGACGACTTGAATAACCGCCGTTTCGTCTATGGTGTTGTCATCGACGACTGTCCAGTTGCCACTGCCTTGTACCTTGACCACTATGGATTTTGGCAATTTGAGTTGCTTTCTGAAATTGGGCGGGAAGCCGATATCTAGCTCAGTCTCCATTGAAAGCGTGCCGTCTTGGGCGTACTCTACGTCGCTTTTGGTTTTGATGCGCGTGTCCTTTTCCTGAACGGTTGATTCACAAGTCCACGAGCCAGCGACTTGTTTTTCTAAATCGTTGCCACAGCCGAACAGGAATAACAATGGCGCACTTACCGCTAATAAGGATAGGTTTTTGTTTGAGTTTTTCATGCGATTACGTTTGGTTATTGGATGAAATAATAAAATGGCCGTTGTCATTCGAGACAACGGCCATTGTTAATTAATTCCTAACGGCGTTTAGCCTTGCGCTCGACATCGGAAAAGCCGCTGCGCTCGGTCTTGCGGACGCGTTTGGCGCGCGGTTTGCCGTCGTTAAAATCGCCTTTGCGTCGGCGTTTGGGCGCGCCGTCATCGCGGCGTTTGGGGGCGCGGCCAGCGCCTGCGCCTTCGACGCGTTCGATGCTCATGGGTTTGCCCATAACACGCGCTTTTTTCAGCGCGGCAAAGGTGTCGTTCGGCATACCTTTAGGCAACATGACTTCGGTGAAATCGTCGTGAATATCAATCGGGCCGATAAGATTGCCTTCAATGTCGGCTTCGTTAGCGATTGCGCCGACAATGTGGCCGGGTCGCACTTTGTCTTTGTAGCCCACCGCCAAACGGAAGCGCTCCATTTCCGACAGCGGCAAGCGGTCGCCGCGGTCTTTGCCGCCGCGCTCGCCGTTGGACTGGCGGCGCTTGGCATTTCGGTCATTTCTATCGTTTCGGCGCGACTGGCGCTCGTGCATATCGAACGACTCGACGGCTTCGCGCTTGCCCAGCAACAACGGCGTTTTGCCCAATACCATACTGGCCAAAGCCGCCGCCATGGCCAACGGCGCGATGTCGCTTTCTTGGTGCATGTCGTCTAGTAATTCTTCTAAATAGCCTAGCTTTTTGTGCTCCGACTCGTCCAAAATGCGGCGCTTGAAGCGCTCGATACGACGCGCATTAATCGTGTCCAAATCCGGCATATCGTAAGGCGGAATGGTGGTTTTGGTGTCCTTTTCCACAAAGCCAAAAGCGCGGCGGTCACGCGGCGTGACAATCAGAATCGCGCGGCCAGAGCGCCCTGCCCGACCGGTGCGGCCGATGCGGTGCACATACGATTCGCTGTCGTGCGGCAAGTCGTAGTTGATAACGTGGCTGATGCGCTCGACATCTAAACCGCGCGCCGCCACATCGGTGGCCAAAATAATATCAATCAAGCCGGTTTTGATTTGCTCGATAACGCGCTCGCGCTGTTTTTGCGCCAAGTCGCCGTTCAAAGCCGCAGCGCGATAGCCGCGACGGTTGAGCATCTCGGCCAACTCTTCGGTGGCGGCTTTGGTGTTGACAAAAATAATGCTGGCATCGGTTTCTTCGATTTCCAAAATGCGACGCAAGGCCGCCGATTTTTGTTTGTGCTCGACGCCGACGTGGAATTGTTCAATGGTGGTGGCGGTTTCGGTCTTGGACTCGATTTTGACCACGACTTCGTTTTGCAAATATTTTTCGGTAATGGCCTTGATTTGACGCGGCATGGTGGCCGAGAACAAGGTGATTTGCTTTTCAGCCGGCGCTTTGGACAAAATCCACTCGACATCGTCGATAAAGCCCATGCGCAGCATTTCGTCGGCTTCGTCCAATACTAATGTATTTAAGTTGTTCAAACTCAACGAACCGCGCTCGATGTGATCCATAACGCGACCGGGTGTGCCGACGACGATGTGCGCGCCGCGCTTGAGGCCTTGCAACTGAGTGCGATAATCAGCGCCGCCGTAAACTGGCAAGATGCGGACTTCGCCTAGGTATTGCGCGTACAACTTATAAGAATCCGCCACCTGATTGGCCAATTCGCGGGTTGGGGCGAGGACGAGGACTTGGGTATGTTTGCTGTGCGTGTCGATTTTCTGCAAAGTCGGCAGGGCAAAAGCCGCCGTTTTTCCCGTGCCGGTTTGGGCTTGGCCGAGAACATCGGTGCCGGCTAGCACGTGCGGAATGGTTTGTGCTTGAATGGGTGAGGGTTCGGTGTAGCCAGACGACTCAACGGCGCGCAAAATCGGCTCAATAAGGTTGAGTTCGCTAAAATGGCTAGGCATTGCTGATGTTGTGGGGTTTTCAGCTGTTTGAACTGCCTCTGACGGCAATTCGGCATTTATTTCGGGCGTAACTGGGGTAGTAATTTCAGATGTCATGAAAAGTCCTATTTATTTTTTTAATAAAAACAATCGTCGGCTTCTCATTGGGCACGAGACCTAAAAAATATCATGAAACACGATGAAAATCACTAGAAAGCCGTTAGGCTAAAGACATGATTGAGAAACGCTGATTGCAACTGTCGCTATCGTCATGCCAAAAACTTTCCGTTACAGCGTTGCATCGTCTTGCCGTACTGGTTGTACTGTCTGCAACGATGCGCCTTGTAACAAAAAGTTTTTGTCGCGACGATATCATTAGGAATGCCGGCTAGAGCCAAGCACCCGTGAAAAGCGAGCGGCTATTGTGACAGGAAAAGCCGGCTTGTCAAGAAAAAGCATTGATTATTATTGACAATTTTTTTACAATAATTTGATGCCTAAAGAAACCAAAAACGCCAATCATTACTCGCGTCTCCACCTCGGATTGGGGGTGGTGATTTATTCGGCACTGTTGGGCGTGGTGGTGGCGCTTATCGCCGATTGTTACGAAATCGGCTTTAAATATTTGGCCATTTTCTGGCACGAGGAAAACAACCTGCTCCACTACGTGCCGACTTGGTTGCTCTACGGCGCAGGGCCGTTTATTGCCGGCCCGATACTCTACTTTATCATCTCGCGCATTCCCGAAAAACGCGCCCACAATCCGGCCGACTTAATCACCGGCATTCACATCGACAACGGTCGCATCAACGCCTTGGCGGCGCTGTTGACGGCCATGGCTTCGGCAATATCTATTGCTTTTGGCTTTTCGGTGGGTTACTACGCCCCAACGGTGCAGTTAGGCGCCGGCATGGGCGCTATTTTTCATCGCTTAAAATGGATTCGGCCGGCACACGCCTACATCAGCGTCGGCGCTGGTGCAGCGGCCGCCATTGCCGCCATTTTTCACAGCCCCATTGGCGCCGTCGTTTTCGTCCACGAAGTGCTGTTTCGCTTTTTTTCCGTGCGCGCTTTCGCCCCCGTCACCATTGCCGCCGTCACCGCTTATGTCGTCAGTAGCGAACTGTTCGACAAAGTCATGTTTTTAGAAGTCGCCGCGCACTACCGCCCCGACTCGCCAACGTATTTAGTGGCGGCTTTGGCCGGCGTGCTAGCGGCCTTTGTCGGCATGATGATGTTGCGTACCATTTTGCGTTTGCAACAATTCAACCACCAACGTCAGCACAGCATGAGCATGCAGTTTTTCATCGCCTCGGCCGTGACGGCGTTGTTGATTGTCGCCGTACCGCAAGTCGCCGGCAGTAGCCTACAAGCCATGCAAGGCGTACTCAGTGGCACGCAATTTAGTATTTTGATGCTATTGGTAATTTTTGTGGCAAAATTTTTAGCGACCAGCACCGCTTTTGGCTTTGGCATACCCGGCGGCATTTTCGGCCCGACCTTGTTTATCGGCGCGACACTGGGCGGTGTGGTCGCCGATTGCATGGTATTAATCGCGCCCAGCATGGCTTCGGCACACCAAATTATCATCATCACCACCATGGCAGCGATGATTTCGGCGGTGTTGGGCTCACCGATTGCCATGATTTTGATTATTGTCGAGCTTACTGGCGACTTCCATATCATCAGCGTTGTGATGTTGGCGGTGGTCATGGCCAACGTCACCGCTTATCGCTTTATGGGCACGAGTTCATTCTTCGACATCCAATTGAAGTCGCGAGGTTTTGACTTCGATGCCGGCCGCGACCAACTCTACGCCGAACACCACGGCATCACCGATTTAATTTCCGATAGTTATGTCGCCATTGATGAAAACATGACCCTAGCCGAAGTCGAACACGCCTTGATAGAAGCCGGCAAAACTGCCGCCTATGTCGTTGACGAAGACGGCAATATGGGCGGCCGCGTGTCGTTGGTTGACGTTGAAATGGCACATAAAAAAGGCGGTGAGCAACAAACGCTACAAGCCGTGATTGAAACCGATCCGCCGGTGTTGTACCGCAATACCTCGCTGTGGCAGGCCATTCAATTGATGAGCCACAGCAACAACCGCTGTCTGGCGGTGATTGACGGCGAATCCAACCCGAAGTTGCTGGGCGTGGTTTATACTCAGCCGTTGATGACGCGCTATTTTGCACAATTGCGTAGTTTGCGCGCTGAGGAGAATGTGAGTTAAACCCAAGAACAACAATTAATTCGTAGGGTGGGTGGAGCGAAGCGATACCCACCGCTTTTAGGCATTTAGCTTTTGTTAGATTTCAGACTTACCGGAAACGGTGGGTTACGCTCGTACCTCGCTAACCCACCCTACAAGAAGTTCGTTTTTAGTAAATCATTCAAGGCACGGAAAGGGAAGTCCACCTAAATAGCCATGCCGGCTTAAGACAAATACTCCACCACTTCCAAATGGAAACCCGACATGGAATTAAACTTAGTCGGCTTAGACAACAGGCGCATTTTGCACACCCCTAAATCCGTTAAAATTTGAGCGCCGATGCCGTAGGTTGATTGTGATTTTTTTACTTTGGCGGCCTTACCCTGCTTTTCATGCAATGAGTTAATCGACATGAAAATATCGTTAGGCTCGCTATCGTCGGCCAAGATGACAATCACGCCGCTTTCTTGCTCGTGCAATTTGGCAATCGCTTCATCTAGCGTCCAAGTGCGCTCGCCGGCCTTGACTTGGAATAGGTCGGAGAAATCACTGCGGACGTGAACGCGGACAAACGTCGGGGTGTCGGGGTCGATTTGGCCTTTAACTAGCGCGTAGTGCAGACTGCCCTCCACTGCGTCTTGGTACGCCACTAAGCGCAAGGATTTTTCGCCGAGAATAATCTCGTTTTCCGCCATTTTTTCCACGGTTTTTTCGCGCTGTAAACGGTATTCAATCAAGTCGGCAATCGTGCCGATTTTTAAGCCGTGTTCCTTGGCAAAAATCTCTAAATCCGGCCGGCGCGCCATGGTGCCGTCATCATTGAGAATTTCGACAATCACACCGGCAGGGCTAAAGCCGGCCAATTTAGCGAGGTCGCAACTGGCTTCGGTATGGCCGGCGCGCGTCAATACACCACCTGGTTGAGCGACAATCGGGAAAACGTGGCCGGGTTGCACGACATCTTCGGCAACGGCATCGGGCGCAGTGGCGGCCTTGATGGTCACGGCGCGGTCGGCGGCGGAAATGCCGGTGGTCACGCCCTCGGCGGCTTCGATAGAAACGGTAAAATTGGTGGAGAATTGGGCGTTGTTGTTTAGGCTCTGCGGATAGAGTTTCAAGCGATTGGCGCGCTCCTCAGTAATCGGCAAACAAATCAAGCCGCGGCCGTGTTTGGCCATGAAATTAATGGCTTCTGGGGTGACGGCATCGGCCGCCATGACCAAATCACCCTCGTTTTCTCGGTCTTCGTCGTCCATGATGATGACCATTTTGCCCTCGGCAAGGTCGGCTAAGATTTCTTCAATGGTGTTCAATGCCATGTGTGTTTCCTCTGTTTTATTGGGGGGTAAGTGGGTTAAATTAACCCGTAGGGTGCGTTAGCGATAGCGTAACGCACCAAATAGCGCAATGCAAACGGTGCGTTACGCTTCGCTAACACACCCTACCGTGCGAAAACCCACTGGAAACGTTGGGTTTCACTTCGCTCTACCCAGCCTACGGGTTTTTAGGTTTAAAAAAATTAAAAGCCGGCGGCGCGGATTTTATCCATCGTCAAAGTGCTCACATCGGCACCCGACTGCAATAAACGCGCCACATAGCGCGCGATTAAGTCAATTTCTAAATTCACACCGGCACCAATGGCGAGGTCGCCCAAATTGGTTTTTTCTTCAGTGTGCGGAATAATCGCCACGTCAAAGCCGCTGTCGCTGACGCCATTGACGGTGAGGCTGATGCCTTGGATAGTGATTGAACCTTTGGGCGCGATAAAAGCCAGTAACTCACTAGGGGCGCTGAAAAAATAGCGCGTACTATTGCCGTCTGCCACTTTTTTAATCAGCTGCCCCACGCCGTCAACGTGCCCCGACACCAAGTGCCCACCCAAGGGCGTGGATAGCGTCAGCGCCTTTTCCAAATTGACGCGCCAACCGACAGTGATGTCTTTGAGCGTGGTTTTACTTAGGGTTTCGTGAGAAATATCGGCGGTGTAAGTGTTGCCGTCAATGGTGGTCGCCGTCAAACACACACCGTTAACGGCAATGCTGTCGCCGATATGGGCGTCGGCTAGGCCTAAATGTGGCGCTTCCACCGTCACGGTGGTGTCGGTGCCGGAGGTTTGCACGGCTTTTATCGTGCCGACATCTTGAATAATACCTGTAAACATAATTGGTTATCTTGTTAAAGAGAAAAGTGAAAAACGTTGTTGTAAGGCGGCGAAAAATGCGCCAATTCACTGAGTTAGTGATAATGACACATTTATCGCCAGCCATCAAGTTGTCATCTGTAAAATATAGAGCAATTGACGACGGCTTAGGGCGTGCCCTAATTATTTTCGGCGATAAACCGCCTTTAAATCATTGCCGATAGTGCTACTGTCGCGCAAAACAAAACGCTTGGCATCGGCCAAAGCCGCCACAGCCGCAAAGTCAAAAGCCGGCCTCGCACCCTGCCCCAACAACATTGGCGCGGTGTAAATCACCAACTCATCAACGCAATCGCTAGCAAGTAAAGCACCGGCAAAGCGGCCGCCGGCTTCGACGAGCACGTCGTTACAGGCTTGGTGTTGTGCCAAATCTTGTAATACCGCGGTTAAGTCGGCGTGGCCGTTGTTTTCGGGCACTGATTTGATACTTGGACGTGAGTTTTGTGCTAAAAAGTGACTTTGCGAGGCCGCCGGCTCACAGGTGTAAATCAGCGTTTCACCTTGTAAAGCAAATAACTGCGATTGCGGAGAGATGCTCAATTGACTATCAACGACTACGCGCTTGGGTTGCCGACTTATATTATCTAATCGCACATTTAAACTGGGATTATCGGCAATCACCGTGGCCGAACTGGTCATCACCGCGCACATGCGAGCGCGCAAGTACTGCACGTCTTGACGCGCTTCGCTGCCGGTTATCCATTGGCTCTCGCCGCTGGCGGTGGCGATTTTAGCGTCCAAACTCATGCCCAATTTCACCGTCACCCACGGCAGGCCGGTGGTCATGCGCTTGAAAAAGCCGAGATTGAGTTCATCGCAGGCCTCACGCAAAACGCTTTCGGTGACGGCAATACCGGCTTGGCGCAGCATTTCTACACCTCGGCCACTGACTTCGGGATTGGGGTCGCTAGAGCCGATAACCACTTCAGCTACGCCAGCGGCAATCAACGCTTCGGCACACGGTGGCGTGCGGCCGTGGTGAGAGCATGGCTCTAGGGTCACATAGGCCGTTGCGCCCGTTGGGGAATGGCCGTTGTCTTTGGCGTTTTGTAGGGCGTTGACTTCGGCGTGGGGTTGGCCGGCCTGTTGGTGGTAGCCCTCGCCAATAGTTTGGCCGGCTTTGACCAACACGCAACCAACGCGTGGATTGGGCGTGGTGGTGTTGAGGCCTTGTTGCGCCAAGGCGATGGCACGGCGCATAAAATCGGTGTGTTGTGTCATTATTTCCTTTGTGCTTTTCGTAAGGTGCGTTAGCGATAGCGTAACGCACCAAATAGCGCCATGCAAACGGTGCGTTACGCTTCGCTAACACACCCTACAGCGCTATCTATCGCGCTATTTGTATTGAATACCCAACGATTTCAATTTTCGGTATAAATTGGTGCGTTCCAAGCCGGCGCGCTCTGCCAGTTTGGCGATATTGCCGTCACAGTAGCCGAGTTGTTTGACAAAATACGCCTTTTCAAAGCGCTCACGCGCCTCTCTAATCGGCAAATCAATGCTGACCAAAGACTCATCGGCTTGTTGTGCCTCGCCAATTTTTAATAATGCTTCGGTTTCTTCCAACGAAATCGTATCCCCCGTCGCCATGACCAAGGCGCGTTGGATAAAGTTGCGCAACTCGCGCACATTGCCCGGCCACTGGTACTGGCGCAACAAATTTAACGCCGGCATAGAAAATTGCCGGTACGGCAAATCTTCGTAATCAACAAAGTGATATAAATAATGACTGATAATTTCTGGAATGTCGTCTTGGTATAATTGCAATTCAGGAATTTGAATAAGCAGCGTTTGTATGGCGTAGTACAAATTAGCCTGTAATGTGCCGGCCTCTAACAGCTCGGTCAAGGCATACTGGCTAGCAAAAAACAGGCGTACCTTAGGAGAAATGAGTGCCTGCTCCCCCGGCCGGCGATAGTGGCCATGTTCAATCAACTGCGCAAACAGGGCTTGGGTTTCTGGCTCCAAGTCGGCCAGTTCGTCCACATATAGTGCACCACTTTCGGCCAGTTGCAACAAGCCGTCTTTATCCGGTCGACCAAAAATCGCATCCAACTGTTGCTCGCGCGTCAAGGAAGAGGCATTGACGACGATAAACGGCTCTTGTCGATGGCCGGCCAATTGATGCAAATAGCGCGCGTAATAATTTTTCCCCACCCCCGGCCGACCCAAAAAGCACACCGGCAACGCCTTGTTAGCAATTTGTTCCAGCTGATTTTTTAACTGGTTAATTATTGCACTTTTGCCGATGATTTGAATATCGGGGTTCATCTGCTTCATTAGCGCCTTGTGACGTTGCTCTAGTTTGATTTTATTGAAAACGTGCTCAACGCTAATCATCAATTTGGCCATAGAAATCGGCTTTTCGATAAAGTCGTAAGCGCCGAGCTTCGTCGCTTGCACCGCCGTTTCTATCGTGCCGTGTCCCGACATCATAATGACTTGCGACTTTAAGCCGTCTTCGCACCAGCGCGTCAGCAACGACAAACCATCTTCTTTAGGCATCCAAATATCCAACAACACCAAGTCGATGGATTGATTAAGATAAATTTTGTCTGCGGCGGCCGCATCTTCGGCAACGCTGACGCGATAGCCCTCGTCTTCTAAAATTTCTTGTAACAGACCAGTGATATCGGCCTCGTCATCGACGACTAGTATATTGAATTGTTGTGGATTCATAGTTTCCGTTGCTACGCTATTTAGTAGCCACGATAGGCTTTCATGACCTTTTTCGCGGCTTTATTGGTGTGTTTATACCATTCTTTGGTAAGTTTTTGGCCGATTTTGAAAAAGGCTTGTCGAACCGTTACATTCGGCGCTTCTGAATGCATTCCGTTTTCTATGAGCACGGCCTCCTGACCAAAATGCTCGGTCTTCGACAGCGCCCAACCGTGAGCCTCAGCTTGTTGGGCGGCGACCAATATCTTGTCTTGCGTTTCTTTATCTAATTCGTCCCAGACATTCTTGCTAATAAAAGTCAGCGCCTTAGGAAAATAGGCATTGATTTTAGTATAATACTTGGTGTGTTCCCACAGTTTCACCTTGACACCCGTTGATGAAGAAACGAGAGCAAAATCGACTTTGCCTTGTTCAAAGGCTTGCCCAAGGACGTTGACGTTGTATTTTACCGGTTCAGCCTCGATAAACTTGGCCAACTTAGCTAGTAACTTATTGTACGTGAACATCTTTTTACCTGACAACACAGAAACATCATTCAACTGCGCTTTGGTGTAAAAGTTTTGCCCCGGCCACGGCACAGCATACAACAAAATCAAACCTTCTTTTTCTAAGTCTCTGGCGACGGTTTCACGTGAAACCTTCCAGAGCCTTTCTGCCTTTTCATAGCTATCCGCCAAAAACGGCAAGCTATCCATTGCCCAAACGGGATATTTCTGAGCAAACATAGAACCCAACACTTCTCCCAGCTGCGCTTTGTCACCGTAATGAACGGTTTGCAACATCTGTTTTGCCGTCACCAATTCTCCGGCGGGGTAAATCGTAATCTCGTATTTGCCGTCGGTGGCTGTCTGTAATTGCTTGGCAAAGTAATGATTCGTTCTATCGTGTAAGCCACCGGTTGCATAAGGCGTAGCCATTTTCCAATGTTCAGTTGCCGAAGCCGTTAAAGCCATTGCTACTGTCAATGTGAGTAAAAGTTTTTTCATTTCGCTCTCCTAAGCTCTTAGATTAATCAATTGCTACACTGCGCCACTGCGCTACTTCACAAGCACAGGTGGGTGGATAACAGCCGACTCATTTTACCTTAAAATAACGACATGTTAAGTTTTTTTAACAAGGCTAGGGGGTCGAAAAGTGCAAAATCTTTCTCGCCTCGCGCTCCCACAACTCAGCCATGTCGAGGAACAGTTCGCTATCGACCGGCACGGCTTGTTTATCGGCATTAAGCCAGCGAATCATCTGGCCACAAAACAAATAATAGCGATTTTTTTTAACGAGATAGCGACCAGTCATCGCGTCGTCAACATCCATAATCACATCAAACACAAAGCGCAACTCGCCGTTTTCAATATAGTATTCGATGCGGCGTTTGCCAGTAGCGGTATGATAGATTTTAACTAATTTGACCAAGCGCTCGGCATCGAAATAGGCGGTTGCTTCGCCACCGGCCGGTGCGTCTTTGAGTGGCATCTTGAGGATTTGATAGCTTTTTTGCTGCTGATTGATATGGGCGTAAGTTTCGCGTATGGCTTGAATTTTTTCTTTTATTGAGCGTGTGCTGGGGCACGTATTATCGGCTGTCGCACCACGCGTAATCGCCACCGGCCGAAGCGGTGGCGTTTTGTTCGGCCAACTCGCCCCCCAGCTTGGCGTTAAGCCCGCCAGCAAGAAAGAGGCAATCAACAGGCCACGCATGATTAATCACCTAGTAATACCGAATCCAGCGCAATCAGCATCATGTCGTCAAACGTCGACTGACGCTCTTCCGAAGTAGTTTGCTCACCAGTGACGATGTGATCCGACACCGTGCAAATGGTGGCGGCTTTAGCACCGAATTCGGCAGCAACACCGTAGATACCGGCGGCTTCCATTTCCACGCCGACAATGCCGTATTTGGCCATGATGTCAAACATGGAAGTATCGGGAGAATAAAATAAATCAGCTGAGAACACGTTGCCGACATGCGGCGCGATATTGCGGTTTTTGGCCGCCTGTACCAAGGCTTGCGTCATGTCGAAATCGGCAATCGCAGCGAAATCATAACCGCCAAAACGCGCGCGGTTAACACCGGAATCCGTACAAGCGCCCATGCCAATAACGACATCGCGAACTTTGATGTCTTCGCGCACTGCGCCACAAGAACCAACGCGTATCATTTTTTCAACGCCAAAGTCGGTAATCAGCTCTTTGGCATAAATTGAACACGACGGAATGCCCATGCCGTGTCCCATCACCGAAATGCGACGGCCTTGGTAAGTGCCGGTAAAGCCGAACATATTGCGCACATCGCAAACTTGTTTGGCCTCGTCTAAGTAGGTATCTGCGATATATTTGGCGCGCAGTGGGTCGCCGGGCATGAGCACGACATCAGCGAAATCGCCGCGCTCGGCATTAATGTGTGGAGTTGCCATAGTTGTATCCTCAATAAGTTACGATAAAGTCGAGCGAAAAGTGATACCTTCTCACTCGACAAGGCCGGTCACAGGGGTAGGTGTATTCACCCCTACAGCCGGTTGTTTTTTTAATTGCCTTGCTTCATGTCGCCGTGTTTCATTTCACCATGTTTCATGTTGCCATGCTCCATTTCATTGTGCTTCATTTCATTGTGCTTCATATTGCCGTGGTGCATTTTCATCCCTTTGGGTGTGAGTTCTGCCACACTTTTAACCACCGCGTCGCAAGACTGCTCGCTACCGTCGCTAAAAATCAAAGTCAAAGGATAGGTTTCACCCACGGTAAGCGGCTTTTTCAAAGCCATCAACATCACGTGATAACTGCCTTTTTTAAAGACATTATCACCCTGTTTTAGCGGATATTCTTTGATTTGGCTCATTTGCATAGTGCCGTCTTTCACCACCATTTCATGCAACTCAACCCGACCACTGACATCGGAAGTTTTCGCACCGACCACCGACAGAGCTTGTTCACCTGCTTTGTGGATAGTCAAGAACGCACCTGTCGCTTTCGCCCCTGGAATGGTCTCTTGAATTGCACAATTTTGCAAGCTGACACCGGCAGATTTGTGCTGGTGGCCTTCGTGTGCCGAGCACCCCATTGCCACCAAAACTAAAGGAAGCGTTAATAAAGTTTTTTTCAATTGCATGTTTAGTCCTATTTTTTGTTTAAACAATCTAACCAATCGTCGATGTGCGCTTCTTGTTTGAGCACACCAACACCTAAATAAATGTTTTGTTGATGAAAGACGACACTAGCCGGCAGCCCTTGTATGTTGAGTTCATCTAATAGTTCCATCTTAGCATAACGCGTCGTCAGCGCGTCAATGTTAATATCGGTCAACACTTTTTCCGCCTCTTCAGGCTCGTCTTCAATATTGAGCAAGTGCACTTCGGCCTTTTTAGTCAAGCTCACCCGTTGCAAATAAGGCAATTCCTTGCGGCACGGCGCACACCACGACGCCCACAAATTAACCAAGCGCGGTAAATCAGCAACGTCAGCACCAGCATCAGTAGCGTTGGCCGGCGTTTTTGTCGCTACTGCCGGCAACAATGTATTGCGCTGAAAAATTTGCGCGGCTTCACTATCCAACAAGCGAAAAGGCTTGGGCGGCTGACACACTTCCGCATGAGTTAGACCGACCATCAGGCCGGTAAGCAACACAACTGTCTTCATGGCTTAATGTACTTTTTAATGTTTTCGGCCAAAACCTTACCGGGCATGTTATAGGGATAAACATCCAACAATTTGCGCTCTGGCGAATAAAGATAGATGTAGATGCTATGCATGACCGTGTAACCTTTGGGCAAATTGGGGGGCGTGACTGGCTTGCCTTCAAAAGTGTAACCGTAGGAGGCGTTAAGGCGCTCAACCACCGCATCTAATACCTTGAAATCGCCGGTACGCAAGCCCACAATGCGCGGGTCAAAAAACGCCGTGTACTCGGTAATATCTTTTAGCGTGTCAGATGTCGGGTCGATGGTGATAAACAGCGGCTGTAACTTGGCCACCACCGCTGGTGTTTTGTCCAACTCGGCCAGCGCGGTGCGCATATCCAACATCGTTGTTGGGCAAATATCGGGGCATCCAGTATAGCCGACTGCCATGAGTAAGTATTTGTCTTTGAAATTTTTTTCGCTAACGCTAACGACCTTGCCGTCTTGCAGGCGATTCAGCGAGAAAGTGAGTGATTCATCGGCGCTAGCGACAAGGCTCATGGCACTCAACACACCAGCCAAGAGTAAACGCGATAGATTTTTTTTCATTGAAGTCTCCGAAGTGTCTTTGTTGACGATTGGAGCGGCCATGATAGCGTAAAAAGTCGAAAACTTCTTTGCCTTTTTAATGAATTTTTCTCCATGCCAAAGTGGCTGATAGTGAGAATTGACCGCGACTTGCCGACTTATCTGAGGTAAAATAGCCGGCATGGATACTTACACAAAAAAATGGCGTGACGACTACCACGCGCACTTAGAAAAAGCCGGTTACCAAAGCGACCCCGCGCAATTAGCGGTGGTGGACGAACTGGCACGCATAGAATACGATTTGGCACACTATCAAGCGCCTGAACCCACCTCGTCTGGTGGCTGGTTATCGCGGCTGTTCCGCCAATCCGATGCGGCCGTTGAGCCGGTCAAAGGCCTCTACGTTTACGGCACGGTCGGGCGAGGTAAAACCTTTCTGATGGACTTGTTTTGCGACCACCTAGCCGAAAATACCGATGTCGCCACCTTGCGCTTACATTTCCACCACTTTATGAAACGCGTTCACGACGAACTGCGCGGCATTAAAGACCAAGCCGACCCACTGATTGTCGTGGCCGATAATTTGGCCAAGCAATGTCGCGTTCTCTGTCTGGACGAGTTTATGGTCACCGACATCACCGACGCCATGTTATTATATGGATTGTTAAAATATCTCACCGACCACGGTGTCGTTATCGTCACCACCAGTAATATCATCCCTGATGACTTGTACAAAAACGGCCTGCAGCGCGAACGCTTTTTGCCAGCTATCCCCCTTATCAAAAGCCGGTTGGTTGTCCACGAAATCGGCAATGGGCAAGACTTTAGACGCCTCAAACTCGAACAGCACGCACGCTTTTTCCATCCGCTCAACGACGCCACCCAAGCCGAGCTACAAAGTATTTTCGACGAACTGAGTGAGCACTTATACGTTGAAAAGCAAGGAAACATTGAAATTAATGGCCGAGACATTGCCTTTGTGGCGCGCTCGGAGGAAGTGATTTGGTTTGATTTTGAAACGCTGTGCGAAGGTTTTCGCTCGCAACTCGATTACATCGAACTGGCCAAGCAGTTTCCGGTCTTTATCGTCTCTAACATTCCGCTGCTCGACGAATTAAAAGAAGACGCCGCCAAGCGCTTTTTGCTGCTTGTCGATGAGCTTTACGATCGCCGCATCGACTTGATTTTATCGTCGGCCGTAGCCGTTGAGGAAATTTATACCGGCAAACGCATCGCTTTTGAATTTGACCGCCTGCAATCACGGCTATTTGAAATGCAAAGTAAAAACTATGGCAAACAGTAACCCAGTCCAATAACACCGCTAAATTCCCATGAACAAAGTACTCACTCTAGTCGCCCAACAGAGCACCGACGCCAGCACCTTGCAAGATACTTTTGGTAATCAATTAGTTATCTATGAGATTAAACAGCGCCGAGAGCGGGTTTTTGACCTCGTTTGCGCCCCCGACAGCGCCCTAAGCCCATCGCTACGCGAAACTTTATACGGCTTGCGGTGCGACTTTGCTTTGCAAGACGCCCAACGCCGGCCGAAAAAAGTCTTTATTTCCGATATGGACGCCACCATGGTGGTCGGTGAAACCATTGATGAAATGGCAGAAATATTGGGGCTTGGAGAGGCTATTAGCGCCATAACGGCGCGTGCGATGCGTGGTGAATTGGATTTTGAAGCTGCTTTAGCCGAGCGCCTCGGCCTAATGAAAGGTTTGCCGCAAGACCGCATTGTCGAGATGGCCGACCACGTTGAAATTAGCCCCGATGCCGATAAATTGCTCGCTGAAATCAACCAACGCGGCATAGATAGCTTCTTGGTTTCTGGCGGCTTTACAGAATTTACTCAACAAGTAAGCCGTAAACTAGGCTTTAACAGCCACAAAGCCAATCGTCTAGGCTACGATGAGAACGGCCGGCTTAACGGCACATGGGTCGGTGAATTGGTCGATGGCGACGTCAAACTGGCCACGCTGCAACACTTGGCGGAAAAAAATCGAGTGAGTCTCGAAGAAACCATTGCCATTGGCGATGGCGCGAACGACCGTTTAATGGTGGAAGCGGCCGGCTTAGGTGTGGCTTATTATGGCAAGCCGGCGCTACGCCAAGTCGCCAACGCCGAAATTCATTGCGGCACGCTCGCCAGTTTGATTGCGTTTTTGGATTAGCCTCACCAAAAAAGCATAAGTATCGGCACATCTTTTTGAAAAGAACAAGTCAAAATAATTAAAAAAATTATCAAGTTACAATGAGCTGTGCAACATAAACATGGTTTACATTTTAACCTAGGCACATGGTTTACACTTCGCCTGTTGATGCCACTGTTTGTTTGGTAATATTTTTTGCTGTTT
>PDWI01001460.1_pt1 | contig 39255 bp, 41 predicted proteins | sample 1430891 | NCBI WGS metagenome assembly PDWI01 (sample SAMN01162508, study PRJNA174530) | Oral metagenome, whole genome shotgun sequencing project. | biome: Marine environment; feature: Marine mammal; material: Swab sample of the gingival sulcus; isolation source: swab sample of gingival sulcus... | reverse complement strand
AAGGAGCATCCCATTCAAGTTCTCCGGAAGTTCTATTTGTGCTTTACATTGTTGTAAACCAAAAACTAGAAATAAAAAGATGAATATTTGTTTTATCATACTATATCTCATAATTTATTTGAAAGAACTTCTTAAATCTTCTAGCTCATCATCATTTAATCCATTCATCATTCGTCCGTCTAAAAAGGTATTGATTTTCTCTTTAATTGTCTCTAGATGTTCTATAACTCCATCACGACCAAGCTTCAAAGTTGGATTAATCGTAAGTTTCCCAGCATTACCTGCTCTTGAATATGTTCCCAAACCAGTTTTTACAGCTATATTGAAAAATCTCTTTATCAATAAGTAAACTGTATTCATTTTTCTCCTAAGGTATTAAATCAATTCCCCAGCCGAAACCAGAAATATTATTTTTATAAACAGTTGGAATCTACTGTTAAATATTCCAAATTAACAATTTCTTTTAACTCTAAAAGACCATCATAATTCTTAGCTTCACCTAAATATTTTACTTTTAACTCAGCCATAACAGGTTGCTTATTGGCTGATTTTTTTGCTATTGCATTATATTTTTTATTTAAAGTTTTTCCTGAATATTTTAATGAATAAATTTTAGAATAACCGCAAGGATTAAAAGTTGCAATACCGGCATCAATTGTTAAATAACCTTTAATCGGCTTATCTGTAAATTCTACTTCTGCATCTGACATTTTTTGTAATCTGTAATACTCAGCAAGTTTGTCGGTAACTTCTTTACCTTCAGAATTAAGCATAACTAAACTACCTTCTTCAACTCTATATAAAGATGCTTCATCTTTTGAGTTTAATTTAATTGTAGTTTTATCTTCAAGAAAACTGAATTTTCCATTTTCGTTATAAGTATCTCCTTTTTCACCGAGATAAAGATAACTTTTTTCATAAGTCATATCAGAATTTAATTTTATAGTAGTAAAAATCCCTTCGCAACTGGCACAAGGAGTGATTCCTTTATAAGTACCGTTCCAATCAAGTGAGTTTTCTGCATTATGTTCATCAACAACTTTTTCTTGGGAAGATTCGTTTGTTTCTTTTTTGTTGTTACATGCTGCAAAAAGTAAAGTAAAAGCTAAAATAAAAATTATTTTTTTCATATTTGGTTCCTATAAATTTGAAAGTTATTTGTAATTTAATTGAGCGATAAAAATATACAATTCTATTAAACAACACAATGTAATAAAAAAGTTATTATGGAATTCAGTTAAATTTTATAATTTTTACTTTGTTTTTTATCATTCATACTCTTTAGATATTTTGCCATTTCCCAAAATTCATCGGAACGAGTATTGCAGTATTGGTTAAATTTTTCCAATTTATTTTAACCAAAGATGGAGGTCAACATTAATTTAGCTGATTTTTCAAGTAAATCAAGTTGATGTTGAACTGTTTATAACAGAGTGATTATAAGCATTACAATCACATTAATTTTTATCTTTTATAAATTATTCTAAATAATTGTTGATGTAAGATAAACTACACCGAGTCCGGTTGCAATAGCTATACCGAAACTTAACAGAGTTCCGACCAGGATATATTCTGTTAGTTTTCTATTCTCTGAATTTTTCAAATCGCCAAAACGTAAAACGGATTTAGCCGCAACTAAAAATCCTATTGCTTCCCAATGTCCGAAAACTATAAATGTAAAAACCAACAATCTTTCTAAAATTCCTATATATTTTCCCGCGCTTGGTAATGATTTATCTTTATCATTTTCAATCTCTTTAGACCAATTGCTCATTATATTTTGTATAACCACTCCACAAACAATTGTTAAAAATGTTATAGCTGTTAAGTAAAGCCAAAATATTTCATTATTATAAAATTCCACCAAACTTATTTCAGAATAAAACCATATAATCCATAGAATTAGAATACTTACGATGTGCAAAAGTTGATCAATAATAAACCATAATGATTTAGTTTTCTCATTTTGGGCATATAATTTAATTATGTCAATTATCAAATGGATAATCATTATGGAAAGAGCTAAAGACCAATAAGAAATATTCCACAAAATTAGTAATACGAGTATGGCATGAATAAGACCGTGGGAATACAACTTAAAAGATTTTACTTTTTTATTTTCTTTCTGATTTACCCAACTTTTAGGCTGCAACAGAAAATCTCCTAATAAATGAGCTAATATTAATTTTACTAAAATTATCATTAAATCAACCTGCTAAGTTTTGCCTTAAATACATTGTTAATTTCAATAATTTCATCCATATTTGCTCTTGTCCATCTTCCGCTTACAGAATTTTGTTTTATACCGAATTTCTTTCCTATTTCAGCTTGAGTAATTCCCGGATTTTGTAATGTAAATTCAACGAGTTCAGCTGAAGGAATTGTCCATTTATCCATAAAAGTTCCGGCTAACTTTAGATACAAATTTATTTCTTTATCAAATAATTCCCACGGACTTTTAATAAGAAGATTTGTTTTCTCTTTTTTTAAGTTATCAAATATATCACCGGAATTTATAAAGGCTTCACCATTACTTTGCGAAATACGCTTATCGGAATATTCTTTCGCTCCTATTCCAATAGCCATTCTTACATCAAGAGTTACATATTTACTGTTTTTATCTTTGAGCTTTAGTTTTTTAATATAGGATTTTATGATAAAGGCTTTTTCTAAAGCCTCAATAGGATTTGAAATTTCCAGTTGAAATAAGTCGCCCCAAACAAAGTCCCATTGTTTAGGCATTTTCCCCCATTGGTTAAACAGCCTTTTAAGATGGCTCAACCACTTTTTAGTATCTTTCAGCTTCCGAGAAGCTATAATATCTCCTTTAATAACTGCAATCATAATACAAATATCGTTAAATATTATGATAATTCAAAATATCGTCTTAACAAACGATATTTTGAATTATCGTTTTTGGAAGCGATATATCTGGGTATCGCTTAAATAAACGATAAATGCAAATTAAGATTTTTATATTCCCAGAGTCGGAAGATGTTTTACTTTATGATAAGTTAAAGCAGCAATAAAACATTTTTTCAATTCTTCTGCAGGAATATTATCTTCAAGTGAAAAAATAATGGCTCTATTTCCTTCAAAATTAAACTTATTTTTATAAAGAATTTTGAATGTTGGTACTAACCGACTTGTACATTGAAAATAGATTGCATATTGGTCGGGCGTTTTTTCTTTCCAATCAATTCTTATTGTACTTCCTTTTTTTACTATGTAGCTTGGTTCTCCCCATTTTAAGGTTTCTTCAAGCTCAGTTATATCTTCTATTTGGTCGGCAGTTTCTATAATTAATTTTCGTAAATAATTTAATTTAGATTTAATATTTTCAGGATAATCTTGAAATTTAACTTTAACTTGCTGATTAGTTTTTACTTTTAGGTTTTTCAAGGGAATTATATTTCCTTAACTTAGTTTAATAATTTTTAAAATTTTCCTTTTGCAGATTTAGATTTTTTAATGTACTCAATTAAGAATATTTTTTGGGTACATATCCAAATCATAAATATTATTTACAATTGGGATAGAATTCCGGCAAGAACAGAACCAAAAGAAAAATTAAACTAAACGAGTTTTCAACTTTATAAAAGTTCTTCAATTATCTTAGTTATTTTGCTACTCATTGGCTTTGTAATGCTTCTAAATCTATCTACAACATTTCCATCTTTATCGATAATAAATTTCTCAAAATTCCATTTAATATCAGACTTTCCGGTTGCCGTATTGTTTGTTAAAATTTCAAATAAAGGATGTTTTTCATCTCCGAGAACTTTTACCTTATCGAACATAGGAAAAATCACATTAAAATTAAGTGAACAAAACTCCTTAATTTCTTCATTTGTTCCGGGTTCTTGTCCTCCAAAATCATTACATGGAAATCCAAGTACAACAAATCCTTTATCTTTATATTTTTCATAAAGTTCTTGCAGACCTTCGTACTGTTTTGTAAATCCGCATTTACTTGCAACATTAACAATCAGCAATACCTTGCCTTTATATTCAGATAACTTAATTGTGTTCAGATTAATATCTTTTACTTCGATATTGTGGATATTAGGTTTATGCTCACCACCTTTGGAGAATAAACCAAAAAAAGATACAACTGATAAGCTTAAAAATACTGTCGATAGAATAAATGTGTTCATTTTTTACCTCTATTTTATTTTTTTGTTTATTTCTGAAGTGTCCTAAATCTTTAACTATATCTGTTTTTATTCCATCCCTCGGTCTGTTCCTATTAAAGAACAAAAATCTTTTCTTTTTTTTAAGATTTCTTATACTCCAAAGATTGTATAATTTCTTTAATAAATCAATATAGATTATTAGAATTATTTTTTATTGGAGCTAAAAGCAATGTCTTTTAATCTTCTAAATTTAGATGTTTTAACTCTATTTTATCTATTTTTTTTAGTTTAATTACTACAACCGTATAATAAAATTGTAAAATGTTAATTTGAGCAAATAATTAATTAGGTTAAACTCAAATCTTTTTATATTTTTCTTATGTAAGACAGGAGTTATAGTAGTAATTTTGTAGAAGTAGTATTATTAAGTTTAATCCTTCCAAAAAGTTTTACAAGCTCTGTCAAGTTTTTTTAATTATTACAAGGAGTATCTGATATGTCAGAGCGTTCAACAGGAACAGTTAAATGGTTTAATAATTCAAAAGGTTATGGTTTTATATCTCGCGAAAATGAAGAAGATATTTTCGTTCATTTTCAATCAATAATAGCAGATGGGTATAAATCTCTTAAAGAAAATGACAAAGTAGAATTTAATGTTTCTGAAGGACAAAAAGGTCCACAAGCTACAGATGTAAAAGTTATTGATTAATAGATGATCAATGAAAAGCTCTCTTAACCGAGAGCTTTTTTTATTTTAAATTCCTCTTACTTGTAATTATCTTAACTCCGGCAGTTCTCATTTCGTCAATAGCTTTTTTTGAATCATCCTTCTTTACATTTACACCCTTTACTGCATCTTTGAAAAGATAAGTTTTAAATCCTTCACTTACTGAATCTAAAGCTGTAAACTTTACGCAATAATCTGTTGCCAGACCGGCAATATAAACTTCAGAGATATTTTTCTTATTTAGATAAGCAGTTAATCCCGTTGAGGTTTTATGATCATTGTCATAAAATCCACTATAGCTATCAACTTCAGGATTTTTGCCTTTTGTAATAATCTTAAACCCTCTGTGTAGCTTTAAATCCTCATGCAACATGCTGCCTTTAGTTCTTTGAATACAATGGTCAGGCCAAAGCACTTGTTCAATTCCGTTAAGTTTTATAACATCATAAACATTTTTGTTTTTGTGGTTAGAGGCAAAACTTTTATGGTTACGCGGATGCCAATCTTTTGTAGCAATAATAAAATTAAAATATTCTGACTTTATCAAATTATTTATTATTGGAATAATTTTATTTGCATTTTTTACTTCAAGCGAACCACTTTCGCAAAAATCATTTTGCACATCTACGATTAATAATGCTCTATTCATTTTTGCTCCTTCAAATTTTAATTGCGTATTCCCAAAACACGCTTTGCCAAAGCTATTGATTTTTTATTTCCCGTGTGTTTTCCTTTTACATCCGAAAGTTTAATTGTTGAAGCCCAATCATTTCCGTAAGGTGCTGCTTCAATCATTTTGATTACAATATTCAGTGGTTTTACACCGGGGATGTCATTTGATAAATTAGTACCAATTCCGTATGAAGTATTTATTTTATTTTTCAGTTTAGTCTCAATTCTTTTTACTTTTCTATAGTTTAAACTATCAGAGAAAACTATTGTTTTAAGTCCGGGATCAATTCTTAAATTTTTATAGTGCTTGATTAAATCGTTCGCAAAATCAATCGGGTTGCCAGAATCCTGCCTTACACCATCAAAAAGTTTAGCATACATTGTATCGAACACTTCAAAAAATGCTTCACTTGTAAATGTATCGGAAAGTGCAATGCCGAGATTACCATGATAAACATCAACCCATCTTCCGAGTGCAATAGAATTAGCCATTTTATAACCATATTTTACCGCATGAAACATAAACCACTCGTGTGCCTGTGTACCGATTGGTGTAAGCTGATATTTATGAGCAAGATGAACATTGCTTGTACCGATTAAAGTTTTGGGAGCATATTCTTTGAAGACCTTCACCACATTCTCATGATTTTCGAAAGAATATCTTCTTCTTGTACCGAAATCGGCAAATTTAGCTCCAAGTTGTTCAAATTTTTCTGCTTTGGTAATATTTATTTTTTTTATTTTGTTATAATCAGGCTTTTCCTTTCTTGTGATATCAAAATATAACTCGGATATTAAAGCCAGCAAAGGAACTTCCCACAAAATACTTCTGTACCAATAGCCTTCAATTTCAACATTTAATTTTCCGCCTTGCTGAGTTATTTTTACTTCATCAGGATTGTATCTGTAACCTTTAAGAAAATCAATATAAAACGGATCAAAAAAGTAAAACTTCTTTCTCAGAAACTCCTCTTCAGCTTCAGTTAAGCTAAGTTCAGACATTTCATTTACAAGCTCTCTCAACTTTTTATAAAAATCCTTAGGGAAATTATTACTGTTGCGATTTATAAATTTATATTTTACTTTGGAACAAGGATAAAGTTTAATTACTGCATTCTGCATAGTAAACTTATAGAGATCATTATCTAAAATTGAAGCAACCATTTTTCTCAAAAAATTAATAATTTGGTAAAATTTATTATTAGTATCACTTTATATATTTATAACAATAAATTTATGCAATAAAAAATTAAGAACAAATTAGGATAAAGATGAAACTTAAAACATTAATACTTTTACTTTTAATTTCCATATCAATATTTGCACAAACTGAAAAAATCAAAATTATAGAAACAAGTGATATCCACGGAGCAATCTTTCCATATAATTTTAGTAATCAAAAAGAGTTACATAATTCCCTTGCCCACATAACAACTTATATAAAACAACAAAGAGCCGATACAACACAAACTGTAATTTTAATTGATAACGGAGATATTCTGCAAGGCGATCCTTCGGTTTATTATTATAATTTTGAAAAAAACGATAGCAGACATTTTCTCGCAAATGTAATGAACTTTATGAAGTATGATGCCGGTACTGTAGGAAATCATGATATTGAACCGGGTCATAAAATTTATGATAAATTTAATAGTGAAATTAATTTTCCCTGGCTTGCGGCTAATGCAATCAATACAAAAATAAATGAACCATACTTTAAGCCATATCATATTCTGCGAGTTCCGATAAAAAATTCCGATAAACAAATTAAAATTGCTATTCTCGGTTTAATTACACCGGGCATTCCCAATTGGTTACCAAGGAATATTTGGTCGGGAATTGAGTTTGAAGATATGATTATTACTGCAAAAAAATGGGTCCCGATAATTCAAGAAAAAGAAAAACCAAATTTGTTGATTGGCGTATTTCATTCGGGAATTGATTTTACTTATAGTAATCAAACGGCTGAGACTTTTAGAAATGAAAATGCATCTCAACTCGTTGCCGAACAAGTTCCGGGTTTCGATATTGTTTTTGTGGGACATGATCATCATGAATGGAACTTTAAAGTGGCTAACCCAAATGGTGATTCGGTTTTAATACTCGGGCCGACTTCAAAAGCAAGAAGTGTTGCTGAAGCTGATATTGAGTTTAAGTTCAAAAACAATACAGTAGGAAAAGAGATAATCGGGCATGTAAATAATTTGAACGATGTGCAACCTGACAAAGAGTTTGTTGAAAGATTTAGTAATGAATTTAAAGAAATAAAAAAATATATCTCCCGAAAGATAGGAACACTAAACAAAACCATTTCCGCAGAAGAATCTCTTTTCGGTAATTCCTTGTTTGTTGATTTGATACACAAGGTGCAATTGGAAATTACAAATGCTGATATTTCATTTACCGCACCGTTATCCATGCATACAAAAATTGATTCGGGCAATATTTATGTAAAAGATATGTTCGATCTTTACAGATACGAAAACCTGCTTTACACAATGGAACTAAGTGGCGAAGAAATTTTGGATTATTTGGAATATTCTTATGCTGATTGGTTTAACACAATCAAAGATGCAAATGATAATTTGCTTCTTTTCGAAAAAGATAAAGAAGGAAAAATAATCAAATCCGAAAGAAGCAACAGTGCAATGCTTAAAAATAGATATTACAATTTTGATTCCGCCGAAGGAATTGATTATGTTGTTGACGTAACCAAACCTATTGGAGAACGAGTTAAAATTATTTCCTTTACAAATGGTACACCTTTTAAATTAGAACAAAAATATAAAGTTGCCATAAACAGCTACAGAGGAAACGGTGGCGGCGGTCATCTTGTTGAAGGAGCCGGAATTCCAAAGAAAGAATTAAGCAGCAGAGTAATTAAATCAACGGAAAAAGATTTACGTTACTACATGATGAAATGGATTGAAGAGCAAAAAGTAATTGATTTAGAAGAAACCAAAAATTGGAAAATCATTCCCGAAGATTTAGTTGATAAAGTAATTTTAACAGATAAAGTATTACTTTTAGGCAATTAGTAAAAAGGTGGTTGAGTATCTCAAAACCACCTTAAAATCTTTACTATTCACCAAAATCTTGTTTAGGTTTTCCGTTAATAATATTTTTTTTCTTTAAGAAATCACAAACAATTTTTGGGACAAAATCATTAACTTCACTATTAAATTGTGCTAAATTCCTAATTATTGTTGAATTAAGATAAGTATATTTTTCGTGAGGCATAAGAAAAATTGTTCTTAAATCTTCGTCAAGTTTTCTGTTCATCAAAGCCATCTGGAATTCATATTCAAAATCACTTACGGCTCTTAAACCTCTTATAATTCCTATGGCACCAATATCTTTTGCGTGATCAACTACAAGCCCTTCAAATGAATCAACTTGTACGTTAGGAAATTCTTTTAAGCATTCTCTTAACATCGTTAATCGTTCTTCTACAGTAAACATAGGGGTTTTAACAGGATTACGAGCAACGGTAACAACAACTTTATCGAATAAATCTATTGCTCTTTTAATAACATCTATATGTCCGTTTGTAACGGGATCGAATGTACCGGGATAAATTACTATTTTCATTTATAATGCCCAATTTATTTATGAATTTAAATACTGATAAATTAAACTATCGCCCAATCTTTTGATTGGTTCCATATTAAAATTTTTTACATCTTCTTTTTCTGTTTGAATTGACCGTTCAATAATTAGAATGCCTTCATCATTCAATAACTCATTTTTTTTTATATTTTCAAATACTTTGTAAATATCATCTTTAAAAAAAGGAGGATCAGCAAGAATTAAATCGTACTTTGTTTTATTGTTAATTGTTGAAAACTTAACAGCTGGCATTTTAAAAACTTTTGTTCTCTCTTTTACTTTTAACAATTCAATATTATCTAACAAATTTTTATAAATTGCATAATTTTGTTCAACAAAATGAACCTCATTTGCACTTCGGCTCAAAGTTTCCAAACCGAGCGAACCGCTGCCGGCATAAATATCGCATGCAGTAATTCCAATAAAATCAATGTAATTATTAAGATAGTTAAAAATTGCCTCTTTATTTTTATCTGTTGTTGGTCTCACTAATTTGGATTTAGGAATTTTGATAATTCTTCCTTTAAATTCTCCGGCTATAATTCTCATACTGTTCTTAAAGCCATAGATGTAACAGATGTAAACTTAGAAAAGTTATTCGTGATTATTTTATTCTCTTGAAGCTGTTCACTAATTTTTAAGTTTTTGAATGGATAAATAATATTAACCATAATATTTAATTGTTCTTCCAAATTATGTTTCACTTCGGAAGAAGATAAACTACCGAATAAAAATATATTTTTTATTTTTGAGTTAATACCGAATCTTTCTTCAAGATTTTTAATAAACTTAGAAACTAATTTATTTAAGTCCGATACAGAATCTAACTGCTTATGCTCTTCCAAAGCAATTTTACCCTTATGAAAGTAGATAAATGAATAATCATCGGTTTCAATATTTACCGACAAATAATTTTCATTATTAAATTCTTTAGGAATTAATAATGATGCAGCAATATGAGCATTATCTACAAGCTTTAATCTAAGATTATTCCTTGAACAAAACTTATGAATAAATTTAAGTTTTAATTTGGGAATTACATAAATCAGAACTCTTTTAAAGTTCTCTTGTTTCGGATTTATCAAGTTTATAGTTTGATATGATAAAGAATTTTCCGGTTCAGCCGGAAGCAGCTTGGATATTTCCCAAGCAATGTAATCTTTTATATCATTCTTAGTTAGGTTATTATCAATTGGCAATTCAAAAATTTTGAAAATATTATGCGGAACCGATAAAGCAACTTTATCAGACGAAATAGATTTTCTTAAAATAATTTCATTATAAGCATTTTGGAGAATGTGGATAAATTTTGATTCTTTGGAAAAATCATTTAATGTTTCTTCAAAAAATTCTTGATCAACATTCTCCAAAAAAAGATCTTTTTCTTTTTGAACTATCTCAACTAATTGTATTTTTTCTGTTGTTAAATTTAATCCCAGATTATTTGTTAAGACAGTCATGTTAAATACTATTCCCAGCTTGCAGCATTTTTTCTTGCTTGACTTTCTAAACTACCTATACTGCCATATCCATCGGGACATTCAAGATAGTATAAATTACCAATAACAATTGTTGTATCTATACCTTTAATTTTGCCCCTAGGAGTTACTACAGTATCTATTGTAATTGTTGTATCTACTTGTAAAACATATTTTGAATGAGTGGCAGGTGAATAAAATAAGGAATCAGCATTAAATTCATCTTTTGATAATTTTTTAAATGGATTTGTCGATCTGTTTGTTAAAGTATCAACGCCAACCATAAGTTGATGAACTGTTGAATCGGTTTTAACAAAATCAATTAGTGAGTCTAATCTATCTGTAAATCTGCTATTTTTTTGCTGCCATAGGATTTGAGCTTGTCTTATATTATCCATACGCAAATGAGATTCGCTTATGTTATATTTTTCTTTTTCTATATGTTCAGTGGGGTCAATAATTGCAACCCTGATTAAAACATAAATTAAAACAGCTATAATTACATACAATACTGCATGTATATACCATGGTTCACTCTTTTTTGTCATTGTTTTTTTCCTCCGGCGGTTTAGAACTTATTAATTTTTAATATAAATATATTTTTTGATTTTACTGAATTTTTTATTTCCAATACCTTTTACATTCAAAAGTTCGTTTAATTTTTTAATTTTACCATTACTTTTTCTATACAAAATAATCTTCTCGGCAGTTTTATTACCAACACCGGGAAGCCGAATTAATGTTTCAACATCCGCTTTGTTTATATCAATACTCTTTTCCGATAGAACTTTCTTACTATTTTTTTTTCTGTCTAATTTCTTATTACTAAAATCTAAAAGTTCTGAATCAGAATCAACTTTTTTTTCAATTAAACTCGATAAAGTTGAATCTTTATTTTTCTTTTCTTGAATAGCTTTAAATAAACTATCTTGAAAATTATATTCAAATTTTATTTCTTCTACATTAAAATTACTAATTTTAAAGTTCTTTACTACTATTCCAATTAAAAAAACAACTATTGCAAATAGTAATGTATTAAATTCAGTTATTGTTATTCCAAATTTTTTAGAAATATTTTCTAATACACCTTTCAATTATAACAAATATTTTTAAATAATTTTATGAGTTAAATCTTACTTTATATCAGCATTTCCGATATTCGGTGTTTTACTTAGTTCTCGTAACAATTCTTTTTCTTTTGAATTAACTTTTTTAGGAACATTAACATTTATTCTTACCAACTGATCCCCTGAACCGTGTTGATTCAAATGTTGAATTCCTTTGCCACGCATTTTCAAAAACTTGCCAGGTTGTGTACCGTGTTCAATTTTCAAATTTGCTCTTCCGTTTATTGTAGGAATTTCTACAGAAGTTCCTAAAACAATTTCAGGATATGTTAAAAATAAATCGTAAATTAAATCATCACCGTCTCGTTCAAAATAAGGATGTTCCACTTCTTGAAATATTACGATTATATCGCCCGAAGGTCCGCCGTTTTTCCCTGAGTTTCCTTCGCCTCTTAATGTCATGTAACTATTATTTGTAACTCCGGCAGGCACATTTATTTTCACTTTAGAATCCGAATGAACTCTTCCATCGCCCGAACAAGTTTTACATGGATCAGAAATAATCTTGCCTGCTCCATTACAATTGTTACAAACAGAAATATTTACAAATTGTCCGAAAATTGATTTTGATACTTCTCTAACTTCGCCCGAACCGTTACAAACAGAGCATGTTTTAAAACCTGAACTGCTATTTGCACCTGTTCCCGAACAATCTGAGCATTTACTGTATTTTTTTATTTTTATAGTTTTTGAAGTTCCGCCTGCAATTTCTTCCAGAGTTAATTTCAGTGTAACTTTTAAATCAGAGCCGGGAGTTCCCGTTTGTCTTCTTGTTCCACCTGATGTTCTTCCTCCGCTAAATAAGTCATCGAAGATTGAAGAGCCCCCAAAACCTCCGCCAAAAATATCGGAAAAATGACTGAATATATCATTCACATTTTGGTATTGATGGAAATCTTGTCCGCCCCGCATTCCGCTATGACCAAATCTATCATATCTGGCTTTTTTATCATCATTACTTAAAACTTCATATGCTTCTGCGGCTTCCTTAAATTTTTCTTCCGCAGATTTATCATCCGGATTTTTATCGGGATGATATTTTATTGCTAATTTTCTATAAGCTTTTTTTATTTCATCTTTAGTTGCATTTTTTGATACACCAAGAACTTCGTAATAATCTCTTTTACTCATTTATATTTCCTATTCTTCTTCGTTTTCTTTTTCAGTATCTGAATTACTTTCTATTTCTTGACTAACAATAACTTTCGCATGTCTTATAACTTTATCTTTGTAGATATATCCGGGTTCTACCTCAGTAATTATAGTATTATCGGGAACCTCATCGGAAGGTTGCTGCATTAAGGCTTCGTGGTAATCAACATCAAATTCTTTTCCCTCAACTTCTAATTTTGTAACACCTTGTTCTTCTAAAATTTTTGTAAATTTATCGTAAACAAGCTGCAATCCTTTTCTGAGAGAATCTTGATTACTTTTATCAATGTGAGTTACCGATCTGCCCAGGTCGTCATAAACCGGAAGCATTTTTAAGATAAAAGATTCGGCTGAATATTTAAGCAGATTCATTTGGTCATTTTCCGTACGTCTTTTATAATTTTCGAACTCGGCAATTTTTCTTAACAATGAATCTTGAAGTTTTTCATTCTTTTCTTCTAACTCTTTCATTTTTTCATCAAAATCCGTTTCATCTTCATTTTTTTCTTCTTCGAGAGGTTCTTCATTTTCCGAGATTTCTTCTTTTTCTAATTCTCTGTTTCTATCATCATTTTTTTTCATTTATTTTTTTCCTTTACTTTTTATTAAAAACTTTTGATAATACTTCTGCCATTTGAACTACAGAAGCAATTTCGTGAGAATACCTCATTCTCTTAGGCCCAATAATTCCTATACTTCCGAGAACTTGTCCCACATTATATTCTTTAACAATTATACTAAAATCATCTAATTTCTCTTCTTTGCTTTCACTGCCAATAGTTACGGATACTTCTCCGTTATTATTTTCAAGTTTTTCATCCATTATGTGGATAATTATTTCTTTATCTTCAATAAGTTCAATAATACTGCTAATTTTTTCAGGATCAGCAAATTCAGGTTGATGCAATAAATTTTTTGTTCCTGTTATAATTGAACTTTCCGATGATTTTACATTATCAAATATTTCATCAACTGATTCTAAAAAAACTCTTATTATTGGCTTTAATTCTTTATCCGAAACACTTCGCACCCTATCGGTAATTGAATTTTTAATTTCGTTAAAAGTTAACCCAGCTAATCTTTCATTTAAGATTCGCTGAATTACCGAAATATTTTTCTTGTTATAGCCCGAATTTATCTCTAGAGTTATTGTTCTTATCATACCGGATCTTATTGAAATAACAACTAACAATCTGGAAGCTGATAAAGATACTAACTGAATTTTTTCTAATATTGCATTCCCTAATTTAGGATAACTTACATAAGCTAATTGTTTAGTAAGATTACTTAAAATACCTGATGTTATTTTAATTATTTCATTTGTTTCGGTATTTAATTTTTCAAAATGCGACTCAATAAAATCCACTTCAGTTTGTGTAAGATTAGGTTCTTCCATTAGAGAGTTAACATAAAATCTGTACCCCAAATCCGTTGGAACTCTTCCTGCAGAAGTATGAGGATGCCCTAAGAATCCTGATTCTTCCAAATCTGCCATAATATTTCTAATTGTAGCAGCAGAATAACCGAGGTTATATTTTTTTGAAAGATTTCTTGAACCTACAGGATTTGCAGTTAAAATAAACTGATGAATTACAAATCTCAGTATTGATTTTTCTCTTTCCGTTAATTCTGTACTATACACAAAAAGCCAATAAAATTATAATTTAACTTAATAAGTTATAAAAATATCAAATAATAATACATACTAACCTAAATTTTAGTCTTGCCATTAACTTATGAAAACCTTTAAGGTTAGAGTTACAGAACTACAGCAATTAGTTCTCTTTTAGCCTATCTCTGCAAATCATTTAGCAGCAAGCAAGTTACTATTCCCAAATTATCGGAAACAGCGATAACTATTTTTCGGAAGCAACTTAAATTTCCTTGCTTAAACATATCATTATTAAAAATGTTTCACTAATTTTACAACATGTCATTTAACTAATTAAATAGGATTAATAAGATTGAAAACAAGCTATAAAGATTCAGGCGTAGATATTGAAGCAGGCAACAAAACCGTTAACAACATTAAAGATGTTGTAAAATCAACTTTTAACAAAAATGTTTTAACCGGAATAGGGCATTTTGGAGCATTTTATCAATTGGATTTACAAAAGTATAAAAATCCTGTTTTAGTCAGCAGTGTCGATGGAGTTGGAACAAAACTCAAAATTGCAATAGATAGCGGAATTCATGATACACTCGGACAAGATTTAGTAAACCATTGCGTTAATGACATTGCGGTCTGCGGTGCCAAACCATTATATTTTATGGATTATATGGCATTCGGTAAATTAGACCCGAATGTTGCTACATCAATTGTTAAAGGTTTTGCTAAAGCTTGTAAAGAAAATGAAGTTGCTTTAATAGGCGGTGAAACTGCTGAAATGCCAGGATTGTACGCAAATAAAGATTATGATTTATCGGGAACAATAGTTGGGATTGTAGAAAAAGATAAAATTGTTGATGGCAGCAAAATTAAAAAAGGTGATATTTTAATTGGGTTTAAGGCAAACGGATTACACACAAACGGTTACTCGCTTGCAAGAAAAATTCTTTTCAGTAAATATAATTTGGATGATAAGATTAATGGTTTAGAGTCTGATTTAAAATCAGAACTTTTAAAAGTTCATAAATCATATTTAAATGTTATACAGAATCTTATATCGGAGATTGATATTAAAGGATTTTCCCATATTACCGGAGGCGGAATAATCGGCAACACAAAAAGAGTAGTTCCCAAAGATTTAAAGATAAAAATTGATTGGTCGGCTTGGGATATTCCTGTAATATTTAACATAATTAAAGAAACAGGAAATATTGAAGATAAAGAAATGCAAAAAGTATTTAATATGGGAATCGGTTTGATAGCTATAGTTAATCCAAACGATACTGAAAAAGTTTTAACTCTTTATCCTGAAGCTAAAATTATCGGAGAGATTGTTTAATTGGATATGAGACCGCAAGAGATAACAAAGGAAGACATAACGATAAAAAAATATATCGTCACGAAAAGCAAATTAAAAATTAAACAATTTCACAATGCAACTATGTCAAAGGCGGACAAGCAGTTTAATAATGAAAAAAACGGAGAAATTTAATGTATATCGATACTCATGCACATCTCTTTTATCCAAATTTTGAAGGAGAAGTTGAAGAAGTAATTGAAAGAGCAAAAACAGCCGGTGTTAAATACATAATTGTACCGGGCACTGATTTGGCAACATCAAAAAAGGCTATGGACTTAGCTGATAAATATGATATGGTTTACGCTGCCGTTGGTGTTCATCCTCACGATACAAATGAGTGGAATGATTCATTTATCGATACTCTTAAAGAATTCACTAAGCATCCAAAAGTAGTTGCCATTGGAGAAATAGGCTTGGACTATTATTACGATTTCTCTCCTAAAGATAAACAAATACATGCATTTAAGTTGCAGATTGAATTGGCACTAAGAGTCAACTTACCTATTATTGTACACAACAGAGAATCCAATGAAGATATGATGAAAATCATTCGGACTTATAAAGACACAAACCTAAAAACTCAATTCCATTGTTTTGCAGGAAGTAAGGAAAACGCTAAAGAGTTAACCGATATGGGACATTTGATTTCCTTTACCGGAAATATTACCTTTAAAAAAATGGATAGCTTACGAGAAGTTTTAGCTTCCGTGAACACCGATAAACTGTTGCTCGAAACCGATTCCCCTTTTATGACACCCGTACCTTACCGAGGAAAACGAAATGAACCTGCTAATGTTCTTCTTGTAGCTGAAAAAATTGCTGAAGTACATAATATTTCACTCGAAGATGTCTCGCGAATAACTAATTACAATGCTTACAAATTTTTTGGAATAGGAGAAAAAGATGAGGTAAGATTTGTTTATAAAATCGGTAACTCACTTTATATTAATGTAACCAACAGATGTAATGCCGATTGTGTTTTTTGCGATAGAAAAGGCGAAGCGATTCTTCATGATTATAACTTAAAAATGAAAAAATCCGAAGAGCCTGAAGCTGAAGAATACATTAAACTAATTGGCGATCCAACAAAATATAAAGAAATTGTTTTCTGTGGTTATGGCGAACCTACAATAAGATGGGATGTTGTAAAAAAAATAGCTGAATACGTAAAAAAGAACGGCGGAAAAACCAGAATGAATACAGACGGTCATGGAAATTATATAAACAAACGCGATATCACTCCCGAACTTAAAGATCGAATAGATGTAATTTCTATAAGTCTTAATTCAACAGATGCAAATGAATATGCTAAACTGATGAATGTAAAACCTGAAATGCACAAAGAGATGATTGACTTTGCGAAAAAGGCAAAAGATTATTCAGATGTTATTCTTTCTATTGTTGATATTAAAGAAATAGATAAAGAAAAAGCTAAAGATTTTGTTCAAAATGAAATGGGTGTTAAATTTAGAGAGAGAGCTTATTTTTAATGAAAAAGATAATTGCAGCATTATTTGTGAGTTTAAATTTATTTTATGCTCAAGAGTTTAATCCAAAAATTGAAGATGAAATTAATAAAATACTTGAAGAGCAATTTTTTCAATCCTCAGTATTATCAATAAATATTTTTGATTTGAGTTCAGAAGAATATCTTTACTCAAAAAATAACAAACTTCTTCTTCGTCCCGCTTCAAATATGAAAATAATTACAAGCGCAACGGCTTTAGAATATCTCGGACCGGATTATGAATTTGAAACTTCTGTTTATCATACCGGAATAATTATGGATTCAATTTGTTATGGCGATGTAATTGTTAAAGGAGGTTTTGATCCCGATTTTATTACAGAAGATCTGGATACTCTAATATTTGCTCTTAAAGATTTCGGTATAAAAGAAATTAGAGGAAATATTTACGGCGATGTTTCTCTAATGGATTCGCTCTTTTGGGGAGCCGGCTGGATGTGGGATGATGATCCTTATTCGTTCGCTCCGTATATGTCGCCTTTGATAATAAATGATTTATCAATCGAAATTTCTTACGAACCCGGATTTATTGGTAAGCCTGCTAAAATAAATTTGATTCCCAAAACAGATTTCTTCGATATAACTAATACATCAGTTACAACAAAAGAAGACACTTCAAATCTTGAAATAACAAGAGCTTGGATTAATAGAGGAAATGAATTAATTATTTCCGGTGATTTATCTTACAAAGCAGAACTTGATACAGTTAAAAGAAATATTGTGAATCCCGAATATTATTTTCTTTACTTGATGAAAGAAAAAATATTACAACAAGGGATTGAATTTATAGGCTTATTAGATACTTTAACATTACCTGAATACTCAAAACTAATCTACAGCAAAAAAAGAAAATTCAGCGAAGTAATAACAGACTTAAACAAAGAAAGTGATAACCTTAGCGCCGAAATGACTTTGCGAGCTATAGGATTAAAATACTATGGAAAAACCGCAAGTGCAAAAAAAGGCGTACACATTATTGATAGCATGATAACAAAAATAGGTTTAGACCCGGAAAACTACTCAATTGTAGATGGCTCCGGACTTTCAACTTATAATTTAATTACAACCGAATTAGTTTTAGAAATTTTGAAGTATCTGTACTATAACGAACCTGAAAATTATGAAATTTTAAAAAAATCATTCCCAATAGCTGGAGTTGATGGAACTTTAAAAAACAGAATGAAACAAACATCATCATACAAAAATGTTAGAGCAAAAACAGGAACACTCACCGGAGCAAGTTCGCTTTCAGGTTATTTAACAAGTGCCGATGGACATGATATAGCATTTTCAATGTTTGTGCAAAATTATGTAGGGAGTGCTAAAACTGCCAGAGCATTTCAAGATAAAATCTGCAACTTCTTAACTTCATTAAAACTTGAAGATTAATTATGCAAAACTATATTCAATATGAAATAGCAACAACACCTTTTAATCCTGATATTCTAAGTGGGGTTTTATGGGACTTAAATATCTTAGGATTAAATGAATATGATAACTTTTTAACAATTTTTTCAAGTGAAGATTCCGATGTAACGGAAAATTTAATAAACGAAAAATTGGAAGCTTTAAGAAGCGAAAAAATAATTAATTCCTACAAAATTACTTCCACAAAATTACAAAGCAAAAACTGGAATGAAGAATGGGAAAAGAAATTAGATGTAATTGAAGTTTCCGATACAATTGTAATTAAACCTTCATTCAAAGATTATAAAACTAAGCCTAATCAAATTGTTATTACCATCGACCCCAAAATGTCATTCGGAACTGGTGAACATGAAACGACAAAAATAGTTTTAATATTGTTGGAAAAATATTTTCAAGCAGGAACAAAGATCTTGGATGTCGGCAGTGGAACCGGAGTTTTGGCAATTGCCTCTTCCAAATTAGGAGCTAAAAATGTAATTGCAGTAGATAATGATGAATGGTGCTCACTAAACGGAAAAGAAAATATTGAATTAAACAACATTGAAAATATAAACGTTGTGCTCGGAACTATTGAAAACATAAACGACAATAATTTTGATATTATTCTCGCTAACATCAATAAAAATGTTCTCATAGATATTAAAGATGAATTATTTCAGAAAGTTAAAAATAATGGGCTATTAATTCTTTCCGGAATTTTACAAAGTGATGAGGATGAAATAAAAAGGCAGTTTATCCGGCTTGGATTAACTGCCTTAGAAACATATCAGATAAATGAATGGATTGGAATAGTTTTTATAAAAAACTAATCAGCTAATTTTTTCAATAAATTTGATAATTGCTTTATTTCGGTATCAGATAGCTTCTTAGATAATTCCGAAAGATGTTTAACGTGATCTGGATAAACTTTTTGAATTTTTTGTTTTCCTTTGTTTGTAAGTTCGGCATTAATTACTCTTCTATCGGTACTGGAAGGAACTCTTTTTACCAAGGAATCCTTCTCCAAATTATCCATAACACAGGTAATATTAGCTCCGGTTACCATTAATTCATCACTAATCTGCTTTAATGATAAAGGACCTTTTTTACTTAATACATCAAGAACACCAAATTGAGGAGCTGTTAATTTTTCGCTTATTAAATGTTTTGCGTGCATTTTTTTTATTGTATCAGAAGCTTTTGCAACTAAATTATATAAATCAAGTATTAGTTCTTCCTTTTTTCTTTTAGCCATTTTGTATTCCCCTATAAAATTTATATCTGTTTGTTATTTAATTCTTTTCTAAGTTGTTTATAATTGGGTATTATTTCGCTTACCAGATTCCAAAACTTTTGCGAATGATTCATCTGCTTTAAATGACAAAGCTCATGAACAATAACATAATCAATTACATTTGTATTAAAACACATCAGCTTTTGGTTAAATGATAAGTTCCTCTTGGAAGAACAACTTCCCCAACGAGACATTAAGTTTTTAATTTTAATGTTATTATAGTTAAAACTATATTTTTTTGCAAATAAATTTACTCTATTAGGAATATATTCTTCGGCTTTAATCTTTAACCATTTACTAAATAATAATTCATCACTATCATCAGGATTGTTTGTAAACAATGTTAATTGATTATCATGTAAAATATAATTAAAACTTATATTATTAGTAATATATTTTTTTTGAATGCTAATATTCTCACCTAAATAATAAAAATTGTTATTATTTTTTTCACTTCTGTTAACATTATCTAAAATCCAAGCTCTGTTTTTATTTACAAATAATTTTGCTTCAAAATAAGTACAGTAATAAGGTAAAGAAATATTTACGATACTCTTATTGTTCACTCTGATTTTAATTTTTTTAGAATTTCTTCTTTTTATATAATTACAAATAATTTTTTTATTATTTATTTCTAAAATTTTAGTACGCATATAAGTAATATTAAAAGTTGAATGCTCGAATAATTAAAATTATATTTCTTAATAGAAAATATTAAATATATTGTTATAAATGTGCAAATAGATAAAATAGAAATTATTAAGGATTTTAAAATATTTTTAACTTCCTGCCCAAAATCTGATAAAACTTTTCTTAATCTTACGAGTTTTATTTTTCCAATATCGAAGATTGAAATTATAAATCTTCTATATTCCGATTTTATTAACTCAAAAGATTATTTCTATTGGGAGGTAGAGAATTATAATGTTAAATTTTTATCCGTCTCGCCTTTAATTGAGATTAAAGAATCAGGCGAAGAAAGGCTTATCAACACAGGAAAAAGAATTGATTCGCTTCAAAAAGGATTTTGCTCTAACTGGGCAAAGTATAATAATAAAGATTTTCCCTTAGCAGTTGGAGGAATAAAATTCGCACCTAACCGTAAAAGTACTTCATGGAATGATTTTAGTGATTCCGATTGGTTTATACCAGAGTTCACCTTCTTTAATAAAGAGAATAATCACTTTTTAATTTACAACTTTATTCGTACCGATAATACCGAAAATGATATAAAAAAATTTAGTGCACAACTAAACCTCTTCGATAAGATTAATACTAACAATATTATTCTCGAAAATAGCTTAAAACAAAATGCTGCTATAGAAAGTAACTATAGCAACGAATGGGAAAATATTGTAAATAAAGGCTTGACCAATATTTCAGAAGGTTTACTTTCAAAAGTTGTACTTTCACGAGAACTGAAAGTAGAATTAAATATTAAACCCGACTTAGTACAGTTAATTACTCAACTTAGTAAAAATTATCCCAAGTGTTATGTGTTCTTATATAAAAGAAAAAATTCCTATTTCTTTGGAGCATCCCCGGAAAAACTTGCAAAAATTTCTAACGGAAACATTGAAATAGATGCCCTCGCCGGATCTGTTTCAAGAGGAAAAAATGAACAAGAAGACTATGAGAATGCTCAATTTTTATTAACCAGCCAAAAGAACTTATTTGAACAGCGGGCAGTTGTTAATTTTATTCATAATTTGCTGCAAGATATTTCTGATGAAATAAATTTTAATGACACACCAATAATCAGAAAATTACCTAATATACAACATTTGTGGACAATTATCACCGCCAAATTAAAACATAATATTAAACTCTTTGATGTTTTATTAAAATTACATCCAACTCCGGCAATCTGCGGAGCACCGTGGAAAATTGCAAAAGATTTTATTTTAGAAAATGAACCTCACGAGCGGGGCTTATACACGGGAAACATAGGTTGGTTTAATTTTGACTGCAACGGAGAATTTGCTGTTGGAATAAGATCAGCTTTACTAAAAAAAAATTTACTTTATGCTTATGCCGGCTGCGGAATTGTTTTAGGTTCCGAAGCAAAAGCTGAATTTGATGAATCTGAGATTAAATTAAAACCTATTTTATCACTTTTTACAGAATGAAAAAAATTATAAATCGTAATTTTTATTGGGCCTCATTATTTGTGGAGCAGTTATTTAAACTTGGAATTAAAGATGTTGTTATTTCTCCAGGTTCAAGAAATACTCCGCTTACACTTGCTTTTGCAGAGAGTAAAAAATTTGAACAGCATGTTATAATTGACGAAAGATCGGCAGCTTTTTTTTCACTCGGATTAACGAAACAAAGCAAAATACCAACTGTGGTTGTTACAACATCGGGAACTGCTGTTGCAGAACTTTATCCCGCTATAATTGAAGCATATAAGCAAAGAGTTCCCTTAATAATCTGTACAGCAGATAGACCAAAATATTTACAAAATAGAGGAGCAAATCAAACTATAAATCAACATAATATTTTTTCGAATCACATAAGATTTTTTTCTGATCTTGGTTTGCCAATATTAAGTAGTAAAAATTTAAAGGAATTGTGCCATAAAACTTTAGCAGCCGTAAAGATTGCCACGCAAACAAATCCGGGTCCCGTACATTTAAATTTCCCATTCGAAAAACCATTGGAACCAAAAACATTCTCAGAAAATTACAACGAGCCTTTCAAAAAATTTCTTATTCATGAAAACAAAACTAAAAATTCTTCAAGTTTTAATAAAAAAGATTTTAACAAAGTAAAGGCGGTGCTTCAAAAGAAAAATAGAGTTTTATTTCATCTCGGTTGGGATAATTTTGATGATAGATTTTATAAGTTAATTATTAAGGTATCAAACAAATACAGCATCCCAATTTTTATTGATGGAACAAACAAACTGAGATTTACAAAAAGTAATTCTAAAAACTTGATAACCAATCATAATTTTTTTGTTAAGAAATTATCTCTTTTGCCTGATATAATAGTCCATTTTGGTAATGCACCTACATCAAATAATATGTTAGAATTTTTTAAGAACGTAAGTGCACAAAAAATTATTGTTAATGAATTTGGTGATATTACCGAACCATCTTCTACAAAACGAAATGTTATAAAAATAAATCCTACAATTTTTCTCGAAAGCTTATTGAGCGAAAAAATTCAATTGAATAATTGCAAACAATTTTCTAATGAAATAATTCAAGCAGAAAAAAAATCACAAGCAATAAAAGAAAAATTCATTGCTCATTTACCCTTTGGCAGTGAAATTAGAATTATTACCGAACTATTAAAAGTAATTGGAACTAACAGTAATCTTTTTATCTCTAACAGTCTGCCCATTAGAGATTTTGATAATTACGCTTTCAAAAATAATCTGGACTTAAATATTTTCACAAACAGAGGAAGCAGTGGAATTGATGGAATAATTTCAACAGCGGGAGGAATTGCACAAAAGTCTAAGCGAAAAACTTTTCTAATAGTTGGCGACCTCGCTTTTTATCATAATATAAATGCTCTTGCTGATCTGAGAAACAAACAGATTCCATTAACTATCATTTTGATAAATAATAATGGCGGCTCAATTTTTAATATGCTTCCCGTGGCAGAAGAAAGCGAGATATTTAAAAAATATTTTATAACTTCGCATAATTTAAATTTTAAGAAAATTACCAAAGCATTCGAAATTGATTATGCCTCTCCAAAATCGTGGAAAAGTTTTAAGAAGACTTTTGAAGGAATAAGTTCAAACAATAAGTCGGCTGTAATTGAAATTAAAACCAAGCCCAAAATTTCTATTGAGCAGAGAAAAGAATTATATAAAATATATCTAAACAATTAAAATGAAAATAAAAATTAATGATATTTCGCTTAATGTTTCTTTTAACAAAAATAAATTAAAAAATAAAACCCCTATTCTTTTTTTACACGGATTTACAGGCAGTTTAAATGATTGGTTATTTATAAAAAAAAATCTGCCGGAAAATTTTACCCCCATTTTAATTGATTTAATCGGTCACGGAAAATCTTCATCACCTAAAAATATTGAGAAATATACTTTTGAAAACCAGGTTAAACTTATTAGGGAATTATTAAATACATTAAATTTAAATAAAATTATACTTGTTGGTTATTCAATGGGCGGAAGATTAGCTTTATCATTTGCAGAAAAATATCCCAATCATGTTGAGGCTCTTGTTCTAATCAGCACAGCTTTTGGTATCGAAAAAAAATCTGATAGAGAAGAGCGAGTTAAAAATGATAAAAAATTGAGCGACATGATTAAAAATTCTAAAATAGAAGAATTTATTGAATATTGGATTAACATTCCTCTATTCCAAACTTACAATAATCTAGAAGAAAAGAAGATTAAAAAACTTTTTCAAGAAAAAATAAAAAACAACACAAAAACCGGATTACAAAATAGCCTTCTTGGTTTTAGTACAGGCTTAATGCAAAACTACTATCCAAGACTTGAAGGACTAAAAATTAAAACGTTACTTTTATGCGGAGAATTTGATAAAAAATTCATAACATTAAATCAAAAAGCTGTGAAAAAATTACCAAATGCCAAATTAGAAATAATAAAAGCTGCCGGACACAATCTTTTTTTCGAAAAACCAAAAGATTTTCTTAAATTGTTAAAATTGTTTTTAAAAAATATTTAGAATTATTATGAACTTTAACTGGAAAAAACAGAAAAGCTATCAAGATATCATTTATGAAAAAAATGAAGGCATAGCTAAAATTACAATCAATCGTCCTGAAAAAAGAAACGCCTTTCGTCCTGAAACCGTTCTCGAAATGTATGATGCTTTTATAGATGCAAGAGAAGATTCTGAAATTGGCGTAATTTTACTTACCGGTTATGGACCCGCAAAAGACGGGAAATATGCTTTCTGCTCCGGCGGTGATCAAAAAATTAGAGGAGATAAAGGTTACGTTGGGAAGGACGGCGTGCCAAGACTTAATGTTTTAGATTTGCAAAAACTTATCAGAACAATTCCTAAACCGGTTATTGCATTGGTTGCAGGTTATGCAATCGGCGGTGGACATGTTTTACACGTAGTTTGCGATTTAACAATTGCAGCTGATAATGCAATCTTCGGACAAACAGGACCAAAGGTTGGAAGTTTTGACGGAGGTTTCGGCTCAAGTTATTTGGCAAGAATGGTAGGGCAAAAGAAAGCCAGAGAAATCTGGTATTTGTGTCGCCAATACAATGCTGAAGAAGCGGAAAAAATGGGACTCGTAAATAAAGTTGTTCCCGTAGATAAGTTAGAAGAGGAAGGAATAAATTGGGCTAAGGATATTTTAAATCATAGTCCGCTTGCAATACGTTTGCTAAAATCTGCATTTAATGCCGAGCTGGACGGACAAACCGGAATTCAAGAATTAGCCGGCAATGCAACACTTCTCTACTACATGAGCGAAGAAGCACAAGAAGGAAAGAAAGCTTACAACGAAAAACGTAAACCGGACTTTTCAAAATTTCCGAGGGTTCCTTAAAATTTAATTATGACAGATTCAGTTAAAGCATTAAGCAAATTTGATACTTGGATTTTAGCAAGCAGACCTAAAACTTTACCTGCTGCTTTTGTACCCGTTTTTGTGGGCACTTCCATTGTATCATTCGAAACTAAGGTAAACATTCCTGCGGCAATGGTTGCGTTAATTTGTGCCCTCTTAATTCAAATAGGAACCAATTTTGTAAATGATTTATACGATTATCTTTCCGGAGCCGATACTAAAAAACGTAAAGGACCTTTAAGAGTTCTTGTTTCGGGCTTAATAACAGTTAACGAAATGAAAACCGCTATTGTTCTTGTTTTTTCGGTTACATTTTTTCTCGGTTTGTATCTTGTTTATATTTCAAGTTGGATTACTTTATTAATCGGACTGCTATCAATTTTTGCAGGTATTGCCTATACGGCAGGTCCATATCCTTTAGCTTATAACGGACTTGGTGATGTATTTGTTTTTTTATTTTTCGGTATTGTAGGAACAGTTGGAACTTATTATGTTCAAGTTGTTGAATTTTCTATGTTGGCATTTTGGGCATCTATTCCGGTTGGAGCACTTATCACAAATATTCTTGTAGTTAATAATTATCGAGATATCGAGGAAGATAGAGAAGCAGGCAAAAACACACTCGCTGTAAAAATGGGAAGAAAGTTCACAAGATATCAATACTTAACCTTTATGATAATTTCTTACTTGATTCTATTTGTGGTTTACGTTACATATCATGACAGTTTGTTTGTTTTTCTCCCGCTTTTTTCATTGCCGCTTGCAATAAAATTGATAAGAATGATTTTTAAATACGATGGCGAAAAACTAAATAAAACTCTTGAACTGACTGCCAAATTATCTGCTCTTTACGGGATTCTGTTTGCAGTTGGGTTATTAGTATGAGATTTAAAAGTATTGAATATAAATTATTTAACTTTAAACTTACTTTTCCCTTTTACAATTCTCAAGGTTTAATTGATTCGAAAAATGTTTTGCTTCTTAAAGCGAAAGATGAGAATAACAACATTCATTTTGGAGAAGTTTCTCCGCTATCCGGCTTCAGCAAAGAAAAAATAAACGATTGTGTTAATGAGCTAAATTATTTAATTCAAAATAAATTACTCTTTTGTGATTTATCTGAATTAAAACAGAACTTGCAAAAATTAGTTTCTCTTCCTTCTTTACTTTTTGGAATTGAACAATTGATTTTTAGTAGAGAATTTACGGAACAAAATAATTATTCGAAGCAAAATAAAGTAGTTAATATTAATGCGATTATAGGCTTAAGAGAAAAAGATAGTGTTATTAAAGAACTAGATAATCTATTTAACTTAGGGTTTAGAACTTTCAAAATAAAAATAGGCAGAAAAAATTTTTGTAATGATTTATCTATTTTAAATTCAATTCATAAAAAATACGGTCAATTAATTAAACTCCGTTTAGATAATAATGCCTCATGGAGTTATGAAGAAGCTAAACGAAATATAAAAGAGTTAAATAATTTTAATATTGAGTTTATAGAACAACCGGTAAAGTCTGAGGATGAAATTATTGAACTTGCTGGAAAGAGTAAAATTAATATAGCAGTTGATGAATCCTTAAACAATTATAAAAAAACTAAAAAACTTTTAAAGGAAAATTATATCAATTATTTTATAGTAAAACCAAGTATTCGTATCGGGCTTTTTGATACAATGAAATTAATTGATGAGGCTAATAAACTTAACAAAAATATTATTATATCTTCTGCTTACGAAACAATAATTGGGAAAGCAACACTTTTTTATTTAGCTTCGTTATGTAAACATAATTTTGGACACGGCTTAAATACGGAAGTGCTTGGAAATAATTTTTTTAAGAAGTCAAATAGCTTTAGTAATTATTTTTTTGAAACAGATAATTTAAATTTTAATCATAATCTTACTCCATACTTTTAATGATTTTATCTACAAACACAAAACATTGGTTGATTGAACAAGCTGCATTCCAAAAAAGCAGAACTGCAGTAAAAACTTCTGCAGGAGAATTTTCTTTCAGTAAACTTATAGACTTTTCACTTAGAGCTTCGAACTTCTTAAAAGAGAATAAAATTAAAAAGAACAATAAAGTTGCAATACTTACAAATAATAGCATCGAATTTATAGTTACAATAAACGCTTTATGGTTTATCGGAGCAATTCCGGTTCTAATAAATTATAAAGCTACCGAGAGTGAAATTTCAGAACAAACAGATTATTTAAATATTAAATATTTAATTTCATTCAATAGCACTAACAATATTGAAATTGCCAATATAAAAAAAATAAATTTCACATTAATAACTTTAGCTAAATATACCAATCAATTTGTACCGTTGCCATTCTTGTTAAGAAATAAAGCTGCAATAATGTACACTTCAGGTTCTACAAATAAACCTAAATGTGTTGAGTTCACCTTTAAAAATTTATTTGAAAGCGTTCGACAAATGGATAAAGTTGTTAATCAAACAATCTATGACACATGGCTTGCACTTTTACCGTTTTATCACATCGGAGGATTTTCAATTATTATCCGTTCTCTAATTACTGGAACAAAAATTATAATTCCCAAAACTTCAAAAATTGAAGACATAATTACGGAAGTACGATTAAATCATCCTTCGTTAATATCGGTTGTTCCTATTTTATTTAAAAAGATATTAAACAATATTGAAAAACCTTGGAAGAAATTGCGAGTTGTTTTTGTCGGCGGTGCACCTATACAAAAAAGATTAATTCATAAAGCACTTAAAAACTATTGGCCTATTTATGTTGTTTACGGCTCAACGGAAACCGCTTCAATGATAACAATGTGTTCTCCCGAAAATATAATTAAAAACGGTCTTTCTGCCGGCAGACCTTTTGAAGGAGTTGAAGTTACAATTAACGACAAAAACGGTTTGGTTACTATAACTTCAAATTCAGTTGCAAATGCTTACATCTTGAGTAACGGAAAAAGAAAATCATTAGCCTCAACTTTTAACTCCAATGATTTAGGCAAGATTGACCAAAACAATAATCTGCACATACTTGGCAGAAATGACGACATTATTATTTCCGGAGGAAGAAATATTTCTCTAAAAGAAATCGAAGAGAAACTGTTAAAAAAATTCAAAAGAATAAAGCTTATTGGTGTAAAAGATTTAAAGTGGGAACAAAGCTACATAATAGTTACAGATTTGAAAGAGGAAAAAATTAAAGAAGAGCTAAACTATTTTATACGAAAAAATTTTTCAGGCTACAAACAACCACAAAATATTTTCATAGTTGATAAAATTCCATATAATGAAATGGGAAAACTAAATAAAGAACTTTTAAAAGAAATCATCAATGTTGATTTTCTTTAAGCTTTAACAATAACTCATTGGGGATTTTTGTTTTCTTAAAATTTTTTTTTGATATGACCGTATGAACCGTTTTAATGTTTGCAGCTATCTCATTACTTTTTCTAAAAGTATGAAGAAGTTCAAAAGTTGATTCTGAAATTTTTCCGACTGTAATTTCGCACGAAAGGGTATCTAAAAATTCAACCGGACTTTTGAAATCAGCACTTGAATGAACAATTGGCAAAGCAATTTCATTATCTTGGAAATAATTTTGTTTTAAATTCATACTCTGCAAAAATCTCTCGTAAGAAATATGAGCAATTTTAAAGAACTCTGCAAAAAATAAAATTCCGCCCGGGTCGGTTTCGGAAAATGTAACTTGATAATTTGTACTAAACAAGATTTTCTCACTAAAATTATTTAATTATATTTCAATCCCAAATTAGCATAAATATTTTTAACATCTAAAAAAATATTTGTTGAATTATAAAAATTATTTTTCGATGATAATAGATTATTTCAATTTAAAGTAATGGAAACAAAATAGAAGAATAATTTGTAATAATTCAACGAAAAAAATTATTAAGAACAAGAAAAAATAAACAGTCAATTTCATGATAAAAAAAATTATTTTAATAAACTTACTTTTTAGTACTCTTACTCTTTTTGCTCAGAGTAAAGAAATTAAGAAGACCTATTATTCAAACGGCAAACTGCAATCTGAAGGCGAATACGTTAATGGTAAAAAAGACGGTAAATATAAAGAGTATTATCCCGAAGGCGGTCTTTGGAAAGAATGGAACTTTGTAGGAGGAACCGAAGAAGGTGTTTCCTATTGGTATTTTGATGATGGAACAATCAGTATGATTTGGAATTATGCCAAAGGTAATTTAGATGGCGAAGCAAAATGGTATTACGAAAGCGGTGAACTTTGGTCAACTCCAAATTATGTAAATAATATTCAACAAGGATTTACAACAACTTACTACAGAAGCGGAGCAGTTCAGGGAATTTGGTTATATAAAGACGATAAGTTAAATGGAATATCAAAAATATTTTTTGAAAACGGTGATACTGAAGTAGAGCGCAATTATGTTAACGGAAAGTTAGAAGGAATAAGTAAAGTCTATAACAAATACGGCGGAATTGCACTCGAAGCAAATTACAAAAACGACAAATTAAATGGTAAATCATATTTTTATTATCCCGATAAATCAATAAAAGTAATTGATGAATATAAAGACGGTCAAATTGTAAAAAGAATCCGTTACGATGTTGAAGGCAACTTCGAAAAAAAGGAAGAAGAATTTATTGATTATTACGAAGACGGTTCAAGAAAATCTGAGTTAAAATTTAAAGACGGAATGATTAACGGAATAAATAAATATTATTACATGGGCGGCTTCTTAAAAGCTGTTCTTAATTATAATAATGAAAAATTAGATTCCGTTTGTTCATACTATTATGAAAACGGTATTCTGCAAAAAGAGATTGAATACATAAATGGAGAAAGATACGGTAAATATTTAGAGTATGATTCACTTGGGAATTTAGCCTCAAAGAAAAATTTCTTGCAAGACCAACTAAACGGTAAAGCAATAACTTATTATCCTAACGGAAAAGTTGAAAGTATTGCAAAATATCTTTATGGGAAAAAAGAAGGAAAAGAAATTCATTATTATCAAGACGGAAAGATCAAACAAGAAACTTATTACAGTAAGAATGCAAAGAATGGAATTAAAACCAAATATTTTCCTTCCGGCGAAACCTCCGAGTTTTGCAAATATGCAAATGGAGAATTAGACGGTAAATTTTACGAATATTTTGAAAATGGATTACTAAAACGAGAAGCTGTTTATAAAAACGGTGAACTTGTTTCCGATAAAACCTATGAAAGTTTTGGTGGAAAAAAATAAAGCCTCTCAGGTTTTGATTAAATAGTACTTTATCAGAAGTTATTTTTTTCTCAAACTTTATTTATATCAATTACACAAATATAAATTCTTTTATAAATTATACTTGTTTTATCAAAACGTATCTCTAAGAATAATCCTATGACCTGTGTTTTTTACACCCAAGAATAAGGCTTCAGCTAATTCTTGTCCGCTAATAGCACGGTATTTTTTGAATCTTCCGACCATAAAAGTTTGTAAGGCTGTAACAATATAAGTTCCTATCTTTTCAGCCAAACGATGGTCTTTTCGTTTTCCGTAAATAAGTGACGGTCTATAAATCAATACATTAGGAATATTATATTCTAAAACACTTTGTTCCATTTCGCCTTTGGTACGACTATAAAAAACAGAGCTTTTGGCGTTGGCACCAATAGCTGAAATAACACTAAATGTATTGATTTTATTTTTTTCGGATAATTTTGCCGCTGTAACGGGAATACCGAAATCAATAGCTTTATATAATTTTTTATCAGGTGTTTTAGCTTTGGTTGTTCCTATGCAACAAAATATCTCGTCAGCAATAAAATCATTAGCGCATTGCTCCAAATGTAATACATCACAAACAATCTCTTCTAATTTCGAGTGTTGCTTTCCGGTGGAATTGCGAGTAAAAATTTTTACTTTTTCATAGTCATTGCTATTGAGCAATAGTTTCAATAAATAACTACCGGTCAATCCTGTCGCTCCGAGTATTATGGCTGTTTTCTTTTTCATTGGTTTATTTGTTTCTCTAAAGCCACTTCACGCCAATATAGATACAAAGGCAATGTAAAAGCTATAGCAATTAAAAATGTAAGAGGAATTAAAATCCACCAAAATTTAATTTTTAATCGGATAGCATCGGGAATATAGAAAACAAAAAAAGTGATAACTACGACCGTTAAATCTGCACCCAATGATTGGGCAGAAAAACTACAATTTGCATCTCTAAAAAAATTGAGAAATGACGGATCAATGGCTGTTTGAAAATACTGAATATTATAATACCAAGTATAACAAACTCCCAAAATGCTCAATAATAGATATATGTATTTTCTTTTCATATTGTTTTTATTTATTAAAACATTAGTCCAATTATTTGAATAATTACATAATATTTTTTATAGGTACTAGTCTAAATTTTGAGTTGACCAATCTGCATTTACATAAATTGTTGTTTTCATCCGTTATATTTTATTTCCGTTTAGGTGCCCATTTTTTTGTAATAAAACCTATATTTTGAAGTTTTATACCTAAAATATTATTTGGGGCAACTTCCAACAAATCTTTCTCTGCACTCAATTTCCAACAGTTCGGCTAATCTTAGCTGTTCCCCCAATTAAGTTAATATTACATTAAGTTTAGAAAGTTATTTAATGCTCATAACGTTCAACATTTTGTACAAATGTACTATTTTTTTGTTTAAAAAAGCAAACATTATAATATAATGACTTATAGTAATTTTTTATTTTAATTTTAAAAATATAATGGCTCATTCGGATAAAATTATATGCCTTACGGTTACTTTTCCATTTATTTGTAGCTTATCGTTTTGTTTGAATAAAATAAATTGATTACTCTGAATTACTATCAACTATCTTTTTATATTGAGTTTTTTAAAGTAACTTTCATTATTTTATGTTTATATAATTTCAAGTAGGACGTTTTTTATGAGTATAAAAAAATTAGTATCAGTACCAGCATTAATATTTTTAGTCTTAATTCAATCAATTTTCGCTCAAAGCAAAGATGAACTCTTCAATAAATTTGAATCAAAGTTTTATGAAATAGACGGTTATAAAATAAATATTGAAGTTTTAGGAAAAGGTAATCCTATTGTTTTTATAGCAGGCGGTCCGGGCAATTCCCACGATTACATGCAAGGCAATTTTGGACAATATTACAAAACCAACAAAGTAATTTTTATTGATTTCCTCGGTAGAGGTCTTTCCGATGATGCAAAAGATAAATGGAGTTATTCAATAGAAGGCGATATAGAACTTCTCGAGAAAGTAAGACAAAAACTTAACTTAGATAAAATATCCGTAGTCGGGCATTCTTACGGAACTGTTCCTGCTCAAGGTTACGCAATTAAATATCCTGAACACTTGGATAAATTAGTTCTATTGAACGGATTTCATAGTGGTGAAATGTGGCAGGCAAACTGTGATAGTTACAATCATTACTCTAAAACTCATTTTCCCGAAATATGGAAAAAAGTTGATTCCCTTAGAGCTTTGGGTTACGTTTCAAGTGATCCGGAATTTTCTAAAGTTTACGGCTCATTGCCTGCAAAATATATTTATTATCACAATACTAATCTTCAACAGAATGTTCCGAGTTATAAATTTCGCGGAATGAATACAGATGTTTACTACAGCATTATAGGAAGAGATGCTGATTTCTTCGTAGGAGGTTGTATGATTGACACGGATTTCCGCAGAGAGTTAAAAAATATTAAATCACCAACTTTAATTATTGGAGGAAGATATGATGGTGTTTCAACTCCCGAATACGCGGAACAATATAAAATTTTTATGCCGCAGGCAAAATTTGTAATTTTCGAAAAAAGTGCACATAACCCTTACCTCGAAGAGCCTGAAAAATTTTACAAACTTTTTGAAAACTTTATGGGAATTAAATAGATGAAGAAAACAATATTACTTATTTTAATTTTTACCGGTTTAATATTTTCTCAATCTTATAAAGACCAATTTTATTCTTTCAAAGGTGATTCGTTAATAAACAGAATAGAAACTATAAGCGGACTTGAAATAAGTCAAGACAGTAATAAAATTATAATGTCGGAAAATACATTGGCAGGTTATGTTATCTTTAAACCCGATACATCACTTGAGCCTTTTAACAAAGGACTTCCCTCTTGGAACGGTCATTCACCAAGCGGTAAAAGCAGTTTCAGAGTTTTAATAAGATTTTATAAAAATGGCTGGTCGGTTTGGCTAACTCTCGGTTATTGGAAAAACAATCTTTGGTCTAACTATGGAGCTACTTATTTTAACGATGGCAAAATTAGTATCGATTATGCCGAATTAAATTCTTACTACAGAAAATGGCAGTTTAAAGTTGAGATGAAGAGAACCGCTGTAACCGAACCGTCACCATCAATTCACAGATTAAACTTTTTTGTAAGTGATAGCAGAACAACCGCTAATTTAAACATCAATAATATTGTAAACGATAAACCAAACGAAATTTTTATTGAGACAAAACATTATTATCAATACTCTTTAGACCCAAATATCGGTAAAGATATATGTTCCCCAACATCCGTTGCAATGGCAATTAAAAGTTACGGATTAGATATTGATCCGTTGCAATTTGCAAGAGATAATGAGGATAGGTATTGGGGGATGTTCGGTATTTGGCCTCGTGCAGTTCAAAATGCTTACGAACACGGACTTATTGGCGAGGTAACTAGATACAGAACTTGGAGCGAGGCTTACAACGTATTAAAAAACGGCGGAAGAGTTGTTATGTCGGTTTCCAGACCTCTTTATAAAGGACATTTAATGATGCTCGCCGGTTTTGATAATAGAGGTAATCCACTCGTACACGACCCTGCAAAATCCAATGGTTACAAATATCTCTTTGATAAAAGGGACCTTTCGAAATCGTGGTTTAATAAAGGGGGTATCGCTTATACCTTTTATTTGGATAGCAATAATACAACCGATATTAAATGTGATGACATTCTTGTGTTAAACAATGAGGATTACAAATTTGACATTTATCCTAATCCTTTTAATCCTTCAACAAATATTAGAGTTCAACTTAATAAAGATGAACATACTGAAATAAAGGTCTATAGCCTAACAGGAGAAGAACTCACTACTTTATACAAAGGAGAATTGAGAAAAGGTATTTATAATTTTAATTGGAACGCTTCATCATATTCTTCAGGAATGTATTTGTTCAGAGTAGTTACGGAAAATTATGCTAAAACATTGAAAGCATTCCTGATTAAATAAATTAAATATTAAAAGTGAAAACGCAAAATTATAAAACCAATGCAAAAAAGGATTTTGTTAATTGTATTTGCCTTTGCTGGCATTCCGGGATTTCCAGGTTCAGCAATAGCTGAATCTTGAGAAACATGAGAATTTAAATTAAGTATTGGAATAAAATTTTATTTTTCTAATTAGACAAGCCCCCAATAAACGAAAAGTTTAAAAATATACCAAACTACAATGATATAAACGCAAGAACAGCTTAGCTGCTAAAATCAAATTAACCGAAAGATAAAAATCATAGGTAGTTTACAAATTAATATTTTTGTCCAGTTTATTAATTAAAAAACTGGACATTTTAGTATATTTACAAAAAGCAAAAAACATTGAAAGTAGCAAAATACATAAGGGATACAATAAATAGACTACCTAAAGGGTATGTTTTCACCTATGAGGATTTTGATGTAGGTGTAAAGAAAAAAGAAGCCATTATCAAAGCACTCAATCGTATGGTAGACTCAGGTAAGATTTCAAAACTATCTAAAGGAAAATATTTTAAGCCCGAAAAAACACCTTTTGGAACTATCCAACCTAATCAAGAACAAATTGTTAAAGACTTACTTAATGAAGATGGAAAAACAGTAGGATACCTTACTGGCTTTAGTATATACAATAAACTTGGATTAACAACACAAGTTAGTAACATAATACAAATAGGCAAAAATCAGACTCGCCCTAAATTTAAAAGAGAACGTTATAGCATATCTTTTATCCAACAAAAAAACATCATAACAAAAAAGAATATTCCTCTATTACAAATTTTGGATTCAATTAGGTATATAAAAAAAATACCAGATACAAATATAGAGACATCTTGTTTACGATTTTTGAAAATACTTAAAATGTTAAGTTTGGAAGATAAAAAAGAATTAGTACGATTATCTTTAAAATATCCACCTTCAACAAGAGCTTTAGTGGGAGCGTTACTTGACGAAATACAAGAAAAACGAATAACACTCGGCTTAAAAAAAACACTAAACCCAATCACTAAATACAAAATTTTTAATGTAAATAAAATATTAACAACATCCTCAAACTGGAATATTATATGAAACTTCATACCAACCAAAAATTGTTCCGACAGGCTATCCAATTTACTGCCGACCAAATGCAGATACCTGCAATATACATTGAAAAAGATTATTGGGTAACATATGCTCTCTTCACAATATTCAATCACGAAATTGGAAAAGAAGTAGTTTTTAAGGGTGGAACTGCTTTGGCTAAATGTTATGATATAATTAAAAGATTTTCAGAAGATATAGATTTAATTGTTTTTAGAAGAGAGAAAGAATCAAATAATAAGCTTACAAATAAAATAAAAACAATTAGTAAAGTAATTGAAGACATTCTCCCTGAGATAGAAATACCAGGTTTAACTCATAAAATGGGAATGAATCGAAAAACTGCTCATTCTTATCATAAACAATTTAAAGGTAATTACGGTCAAATTAGAGATACTGTCATAGTGGAAGCAACTTGTCTTGGTTATTTTGAGCCTTATACTAAAAAGAGTATATGTTCATTTGTTGCTCAAATGATGATTGATAATAATCAAGCTGATATGGCTAAAGAAAACGATCTATTACCTTTTGATGTACTTGTTTTAGAACCAACTAGAACCATCTGTGAAAAAATTATGAGTTTGGTTAGATTCTCTTACAGCGAAAATCCGATAGAAAATTTAAGGAATAAAATACGACACATTTACGATTTATATCAACTTCTTTTGGAGGAAGAATTTTGGGACTTCTTTAATTCGAAAGCTTTTGATAATATGTTATTAAAAGTTGCTCAAGATGATGTAATCAGTTTTAAGAATAATAATAAATGGCTAAAAAATCACCCTGTTGATTCATTAATATTTAAATATCCTACAAAAATTTGGAAAAATTTAAAGTCAACATATGAAACTGATTTTAAAAACTTAGTTTATGGCAATTTCCCAAATGAAATGAAATTATTAAAAACATTACTTCTAATTCAAGAAAGGATAGCAACAATTCGCTGGAAGATCAAAATTGAGAATGAATAAAACCAATGCAAAAAAGGATTTTGTTAATTGTATTTGCCCTTGCTATTATTCCGGGATTTAGAAACGGAACTGCAATTATCCGAAACATCTAATTTCATAAACTTTAAACTACTGCACTTTCTTGACCAGAACCCAACCCGAAGATATTTATATCGGCTCTCGGAGCTTCGGTTTTAACTTCGTTAAAGTTACCGATTAAAACTTTGAATTCAGTCATTGAAGGCAGTCTTGTTTGATCACTTATATTATTCAAAAATTTGAGAAGACGATCAGCATCACTTTTTTCATTAGCAACTGTTACTAAGTTTATTTTCCCTCCCCAGTTTAGCTGCAACTGCAAAGTAATTAAAATTGCAAGATGCCAGTTAGGACTTTTATCTCTCAACCAAAGATTTATATCTTTCTGTAAACCAAAAGCTGTTCTTTTATGTTGTCGTAAAATTAATGTACCAAGTTTACTTGAACTTGCATAATGTATTAATTCCATTATTGTGTTATCTTTTTCGTTATCACTACTAAGATTGAGGAATAAAGTATTGGGTCTTAATGCTCCGCCTTGCAATGTCTGTATAACTAATTTAGCTCCATGTAAAAATGTAGTATCTTCTAAGACTGTTGATGTAACCATTAAACTTTCCGATTTTAAAGGAAGTATTGCTTCATCCAAATCTTTTTTAACTATTTCCGTGTCTTCGTCTGTTATAGTAAAAGCATAAATACTACCGGAAGGATATGTTATACTTCTGATGAACAATAGTGAACCAACAGATGCTTGAGGATTTTCAATCGGGATAAGCAAATCAGGCTTCCAAGCAATTTGATGTCGTGGAAATCTTGCTGCAATTCTTGAAGCAACTTCTGCAAGCACAAGAAACATTCCGCCTCTTATATCCCCCCAATCTGATTTTAATCCTCTCTTGGAAAGCCAAATATACAAGCCTATAATTGTGATAATTGCAAGTACACTAAAAACCGGACTAATGAGCATCATCATTAAAAAACTACTGACCGCTCCAAAGAATGGAATAAATCTGGAAATTTTAAAGGTTGGTCTAAAACTAATAATCTTCATACTTTGTTGAATGAATACAACAAGATTTAATGTTCCATAAGTAATTAAGAAAAATAATGTTATTAAAGTTGCAAGAGCATCAAGATCACCGAGCAATAAAGCAAAAATTACTATCCCCGAAGTGAATATTACTGCATTTCTCGGTTCGTTTTTTTTCGTCAATTTTTCAAAAAAGTGTGAGAGCGGAATTGTTTTTTGTTCTGCCAATGCTTGCAAAATTCTCGGTGCACCAACTAAACTGCCAAGTGCAGATGAAAAAGTTGCCGCCAAAATTCCCATAATAACTATTGGACTCCAAAAAGCATATTCAACAATAAACATTTGGTTAGCTCTTAATTCTTCGGCAGGTACAAAATTGGATGCGAAAAAAACCATGGCAATATAAATTATAAGAGTAAAAGCAATTGCCCACATTGTTCCTTGCGGTATTGATTTCCTTGGATTTTTAAGATCGCCCGACATATTTGCACCTGCCATAATTCCCGTTACTGCAGGAAAAAAGATAGCGAAAACTTTCCAAAAATCTGCATCTTCAAAATTACCAATTAACTGAACAGCTTGAACCGGTTCAGAATCAGTTAAAAAAAATGAAACTATTGATAAAATAATAATTGTAAAAATTATATATTGAATTCTTATTGCATATTTTGCACCGATTAACGAAATGGTTATAAGTACAGCCGCAGTAATCATAGAAACTAAAATGGGATTATGCTCAGGAAAAATCATTAACCAACCTTCGGTGTAACCGATTATGTATAAAGCCCCGGAAAGAGATTGCGAAACATAAAACGGAATACCGATGCTGCCGCCTGCTTCTAACCCGAGTGATTTGGAAATGATTGAGTAAGGTCCGCCTGCTCCGATTTTAATATTTGTAGTTATTGAAGACATTGATAAGCCCGTACAAATAGTAACCGATTTTGCCATAAGAATAATCAATATCGCACCAAGTACACCGGCATTGCCAACAACCCAGCCCAATCTAAGGTACATAATTATACCAAGTATTGTTAGCACATCGGGAGTAAATACTCCTCCAAAAGTACCAAATTTATGATGAGTTTCTTTATTAGATTTTGAATTTGCTGTTTTATTAAAAATATTTTTCATAAGCTGAATAAACTGATTTTTACTGAATATTTAATTTCTAGTTTTCTTGTGAATCATTCAAAATAAATTCTATTCTTTCCGAATTACCATCAATATTTGACCTTGGCTGAATTT
>PDWI01001320.1_pt1 | contig 39271 bp, 30 predicted proteins | sample 1430891 | NCBI WGS metagenome assembly PDWI01 (sample SAMN01162508, study PRJNA174530) | Oral metagenome, whole genome shotgun sequencing project. | biome: Marine environment; feature: Marine mammal; material: Swab sample of the gingival sulcus; isolation source: swab sample of gingival sulcus... | reverse complement strand
GTTAACATTGCGAATGCTAACATTTGCATACCTAATCCGATACCAAATGCTTTAACAATGAATTTTTCTGGTTTGATTGCAAGTTTATCGAAACTCCAAGCAATTATAGTAAATGGTACGAATGCAAGTAACATCTGCCCCATAGATGATACTTGCGCAGGCCCTACAAGTACACTTGCAATCCAGATACTAAGTGCCAATAAACCAATTCCAAGTGCAAGTTTCGAAAATGTATTAGGATTAACTGCAATGTTAAATTGCGACATTGCAAATCCCAATCCAGCAACAAAAGTAATTAGTTGTAATGCTCCTGTCCAAGATATTTCGTTAAATGCTTCGATAGTTAAAACCATAATTAACATACCGAATGCAAATCCTAACATACCTCGTGATTGGAATGCACCTCCGCCTCCAATAAGATTAGGAAGAGACATTGCAAGTCCAAGCATAAACACGAATGCAATCAATTGGAAGGCACCAACCCAAGACATTGTTTGGAACAACATCAAGCTTAGGAATACGAAAATCAATCCGGCTCCGAATCCTAACATACCTCCAGTTTTACCACTTACTTGATTATAAACCCAAAGTATTCCGATAAGTGCTATTGATGTTAGTATGAATTGACCAACAGCTGTCCAACTTACAAAACTATAAAGAATCAAAGCACCAGCAACAAAAATCATTCCAGCACCGAATTTCAATAAGTTGTTCCAAGGATTTGAAGCTCCTGCAGGTAATTTAGAGAATACTAAAGCTAACCCAATCATAGTCGCCAAGAACATTCCTACAGCACTCCATTTTACCATAGACATTAGTGTCAAAGCACCAGCGATAACTGCTATACCAATACCGATATTTATAAAGATTGAAGCACCTTTCAAACCTGATAGTTTGTCAGCAACTATTGAGTAAATCAATCGGCCTTTCAAGTCAAGCAATCCTGGACTGTTCTTTGTGAGTTTCTGGTAAAAATACATCATAGTGAACAATGCTCCAAGGAATGTTGTCATTTTGAATACCGAACCCCAATTGACGTAATTAAGTAACATCAACGAACCAGCGATGATTGCAACACCTGCCGAGATTTTTATAAAAATATCTCCTTTACTGTCTTGCGATGCGATGACATCTCGCATCTTTTCAAAGACATTAAGATTTTCGTATTCTTGTAATGTTTCGCGAACCTCTCGCATCGAATCATTAACAGATTTGAATATCTCTGCAACTTCTTGCAGTTTTTTCATATTCTTCTTGTTAAGGAATTCGCCGAGTGATTTCGTTTGTTTTTGTAAAGAATTATCGAAACTTATTTTAAGTTCCAACCCCTCTCCACGAGTCATCTGAACTTTGAAATAATCAATAAATCCTCCAAGGTTATTAGTAAATCGATTGAAGATACCAACAAAATTTGAAACTTGATTCAGTATTGAATTATAAAATCCTTGTTGTTGTAAAGATATTGATGTTAACTTACCAGAAATTGCAGGATAAAATGTTGTATGGGCTGCGTTTATATTTAACAGATTATTCTTGATAACTGGTACATCATTAGCGATTGAAGCCAAGTACTTTGCGGTACTTAGCAATCCAATCTCTGCTTGTGATTTCTTTTTCTTACCAGTTATCATATGCAATCAAGATTAAATCCTATATTTTTGAAACTAATGTTGAAACCTTGATAACTTGTGATTTCATCAAGCTATTGACATCTGATAGATGCTGTAATGTGTATCGATAATCTTCGCAGTACGCATCCCAATACATTTCAAATTCGTTATAAACTAATACGATATTCTTCTGTACCATACCACGGCGACCGTTAATCGTTAGAATAATGTTTGCAACTGTTTCTGAATGTGCAACTATCTGATATGAAACACCTCTTCGAAACACTGAACGACAAACTGCGTCCAGTGATGCGAAGAGATTAGATTGCTCTGCAGCGTTAATTTTAGTTCTTTGCATAAGATACTAATTTATACCAAGTATGGTTAAAACTTCTGAAACTGTTTTAGGGAAAACTCTTTCGGTTTTGCTACCTAACATACCCGATGATTTATATTCTAACTGTAACGTATATTTACGTGCGTGATAGTTTCGCGTTTTACCTTCTTTTGAATGGATTGTGCGCTTTCTCTGTTGATACTTACTATCAGAATTTACACCATATTTTTGTCGATACTCTGCTGATGTGATATAATCAGAACCGTTTCGTTTATCTCCGCCTTCAATCAACGGTGCCAAATATGATAAAGTGAATAATCCGACCTTTTCTGTTTTACCAGTTACAACTTCTGCATCATAATCGTCAACATCATCTCCAAGAATCTTCTGAGCTTTCAATTCTTTCTTGTTATAGGCTTTCAATAATTCGATGTCTGGTCGTAGGTCTAAACTTGAATCTGATAATTCCTTACCGAATTTAATTTCGAAAACTTTATCAATAAACTTCTTCAACTTTGAATGAGTCAATCCCGCATCGAAATTATAGTAAGTTAATACCTGGTTTGAAACACCCATACGAGCTGCGATTTCTGGATTCCAATCTTTATTAAAGTACTTTTCAAGCGTTGGTAAAATTAAATCCTTAAGTGAATTGATGTTTCGAATCGTATCTTTAGCGAGTTCGACATTTTTATATACCGAATCGTAAAGAGTAATCTCGATAGTTTCGTTAGATGTCAACGAGAAATTAAGCATCAAATGCTGCTGTTCTCCTGTCGAAGATTTAACATCAAATCCGGTACAACCATAATAGTTAATCGTACCTCTTGCATCTTTTTCTTTAACAGATACTGGACGAACTTTGTACTTACCAGTTTTCGAAACAAGTTTGAGAGTTTCTAACAATACAGCCTGCTCCGAATCTTCTACTCTACCAATTTGAATACGATTTGCTGTTACTTCAAAGTTAACGTGATAATAATTTCGGATAACACTTGAAAGGAAGATTATAGCCTTTTCGTTATCTGGGAAATCATAGAAAGAAAATGGTATGATAGCCTTCTGACGAGATTCCTGAATATAGATGTACAAAGTCATTTTATTGTTTGGTCCGAAATCTTCCGGAATTGACAACATAATTCTTTGGTACTTCTTAGCCTTGAAATCTGCTTTCTTCGTAGGTTTGAAAACAACGGTAAGTGGTTGAAGTTTGAAATTAGAATTCTTCAACTGAGTTTTGTTGGTATTCGCAATTACTCGCATATCACAAACACGAGGAGCGATTGCACCAGATGACTTACCTTTAATATCTGTTGCTACCTGACTTATGATTTCTGGAATACCCTCTTTTTTAAGTTTTACCGTAGTTTTATAATAACCGTCTTTGGTTGTTCTTGATTTAATTTCAACCTTTGATGGGTCTACTTCTGGAAAATCTTCAACAATAACTTCCGAAGCTTCTTCGATAGCCTCCTTAATCTCGTCAGACAAGTCTGCCTCCTCAATTTCTGGTGTAATTTCTTTTTCGTCAGACTTTTGTTGCGTAGGTTCTATTTGAACTTGCACCTGGCTTGCTAGTTGACTTGCAACCTGATGTTTGATTTGTTGTTTTTGTTGCTGAGCAACCAGACTTGTCTGTTGACTTGTAATTTGATTCTTAAGTTCTTGAATAACTGTTTCTTTCGAAGTTTGAACAACCTCAGTATCGTTTTCAATAGGTGTAGAAACAAGACCTGCAACAATCTGACCAAACTGTGTTGATGATTGCTGGGGAGATTGTTGTCTCCCCAACGAATCTGCGAGCTGCGAGCCTGTTAGATTTTTATGCGAACCTGTGAGTTGTTGATTTTGTGGTTGAACAGTTTTCCGTTTAGAAACTGATTTAACCTTTTGTCTTTTAAGTTCTTCTTGGGATTTGGAAGCATCTAATGCTCCTGTAATTTTATCGAAAAAATTCATAATCTATGTGTTAAAAATTAAATCTTGGGCATTTTGAAATTACTTCCAACTGAACCCATACTTCTTCGCATACCACTCATACTTGATTTCATAGTGGATTGCATACCTTGCATCTGCTCAGAAGCTGCATCTGAAGAACCCTCGCCCTTTCCGTTTTCGGCTTCCATAAACTCTTCAACATATTTATACAAATTGTTAAACTGCCAATATGGTAACTTACACAATTCGCGTTGTGAGTTATGCGTCTTATACGTTAAGAGTGCGACAATTTTATAGAAATCTTTGACGTCAATTATACTCTGATTGAAAACAAACTGAACCAGCCGTGCATACGAATATCCATAAAGGTCCAGTATGCTTTCAACAGAATATAAATCTTTCTCCGATTCTATTTCGAATTCGTTACCCGAAATACTTCTTAGTAAATTTGTTACCAGAAGCTGATTTGGTAAACATCTTGTTGTAATCTGGAAATCGAATCTCAGTGTCCTCCAGGGCACCACAACTTTCGCAAGTAGTTTCTACAGATTCATAGTTTTCAAAATGCAGATTGTTAGCAACTTCCAAATAGAGTTCGAACAGTTCTTTATCCTTATGGATTCGTTCGTACTTAACAGCGATTTCTGCAAACGATTCGTCTCCTGTTTCGAACAAGATAGGAGCAATTAACAAGAAAATCTTATCGTAGCAAATCTTGGTAAATCGTTGCAATTGCTTATCGTTAGATGTCTTCTGATTTGGATTCGCTTTTGATGTATAAACACGATTAACCATATTCAGTAATGTTGCACTTGTCTTAAGTGTTGGAATATGAACTTTAATCTTATGTGTTTCGAAATCAAAATGGAATACTCGTCCGTCAAAGATACTAATCAAGTTATCAGATGGATAAGGGAACTGAAGGTTATTAGCAAAGAGATTTGATTTGTATTCATTGTGACAAGTTGAACACATCGCATCGAGTAGGATAGGATTATTTGACAAATAAACTTCGCGAAGTTTCAAGAAGAAATAAATCTTATGAAAATCGCAGATGTTAATTGCTGAAATCTTATTCTCTGTATCTTGGTCGTAAATTGTAATGCACTTACGAATCAATTCGTCAACAGCCTTCATAATACCGATTTGGTCTCTTGGGTTGAAGGTTGAGAAAATTGCTACTTCTTCAGCTTCCGGACAACGAGCAACGAATGCCCAAGATTCCGGATAGAAAATACCGCCTTGTGGTAGTTCAGAACGGTCTATTGTAAAATAACCATCGATAGTGTTTGGAGAATTATCGACGATTGGCTCGTATGTTGGTTTTGCAATTGGTGTTGGAACTTCTGATTGATGTGTTGTTGCAGATTCCATAGCTGCAAGTGCTTCAAGCTTTTCTTTGTCTTTTGACATATTCTTATCTTTTTATTTGTTATACGTATACTTATTTATCTCCCAATAGTTTTTTAATAGCATCTACTGAAGGACCGGAATTTTCTTGTGTTGCTTCTTGATTTAGAGATTCTTGCTTATTTGTTTTAAGAACTCGTGGCAAACCTTTACCAGCATTCTTTCGATACATACCTGGTGTATTGTTCGGGTCGTAGATGTCAACTCCGTAATCTTTTTCCAAGATATCAAGCAACATACACGAACGACGCATAAAATAATCGTGAGTTGTATCAGTAGTTGCTGTTAACCCTTCGTCGAAAACCAGATTGTCATACTTTTGCAAATCGATTTCAGAAGATGTTTTCTTAGGCTGTTTATGTCTTCGAGATACGATAGCCATTGTCTTTTGTTTTAATGGACGAGGTTGTAACATTGTTACAACCTCGTCCCAAATTGTTAATGTATATTACTTCAGAATTTCCAAAATAAGCTTATCGAAATTTTTACTTGAAGTAGAATCCATAAGGAATGATACAGTCATATCTGAAACCAAGTTAATGAACCAGTTTCTGTCCTGTTTCAAAATTTTTGGAAGATTATCTAGCAAATCACCGTGGGCAAGTTCGTAATTATCAAGAGTTTCCTGTGTATCAATACCTAAAACCTCTTGACCCCAGAAGTATGTTAGAAAGTTATCCAAAGTTCCCCAAGATTCCCAATCGAAAGCTATTGTACATTCTTTCTTGAAGTTGTTGATTAGTTTCCTATCCATTTTTTTTTTTTTTTTTTTAATACTAAACCCCCAAACTATTCGTTTACAGTGTTAACCAATAATCGTGGGTCGTTTGTAACGTCTGTAACATAGTCTGCATTGAAAGTTACAGATAGTTCTTGCATATCGTGTGAACTATAATCACCAGGCATATCTGGGAAATCGTTCATCGGGAATACATTGTGTGCAATACGTCTCCAGTAAACTGTACCGTCACGGTTGTACTTTTCAGTTACGATATTCGCATCTGCATAATCCTTCTTAAGTGTTTTAACACCCGTAAGTGGATTATATTTGAATCGTGACCACGCTATAAGTTGGTTGTAAACTAGTGGACGACTATCGCCATCAAGGAAATTATTAAACTGCACTTCGACATCATAATACGTTTGCTTTTCGTTACTATCATATCGGAACTTAACAGTCTTATAACTACCCTCAATAGTATTACCAGCATATTCGATAAACAAACCGTTAACAGCTTTTACGTACTCTCTAAGATTAGAATAGTCACCAAGTGTTTCCTTAAGTTTATTTAACAGAATAAAGTGGCAATTAAAATTCGAAGCAACCATAGGTTCGTACCTTTGCGAACCGGCTGTGGAATTTGTTATATGTGGATAAGCTGTATTTGCCATATTATTTTCGTTTTAATGTGAGAATTTTCGACCTTATGTCAATGGTGTAACACGATGAGCCTGTGTTGCGAAGCGGTTAAGAACTACTTCCAAGCTTTTTAATACAGTCATCGATAATGTTACGAATGAGTTCAATTGTCGTCTTCCGACAAGGTTAAAGTCGACTGAACAACTCTTGATAATCTCTACTGCTTGATATATACCTCTAATTCCCATATTGTGAATTGTGCGATATTCACTGAAATCATATATGGCATCGAATATATCTTTTCGTTCCAAATCACCAAGGAAATAATTTTTACCTTCGTGGTCTACATTTAATACTACAGACTTTGGAAGACTTTCAACATATTCTATCAATATACTTTTTGTTAGAGATTTGATAGAGTTGACTTTATCGCGATTTACAAACGAAAGTGCCTCTGGTTGCGATGCGAGGAATCGTCCCACAACTAAGACCATATCATATACCAAAGATTGAATATCCGGTACATAAGCCTTGAGGTTATCGTAATGTGTCAGCGACAAGTCAACACTACCATTAGTTATCAATGAGTTGATAATCTCAATTCGATGGTTGCTCGATACTTGTTCGACCTCTTCGGTTGTTGTCAAGTCAGATATTTCGTACTGTAATTTACCCCAAACCATTTTGAACATATTGTCGATGTGATAGTTATCTCCCCAGATTTTGTTATTAGCATCTGACAATAGTGCTTCCAATTCGCGGAATACGTACAATTTATTCTCATTAGACAGTTCCAAATCAAACTTTTCACCAAAAATCTTCAGTTGTTCCGACTCCAAGAGTGGAATGTTTTCACTTTCAAACAATTCGTCAAGTTCTAATGCTGAATAAGTTACCGCAAAGAATTTGTACATCAACCAAGCCATAACTTGAATGAATAAACGACTGTTCTTGGTAAGTGATTTAACATATTGAAGAATCTTGGCTAGTAGCTTGTCCTTCTCAGGTTTATTCCAATCAGGAGCATATCCAGCATATTCGATTAGACCTTCAACTTCTTCGATAATACTATCAAGTTTCAGGTTTTTGTCGACATAACTTTCAATACTTGCTCGAGAACTTTCAAGCAACTGTTGGAAACCTTCGCTAACACGCTCTGATTCGCCATCAAATTTGACAACAAACGAATTACTCAAACTTTGAACAACCTCTAATGGTAGTCCTGTCTGGGCTTGAAAATCTTCGTTCAAAGATGTTATGTTATCTAATTCGCTAAATTTTTTCATTTCTTCGAATGTTGTTTGTCTTTTAGGAGGGAGGTTGCAATTTTTAATTGTTGACTTGCAACCTCCCTCGTTTATTTATAATCCTATTTTACTTCTAAATCAAACACGATTTTTTCCAAAGCATCGATTGGTGTATACTCGATATGAACGAGTTTGATTTTCTGCTTGCGGATTTCTTTCGTATTATTCTTGGCATCACACTGTACAACAGGGTTTGGTTCGATAGCACCAACAAGCACCAAACTGTTCATAAAGTCTGTACATTCGATTTCAGTACGGAGATAAGTATCATAAGTACCTTTTTCGAAAGTTTCTGTTTTAGACTTGATATAAAGTTGTTCCTTGATGTAAGCTAACAACTCAGAGTTGTGAATCTGTTGTTGTGCTGTAACCGCCTTTTGTGCGTCCTTGTTACCAAAGATTGTATTACCTCCGTTGAAGTTGATAATAGGGTTGTAACGGAACTTTTCGCAGTATTTACGTTCTGTATCATCGAAGATATATTCGAGTTCAGAAATTCCATCAACATATCCTGAAGCATTAGCAACAACATCGAACTGATATTGCTTATTATAGAATAAGTTAGAAATCTTACCTGCAAATGTCTTTGGCATATTACGAACGACTTCACCCGGACCAAAGAAGAAACACATCATAGCACCTTCGTTGAATTTTGTAAGTAACTTAGATGAATATGTTTTGTTACCTCCGTCTGGAACATAAGACCAATCAAAAGCCATATTCGGGGCCTGACGAAACATTGGGTTCGTAGACTTCATAAGGTCTTCTGTGAAAGGTTCGTTCAAGATTGCACGAACAAATCGATTGCCCTTGTCAAGTGATACCATAAGCTGTCCGAACTGATGTTTGTAAGCTGGTTCGACATAAGACTTAAATGCGTCGATTACATATCGAAGACCCTTAAGACCTTTCAAACCTTTAACAATACTTGGTTCAAGCATCATATCCAAAATTTCATTCTGACGAGATGCTGTACCGTCCAAGAATTGGTCCTTACGAGGTTTGCAACCTTTCATCAAGAATGGTCGAAGCATACAGTTTTCAATAACTGGACGAATCTTATAAATCGTACTGAATTCGCCTTGTTCACTACCAGGATAGAAACCGTGTGTAGTAATTACTGTGACATTTGTTGTACCATCTTCGTTCTTGGTATCAGACACAATCATATCAACAATTTCCGATAGCTCACCGTCTTTATTGATAATCAAGTCTCCTGTGCGAAGTCCAGACTCAAATGTAACTACAGCTGTATTCTGTTCTGAAGTTTGCAAAGGTTCTGCAGCTGTGATTTTAATTACGTTTTCGGTAACATCAAGTGCAGCTTCCTTATATTCAATCTTTATAGCATAAAGTATTGAAAGGTCTGTAACCGATTCCTTATGTTTGATAACAATGTTACCTGCTGGAACTTCAAAATATATATGATTTTTTACATCAACACCGTCAGAAAGACGTATAATGTTTTTTGTTTCTGGATTAACCTTTTTATTATCAACAAAAATATCTGCGAATCCCTCAACATCCTCCATATTGTTTGTAGTCATTACAACAACAGTTGTACCTGCAAACTTATTTTTGAAGGAAATACTGAAATTAGGTTTTGATATTTCAATACCAGACTTATACAATTTTGTATGTTTCAAACTTGTATCGGCATTTATATCTCCTGTGATATTGATTGTTAAATCCTTTGTACCAAATTGTGGATTATTTTTTAATTCTGATGCTGAAATATATCCAGTATCTTTAGTAATCAAACCACCCTTAGCAACTTCCTTAACAGACATTGCTGTTTCTGGTAACATATAACTCAAAATTGAATTCGCGCTTTCTGACTTCTTTTGGAAGTTATTTTCCAAATCATAAGCATCTAATCCATAGAAGTTAATGAACTGTTTTCCTTCAGGAAGTTCACGGTCATATAACTCTTCGTTCAAGTTACAGATAATACCAGTCTCGTGATATACTGCAGCTAAACGACGGTCGATACCAAGTTCTTCTCCAGTTTCAGAAACTAATCCAGGAATTAACGAACCGGTTACAGATGTGATATATCCTGCTGCACGATTTTTCTTTAACTCTGCAAGATTATTTGAATCGATTGTAGAGAAATCTTCGTTATCAACCTTTGCAAATAATTGTCCGTAGGCTGAATCCTTTGAAGCTTCGTTGTCAAATGTTTTGTGGAAAATATGAACTGTTACGAAAGTATCTTTAACTTTCATATTGAAATCTAATGCCAAGTAATCTTCAACTTCCAAAGATGTGTCTGCAAGAGTTTCATCACCTTGTCCTGTTAAACCATCAACAAAACGCTTGTCAGCTTTGGTAACAAAGATTGAAGCATCGTGTTGACCAATGTTCGCAAAGTTCAATACGTTTTCCTTGTCAAGAAGTTCTTCAAGATTTTCTTCGCGAGGAACCCAGAAACCGTTCATATTGAACAACTTACGATAAGGTACTACCTTTGTTCCTTCAAGTTCCTGAATAGTGTTTGGTGATAAACCACAAATTCCTGCTGTATCTAATGTGTCAGAGAACTTGCGAAGGTTTAGCACACAAACAGGACCAGAACTTAAAGCATCAAGTACTGTCTTATGTGAGAAGTTACCTTTCTTTTCTTGAGAACGTGAAGTCCTTCCATAAACACTTTCGAAAGCAGTCTTATCGCCTTTAGCGAATTTGATTGCAACGTTTACTGGACCAGTTTCGAAACAACCAATGACCAATCGCAAGCGTCCTTCAGACTCAAATTCTTGCACCTGTGAACTGTCGGTAACAATGAAGTATGTTCCCGCACTTTCAGGTATGATTTGTCTAATTTTAATATCCATATATGAAATTTTTAATTTTAATTAAACGGAATACACGTGTTTATTCCGCATTTTTCTGCTCTTTAATTTCTTTTGCAAGTGTTCTCAAAAGGTCTTTCTGACTTGCGAATTGTTTTGTACCCATATCGTGTGTCGGTACAATTGTTGTTGTTTCTTCGTTGTCAGAATCCATAACACTATTCTGCATAGTCTTTATACGACTTGGTATATTTATGTAGTATGTTTGGATTTCCTTCGTTAACTTCAAGTGCGTATTCAAGATATTATTGTATTGTTGAATAATCGCATAGTCTTCGGCAGATGTTGTGTTAATCCTTTCCGCAATGTTGTTAATCATTGTGTTGTTGATTTCAACCAAGCGAATAAGGTCTGACAATCCTCGAAGCTCAATATCGGCAACTACTCGAACATAATCTCGATGTTCTTTTGATAGATTTACTTCTGATAGACTACAAATGAAGTTTTCTATCTTTCGAACAAGTGATTTCGCATTTCGTTCGGAAGCTGCTGTAATCTCTTGGATATTGATATTATCATATTGAGCAACTCCAAAGACTCCTGTTTCCCCAATACTCGAACTTGCTGGAACATTACTTGAATTATATGCAGTAAGTTCCAAAACCTCTCCATAATCACCATCATCTGGTGGTGGTTCTGGTGCCGAAAAATCTGTTATTTCCAGTTCCGAACCATCTTCAATTACTTCAAAATCCTCAATAGTTATTTCTTCCTCTCCCATAAGCAATGTGTTTTTATCGAACCAATAAAGGTCGACAAGTGTCTGTCAATATCTTTTTGTTGTTTATGAATAATGTCAACCTACCGAAATAGAATTTGCCTCCGTACAATTTCAGATAAATTATATCCTTGTTGATTAAAGAGCTTGTAAGTTGACTTTTATCCATATTATTTATTTGTTCGTGAACCAGGATTTTATCCCCGTTGACAAACTTATAAATTGCTGTATGATAAGCGGTACCAGTAAAGTTAACATAAACTTTATAGAGTTCGTTTGTTTCCAACTCGGCTGTTATGTTATAATCTTTCTGTGTAATAATATCGCAGATTTTTAGTTTCTTTCGTTGCTGACAAATCTGGAATAAATCAAAATTATGACTTGTCTGTACAGTAAGAATTTCACCTACGAATGAATGTGTTAAAACATAATCGAAAGAAACTTGAAAACCTAACGAGCTAATTGTATTTTGTAATTTACCACGATAACACCAATTACAAACATTGTACGTAAGTGCTTCGGTTCGTTTATCAATCGTTGTACAATCATACATATTGATTGGTTGCGAACTTTGGTCCGGATTTACACTAATAATTTCCAAGCGATTATCTACGAACTCTCTTAGTGTTTCTGTTTCTCGTAGGTTGATATAAGATGTAGAATCTTTCGCAACATTTCTGAAATTATCTGTTGCTTCTCGTTTCTCAACAATTTCTACAGAATCCAATCGTTCCTGTGAAATCATTGTATCATCTAAGTATTCCACAAGTTGCGAATCACTTATAGTTTCTTCTGATTCCTCTTCGAAATCCAGTTCGAAATAATCTTCGATTCTGATTGAATCTTGTTCGTTGTTGCTTTTCGTTACAGTTTCGTCTTCTTCATATTTCGCTAAGAAACACTCCCACCAGCCAGCAACTCCCATAAAGCGATTGAAAGGTTGTGCTGTTGAAACTCGATACATTTTATCAAGCATCGGAATGTATATAAAATCCTTTTCGTTTGGCACAAAATTATCTCCGAAGGCCTGTTGGAATATCTCGGGTACAATATGAATTAGGAAATCGTCTTGTAACGGCATATCCCAATCGGTATAAACTATTCGATTGGTTGGTATCTCTCCGTTTGGAAACATTACAAAAATCTTCTTAATATCAGCGACATTTCTGATATTATGAACTTTCAAAGTGTGTACAGTTTCCTTCGGTTCTGTTCTGAAATAAACTACCGGAATACCGTGCGACATACAAATCGACCGACATTGATTAAGCCAGTTACGAACAAGTACAGAATAATTATCGTAGAGATTGAATGTTGTAAGTTCTCTGTAAGTTTGGTCTGAACTTAATACTTGATATTTCTTTGATACGATTGAAGTATCTCCAAGTTTTATATCGTTTAGAACTAAACGATTAGAAACTTCCAAAAGACGTTCGTAACCTTCTTCAATTTTTGTATCTGTTATTGAATTCTCCAATGTTGGTTTGAAACAAATTGACAGATATAAGTTCTGATTAAGATACGAATCTGGTTGGAGATTTTTGGTAAACTTTTCAATTGATGTATACTGAACAAAATTGGATTTTGTTAATGATACACCAATAAGGATTTGGAACTTTTCAATATCGGCAAGTACTGTTATATCTTTCAAAGACTCCGCGGAAAAAGAATCTTCAAAGTTTAGATAAGTATTATATTTGATATTGAAAAGTTCCATAATTATTTAGTAATTATATTGAAACCGATTTATAACTAAATCATCGTTACTTGATTCTGACTACTTGAAATCTGATATTCGTCCGAACATTTAATGATATAAACACATTTGAATGATTTTAAGTAAACATCGAACAATTGAATTCCGGGATATCTGATACCTTCTTGTTGCAGAAGTGGGTGTTTATGATAATAAACCTCCTCTTGTTCGATATTATGGACTGGACGTTTAACTCGTTTGCGAATACTTACAATACCCCATTGGTCTTGTATACTACTATTAACGACTTTGCGAACTTGTTTCTTTAATGCTCTTAATAAATCCTCAGAATCTGAAAAATCCCTATCGAAAACATTTGTAAATTCTACACCATTACCGTTATCGTCAGGCCTTATGTTAATGTTTTGGAAGAAAGTTGTATTTGTTGCTCTCAATTCATAGTTCTTTCTTTGTCCTAAATCTTTTGTTGCAATAGTTTTGAACTGGTCTGTTCTACCCATAATAAGTAAATCTCCAATTCTTCCTGTTTGATTTGGTAGACCATCAAAATATCGGTATTCTCGAATCTTAACAGTATTGTGCATATTTATTATTTTTCCTTTCGGGTCATTTTTGTACGCATTCCATACCCCAAACATTTTACCCTTTTCGGTATCATTCTCATAACCGATAAAGTTATAAGCGTTAATCCAATATCCTGGTGTTCCAGAACCAGCAACTAACATTTCGGTATTTCTTCCTTTTGGGGGTACAGCAGCAATCATATTGAAATAATCACTTCTATCACCTACACTGCGTAATTGTAAAACTGTTGCGATTCCGGGTTCAAAACTATTACCAGAACCAAAACCAGAGAACCAACGAGGTAAACCATAATGTTGAAGTAACCCATCATAAAGACTTGTATATTTTCTGAGTTTTACTTCGCTACTTGCACGGTCACAAAGATTTTCCAAATTATATGAAGATGTTAAACCATATAATTTATCGATATTCTTTTCAGTAATCGAGTATTCTTCAAAATACCAAGGGTCGATAATTTCCCTAAGTTCTTCTATGTCTTTTTTCTTTGAACTCGATATACTTTCGAAATCTTGTTCAAGACCTGTTTTTGTTTTAACAGTAAGATTATGTATATGATGTGGAATTTGCGTCGACAACATTAGAATTTTGTTTTCAACCATTGAACGCAATCGTTGCTTATTTTCCCATTCAACACGAGCATTATAATAACCCCCAAAAATTTTGCTGAGTACTCTATCTTCTGGACGAGTCATAGGATTTGCTAATTGAAAATCGATAACATTATCAAGATTTTTGTCATAGAATAACTTACTGATTGCAGAACCTTCTGAATCATCTACTAATTGTTGGCCGTCCAAATCATAACTCCCATCAGCATTTCCGGTTATTACATTCAACAATTCTCCAGCATTTTCGAAATTTATCCCCTGTACGAAGGCATTTCGCATATCGGGTGTAGAATATGTTTTGTCTGGTACCAAATTGGCACTTGCTTCTCCTGTTACTTCTGGGTCTGTCCAAGCATAATAAGTGCGACCGTCGCAAAGTGCCCAACCTTTCTGAAGGATATTATAATTCTGTCTATCGTTAATATCGTTCGACGGACAGATAGGTGACATCATACGAACAGTTCCGACAGGTGTTGAATCGCCAAGTTTTTCAAATACTGTTGGTGTTATGATTACTCTTCGACGAAGTTCCTCCAAATCATCAAGCAATCTACCAAACACTTCGCAGCTGATTGTTGAATTTATTTTATTCTTTTCGAACTGCATAAAAGATTCATTACCGAAATATCTACCAGGATAAAAGAATCGTTCTCTTGTCGAACCACCAGGTAATTTGAAATTAGGATTATTTACAGGTTTTATTGGTAAACCAGCATCAATAGTGCTTGGGAAATTCCTTGCAAAAGTTCTATCGTCCGTCATATTCAGAAGATATAAAGGAGACTTAAGTACCTTTGAATCTTCTGTAATACCAAGGAATGTTGTTGCTCGGAATGTGTTTGAAACTTCGGTATTAGTTTGATAATCAAGAAATTTTAATCCATTACGAACTGTAAAATGTCCTCTTGAAACTGTTGCTACAACCTTGGAATCATACTTTGTATCAAATGGATTAGTTTCTTGTCTATCCCAATCAGAAGCAACTATTTCGAATGGATTGAAATCACCCCCGAAAATTCGCATACCTTCTCCAAAACAACTGCGAGGTAATTTACCCTTTCTGAAAGCTTCCTTGTTGAAATAGATATGATTTGCGTTGATAGCATTTCGTCCTTCTTCAAGTTGGAAGCCATCATAATTACCCAAAGTTTTACCTCTTAATAAATCGGTGTAAAGTGATGTATGGTCTGTGAAACCAAACCACTTATAAATTGCTCGAATCCATTCATAAATAGGTACTAAATGTTCGGCTGTTACAAGTCGTTTATGTTTCGCATCGTAACCAGCTTCGAAAGGTAATGCACCAATAAATTCCAATTTCTTAGAAAATTGCAAATAGTTATTTTCGTCAGATGGATATGTGTATAATCCGCTTTGGAAATTACAAGTTAATTGCTTATCATTGACCTTTGCAAACGTTGGAATGAACTCTGTATTTCCTGGGAAAATTGTATCATAACCGCCGTTCTCACTTAGAATGTTTAGACTACAACCCGGAGCAAGAATGTTTGTATTCCCAAGATTAGCAATTGATGTAGGACCAAGATTGACTGTTTTCTTAACACCTGGTTTTTGCCAATCATCTTTTGAATAAACACCTTTCAAATTTTCTGTAAATGAATCTCCAAGATTTGATAATCCAGCATTGAAGATTGAATAATAATTCTTAAGGTCTGCAAGTCTTAAAATCTTAAATTTATCTGCTTCAGTATTATTCCCAAGCCCTTCGGTTGTTATTTGTGCTTGGTTGATAGAATAATCAGCGCTCAACGCACCGTCAGCTTTAGTAGTTAATACAGCATTTGGGTACTTACCGAAACGAACTGCTGAATCAATAATAGCCTTTGTGGAATTCGGATTTGTAATGTTTTGGAATATAATTTTTTCTCCAAGTTTCAAAGTTGGTTTCAATACATCAACTGTATCTGCTTCCAATTTGATACCCGGTCTACCCGAAGCCCAATCAGTAATTTTATAATAACTTTTTAACGAATCCGAAATCTGACCGTTGATTGCGTTCAACTTACGAATAACCAAATCAAGCACAGTGCTATCAACCATACCTGGAACATCAAAATATGTGTTCTTATTTTCGTTAGAATTTTGGAACTCATTTGGTTCAGAAAGTTTAGCAAGTTCTGCAACAGTTACTTTACCAGTCTCTTGATTGATTGTTAGGATATTTGTTTTCTTCTCTCCAGTAACACCACCTTGCCAGAAGAGTTCCGAAGACTTCAAATCAATCTTGTTACCCGGAGATATAGAATCCTTTTCTCCGATTTCTACAGAGTTCGAATTATCGACATCAATCTTTAATTTCTTATGGTTTAATTCTCCTCCAAAATTGATACCTCGTTCAACCTCCAAGTTGTAAGTTCGGAACAACTTGTTATATTCCATAAATTCCCGATGAATACTTAATCGAGATTCCATAGATTTGGGATTAAATGCTTCGTAATCATTTAACGGAATGTGTGTTGGGAAGTAATTTGACTGGAGAACTAAAGCCTCTTGAGTTTTGTAAATGTGTGCAAGGTCGTTAAAAATTCTCGCAGATTTGTGACCGATAAGAATACCAGTTAAATCATTGTTTTGAAGGTAAACCGCAACTGGTACAGTATTTTCACTGTTAGGTACATCGAAACCTGGTAAGAATTTTGGTGCTGAAAATGCTTTACTTATAACATCTTTATTAACACTTAATGATTCCGAAATTAAATCCCGATAACAATTAACATTACCAAAAAGTGTCGTAGATGTTATAAATTCTGTTTTATTTTCGGGCTGAACCTTGCTGCGAACTAACGAAAAGAATTTGTTTAATTTGCCGAAATCCTTACCGACATTCGCATCAGTATCGTTAATACTTGGAAAGGCAACAAGATTATCCCCAGTAGTTGGAGCGGTTGCAGGACTGTGCATAGGGTCTGTCGCAACTGCTCTAACATAAAGTTCTTCAAAAATTCCAGAACCTCCAGATGTGCTAGAAGTTCCGTTTGAATTATTTGTCGAAGAACTTCCAGAACCTCCAGATGGTCTATTAAGTTGTGGTGATACTGAACCATCTACATTTGTTGTCAAAGATGTTTCAGTATCGATAAATAGATTTTGCTCCGGGTCGTAACTTACCAACTTATTGTCTGGAAGTATAATAATATCGTTGGCTATAAAGTTCGAATTCGGAACATTAAGAATTTCTGTAAGAACCAATCGATAATTACTATCACTGATAATCTTGTTTAATAATGTAAGATTACTGATTGATTCTTTGTTGGAAATTCCTGCAACTCGTAACTGACTTGAAAGTGTTTTCTTAATTCTATCTTTTGTAAAATAGAAAATCTGACTACCTCGCAAACCAGATAGACCTTGATTACCTTTTATCGATTTACCGGCAAGTCCCTTATACAAAGGTGAACTTTCGATAATGGCAAAGTTACGATTGATTGCAGCTACAAATTCTGCAATGTTTGTATATTGAATTGTAGCTAATTTATAATCTTTATTTTGATTCCCAGACATATTCTTATATTTTATGTTATCTATGGTTATTTACTGATTTTTAACCCATAATTAACCTGTTTTGTTGATTTCGGAAGTTATTGGAAAGTTAAAAACATATTAACAATTTTTAATACCCTTGTTAAAACTTGTTAAAAATCTTTACAAATAAGCCTAATCGGACCTTTATGATAGATAGGCCTAAAATTTAACTCGCAAGGCCTGCGAAATTAGCCCATTTTAAGCATATTGAATGAGTTTTTAGCTTATATAGTAGCTAGTTTCTAAATTATTTTATTAAATAGATGTAAACCTATTAAAAATTTTAATATATAGTACCTATTTAGTCTAAAAACTCATTCAATAGACTTAAAATTCCTCAATTTCGTTAGCCGTGCGTTTTATGAAAAAGCTATAATTATGCCCTCCGCACTGATACTTAAAATAGTTGCTACACTCTTTGGAACACAAATTCTACCGTGTCACTCTTGGTAATATCTTGTGCATCGAGTTTGCAAACATATTTATTTTTACTGTCAAATTCGAAGTCAATACGCTTGTGAGTGTATAAATCTCGAATAACTTCTAACTTATATTTACCCAACAATAGCCAGTTGATGTAAAGCTTCTTAATATGACTTTCAACATTTGGGTTAATTCTTGAATAAATATGACTGTTATATTCGTTGCCAATTATTGCACCAATAGATAGTGGTTTAACGTATTCGAATAACAAGTCGTAATAATTGATTTGACTCTTGGTCTCAGTTTGTATTACAATATCGTTTACCTTTACGAACATTGATGATACAAACTCATTTGGTAATTCGTTCCAAATCCCTGTTGGAGTTAGATGCTTCGGATTTCCAGATAAACTATTATAAACCGAACTCAACATATTAAGTGTTGGAAGATTGTAATTCTCTGGAAGTTTACCACCAGTCAATTGGAAAAGGTTCGAATATAAATTGTATTCTTTGAAAAACTTAAATCGTTGCTCATATGGTTGTGTAGATGTTAATTGACAAGTTTCGAAAAACTCACAAGGGATTAACAACGGCTTGTATGATGTGTTATGTTTCTTGATAGCAATCTTATGTTTATCGTAAAAATCGTTCTCAGTTCGTAAATCCCATACAACACTATTTATCGATTGTTCTTCAATCAATACTGAAACGTTTTCTCTATCAGCTTCTGAAATATACTCTCCGTTATGAAAAACAATGGGAACTGTGTTTTTATCCAGATAAGTTTTGAAGTTTTCAACCCCGAATTGCTTACGGATAGTATCACGTTTGATATACACACTTTCCTGGAATTTCATATAGTTGTTGAGGATATAATCCAAGTAACCCCAGTAAGCATTATCCGTATGATAGGAGTAAGTTTCCTTGTAATAGTTGTTGAACTTTACTGGATAGTTACTTACGAAATGCTGCTTGTGTGCTTTGATAATTTGGTTGAACTTCGATTGTGGATAATCCTTCTGTTTCGATTTGACGATAGGACTGTATCGTTTAATCATATAAACATCTGGATTTTCGTGGTTCAATTTCCTTTCGAAAGTTATTTCATAGAAAGCTTCCGATAATTTAATATGACCATTATTACTGTTCAGATAAGAATCCTGTAACATATCCTTGTGACGCTTTCGAGAATACTTTTCTTGAAAACTGCTATCAACGTTCGGACCAGTTACAATCTGGTTATTCATATCAAAGACAAATTCTATATCATCAACAAAGAAGAAATCTTTATCTCGATTAAGTTCGTTTGTATCAGGGTCGAACCAATGTGACACATCGATATTTTTCAGAGTTACATCTCCGATATAAATCGGTTGTTTCTTACCTGTAATTTTATCGATATATGTTGAGTCATCAGTATCGACAACAATTCGAATATCTTTTAATTCTGTCTTATAATCAATCTTGCGACTTCCATCTGTACCATCAATTTTTAAGATTTGTTCCGGAGTCATAACGTGGAACATATGGCTCTTACCGAATTTGTTAGTTTTAACCTTGAAGCGATAGTAAATTGTTTCGTGTTCGCTGCTTCGTTCTTCGTCAATACATTCGTCGTCAACATAGTAAGTAAGTCCGAATGTTAAACCATCGGTAATTGATTTCGCAGTGTCTGCGAATGATACATTATCGATACTTGCAATGATTGGCATAATTGCTTCGTCGATAATATCTCGCTTACGAACATCAGTATTATACGCTTGATGAAGTAACGAATTATCCGCTGGTAACAAATCGGTAAGTTCCAAGAATTTATGAATTTCCAATATGAACAACTTAGATGTATCGTCAATCCTGGCTTCTACACGGAATTCGTTATCCTTGGTTTGTTTGTTACCATACCATACAACCCCAAAGTTGTAACCGTCATATTTCTTCGGTAATTTGTATTTTATATTACGGAAGATTGTTTCAGCATAATCTGTATAGAAAGAATCGTTAATGAAAATTGAAGGAGTTAAGATTTTCGTTAGATTCATTTTGCTATTGTACAAATCATAGTACATCTGTCTTCTCGAAGTAAACAGATTCGTATCTTGTTTGAAATACTCTTCTTCATCTTGCATTATTAGATGGAACCATAACTCGTGCGAATTCTTTGGTTGATAATGTTTATCGATACTTAAAACATTTGGCAAATCCAGTTCCAAAGTACCATTGTAAAAACATAATGATTCTGGTTCGAACTTACTAATCTTTGGTTTGATAGTGTTCGAATAATTTATGTTGATATACTTATCGATGTCCAATCTCCAATAATCTCTTTGGAAGAAAGTTTTCTTTTGGTTCTTATAAATGTCTTCAATCACCTTCGTTTTGTTAAACACAATAAGCTTGTTCCAAGTTTTCTTGGTTTCTTGAAGCTTATCCTTTAACTCGTTGCTATTGAATAGCGAATCAAATCGCTTATCAAGCTCCAAATAATCCTTATCAGAAATTGCATCACGAATATCCTTGAATGTTTGGTTCTCAGTTATCTGTGTTGGTATCAATCGGAAATCAACCTGGTCTAATCTGTTCGGCAAATATCCGATAGTTGAATGCAGACGTATGAACTTCATATACTGCTTGAGGTACGTATCAGAATTGAATTCATCGACAAACGAATCCTTAAAATATCTTTCAGATTCTGAATTGTTATCGTATTGTAATTCCGCAACTTGATTGTAAATTACATTAGATGGTTTTCCGAAACTGTATAGAGGTATCATATTACCGTCATAAATTTTCGGAAATTGTTTAACATAGATGTTTAATGGACGATTAACAAAATTCGAATCTGTTTCTAATTTGGGAATACGAATATAGATTTTATCCTGGTGTATGAATACCAGGGAAATTTCGAACATTTTCGTATCGGTTCCTAACATCACATTACAACCGAATTTATCAAGTAGTTCGACAATCGTATCTGGATATGCAATGTAATAATCGTGATTCGTTAGTGTTGTGAAATTAAAGATGTGGAAATTATCTGAAACTGTATCTTCGTAACGATACTTTCCAGATATGATATTCTCCAAATTCTGTATATGTTCTTCCGAATAAACATTGACAACATTCTTCAGAATTTTATTGATTTTATTTCCGAAGACTGTTTCAAATGAATTACCTATATGAATTACGATATAATTTTCGAGTTCTTCTTGGTCTCCAAATGAATGATTAACAATATCAAATCCATAACGATTGTCTGGAAATTCTCGGAGAACAAAACTGAAACTGTAATTGTTTCGCTTGCAATCCTTGTTAAAATTCTCAACCAGTTCGTAAGCTGATTCTCTCAATGTTGGTTTGATAACATCAGAGGTTACAACGAAATCTGCAACTGTCGAACCATAGTTATCATAAATCGATAGTATATCACCTACCGAAAGATTGCGAACTATCAATGTAGTTTTCGTTGGTAACTTGAACTGTTTATCCTGGTTCGAACCTTTGTATACTGTTAATGATTGTTCTAAACCATCTTTGATATATCGTTGCCAATAAGGTTCGAAACCGATATTGAACATATCATCTTCTGGTTCTATCTCTCGTTGCAACCATAGTTTAGAAAGTGTCAGCAATTTAGTTCGATAGTTTGTTACAAACTTTTCTTGGAATTTTGATGTTGGTATGTGTTCTTCGAAATACTGCTTACCTTCTAAGTAGTCTCCAAACTCTTTCGTGAAATTATGTTGAATAAGAGAATCCGTATTTGTTACATCGATATTCGTTTGAACTCTTTCTTCGAACTTCTTGTATGAATCACTTTCTGTTGGAATATCAATAAGTTGCTTATGTTCGTTCTCAAAATAGAAAGTTGGTTTTAATCCGTAGTTGTGTTCTGAATTCGTAAGGTTATTGATAATTCCGGATACTTGCTTGATACAATCTTCAAAGTTCAAAGATTGAGAAATCGATTTGTTAGCTGTTATAAAACCAAAGATATTCGTAAATGCAACATTAGATACTTCTTCGATTTCAAACTCAACTTCAAGGTTTATAAACTTAGGGAATATGATATTATTATTAACGAAGGCCTTCTGAATATCTTCGTTAAATGTATAGAATTCGTTGCGTTCTGTTTGATTCTTATGCAACGATATTGTTTTCGTTACAGGACTGAGTGTATCAACACTGTAACCAAAGATTGAATAGTTAGAATCTTTCCAGTTAAAATATATTGGAAATTCATAGTATTCTTGGTCAGAAAATAATTCGTCAATAATTTGATACAAACCAAGTGTTTCTAAATCGATATGTAACAAACGATTAGAAACATTGCGAAGGTCTGTAACATTATTGAATTGCGCATCACCTAACAGATTGGGTGTTTTATATACTTCAAAGAATTTTGGTAGGTCGTGTTTATTCGGTTGCCAACTACCTAAGTACAACGGTATATGATAAGTGTAAACATTTCGCTTCTTATGATTCGCACCATAATTGAAAACATTTTTATTGATAACCGAATTTCGTTGTCTAAGGAATTTACCAACTTGTGAAAGAAAAGTACCTTTATCAATTTCGAGTTCCAAACGTCTTCCAGCATAATCGTCCAGATATAACTTACGGTCTAAACCAATTACAATCTTGTATTGTCCGGAAAGATTAACAGGACATTTCGATATTGCTCCAAGTTTGGCGTTATAAATATCCTTGTTAACGTGTGAATTTAACGGTACAAGGTTGTTATAAAATTCGGGTTCTCTTCTAAGATACAACATATATTTTCTGAATTATATTTCTGTACTTATTTATCCTGATACGAAAATTGAAGGTACCCAGTTTCCCAACCAAGTACCCTCGCTAACTTAATAATAACTAAAAAACTTAAAATTAAAATGGAATTTTCTTATTTATCAAATATCTCAATATCGTTTTTAATCCTTTATACGGTTCTTAATACCTTCAAGGTTGATTTCCGATTTCAACTTAACACGAGTTTTGATGTCGAACGAAAATTTCTTACCCCCGATTAACATATCAACTCCAATGGTTTTTGTGTAAGTTTTATTCTCGATTGTATTATTTCTAACACCGTCGATATTACCAAAATGGTCAACCATACGATATTCAAGTACAATTGGTATAATAACACTTCCATAACCTGGTATCAACATTGTTGACTGTGCGTTGTTACCGATAACTTGAATGTTCTTAATCTCGTTAACCATAGGATATAAGAACATACCGCAGGTGTTTTGTCCAACCATATATTTAGCTAACGAACCGAAACCAATAATTTTTGAATTCTTGTCAAATCGTTGAACTCTATCCTTTCTGATATGTGAGAATGTTGCAAGTCTTGGGAATAATTCATCGGTGAATATATTCTGATTTGTTCCATAAAGTTCTCGCAATTCCTTATCGAAGTGGAATGCCGCAACTCCTTTACCGTTATACTTATCAGAAATAAATCCTTTACTACCTCCGTTTGGTGTTTGATAATAGATATAATCCTTTCCGTAAATCTTCAAACCTGTATCGCTGTTTTCGTCTGACCAACTTGATGGTGCAGATTCTACCAACATACTTGTTTCGATACCAGATTGGGTAAAATACTCTGGATTCTCCTTTGCAGCATCTTCTGGAATTTCTACAACCAAGTCCGAACCAACTTTGAAATTATCGATATTTCTATTACGGAAATAAAGAATCTGTTTGCAAAGCTGTTGATAATTTTCTCCAAATCGTACTGGTACATTATGATATTCTGGGAATGTATCTGCAACAAGTTTGAAATCAGTATCGTCCAATCTACTATTACCTGGAGCAAGTGTCTTGATTTCGATAGGTTCTTGATTTGGATTCTTGATTGTAATATAAGCACGAGCTTCAACTACCGAACCAAGAGTTTCAGGGTCATTAAGTGTAATGTTATCAAGATATGCACCACCATAAATGTCCAGAGTTGTGTTGTGCTTTACATTATAAGTTTCTTTTTGGAAGTCTGTAAACTGTACAATAACCTCATCAGTATTCTTTCGATTTTCTAAGATACCTAATCTGTGAATGATATTCGCAATACAAACGTCAAGCGGTATATTCTTCTGTTCGGGTGTAAATTGACCAGATGTAATAGATTTGGCTTGATGTTCGAAAGTTCGTTCTCCTTCTGTAATACGGTCTGCAATGTGTGGTAACAGATTTTCTTCAATCAAAATCTTAACAAATTCATTCTTCGTAAGGTCTTCGTTATTTTGATTAACATAATTGAAAACGTTTTGTTCGTTCTCAAAGTCTGGAAAATCGATACGAACCAAATTAGACCATTCAGATTTCAAAGGAGAAAGTGGATAACCAGCTTCTGAAACTGCACGGCAACGAATCTCTACTGATTCTCCGAAAGTGATTGGAATTGAACAGTTATTGATATTCAAGACATCAGCAGATTCCAAAGGTAGTTCTTCCCATTCGAACTTTCCGATATTGTTTCGTACCTTATTTCTGGTAGTTGTTTGTGCTCGATTCCAGTTTGAAAATGTTACCTGTACATTGTTATCTCCGTCAATCATATTGAATGTGATATTTTCAACAGTATCACGATTCTTCGATAGATAACGATATTCTACTTCGTACTTGATAATCTTTTGTGAACCTGTTACAGAATTCGAAAGTCCTTCAATCTGTATTGGCCAGAAACCGATAACCTTATACTTTGGTTTATAATTTTTGATACCGTACTTGATAGCTGCTTCGTCAATGTTCTTTGTAATGTTTGACAAGTTCTGTTTGAGTACGATAAGTTCTCGGCGGTATCTTTCAATAGTTTTAACGATATAATCTTTTTCGTCAAGTGTATTGAAGATGTTATTGTTCAGTTCGTTCTCCTTCGAGTTTACCTGCGATTGTTTGTAATTGATTTCGTTTATGAGAAGCGATTTCTGATTGTGTAATTTCGTAATTGTTCCGATTGTCTTAGTATCGGAAATGTGTGTATTGATATGTACAACTTTGAAGTTTGTTGGATTCAAAGCTGGTGTCTCCGGTTTAATTCCTAAAGAAGCAGGTATCGATGATTCATCAACAAGTGCTAACAGGTAATCAGCAAAGTTTGTTACGAATTTTCCAAAGAATTCATCTATCGTATATTCTTCAAATTCGTAAGTAACCTTATATTTTTGTGTATCAATTACGATACCGTTTGAAGGGAAACCAATTGAGTTAGGATTGTTAACAGAAAGGAATACGATTAGTTTTTGATTTGGTCTAATCGATAGTTCAACAATTGATTCGTCAGTCTTTAATGATTCGCAGAAAACCAACTTGTTAACGCCTGTTGTTAACGGGTCTGTATTTGTACCTTCTACTTGTGTTACTTTAATGGATTTTGAAAGTGTATCAACTTGCTCGATAACATACTTGTTAGCACCTTCAGGTGTTGCAAGCATATCACCAACACGTAAATAAACCGAATCAGAAATACTTAACTTTGATGAGTAAGTAAGTTTATCGAGTGTTAGTGTATAGTTGTCAGCACCATTATTTTTCAGAGATTCGATTGTGAATTTACCAAAATAAGTAACTTCTGTTTTCTTTATATTAAGTGTGTCAGAATACTTTTCGAAAGATATTTTACCAATAGATTCCAGATGAGTTAAATCTGTCATATTGATAACCTTATTTTTTTCGATAAAATTTTCGATGTATTCGTAACCAGATTTGATGTTAAAAATTGTTCCAACAAAACTATTAACACCTATCGATTTGTTGATAGTGATTGGTAGTTTAACTGATGGAAAAATAAAATCGTTTAGGAAAGTGCGATTCTTATCTACTCGTAATTGTGTCGAATCAAGTTTAATAAACTTACTATCAATATACTGAGCATTTAAGAATGTTTTCTTTTCCAAACGAGTTACTGAACCGTCAGTACCATAGATGAAACCTTCTCCGTTTGATAGAATACTCTTGAAATTATTATTGAGCATTTCGATACTCTTACGAATTTGTGCAAATGACGCAATAGATAAGTTTCTTTGCTTACCGTCAAAATCCGTTAATGTAATCATAACTTCATCATCAGTGGTTTTCGATGCTGTTTGCATAGCATCAAGAATCGCAGCGATATTGATGTAGTAATGATTTATAGTTTCTAAAACCTTTTCGATAGATGTTACTGACATACTAAAATTTATTATATGATATAGTTATATATCCAAGTTACGAACCCTATCTTCGAAGAATTAAATCTCCAACATTTGAACCGTTCTTAATGAGGTCTTCAATCTTTTCGGAATCTTCAAGATTGTTACAAACTTCGTCTGGATTCAATGTTGCACCACCAGGCAATTCAATTGTATGGCCTCCGATAATTCTTTTAAGCTCCTTTTTACATTCGGCTAATACATAGCGAATAAACAGATTGTCGTTGTAAAGGTATTTCAAATCCACATTACATTCGCAATCTAAAACCAAACTATCTTCAAAAGTATCTTCGTGTAAAATTAGAAATCCTGTTAGGTGATTATGTTCGTAACCTACAATTCGTCCTGTAATACTTTGTAACATATTCTGTTGAGTCATCTGACAGACACGTTCCAAAACATACATACTCTGATTGATACCGTATGTTTGTGTAACACCGTTCGCAGATGTCATTGATAGGTTTGAAACTTCCGCAGCTTCTGAACCACTTCTACGATTTGTTGATGAACCAGGATTCGTATCTTTAATGTTACGGACGACGTGAATATACGAAGGCAGTTTGAAAGGAATACCAGCAAATCGGTCAGTCTCTACAAACTTGATAATATCTGACTTTCTAAGTACATAGAATCTTCGTTCCTGAGCAGGTCCGTAACTATAACGGAAGAAGAATCTTGCCGATGTTTTAATGACATCGATAATCAACTGTTGTGGTACAGTATAAGGTATCGAACCGTATGCTGTGATACGGTTCGATATTAGATTTACAAACTCGTGGTCTTCTGGACTGAGTTCGATATGGTTAATTCGGTTGGTACTAATCATCTTATTCTAAGTACTTGTTTACGATTTACACCTTTCGGATTGAAACTGATGTGAACCCATCGTAAATTATATTCGTTAATCAATTGGTCAAAAACTCCAAGTTCTCTTGCAATTTGAAATAACTTACGATTGTCAGCACATTTAAGGTCCGCTGCCATACCGTATTGATGTTGTGATGTTCTCGCACCTTTAACAGCTCTGTTTAATTTCGGACAGCGATAACCAGATGAGATACGGATAACACCTCCGTAAGCATCTCGCAAAGGTTGCAAGACATTTTCACAAAGTGCACGAAGGTTAGCAATTACTTCAGGACTTGGTGTATTATCAATTCCGTATTTCCTTGCTGTTGTACTTCGAATAAATTCGTTAAGTGAGAAATTCTTCGTAAATTGAATGTTATCCATAAGATTAAACTGTGTTTGTAATTATTTGGAAACTAAACTCCCAATTTCTGAACAACATCTACAATATCCTCGCGACCTGTAATATAAATCGCTTTGGTATCGAATACGATATAGTTCATAGTTGGAATATCGAATTTCTGTTTCTGTGTGAAATGTGTGTAACCAAGTTTTGAAAGTACTTCGAACATCATAGTCATTTCCCCTGTAGCATTGATAATATCGGCAATAACATCAGCATCGTCATCGTTATATTCTAATAGGCTTTCGATAGCATTATTAAAATTTCCATCAAAAGCTTCTATATACGAGTTACCAGCTTCTGCTTCGAACTTTTCAAGAATCTTAACGAGTTGTGGTTTGCTAAGTGTTACCTTCTCAGCACTTAACGATTTTTTCAATTTCAGTGTAATACTGTATATGAAATTACCGAAAGCCATTGCTTGCTCGATATTATCAGTAAAATAGAAACCATAGCCACCTCCGCTGGTACCAGCATTAGAGCCTATATATTTGGTATCGAACTTACTGAAACGTTTGTAAGAACCGTGATAAACTTTTACAGATGACATATGATTTCTTAATTTAATTGTTAGTTATCTAATGCTACGTATTTAATTAACTTACCGATTTTAACATTTTTCGGGTCAATTACCGCATAAGTTGTAACATCTTTATGATTTGGATATACAATATCCATACCTTCAAATTGTGCAAGTTTGATACCGTTCCGGATAAATTCTTTCGCTTGTTGACATTTCATAACGGTTTTGAAAGAATTATTTTCCATTAACGCATTATAAAAATTGTCATCGTAAACGTGTTGCCAATCGCTTTCTGAACGAATATCAACAGCATAAACAGCTACTTCGTCCCACTCTGGTAACAAAGCTTCAACATAATCGTTTAGAACTTTTTCTCGGTCCTCTTCTTCAAACAATAATGGTGTAGCGTCTTTCGTTTCTCCTTGGAATGTTTTACCTGTAAGACCAAGCTTGTACGTCAAATAATAAAATCTAAACATTTTTTGTTATATTTTTGATTCGTTATCAATCGTTTCCAAGTTACCTTCCAAATTTTCTTCAGGAACTGATTCCGTACCAATACTATCAATCAATCTGTCAGTACCCTTGTCCAAGATTCTATCCGTTATTTTATCCTCATACTTAAATAGTTTGCGAACAATGGTCGAACCGAATAATCCTGATATAACGACAAATAACTTTTGTGTTCCTATATTTAGTTCAAATGCTTCTGCAATAATAAATCCAAAAATTATCGAAACTAACGCATAGATAAATTCGTCAGCATAAAAGTTTGAAACAAATCTAAAACGATTGAATTTCTTTCTTACCGATTTTAGATATTTACTTCGATTTATTTTGCGATAGCGCTTTTCAAATCCTCGTAGATTCTTTACAGTCCAGATGTTTTTTGGGTTCAATCCCAGAAATAATCTGATAAAGAATGTTCCGAACCCAAGTAGATAAATCCAGGAATTAGTTGAAATCGAAGTTTGTAATTCGTCGAAAATTTGATGGAACAAGCTGAACCAAAACTCTGCTGTAAACATCTTGATTAAATTAGAATTTGAAATAGTTGGTGAAATCCTTGATTCTGATATACTTAATGTAAAATATACAAACTCCGAAGACCATTAAAGCCTGGTTGTATACTGTAATTCGGTTCATAATACCGATGTACAATAAGTATGCACAGATTATGGCACCTGTTGTTAGTGTGAAATAATTAAAATATCTGAAAGACTTAACCTTATTGAAGATGATTTTCAAATAGATATTGTAAATTGTACCGTCTTCGTGTTCTTTTTTCTTTTGTTCAAGCTTCTTCTGTTTCCAACAAACATATTGTAATATCGAATAATATAAAGCCCAAACTATTATAATACTATCTAACGTAATGTATGCGGATAACCCTACAGTTAATATGTAATCGTTTTTGGTTATCGCATCCAGATTGTAGATTTTAATCATACAAATCAAGTAAAGAATTACTGTTATAAAATAGTACAGAACTACTTTTATAATTAAACGATTATTTTTGAAATAAGTTTCAATTAACTCTCCAAGCGAGAATGTCAAAACTAAGAAGGTTAGCATCAGGAATCCAATACCTATCAAAATCGGATAGTGTAACCAATCCAAATTCTGTTCTATTAGGTTCTTGCAATTTTCGCTGAATCTTTGCCCAGCCTCATATATTGTACTATCGACAACTCCTGAGTGGCAAATAAAATTACTTATTTTCGGAATCATCTTCTTTCTGATTATTATATTTGTCTTTTAATTCTGGTGTAATATCAACTTTCGTGTATCGATAAATAAACTTAGCTGCAATCGCATCGAAATTAACTTGTAACTTCAACAAGAACTGTGCTAAATTTTCCGATAGAGTTGTTACGAGAAGTCCAATAAGGAAGCTGGCGATGTTGTTCAAGTTGGTAAAGTACAAAAGAAACATAGTACCTGTGGTAAAAATTACCATAGTAAAAATGTAAATAAGTTTCTGAGACCGTTTTTCTAAACCTTGCACTCCAGACATAATCTTTCGGAAGTAATTTAGAAAACCGATTATCAACAATATCAACAACAACCCGTAAAATTGGTACTGCCTTTCGTTTTCGGTTGTAATAAGATTGTTATCCATTCTGTTTTTCGTAAGCGTATAATTTCCAAATCATCTGAGGTTCCGATAGTATGTTCGATGCTATGATGAATTCCGTTAAGTCTGTTAAAATTGTATCTCCGTTCTCGGTATATTTTATAAAATCATATCCGATTCTGTTATGTTTGATTCGTTTTGTTTGTGGTAAGAAAGATTGAACCTCTTTGAAATCTTCTGCTTTGAAAGAATCGTTCAACCTTAGACGAATTATAATATCTCCCTCTTCGTTAGTTATATACGTATGGAATTTGTTGAAGGATTTTCCAAAATCTGCATCAGATTCCAATTGATGTTCGACTGTTTCAGAACCTGTTTGAAATTCATTAAGATAAAGAATTTCTTCGTCGTTGTTAAGAATGTCTAACAGAGTAAACAGATTATCAGAAGTGGTTAGCAAATAATTCGTCATCTTCTATTTCAATATCTTTATGTTTGTTAATAGTCTTTTTGTATTCGGATTGTAACACTAATTTGTAACAATAACACATCAAGGCAAAACTATCGATAATATCATCTATTTTACCTTCAACTCCTATGTATTTATCCCCTTCATATTTGTCGATAAAAACGCGTTTCATAAGTTCTTTATCAGCTGAACCATTTTGTGTAAAAAACTTTTTAACTGTTGGTGGTGTTGGTGTAATCAATTTAATAACTTTGCCAACTTTCTGATATTCAACTGATAAATTTATTATGAAATCTCTGATAAAACTTTGCAACATAATTAACCCAGATACATTCTGAAGTGCAGCTTTACCAGCAAATCCTGTAGGCATAATATAATTCTCAATTGCAAAGTAAATCGCATCTGGCTTGAACTCTTTAATAACGTCACCAACAACTGATAATATCACCTTCTGACTCATTTTTGATTTTCGTGTAATATCCAGTTGTGATTCCGTTGTATAATCTTCGTTGTCAAACATTAAATCTTTGGTTGACAAATTAACTGGCATACGATAGATTTTATGTTCGATATTTCGTTGTTCCTTTGGGGCATAAATTTTACCAGTCTTAGATTTCTCAGCATCGAAAATTACCCTATGAAATGAGATTCCTACGGGTTGTTGGTTTTCCCTTCGGAAGATGCAAATTCCGGTCGAATTATGTGATAGGTCTAATCCAATTATTAAATTACGGTGTTGTTGCATAACAAGGTTTATACTATATTTTATGATACTATCAATTTGCCACCTCCTGGTGGTACCTTTGCAATACTCATTATATATGGAGATACAAAGTTTCCAATCTGTGAAAGTGTCGTTCCAAAGGCTACAGCAATTGGGATAATAGCTGCTTTCGAAGTTGCATCGTTTGGTGCTGTACTGATTAGTGCTTGTTGTGCAGCAGTCAATAATAATGGTACTAAACTTACAGTAGGAGGTACAATTACCGGTCCGCCAGGTGTTACCGGTGTTACTGGAGGAACCGCAGGCGGTACGACAAAAGTTGAAACAATCAATTGATGCCCAGCAAAACACATATTCGAAAATGTGTTAGCAAATTTCGCACACATTGCAGCATCTACATAACTATCAGGAAATGTCTGTTCCAAAGCATCATAAGCTGCTTGATATAAATCTATCTGTAAGGTTGAAGCTGGTAGCAAACACGAAGCAGGTCCGCCAAGCGGAATTACAGTAATCATATTAAGCATATTCTTAATAGCTTGCTCGTAACCCTTTGCGAACTTTTCTGCAAACTTATCTGAAATCGAAAGACCCATACTCATACCGTCCGGTGGATAGGTTGATAAGTGTGCCGTTTTGATAATCGGTTTTAACTGTGTTGCTAACATACGATTCTTAAATGAACGGAGGTGATTCGTTAAAAACTTACCACCTCCGACACTCTAATAAATATAAATTATAAAAGTATGAAAAAAAGAAAACTACCTTCTGCTTTCTAATTATTTACAGAAATATCTTTAATACGATTGTGCAGAAAAAACTTCCAAAACATAGAATCTCTCCCCAGTATAAAATTGAACGTTTCTTCAAGAAATCATAGAAACTCTCTGTTGATACATCGATAATTCTTGATTCGTATGCTTTCTGTTTTGAATACTCGTTAAGTGCAATTCCCAACATAATACCAAGAATCATAAAAATTACATACCAATAACCTAACAAGATAATAACAGTCATAGCACATATAGCTGAAATCGATGCTGCAATCGTATGTATTTTATTTTGCATATCGTTGAACTTAAAATTCGGAGCTGCTGCGACATATATTAGTGATGCTATTGCAAAGAAACATAAGAACTGGAACCAATAACCTTCCGTAATTTCTAATGTATAAGGCAGACAAAGCATAGCAACAACTGTTAACCAAATCTGGAAAATAGCTGCTTTCTTCTTGTTGAACTTTTTACAAGACATATCTCGAAGTTGACATTCCTCTCCGTGTTTGATTAAACTTGTTTCAGTCTTATTAAAACCAAGATAGTAATAAGTATCTGAAATTGATTTAGGTTCTCCGTACGTTGAGAATATGATAATGTTATACATCGCAAAGATGAAGAAACCAATTATGAATAGTGTTTGTAACATAAATTTATGAACTTTGGTGAATAAATTGATTTTGTTAATGAAACGAACTTCGTTACCAATAAGCTCCTATAGTACCCCTCGCCACTTGACGGTTGCAGATACTCCGCGAACATTATTCTTTCGACAATATAAAGTCCACTCTTTGATAAGTGCTTTCGCTCTGATTCTTGAATATCCTCTTGAAGGTACGAATATCGCTTCGTGCCATTCTTTCAACGGAACTCTAACTATTTGACTAATTCTGGAAGGAATATACATTCTAACACAGAACCCAACACCATATGAACGTAAGTAACCAATAATTGATTGATATTTAACATTTACTGGAGCATCTTTTTTCATAAAGATATTGTAACGGTAAATTCGTTGGTAAAGTTCGAAGATTCTACAAAGAACAATAACACGAACTCCAGGAGGTAATAAGTGCAGATTGAATCCGAGATTTCTAATGCCTTCATTAGTTGTTACAGGACCAAGACTAAGAACTAACGGATAACGGTCGAACCACGGTAGAACCTTGATATTATCTTTGTTCTTGGGGTTTTGATATTCGAACATAAACAGACCACCTTGATATAAAATTCTTCTAGTGTATCTGTAAACTTTTGGATTTGGAAATACTTCGCGATATAACCAACGAATAGCCTGTGATGCTGGTCTTGGTGTATTTGAATGTCGTTTGATAGCATTTCGCAATGAATACTTACCCTTTCCTTTTTGTCCCGGTCTGTTGTGAAGGTCTTCCAAACCTTCTTCAGTAATTAACTGTGTAGTTGCTTCCTTCAGAGATTTATTATATCTTGAACGATAATAAGATTTATCCCGACGAGGATTGTTTTGGTCCTCGCCGAGTTTTTTAAGTAAGTCGTCCAGAGTTAGAATCTCTTCGGATTTCATATTATTAACTGTAAGATTAAAACTTGTTTAACCCTAACCAACAACACGTTTCAAGAATACCCCTGGGTCTATATTTTCCAAGTGTTGCGGACCGTCCTTTGTGATTAACAATACCTGCTTATCTTCTGGGTAAACGTATACCTCCATAGTGATTGGTTCCGAAGGGTTTGCGAAATAAAAACTATACACTGATTGGTCGGCATTATAATTCATTAGCGTGATGTTTTCGACAAACGAATCCGACATATTATCAATCAAAGATAACAATGGTTTGAAATCGAAGTATGTAGCTTTTTCTTCGGTGATTTCAATTCTACGGAATGTTTCAGTCTTAGTTTTTTTTGCTTGCGCTTCAGCAGCTTCAATCTCTGCAATAAACTCTCCGAAAGGATATGATTCTTCTAATACCTTTGTCTTCCAATCTCCGTTAGCATTCTGATACTCAACGTGTCGTTTAACAGTTAAATAAAGTTCCTTCTTGGAGATTCTACGGTCTATAATTTCAATCGCAACATAATCACTAAATCTAATCAACATTGGGATATTAGATTTCAATAATGCTGCGAACTCTTTAACAACAAAATCCGTACTTGCTTTAACTTTCGCAACCGGATTGTTATCAATGTCTGTTATTTCAATACTTTCGAATTTCATATAATCTAAAAAATTTTTCCTTTCAAACGGTTCTCGTCAATAATAACAAATTTATAACCGTTGTGTTTTGCCCATTGAATTGCTGCTTTCCATTTACAAGCATTTTTATGCATCATAGGATTGCGTTTGATTTGGGCTTGATTTAATGGTACTAATCCTGCTGGTTTTATTTCAACAATTAACCGTTCTCCGTTCTTCAGGAATACAGTAAAATCTATATAGTATTTATGCTTCTTATCTTTGAACCCGTTTTTAGTCGGTTCTTTCATAACATAAGGGATAGCAAAATTCTCCGAACTCCACTTGATAACATTTTCGTTCATTTCAAGCTTCTGCATAAAGATATATTCAAGAGAGCTGCGATAGATAATCGGTTCAGGACCGAAATACTTCTTAGCACCTTTGAAATATCCTTGATGATACCGAGAATTCTTCTGAGGTTTGTTAAAGTTCTTTACTGACATCTTGATACCTTTATTAAACTTGCTACCGGACGTTATTATTGTACGTTACTTGATAAAGTTTGGATTCAGTTTATTGTTAATCCAAGTTTCATAAAGTAACTGCGAATCAACACCAGATTCTGTACGAGATAGTTGGAAGCATTCCAAATCTTCGATAACTTTTGGAAAGAATGTATCGGCTTCTGGATATTCGTTGTCAACTCTTGTAAGATATAAGTTTGAAACCTTATCGATATGTTTTGTTAGGAAATAATCATAAAGTTTCGCACCTCCAATAACAAAACAAGTTCGCTTCTGGAAAAATGTGTCGATTGTTGAATTGAGACCTTCGAGTGTTATCGAAACTATATTTGGATTATCAGAATAAACTTCATTGATAACATTCGCTTTGCTACTGATTACAATCATATCCCGATTAGTTAAACCATTAGGATTTCGTTTAATGATTGATTCGAAAGTCTTGCGACCCATTATACAAGTAGAGTTAGTGGTTACTTCCTTGAAATGTTGCAAATCCTCTGGAAAGTTCCAAAGTAAATCGTTGCTTTTTCCAAGTTCGTTATTTTTACCTATCGCGGTAATTATGTTAATCATACTATAAACTTCCGAAAATCATTAAATCATTTTCTAATATCTCTTCTCCCCAATAACATTCTTTCAAACCTGTTATTGCAGATTCATACATAACCTGAATTTTATTGTTACCTTCAATCAAGCGTCCGAAGAAGTTACCTGAATTGATTGTTGATTTCCAATTAGGATTGAATGATTTTTCCGAAATATAAATTGGGAATAGATTGATGTCTTCAGCAACACAGATTTCAGATGTTACTAATTCGTCCGGAATTTGAATTTCAATTTTCGCACCTTTCTTACATTTCTTACCAAGATGTTTTGTATCCTGTCGTGTGTTATAACAGTCAGTTCCAGAAGTTCCAAGCTTGTTACACATCATTATGAAATTGAAAGATAACTGTCCGTTGATAACTTGGTATGAACCACTTCTAAAAGAATAGTTCCAATCTTCGTTTGTAGATTTAGAAAGCTTTGGAAGGAAATCTCCTCCGTGGATTGCATCTTTGCTAATGTAATGACTTTCGAAATCCTTATGAATAAGTTCTAACTGAGTATTGAAATGTTCGAAAATAGTTCGTTTGAAACCCGATAAATCTGGTTGTTTCTCTTCGATGTCTGCAACTTTATGTGCTAACTTGTGAATAATCTTAATTAACTCGTGACTGCAACCTGGTTGGTATTCATAATTTCCGTTAGAATCTTCTAAAATAAGATTCTTAATATCTTCCTTATGTATTGTAATTGTTAGAACATTACCGTTATGTTTCAAACCTGTATTTGTTGTGTTTGAAGATTGTTTAGAACCTTTACAACTATGTCCAGGAACCATAGTTGATGTGGACATATTATTTCCCTTGGCAACTTCGTATCGGAACTTATCGTGTGGACAAGTTTCAACTTTGGTTTCAGATTGATTTATCCCAGGCTGTAAACTACCATAAAGTTTATCAATTTCCTTGGTAAGTTCGTTAGATTGTCGGCCACAGGTCGAGGCAATAAAGTCCGGGTCTCCAGTATAAATTTTAATAAGGATATTATCGTTTTGGTCAAGAACTTCAATAAAATCATATTCCAGATTATAATCTTCCTGAATGATTTTCGGAAGCTTGTTTTTTGATACTGATAATTTAATTGGATATTCTTTATCTTTTTCTATAATATCTCCGTATGTTGGTGCTTTAACTGTACACAACTCAATACCAACATTTCTTTTAATTTTTTTATTAGCTGTATTCTCGTTCGGAACTGTAAAAGATAAATGTAAATCATATTTACCAAGGTCTTGCAAATTCTTAGGGAATTTTACAATTATTGTATTATTATCCCCTAAAGAAATATCGACACCATAATCTAACTCTTCGGTTATGTTTGAAACATAACCGAAGAGATTTGTGATATTTTCTTCAAGCTCTTCAAACTTAATCAGGAAGACTGTGTCTTGACCTTTTATAATTTCGTTTGTATATGCCATAATTATATGATATTATATTTAATTATTTATCTCGTTTCCAAGAGCATCAATCCATTTATCTCCTGTCCAATAAATTACCATAGTTGGTTTGTTTTGTAAATTTGTACAGATATAATTTACTCCGGGATTTAATGGGAATGATGCACTATGTGTTGGTCTGTCTTCCCAAGTACCAGTCATATTATGATGTTCTGTTTCCAAAGATACATCGGCATATGCAATCTCAGCATCAAACCTATCTAAACTTTTCACATCAGATGTGAAATAGAAAGTTCCCAAATATCCTGTACTCCTTCTCTGGCTTCTATACGCAAACTTGAACGCATATACACCCCATTCACCAGTACCGTAATTTCCTGTTAACCAAGTATTTACCAATACCTGTTCACCGTAAATACGATTAACGTGGTGTATGCGATAACCTACTGGGAACTTTGCAATGAATCTGAAAATGTAATTCGTGTTTTGCTCTGGACCTTTAATGTATTGCATCATAAAGCCCATAAGACACGGATATTCGCTATCGTGCAATTCATTTGTGTAAAACTCTGTATCGGTTGTTCGCGATAATTTTACAACTTTACCAGTAGTTGTGTATCTACCAACTTCGTCGGAATCTTCAATTGAATAAGAAGATAGGTTATTAGATGTTGCAAGCCAACCAGCCCAAGGCATATCTAATGCCATAATACTTGTTTTCAATCTTTCTTCAACATATGTTTTTGTCAAGATATAATTTCTTGAACCTGATGCAAAATCTACAACTGATAAAGAATCACCTTTCGGACCTCTTGGACCACGAATAGATTTTAACTGTTCAGGTGTAAACATTTCATATGTGAATGGATTTCCCTGTTTACCTGGAGGCCCAACAGGTCCTGGAATACCTTGTGGACCAGTTTTACCTTGTTTACCCTCTTTACCTTGTGGTCCCTGTATACCAATACCTTCAACAGACATATCAACAATAAAATCATCAGACCAACCATTTTGAGAATAATGAAATACTTGTCCGTACGCTTTTTGTCGTTTATCACCAAGAACAATACCAAATTCTCCAACAGGAATTGTTTGTGCTTTCAATTCTTCAATTGTATCAGCTGTTGCAGAAATTCGGAATGATTTACCATCTTGACCATCTTGACCATCTCGACCATCTCGACCATCTGCACCATTAGTTCCTGCCGGACCGGTTTTACCTTGTTTACCAGGTTCACCTTGTGGTCCTTGTGGCCCCGTTATCATAGCAAGTTCTTCTTGGGTTAGATTTTCAAGAATTATTGACTCTCCTGGACGACCTTCAGGTCCTTGTGGTCCTTCAGGACCTTCTTCCCCTTTAGGCCCTCTCGCTACTTCTAATGGTTGAAATCCACCTTTACCGTTGGGAATGTATAATATATTTCCAGTATTACCTCTTGATGTAATACGGGTAAACATATTTTTTAGAATAACATCTGCAGAACCATTTGTACAAAATACTTGAATTGATAATATATCGCCTTTGTTTAATGTTCCAACTGCTGTTAAAGATGCGGCACCAATTGACGATTTACCAGACATAGTTCTTTCAGAAGGAACTGATATTGGTTCATCGTTGATAAATGTTTGAATCTTAAAATCCAAACTTCCTATGGATTCATCATCTATCGAACATTTAATGTTAAAAGCTGTATGTAAATAGAATTCTAGTGGTTCATCTCCCACATAAGTTATTGTACCATCTCCGTTCCAATTTAATAAACTACCAAATTGTAATACTTTTTGATAACTACCAGCAATTAACTTTGGATTATTAGGGTATTCCAATTCTGTTGCAGAATAATTATCAATAAGACAATATGATAATTCTTGTGGCTCGTATGTTGGACTACCTGTTGTATTTAGCCAGATAACTACTTCTGTTGGTTGTTCGGGAGATGCAATAATACCGGCAGGACCTTGCGGACCTGTTATCTCTGCTTTTTGTTCGTCAGTTAAATCTTCAAAGCTAAGATTTTTACCTGGTTCTCCCGCAACTCCGTCGATACCATCGCGACCATCTTTACCTGGTAATCCTTGAGGACCTTGCGGACCTGTTATCTCTGCTTTTTGTTCGTCAGTTAAATCTTCAAAGCTAAGATTTTTACCTGGT
>PDWI01001319.1_pt1 | contig 39272 bp, 32 predicted proteins | sample 1430891 | NCBI WGS metagenome assembly PDWI01 (sample SAMN01162508, study PRJNA174530) | Oral metagenome, whole genome shotgun sequencing project. | biome: Marine environment; feature: Marine mammal; material: Swab sample of the gingival sulcus; isolation source: swab sample of gingival sulcus... | reverse complement strand
GATACCGGTTTCAAGCAGGCTGTTTTTATAGCCGGTGAACTGTGCCTTGGTGAGGAGGGTGTCTGCTTCGTCATAGCTGCCTCTGGAGTAGGCATCAAGGAAATCGTGGAGCAGTCCTTCCGTGAGCTTGTAGCCGTCAAGCCAGACCGGATCAATACTGCTGATATCGACCTTCTCCATTGCCTGCGCGCCGGTAACGCTATGCCCGGATTTTTTTACCTCTGCCAGTGCCTCGGCAATCCCTTTGTTCAGATTATCGACTGCGGCCTGTACCTTTTCCGGAGCAGCGCCCTGAACCATCATCTTGCGGATATCTCCAAACTGGCTCTCCAACCCGAAACTGACTGCGGCGGAAACGTTGATACGGATCGGGCCTTCAAGATTCTCAAAGACTTCAAAATAGGCCATCTGTACCGATGTTTTTGCCTTATCAACATCCCCTTGCCGGTAGAGCTCGGTTCCGTTGTTCAGCCGGGTATTGATCTCTTCTGCAAGGCGGTCGTAATCCGGGGCTGCAAACACTGTAGCAGCAGTGAGCAAAAAAGATATACAGATCAGGTAAAAAAATCTCGCCATTGTGGTATGTCCTCAGCAGATTTCATCTTTCTGTCGAGAATAGAGAGGATAATCTTAAATGTCAATATAAATTTTATGCTGGTCTAAGATGGTTTTATTTATTAATATAATTAAATTTTATGAACTTTTCAGATATCTTTCCGAAAAGATTATACGGGAAGAAGCTGAATTGTCAGTAGAAAAGATGGCTATTGCAGGCTGTTCTGTCGGCAATGGCAGTAAGAGGTAATAAGGGAATCATAGAGTCGGCCACATTGTTGTCGCTGGTGGGAGGCTGTCTCTTTCTCTCTTTACACATCAGTCGTTTGATGTCATATTTTCGACAGTTGCAGCAGATATAAAAAAATGGATAAAATAGGACATATCAATGAAGGAATCAGATACTTTTCTCTACCCTGTCTCTATTGTTATGCCGGCATATAATGAGGGAGAGGTGATAGGTATAACAGTGGCGAAAGTTCTTGAACTCTATCCCCGATTTGAGGTGCTGGTCGTTGATGATGGTTCAACAGACCATACAAAAGAGGCCGCTATTGGGGCGGGGGCAAGGGTTGTCAGTCATCCCTATAATATTGGTAATGGTGCCGCAGTAAAAACAGGTTTGCGGGAGGCAAAGGGAGAGTGGATTCTGTTGATGGATGCTGATGGACAGCATAAACCGGAAGATATTGCCGGTCTGCTGGCTGAGAAAGAAAATTTCGATATGGTTGTAGGTGCCCGGACAAAGAATTCCGACACCTCCCTGCACCGGGATTTCGCCAACTATCTCTATAACAGTTTTGCCTCCTATATCACGAAATTTCCTGTTGCAGATCTGACCTCCGGTTTTCGGCTTATGAAGGCGACAGTTGTCCGGCAGTATATCTATCTTCTGCCTAACACCTTCTCCTATCCTTCAACCCTTACCATGGCCTATCTGCGCAGTGGAAGAAGTGTAAAATATATTCCCATCGCAACGAAGGCACGAGTGGGGAAAAGCAAGATCAAGCTGATAGAGGATGGAGCCCGTTTTTTTCTCATCATTACCAAAGTGGCAACACTTTTTTCACCGTTGCGCATCTTTCTGCCGATAAGTCTCTGTTTTTTTCTATCCGGCTTGTTTTATTATGTCTATACCTATTTTTTGTGGGGCCGGTTGACAAATGGTGTCCTGTTACTTTTTTCTTTTGCGATAATTATTTTTTTGATTGGCCTTGTTTCCGAGCAAATAACGCAGATGCGTTATGACAGGGTGGAATAACCATATCTTGGCGTAGCTCGATAGTTGCGGATCTTTGTGTGTTCTTACTGTGGAGTTTGAATGAAAAGGAAACTTTTTTTCCTCTTTTTGTCTTTTTTGATTTTATTTTCTTTTTTGTCGTTGTTTTTAGACTTTGACTGGAAAGCCTTTAAGCTGTTTTCTTTTTTGGATATTCTGGGGCTTTTGATCTCTTTGGTACTGGAGACGTTTTTATATACTTCTATTATCTACTTTTTAATCAAAGATTTTGGTTATAGCTCTTCGTTGAAAGATGTCTATCTTGTTCTTACTGCCAGTTTGACAGCAAACTATGCAACACCGTTTAAAATAGGAGTCCCTTTACGAGTTTATTTATATAAAGAGAGAATGGGGATCCCAGTTGTTTCTGGAGCGTCTATCATATTAATTGAGATCTTTTTGAATGTTTTTGTCTCTTTTGCGTTATCTTCTTTTGGTGTCGGTTTTATTCTTCATGATACGCATATAAATTCTGGGTTACTTGTATTAATTTCTGTTATTCTTATATTTTTATTTTTTTATATAAAATTTGATAGTTGGGAGCGTTTTTTTACAAAAAGACAATTTATTTTCTCTTCTTTATTAGGAAAAGGTTTTTCTTTTATTCATCGTGTAAAAAAATCTTTAACGCATGTCTCGTTGCGTGGACTCATCCGTAGCGTTTTATTATATTCCCTTATCTTTGGTGTTCAGTCAGTTCGACTCTGGCTTGTTCTTCTCGTAGTAGGTGAGAGTATTTCCATGGTTTATTTGTTGTTTGTTATTGTTATCTCTACGACTGTTGGAACGCTATCTATGATTCCTATGGGGATTGGTGTAAAGGATGTAAGTTTTACTTTTTTACTCGTCCAGCTGGGTATTCCTGCTGATATTGCTGTTGTTGTTGCTACTATTCAACGACTGTTTGCGCCAGGATGGCCTTTATTGTTGGGAGTAATTTCTGCTAATATTCTGGGAATTTCAAATTCATCCAGGAAAAAAGATAATTAGTTTTATTTTAATGAGAATAATATCACTCTCCTATGTTTTTATATTAAGGTATTTGCATGAATATGCTTGTTAAAAACTAAAAACAGATAATGTTCGTTTCTGAAAAATGATTACAGTAATTCTTGGTACTAAGGCTCAGTTAATAAAGATGGTCCCTATTATGAGAGAATTGATGAAGAGAGATATTCCTTATCGATTTATTCATACAGGGCAGCATAAAGAGACAATGGACGAGATGTACAGTGATTTTGGAGTAAAAAAACCAGACTTACAGTTATATTATGGTCCCGATATTGTTAGCGTTTCACAGATTATAGTCTGGTTCGTCAGATTGATTTACCTGGCTGTTATTAATAGAAAAAAATGTTTCGGTGAGCATAGAAAAGGAATTGTCCTGGTCCATGGAGACACTTTGTCAACACTCGTAGGGGCGATAATGGGAAGGTTTGCCGGGGTAAAAGTGGGTCATGTTGAATCCGGGTTAAGATCGTATAGCTTACTACAACCATTTCCGGAAGAATTAACACGACGATTGGTATTTCAAATAAGTCATATATTGTTTTGTCCTGGAGAATGGGCTGTGAACAATGTGATAAACTTGAGAAATAAGGAAATTGTCAACACTGGAAACAATACAATGGTGGATACTATCTCTTTAAGTATGAAAAAAGAAGGAGAGAGTATTGTCCATATTGAAAAACCTTTTGTTTTGGTTAGCCTTCATCGGTATGAAAATATTTTCAGAAAAAATCAACTTGAGAAAATTGTATATCTTTTAGAGGGTGTAGCAAAAAAACATAAACTGTTTTTTATCCTTCATCCTCCAACTGAAAATCAGCTCAAGAAATACGGCTACTATCAAAGACTTCTGCTAAATGGGCATGTGGAACTGGTTTCGAGAATGCATCATTCTGTTTTTTTGAGGTATTTAAAGTCTGCGGAATTCGTGATTACAGACGGTGGAAGCCTTCAGGAAGAAGCTGCATATCTTGGAATACCTTGCTTGCTATTTAGAGAAAAAACGGAAAGAAAAGAAGGATTAACGGAGAATGTTGTTTTATCAAAATTTGATGAATCTGTCATATTAGAATTTGCTGATCAATATAAGACCTATCAAAAAAATACTGATAAAGCAAAAATAAGCCCTTCATCAATAATTATTGATTCCATTGAGAAATATAAATAACCTCCATTGCTGTTTTATAATGTCTTTGAGGTAGACCTCCAGCTTTATTAGGGCTTCTCAAGTTTGACAGTTCGAGAAAAAAGAAGCCCAGCCTGATGGGATTTTTCGCTAGATTGACCAACTGAAGGTGGAGATTTTGGCACGAAAGCTCGGTTGCTGATTCTAAAATAGTATAAAACAAAAACCATTTAGTTGCAGCTATTTCATGTCTCTACAATTTGTTATCAGAACATAGCGGTACGATAGCTTCAATAAATATTCTGGCTTTAAAAAACTTCCCCAGAAAAGGAATAAAAGAGAAAAAATGAAGTATTTTCAGTGTATTATAGTGAGGTATTAAATCCATTTGTTTAATCTTGAATCCAGCTTTCTTTAATAGAACAGCATTCTCTTCAGGGTTGCGAACAGCAATATGTTCCGGGAACTGCTTAACGATAAAATTGTGTCTTTTCATTTTTTCCAGAAAGAAATCTGCGTTGGGAGTGTGCATATATAATCTTCCTCCGGGCTTTAAACTTTCCTTTATAGCAGTTAATATAGCTAACCAATCTTTATCGTAAATATGCTCTGAAAAATCGAAAGCAAAAGCGACATCATAGCGGTTATTATTCTCCTTGCAAAACTTCAAAATATCACTGCATATAAACTCAGCGTTAGATATAGACAGTTGCTCCTTTTTTCGATTTGCCAAAGAGATAAATTCTTCTGAAAAATCAACACCTGTATACATCTTGACTTTATTTGCCAAAAAAGGAAGCAACATCCCGTTACCGCAGCCAAAATCTACTACTCTATATTTAGGCTCCAGTCTTATGGAGTCGACCAAACGCTCCACACGGAATTGTGATTGATTCTTTTCAAAAGATTCGACATACTGCTTTCCATGTAATTTTTTTAGTTCATTTTCTGTTAGCATTATACTCACTCAAATTTAGACAATATTTCGTTATTTAGGGTTTATTTTCTTTCTGGTTCATCCTATTGTACATATCACTTTTTACTCTCCAGATCTGATAATATGGCTGCTGGAGTTCCACTGGAGAGAAATATCTGGGGTCATACTCTCCGTATCGCCAGAATAGACGATTACTCAAGCTATCCGCCATCTTTTTGTCCCGCAGGAGCATGATGTTTGCTGGCAAATTAATATCAAAAACATATTGGCCTGTTGCTGTAAAAAGTTTTCTGCTCTCTCGCTTTTCTGGAGAGAATAATCTTTTTTTGAGTGAATACTTTCTCTCTTTGGTATTTTCTGCTAATGTTGTGGCCGCTCCGTCTTCGGTTGTTACTACCATCTCCGATAGTGGTAAAGGTTGTTCTGAGAATAGAGAAAGGTGAAGCTGTAAGGGGTTTTTATCAAGACAAAAGCTTTTCCCTTTTGGCATCTCTTCTCGCAGGAGTTGTTTTCTGATATGTTGCGATAAGGAGATAATTGCACTAGGTAGTAGTTTTTTCCCGTTTCTCTCTTTCATATCCCAGGTGCCAAAAAAATTGATCCAGTTACTATTAGTTTGTCGTATATCAAGGAAAAGATAGATTGGTCGGTTTTGTTTGGGAAAAAGGAGCTGCTCTATTTTTTTTATCACATTACCGGCAAGATGTGGATAGAGTTTTGCCGTCTGATTTGGCCCGGCAGTAAGTAGCTTGCGCAGCATATCTTCACCAGCAATAGTGTCTTTTTTCGTTAATTGTAAGAATTCCTTTTTTCCTGCTTTTCCACGGGTACTGTAAAAATTTATATAATTGGCAGCAAAACGATCATTTTTTGCAACAAGAGGAACGGCATTACAATGGGTACGTTCGTTATCATGCACCATCCCGTCATTTATGGTATCTTTCTCTCCCCAATAAATTATTGGATGCCCTTGATCCCACCAGCTCCAGATAAGGGCATTTTTCTCCAATTTCTGCAGGGATTTCATACCGGCAAGGCTGGGAGCAGTAAAAACGGGCGGTAGATCTGGTGTGTTCTGGAAATTTTTCCAGAATATCGCAGCAAGAAAAGAAATTACGCATAAAATATAACCCCAGCTAACCCAGCTGTTTCTTGTTTTTTCTGCAATCTTGTATATCTCAGCCAGTAGTATCCCTAAACCAAGAGAGAACATTGGCACAGTAAAAATAACAAAGCGGGAGGCAAAAAAGAAGGTAAAAGCTGCTACCAGTAGAATAGGTAACAGCAACGTAATCTCTTTTCTGGCACGGAAAATAAAGAGGGCGATTCCTGTCAAAGCAAAAGGAAATATGGCGGAATAGGCAAAGGTCTGTTTTGAAAAATCTTTCCACTCCATGGCTGACTGCTCTCCGATACTTGCACTTACAGCTGGATAGAGAGACGAACTCTGCTTTGAGATATGGAAAAACATCCTTAGAATACTTTCAGGAATTGCGGTAAAAGGAGCTATGCCGACAACCGCCACTACGGCAATACATACGATAATTGCGATAATGGCAAAAAGAACCCCCTCCTTTCTGGTTGGCCGATAGAAAAAAAGCAGTGCCATACAGAGGGGAAAGCCCCCCAGAACCAAAGGTACTGTACTGGTTTGATCCCACCACCAGAGAAAAAGGAGAGCGGTAACTGACCCTGCCAGTAAAAAGAGATACCTTTGCCGGCCTGCCTTGACCGCAAAAAGCAGGAACAGCACGGCACAGGAGTAGGGGAAAAAGGCATTCATACAGTCGGTATCGTAAAAACCAAAATTGTTTCGTGTAAGAAATGCGGGGGCAAGCAAGGTAATGCTGGTAGCAACAGTGGCAGCAATAGCTCCGCCATAACGCCAGCCAAGAAAAAATATGGGAGCAGCGATAAAAAGGGAAAGAACTGCCGGTAATGTGGCTCCCACCCAGTTTATTGAAATACCACTTATTTTGGCAATTCCTGCGGTGAGTACACTGAGTAAGGGAGGGATCGGAGAGCGAGAAATGGTATCTGGTATTGCCCGGTGTGTTTCCTCAGTGGAATATGTCCCCTCCAGAACCTCTTTTGCGGTATTCAGATAGTAGTAGCCATCGACGTTGGTTAAAATGGCTTCACCATCGACTATATAATTGTCGGGAAAGGCTTTCCAGCCGGTGATTGGGAGAATTCGCTGGAGAAATGCCACACAGAAAAGCATTGTGAGGACTATAACTGTGACAAAAACTCTGGTGGAAATTTGTCTTTTCTGTTTCATAATGAACTATTGAGTAGATGGATTGTTGTCTGTATCTATTTCGGAGGGGAAAGGAGCATCTTAAGAAAATTTTTTTGCAAAATTATTTTGCTATTACAGCTTGTTGCCAATGCAAGAGAAAATCCCGCCGGTAAGAACTGTTGATGAAACTGCCAGTTTCCTTCTGTTTCTTTGTCTGATGAAAAAGCACAAAAACAGGAAGAAAGAGAGGCACAGCCAAAATCAATCTCTGTAAGAGGAGCCCGGATACCAATCCCTTTTGCCTTAAGATACGCCTCTTTTAATGTCCAGCATCTATAAAAAAACTGGCGGGCGTATTCCCTGTTCTCCTGTTTCTGATAGTGGCACATCTCACTCTTGCCAAGAACTTTTGCTGCAAGTTCGGCTTCATACCTTCTTGGACGAATCAGTTCAATATCACAGCCAATCTCCGCTATGCCGGCGACGGCACAGGCGATTACTCCCTTTGTATGACTGAGGCTGAAATAGAGAGGAAGTCTCCACTTGCCAATATACCAGAACGGCCGGCCAAAACTATCTGTAAGGCTATGGATAGAGTCCGCTTTTTCCGGCAGATAATGGTGGAGTATCTTCTTCAGCAGCAGGCGGGAGGAGAAAAACTCTGCTTTTTTGGCAGGGCTGGCAATACGCTGGTACCGCTGCAGCTCCCTGTTATCAAGAATTTTTTCCGGCTTCTCTGTTGCCTCACCCACAGGCTGCAGCCATAGCGCGACTTCATTTTCTGTGAGGATCATGGTAGAATTTCCTCTGGCGGTGGCAGGGCAAATTCCATCTTCTCTTTTGTTACGGGATGGTTGAAGATCAGACGATGGGAGTGCAGGCATTGACGGTGGTATTCCTTGTCGTGGTGGGTGATTGCGCCGCCATAGAGTTGATCGCCCAGCAGAGGGTGACCCTGTTCGGCAAGATGTATCCGAATCTGGTGGCTGCGTCCGGTCTCAAGGTTGATTAAGAGCAGGGAGCAGCGCTCTCCTTTTATAGTAAATATCGCTTTTGTGGTATAGTGAGTGATCGCCTCCTTGCCGCCCTTCTCCACCGAGATCATCTGGTTGTTGCGGCGTCTGCGGGCGAGATTTGACCGGATCGTTGCTGCCAGCGGTGTCAGGCTGCCGGCGGTTAGTGCCAGATAATGCCGGTGTATGTTTCGTCTCTGCATCTGCTCGGCAATATTCTTGTGCGCTGTGGGGTGCAGGGAGAACAGAAGCAGCCCGGAGGTGTCCCGGTCAAGTCTCTGGTGCATCCCTGTTGTCGGTTTTTGTACTCCCTGCTCCTGCAGAAAAGACTGGAGAGCGGCATGGAGTGTCCCTTTGTAGCGTGCCGGCGTTGGCTGAGTCTCAATACCTGCCGGTTTGTTGATAACGATAATATATCTGTCCTGAAAAAGGATATGGTGCTGCTGCAGACGAAAGGGGACAAGCGGCTGTTTGTCCTGATGCAGCTCTATCTGTTGTCCGGCCTTAAGCGGGGTGCCGCATTTTCGCACGCGTCGGCCGTTGATATGGGCACCGCCGAGATCAATCATCTTACGTATTGCCGTACGGGAGAGCAACGTTTTTTCAGCAAGATAAAGATCAAGACGTCGGTTTTTATCCGCCGTTTCTGTTAGCAATCGGTAAATCACGCTTTCCCTTTTTCAGATAGGTATTACTATAGGACGATCGTTTTGTGTTGTGACAAGGATTCTGATACCAATTATACCGTATGGAGGTAACAATGAACAAACTCTTTTCCCTCTTTTTTATGACAATCCTGCTGCTGTTTGCCGGCTGTACCCAGGATACGCAAAACAAGATAGGCCGTTCCATCCAGAACTGGACAGGCACTAACGGCATTCTGGAGATATACTCCGGCGGCAAACTGATGAAGCGTTTTATGAAGATTGATAAAATCTCTACAGCGACAGAGACCGGTGGCAGCGCGGCAAGGGCATATCGATACGGCTATGGCAAGCTGGACGTGAATATGAACGGGGAGGTTGATCCGGGAGAAAAGCGCGTCTATTTTGAGTTCAGCGACTATTCAACCGAGTATCTTTTTTACTCTGATCCTGATTGACGGAAAATTCTTTATTGCGGGAGGAGTTCTGTCTGTCGGCGTTCCTCCCGCTTTCTCAACACAATCTCCGCCTCCCTTGCCCGCAGAATTTCTTTATTGGTGCGGGTACTATCAGGGTCCCGATAGGGAGTGCCTCTTGTCGTCTTTAACCGCTGTTGATCCCGCTTGCTGATGGGCGCTGGCAGCTGGCCCCTGTTTGTCGGCAGCACCGCCATGGTGCCACCCTGCGGCCTGCCAAAGGGTTCTGTCTCGCCGATCGCAAATCCGGCTTCAATCAATCCCGCCCGTACCGGAACCGCGGCCGAGTAGGTCAGCAGGGCCGCATCCTGCGCGCATAAAGCGTGCAGCCGGATAAAAAAATCGACCGTCCATAGTTCGCTGTTTCTGGTGGATGAGAAAGCATCAAGCCAGAGAAGATCAAACGTTTTTTCCAGCTGCTGTACCTGATAACGGGCATCTCCCCAACAGATGGTGATGGAGAGATTCTCCTGCTGCCAGCGGTCTGTTGCCAGAAGTTTTCGTAAAATCTGCGGCCAGTCGAGGAGCAGAGAGACGTTTTCCAGAGCTACTGCCGCCTTCTCGACAACGGTCTTATCCATTTCAAGAGCGGTGATCGCAAGTCTATGGGGCGCGCCAATTGCCGTTTCACAGGCAGCAAGAGAGTTGTAGCCCAGCCCGAAGCAGATATCAAGCAGGGCGACATCTCCCTGTTGCAACCGCTGCTGCAGGCGGCCGGGGAGGATATACTTTTTTTCCGCTTCTGTTCTGGCGCCGGCCAGGGTGTGGTAGTGTTCGTCAAACTGTTTGCTATGGAAGGTAATGGAGCCGTCATCTGTCTGCACCACAGTAATCCCGGCCGGCGGGGAGCTGGTCACGGGTTTTATGCTGCGCAATGCAGAGCCCTGACTTATGCCCTGCGCCCGCATCTGTCTGAGAAGGGCCTTGCGAAACTGGCCTTTGCTCATACTCCACCTGGGCGCCAGCAGATGGTCTGCCAGCGTATCGGTAGTCAGCCGGACAATGGGAATCTTCTCCGGGATATGGGGAAGGATCTGCATCAGTACCTCAATATATTCATGTTCATTCATCAGGGCAAATGGCCGTTGCTGCCACTGTCGGGCGAGCTCGGTACCCTTGATGATATGCAGGTTATGAAGTTTGATTGCGGTGACAGGCAGGGCACAAAGCCGTTTGATGGTGACAAGAAAGTCGTCTTTTTTTTCTCCCGGCAGGCCGAGAACAAGATGGGCAACGGTGGAGATTTTCGCTTCCGCCAGCTGAAGAAGAGCCTCTTTGCTTTGCCGCCAGTTATGGCCCCGGTTGATTTTTGCAAGCGTTATGTCGTGGCTGCTCTGTACGCCGAGCTCCACCCAGACGTCAAAGAGGCTTTCGGCCTGCAGTTCTGCCAGCCAGCGGATCACTTGTTGCGGCAGGGCATCCGGCCTGGTTCCAAAGGCGATGGCGCGAAATTTCTGCCGGGCGGTGATGCTCCTCACAAGGGTATAGAGCTCTTCTCTAGAGCGAAATGTCGCGGTAAAGGCCTGCAGATATGCCATAAAATCGGTGGCACCATAGCGCCTTTTCGCAAAGCGCACACCTTTTTCTATCTGCTCAGTGAGGCTGTTACTCTCTCCCAGTTGTACCGCTCTCGCTCCATCTCCGGGGCAGAATGTACAGCCGCCGCTGCCGTCTTTCCTGCGGTGTGGACAGCTGAATCCGGCATCAAGCGGTACCCGGTGCAATACGGTACCATAGCGGTTATGCAGGTAATCACGATAGTGATGGATAACAGATGTCACTCTTCACTCCTTTGCTGGGTCTTATTGATGGCTGACTGTATTGTGTCTATATAACAGAAAACCAGCAATTGCCTCAGGGGATTTGTGCCGTTTTCTGCAAAAAAAATCATCGCTGGCAACGGTATAGCCGCACAATTTTCTTGAGTTTTCCTGCTGAAACTGGTAGGCAAAAAAGTTCGTAGTCCAGTTCTGGAGAGCTGGATTTTCAGGTGAAACAAGGATAAGGAGATGCCATGAAAAAATGTACTGCGCTGTTTGCCACCCTTTGTATGCTGTTGTTGAGTCTAAATGCGTTTGCCACGGATGTCCTTGACGAGATAAAGGAACGCGGTGTGCTGCGTGTCGGTACTACTCCGGGCTATATGCCTTTTGAGTTTGTCAATAAAAAAGGGGACATTATCGGTTTTGATATGGATCTGGGTAAACGGTTGGCAAAGCATCTCGGCGTTAAAATGGAAATTGTCTCCAGCGCCTGGGATGGCATTATCGCCGGTCTTATTACCGGTAAGTTTGACATTATCATGGGTGCGATGACTATCACCGACGAGCGCAAACAACGCATCGATTTTTCAGATCCGTATGTGGTGCTCGGTCAGACCATTCTTATTGCCAGGGATAATGCCGACAAGCTGAAATCCTATAAGGATCTCAACGCGCCGGAATATACGGTCTCGTCAAAACTGGGTACTACCGGAGAATTTGCTACCAAAAAGATGATCGACAAGGCAAAGTATGTTGCTTATGAGACCGAGCAGGAAGCGGTGATGGAGGTGATGAACCATAAGATTGACGCCTTTATCTATGATATGCCCTTTAATGCGGTCGCCGTTTATCAAATGGGTAATGGCAAGCTGGTTCATCTGGCGACGCCTTTTACCGAAGAGGTTGGCGGCCTGGCCATTCGTCAGGGGTCGCCGAAATTTCTTGCCGAGATCAATGCGTTCTTGAAAAAGAGCAAGGAAAATGGTGTTTACGATAAGCTTTATACCAAGTGGTTCAAAGAAGATAAATGGCTGAAACAACTGAAATAAGAGAGCGCATTGAAGACTGAAGGAAAAGGCTGGTTATGGCGGTTGGTGCTGGTGGTGATTCTGCTGGGAGGCGCCAGCCAGGTCTGGTACGCCGTCAACAAGGTGGAGTATCGCTGGGGCTGGGGTCGGGTGCCACAATACTTCTATTATCTCGCTAACGATCCGGTTACCGTACCGTTTGATTGTGTGGTGAAGGAGATTAAAAAGCAGGGGAAATCAAGCCGTATCACCCTTGTTTCGGCAGATGGGGAGGCGACAACGCTCACTTCCGCGACTGATGATGTGGAGGTGGGCGTTGGCGATGAGCTGTTTGAAGGTGATACCATCGGCTACTTTGCTGAGTGGCGAACCGGCCCGCTGCTGCAGGGGCTGTGGGTTACCCTGTGGCTGTCGGCCGCGTCCAGTGTTGTCGCTCTTATCGTCGGCCTTTTTGCCGGGCTTGCCCGGTTATCTGAGAATTATGTGCTGCGCTCTCTTGCCGGGATCTATGTGGAGATTATCCGTGGCACACCGCTGTTGGTACAAATCTATATCGCCTACTATTTTATCGGCAGAATCTACGGGCTTGATCGTAATGTCTGCGGCGTACTGGCGCTTGGTCTTTTTGCCGGAGCCTATGTCGCCGAAATTATCCGGGCCGGAATTCAGGCCATCCCCAAGGGACAGAGTGAGGCGGCCCGTTCTCTTGGCATGACCTCGGTGCAGACCATGCTCGATATTGTTCTCCCCCAGGCATTCAAAAAGATTCTGCCGCCGATGGCGGGACAGTTTATCAGCCTGATCAAGGACTCCTCGCTGGTTTCCATTATCGCCATTACCGACCTGACCAAGGCGGGGCGGGAGATCGTCAGCTCTACCTTTGCCACCTTTGAGGTGTGGCTGGTTGTCGCGGCGATGTATTTTCTGATAACTTCGGTACTTTCCCAGGTCGTCTATTATATGGAACGGAGGTATTCCATCAGTGATTAAAGCGGAAAATGTGATAAAGGTTTTTACTACCCGTGCCGGGATGGTACGGGCGGTGGACGGCGTTGATCTCCATGTCAGGCGGGGTGAGGTGGTGGTTATCATCGGCCCGTCCGGTTCCGGAAAGTCAACCTTTCTCCGCTGTATTAACGGGCTGGAGAGTTTTTCCGACGGCCGTATCTTCATTGACGGCATTGACTTGACCGGACGGGAGGTGAATATCAATAAGGTGCGCGCTGAGGTGGGTATGGTCTTCCAGCAGTTTAACCTTTTTCCGCATAAAACGGTGCTGGAAAACCTGACTTTGGCACAGTACCGAGTACGTAGAAGAGGCAGGGAAGAGGCGGAGAAAAAGGCCGCGGAACTGTTGAAAAAGGTGTGGATTCATGCCAAGGCTGAGGAGTACCCCAGCCGCCTTTCCGGCGGTCAGCAGCAGCGGGTGGCCATTGCCCGCGCCCTGGCGATGGACCCGAAAGTGATGCTGTTTGATGAACCGACTTCGGCGCTTGACCCTGAGATGGTCGGTGAAGTGCTTGATGTGATGAAACAGCTCGCCCGTGAAGGAATGACGATGGTGGTGGTTACCCATGAAATGGGCTTTGCCAGAGAGGTTGCCGACCGGGTTATCTTTATGGATGAAGGCAAGGTGGTGGAGGAGGGGATGCCTGAACTGTTTTTTACCGCACCGCAGGAGGAGCGGGCCAAACTTTTTCTGAAACAGGTACTGTAAACAGAAATCAGAAGACAGGAATCAGAATGGTTTCCTTGCTTCGGTCGTGTAAATTGAAGGGCTACTTTTACTGCACAGGAAAGGAGATGATATGAAGATTTTGCAAATGGTATGTGGCTGTTTACTGGCACTGGTTGTTGCCGGCAGTGTACAGGCAAAAGAGCTGAAGGTAGGGTTTATCTACATCTCTCCAGTGGGAGATGCCGGCTACTCCTACGCCCATAATCAGGGGCGGTTGGCGGTGGAGAAGATGGACGGAGTGACTACCTCTTTTGTTGAGGCGGTACCGGAAGGGCCCGATTCCGAGCGGGTTACGCTGAATATGGCACGTAAAGGGTATGATCTGGTTTTTGGTACCAGCTTTGGTTATATGGAACCTATGCTCAAGGTTGCGAAGAAATTTCCGCAAACAAAATTTATGCACTGCTCCGGCTATAAGACAGCGGCCAATATGGGTAACTATTTTGGCAGGATGTATCAGCCCCGTTATCTGACTGGCATCGTCGCCGGCAGCATGACCAAATCCAATATCCTCGGCTACGTGGCGGCAATGCCTATCCCTGAGGTTATCCGCGGGATCAATGCCTTTGCCCTGGGCGCGCAGTCGGTGAATCCGAAGGCGGTGGTGCGGGTGGTCTGGACCAATACCTGGTATGATCCGGCCATAGAAAAAGAGGCAGCCAAATCCCTGCTTGACGTTGGCGCCGATGTTATCGCCCAGCATCAGGACTCTCCGGGGCCGCAAGAGGCCGCCGAGGAGCGAGGTGTTTACTCTGTGGGCTATAACAGCGATATGACCAGATTTGCTCCGAAATCCCATCTGACGGCGCCGGTGTGGAACTGGGCGCCGTATTATAGCGAAGTGGTTCAGGCGGTGCAGGATGGCAGTTGGCAGGCGGAAGCTGTCTGGCTTGGCATGAAGGATCAGGTGGTCGATATCGCGCCTTTCGGTGCAATGGTTCCGGATGCAGTGCGTCAGCAGGTTAATACCGCGAAACAACAGATCATCGATGGTAAACTGCATGTCTTTGCTGGTCCTGTCGCTAACCAGAAGGGAGAAATTATTATTCCCGAAGGCGCCGTTGCAAGTGATGAAGAGCTGCTGAATATGGGCTGGTTTGTCAGCGGGGTGATTGGCACCACCAAGTAGAATCCGAAATCAGAAATCAGCAATCTAAAATCAAAATCAGCAACCCGATAGTATGCTTTTCTATCAGATAAAAAAACGGGAGCGGCCCCTGGGTGTTGGCGGGTCTGCTCTCGTTCTTGTTTTGGCGCTGGTTTTCTCTTTTATCCTGTGCGCCCTGCTTCTTTTTCTGGGAGGGACACCGCCTGTAGCGGGGGTAAAATCTCTTTTTTATGGCGCCTTTGGCTCTCGTTGGGCGCTTGAAGATAGTGTTGTCAAGGCGATTCCGATCTTTCTCTGCTCCCTTGGTGTTGCCGCCGCGTTCCGTCTGAAAATCTGGAATATCGGCGCCGAAGGGCAATTTGCTCTGGGAGCCATTGGCGCAAGCTGGGCCGCACTCTCTTTTCCCGATCTGCCGGTATGGTTACTGCAGCCACTTATGGTTATGGCCGCCGCTGTTCTTGGCGGCTTCTGGGGGCTGATCCCCGCCCTGCTGCGGCAGAAGATGCGGGCAAACGAGATTATTGTTACCCTGATGCTGAACTATATAGCCGTGCTGTTGCTGCAGTTTCTGGTCTATAATGTCTGGCGGGACCCGGCCAGCTACGGTTTTGCTGTCAGTCCCGCCTTTGCTGATGCGGCGATTATTGGCACAATTGCCGATACCTCCATCCATTGGGGTATTGTCCACTGTCTGCTGTTGGGGGTGTTGTTCTGGTTTTTTTTCCGTTTTACCAGAGCCGGTTTTGAGATAAAGGTGGCGGGCGAAAATGTCAATGCCGCTCGTTATGCGCGCATTCCCTATAGTTTTCTTGTCTTTTTCATTATGGTGATAAGCGGCGCCCTTGCCGGCTGGGCGGGTTTTGTAGAGGTCTCTGCCACGGTCAACAGACTACAGCCGTCGATAATGGTTGGCTACGGGTATACGGCGATCGTTGTTGCCTGGCTGGCCCGGTTGAATCCGCTGGGGATCGCCGTTACTTCGCTGCTGCTTGCCGGGTTGCGGGTCGGAGTGGAGAATCTGCAGCTTGATCTGCAGGTGCCGGCGGCCTATGGCGGTATCCTTGAAGGAGGTATCCTTATGACCATTCTTGCCAGTGGTTTTTTTACCCAGTTTCAGTTTTTTTGGGGGAGAAGGCGTGAATCCTGAAATTCTTGTCTTTCTGCTGGCAGCCACCGTACAGGCCGGAACACCGGTGCTTTATGCGACTCTGGGGGAGATTTTCACCGAAAAATCGGGTGTGCTTAATCTGGGAGTGGAGGGTGTTATGCTGCTTGGCGCGCTGGCGGCGTTCTGGGTATCATATAGCAGCGGCAGCCCGTGGCTGGCCTTCTTCGCAGCGGGGGTTGTGGGCGTTGCCGCCGCCTCTCTGCATGGTGTGGTCTGTCTCTGGTTTCAGGGCAATCAGGTGGTCTCCGGGCTGGCGCTCACTATTTTCGGTACCGGACTTGCCGATTATCTTGGTACTCCGTATATCGGCTCGACTGCGCCTGGTTTTACCGCTGTTGCGGTACCGTTTCTCGGTGAAATTCCAGGGATTGGCGAGATCTTTTTCCACCATGACCCGCTGGTCTATGTCAGTTATCTGCTCCCCTTTCTGCTCTGGTTTGTTCTTTATAAAACAAGGGTTGGCCTTGGCCTGCGCAGTGTCGGCGAAAATCCGGCGGCGGCAAAGGCGGCGGGGCTTGTTTCAAACCGATACCGCTGGCTGGGGATTCTGGGCGGCGGTTTTCTGATGGGGCTGGGCGGGGCGTATCTGTCGCTCTCCTATACCCATTTATGGACCAGCAATCTTACCGCCGGCCGCGGCTGGATTGCGGTCGCTCTGGTGATCTTCGCCTTCTGGCGGCCGGGGCGGGCTGTTTTTGGCGCCTGGCTGTTTGGTGGGGTGATGGCGCTGCAGCTGCGACTGCAGGCATCGGGCACAGAGCTGCCTGCTTCCCTTCTGTTAATGCTGCCCTATGGTCTGACAATTGTCGTGCTGGCGGTCTCTTCCTGGCGGCAGGGCGGAAGTGAAGAGCCGGCGGCTTTGGGGATAAATGTCGCCCCTGAGGAGCACAGACGCAGACTGCTCTGAGATATTTTTATATATCAGCTTTTACCACCATCCCGCCGGCCATTTTTCCTGTCGCTATCCTTCTCTTTTTTATGAAAGATCATCTCATTATCGGCAGGTTTCATTCTGGTTTCCGCGGTAATGGTAATCTCAACCTGATGCCGTTTCTCCATCTCGCTTAACTCGACCCGCTTGTTATTGAGGAGATAGGCTGCGACATCCATCGGCAGATGGCAATCAATCCGCTGTACCGGCTTGCGGCTGGCCCCGGTCTGAATACGCCGCAGGTAATAGAGCGACAGCGTTTCAATGGAGCGGAGCATCCCTCTACCCTTGCAATATTCGCATATCCGGTAGTTGCCGGATTCAATCGGCGCCCCCAGTTTCTGCCGGGAGATCTGCATCAGGCCGAACTTTGAGATACGGCTGAAATCGACCTTTGCCTTATCCCGTTTCATCGCCTGTTTTATCTGCTTTTCAACGGCATTGATATGTTTTCGGCTGCGCATATCAATAAAATCAACGACAACCAGCCCGCCCAGATCCCTTAAACGAAGTTGTCTGGCGATCTCCGTTGCCGCCTCAAGATTTGCCTGGAAGATGGATTCCTCAAAATCCGCCCCCTTTGAAGTTGAGCCGGAGTTGACATCAATGGCAACCAGTGCCTCTGTAGGGTTGATAACGATGGAGCCGCCAGAGGGGAGGTTGACCTGCGGCTGGTAGATGGACTCAATCTGATCTTCCACACTGTACTGGTTAAAGATCGGACGCATACCCTGATGCAGACGGACTGTCACCTGCTGCTGAGCCTTTGGCAGCATTGAGATAAAATCTTTCACCTGGTCAAGAGCGACCCGGTCGTCAACAAGGATCTCTTCGATTGCCGGGTCAAAATGCTCGCGCAGAAAGCGGGAAACCGTCTGGTGATCTTCGTAGAGCAGGCCGACGCCCTTCATCTGCTGCCCTTTCTGGCGGATATCCGCCCACAGCTTTGACAGATAGTCAACATCGCGGGAGAGGGCGTTTTCGGTAATATCGACACTGGCAGTGCGAACGATCCAGCCAACCCCTTCCGGCAGGGTAAAGCCTTTCATGATATCACGCAGCTGCGAGCGGCGCTGCTCCCCTGAAATCTTGCGCGAGATCCCTGAAGAGTCGGAGCCGGGCATCAGCACCACACAGCGTCCGGGAATGGAGAGAAAGGTGGTCATATTGGCGCCTTTTTTGCCCACCTCTTCCTTGACCACCTGCACCAGCAGTTCCTGTCCTCTCTCGACAACCTCGGTAATGGAGAGTTTTTTCCACTGCTGCTTGTCGATCAGCTCTTGCGCCTTTTCCGGCAGGTTTGCCTTAAAATATTCGGGATGGATTTCGCCAAAGGGCAGAAAACCGTTCTTTTCTGTGCCATAATCAACAAAGGCCGCTTGCAGGCTCGGTTCTACCGCCACAACCCTGGCCTTATAGATATTATTTTTCCGCTGCTCCTTTGCGGCAGTGGAGACATGGATCGATTCCAGCCGCCCGTCTTCCAGCAGCGCCAGGCGACACTCCTCTGGCTCTTCGGCATTGATAAGAAGTTTCTGGCTCTTCTTCTCCGGCTCTGTCTCTTCCGGGGCTGGTGTCTCTTTGCTCTTCTCTTTTTTCTCTGCCTGGTTCAGCCCGTTGGCGTCATGTTCTCCATTGACACTGTCTCTGGTATTTTTCTTTCCTCTTCGCCCTCTGCTGCGCTTTCTTTTTTGCGGCACTGCTTCTGGCTGCGGGCTGGATGGCTGCTCTGTTGCCAACTCTTTTTCACTGGCGGGCTGCCCGGTTACTGCACTTTCTTCGGCCGATATCTGCTGCGGATCTTTCTCTGTTTTCTCCTGTTTTTCCCTGCTGCTTCTTTTTCCTTGCGGTTGCTGAGAGGTCTTGCTGTGCGATTTTTGAGCAGATCGCGCCCGTTTTTTTGCCGGCGCGCTCTGCTTGTTCTGTTCTGGCTGCTGCGCGGAGGCGACATCCTCTTTTCTTTGCGCTTTTGCCGGTTGCTGCTTTTTCTCTGTTGTCTCCTCTGTTACCGCAGAGGTTTTCCACCAGGCGCCGGTGCCTACCTTGGCCTTCCTCTTTTTGGTTGTCTCTTCCTTGGTTTTTTTAACCATACGTGTATATAACCCTGTTTGTGGTCTCTTTTCCCTACAGGGAAAAGAGACTGCAGTACTGTATCAGACAGCATAAGGGGTTGGTGACTTGACACCATGTATCCCCCGTATACTGCCCTGTAAACTTTTGCCGCTCTGAATAGAGTATATCGCGGCTGTTCCTGTAATATTCCCGGAACAGGTTCCCTGTCCTGCTCCAATAGTGAGGAGCCAGGGAGAACGCATTCTTTCAGGAGTCCTGCAATGTGTAATGGTTATTGACGGAAAATACAAATACTATTTGCTGTCTGCCCTGTTTTTTCAAGGTACTGAACGTAACCTGTGTCTGGGTTTGCAGAGATGCCGGGAAAAAATCAGAAATATGCGTGTGGCGTGGAATATAAAACCGGTAAGGAGCGGGATCATCGATGTGGAAAATATCGGTTCGGCCTGTACTTAGGAGGTGGCGCAAAGTGGGTTGATTGATCCCGGCTTTGAGCTGGCCCCGGCTCTGGCAGCAGAGATGCCGGTTTGTTGAAGGAGCGGATTTTTGGTTGTGGAACCGTAATGCTGACCTTTCGTCTTCAGACTCTGGCAATGATTTGCTGGCGGGGAGCTATAAGGAGGAGATCTTTTCTGCCGGTGGCAGGAAGTGGGGAGAGCTGTCTCCGGTTTCAATTCGGTGTTTGACGGTTTGGCTGGAGATCCTGATTACCGGAGGCAAGATTACGCTGTATCAGCTGCAGACGCTTTTTTCCCGGGTGGAACTTCTTTCCTGCTGTTGTCGGGAAGCAGAGGCTGGCTGAGTTATCTGACAGCGGCACTGCTTGCGGCAATTTTATCCGGTAAGATAAAAGCTCTTACCTCTTTACCCGTTTTCCGGCACATCTTTTTCCTTTCTTTTCATAATGTTACCCTTCTCTATTACGGTGGAGTAGCGCAGAATTTCGTCTTTTTTATCTATCCTGCTTGTGTTTGTCTATTTTTTTTTCATATATACTATATATTGTATGCCTATTATTTTTTTAATATGTTATATTGTACGTCGATTGTTTTTGTGCTTTCTTTTTGCACCTTCACCATAAATTTTCTTGCATTGCCCTTTGAAGTGGTATAAAAATAAATCAAAGTGGTGCAAAGTGGTTCAATGAGAGTTCCTGGTGGAGGACGGAAAGAGAGGGCGTATCGTGTTACGAGGCAGGTTTCGCAGCAGATCAGTTCATACCCTGGATGCGAAGGGACGTTTGAATATCCCTTCCCGTTTCCGGGAGGCACTGCGTGAATATGACTGCGAGACCCTGATGCTTGTGCCTCTGGGGGATCATATCAGGGCATATCCTCTTGAGATATGGGCGGAGATGGAGGAGCGTCTTGTCGATCAGGGGATGATGTCCGGTGAGTTGGAGTCTATTGTCTATATGGTCGGTGGAGCTGAGGAGTGTCCTCTTGACAAACAGGGGCGTATCCTGCTTAAGCCCGGGCTCCGGGAAGAAGGTTTCATCCCCGGCAAGGATGTTATGCTGACGGGGATGGTGAAGTGGTTTGAGATTCAGGATCGGGAGTTTTGCGAAGCCACCCTCAAGAAGGTGAAGGGCACTGTCAAGCAGGGCATTTCTGCGTTGAGCAAAAAAGGCCTTATTTGATGACAGATGCCCAGCATATTCCCGTCCTGCTGGAAGAGTGCCTGCGCTATCTGGCGCCCCATGACACGGGGGTTTATGTGGATGGTACCCTGGGGTTGGGTGGGCATGCCGAGGCTCTTCTCCAGGCATCCGCCCCCGGCGGCAGGGTTATCGGCTTTGATTGGGACGAAAGCGCTCTCTGCCGGGCAAGGGAAAGATTGGCTGATTTTGGCCGCAGATTTTCCTCTCAGCGAAAAAATTTTGCCGAATTGGCAGATGGTCTGCGGCACTGCGGTATCTCTGAAATTGATGGCCTGCTCCTCGATGTGGGTCTCTCCTCCCTGCAACTTGATCTGCACGAGGGGCGGGGCTTCAGTTTCCAGAGGGATGAGTTTCTTGATATGCGGATGGATAACAGAAAAGAAAAAACCGCTGCCGATATCCTTGCCACTGCAACAGAGAGTGAATTGGCCGATATATTTTATTATTACGGGGAAGAGCGGCAGGCCCGGCCCATTGCAGCGGCCATTGTCGCCGGGCGAAAGGTGCAGCCGGTAACCACAACCAGGGCGCTGGTTGAGCTGATCTGTGCTGCGGTACCAAGGCGTTTTCATCCCGGCAGGATCCATGTGGCGACCAGGACTTTCCAGGCATTGCGCATTGCGGTTAACGGCGAACTGGAGAATCTGGGACGGGGGATAGATGAGGGAGTGAAGTTTTTGAAATGTGGCGCTGTTGTCTGCGTTATCAGTTTCCACTCTCTGGAAGATGTGCTTGTGAAGAAGAAATTCAGGGAACATCCACTGCTTGAGGTGGTGACTCCCAGGCCGATAATGGCATCGGCGAGAGAGGTGGCAATAAATCCAAGAGCAAGAAGTGCACGGCTTCGGGTTGCCTGCAGGCGGAGTAACAGCGAACAGGGGGGATTATGAGGATGAGAGTACAATATGGTGGGTCGTCCATCCGCGCAGCCGGTCGGCGGGGCGGACGCGGGGCTGTCTGGCAGCAAAATGTTTTCGCGGGAGGCGCGAAGTCTGGTCTTGCCACTGTTATTGAGGAGAATATCCGTTTTCTCCTCCACCCTGTTGTCAGCAGAAAGTTGATCCGTGTCGGGCTGATTGTTGTCTGCGCCGCGCTTGTCTGCAATCTTGTCTGCTCTCTTCTTATCGACAGTGCCGAGCGCAGCGTGATTTCTCTTAACGAGCAGCGGAGCGCTCTGGAGACGGAAAATATCACTCTGCTTGCGAAACGGGGTATGGCGTGGGGACCGGGTAACCTGGAGAAGCTGGTCGGTAAAAAGCTTGATCTTGCTCCGGCGGCAAAAGGACAGGTTGCGGTTTTTGATCGTAAGCGGGGGCTTTTCCGCTATTAGCCGTTTCCTTGCTGACCATGGCCTATCCGCAAAAAAGGGTGAGAAAAACGAGGCGGCGGGGAAAAAGCCTGCTTGTTCCTGCGCTGTTATGCCTGCTTGTGGGCGGGGTGCTGTACGCCGGTTTTTCCTTTTTTTTCGATAAAAAGGATGACGGCAAGCAGCAGGAACAGCGCGTAGCGAAAAAGGCCGGCGTCGGGATACGTGGCAGTTTTTTCGACTGTAACCGCAAGGAGCTCGCCACCACCCTTGAGCGGGTCGCCGTCTATGTACGCAGCCGGGAGGTGGTCTCTTTCAAGGAGACGGCAAAGGCCTTGGCGCGGGCACTGTCGTTGAAGGAATCGGTCATTGAAAGTCGTCTGAAGCGTGGCGGGCTGCATGTCTGGATAGCTGAGGATATCACCCAACAGCAGGAAGAAGAGGTTAAAAAGCTTGCCAGTCTCGGAGTTCATCTGCAAAAGGAGAGAAAACGGTACTACCCTTATGGCGCTTATGGCGCGCATATCCTTGGTTTTGCCGAAAACGGTATCGGTCTTTCCGGGCTGGAAGCCCTCTACGACCAGTTTCTTGCCAAAAAGAAACAGGAGCTTTTGAAATCGGGGATACCGCTGACTTATCAGCAGGATATGGTGTTGACGCTGGATCTGAAAGTGCAGAAAATTCTTGAAGAGCTGCTTTCCGAGATCAGGCGGGAGTCGGTGTTGCAGGGTATTAATATCCGGGCGGCAGCATATCTCCTGGACAGTAAGAGCGGCGCCCTTCTTGCCGGGGCGCAGGCGCCGGGTTTTAATCCGAACAATTACGCTAATTATAGCAGTGAAGTTCTCGAGAATATGTTTTTTGCGCCCTTTTTTGTTCCCGATTCCATCAGGGCGCTGATCAGGGATTGCGCCGGATTTTACAAAACAGAAAACGATGCGGTTCTTGCCGGGGCGTGGAGTGTGTCCTCGCCACGATTTGATAGCGGCAGACAGTTGCAACTGGTGGAAAAACTCGGTTTTGGCCACTTTTTTGATGTCGATTTCCATGCTGGCAAGAAGCAGAAAAAAAGCCCGCGTGGCGAGCAGATCCGCAACGTAAAACGGCAGCGGAATATGGAGATGATCCCGGAGGTGAGCACCCCGGTAAATCTCCTTGTTGCGCTGAGTACCCTGCTGCATGGAAAACCCGCCAGAATACCATATACAGTGAGCGGTATGCTTGATAACGCTACTGGCGAGCTGTATCAGATTACGCATCCGGCCCTTGCGGCCGACAAGCTGGCGCTGCCGGATATGGCGGTCAGACGGCTCTTTGCCGCAACCGGGAAAACGCAGAAACATGGTCTGATCATTGAAGGGTCAAGTATCGGTCAATTCCTGTTACCGCATGGCGAGCGGGAGTTTGTTCGTAACAAGGTGGTGTTTGCCGATATCCCCGCTGGCGGTAATCCACTGGCCTTGCTGCTGGTAACCGAGGTGCGGGAGGGCGGCCCCTTCGTCAAGGCACAGACGAGGAACTCTTCGCTAAGTCTTGCCAGAATTGTGGCGAAACGGATCGGGCGTATCTCTATTCTGCATATGGTTACCAGAGGGTCGGAAGGGTTACTTCCGCAGGAGACCGAAGAGTACGGAAACTATCAGGGAGAAGAGCGGTTTACCGTTGAAAATGATGTCGTTATGCGCCGTAGGGCAGGGGCGGAGAACAGGCCGGTGAGGATGCCGGATCTTTACGGTATGAGTCTGCGTAAGGCACTGCGGCAGCTGCAGGGGGTTCCGGTTAAATTTTCTTTTGAAGGGGCTGGCTGGGTTAAAAAGCAGTCTCCCGCCGCCGGAACAGAATTGAAAAAAAATACGCTTTGCCGGCTGGTTCTGGAGCAGGGACCGACCCTCAGGTTTGACGGTTTTTCGCCGCAGGCAGAGAGCAGATAACAGCAGGTCAGGATAATGGAGCCGTTATGACAATGATAGCGCTGAAAAAGCTTTTGACCGGCTTGGATATACGGCTGCTCTCCGGAGAGACCGTGTTTACGGATCTCTCTGTCTCTTCTGTTGTGATCGACTCCCGCAAGGTTATTGCCGGGAGTCTTTTTATTGCCGTTAAGGGGGAGAGTGTTGACGGCCATCAGTTTCTCGTTGAAGCCGCGGAAAGAGGCGCTGCTGCGGTATTATGCAGTGAGGGGCATGTGGGGTCGGCACGTATTGGCCGACTTGCGGCGAAAAATATTGTGGTGATAACCGTTGCCGATACCGCGGAGGTGGTGGCGGAATTGGCTGCCCGCTTCTACGGCTATCCGGCCAGGGAACTGCGGTTTGCCGGGGTTACCGGCACCAATGGCAAGACCACTGTTACCTTTCTGACGGAACAGGTACTGCTGCAGAGCGGCCGGGCAGTGGGTGTGATCGGCACCATCAATAACCGCTATCAGCTGCCTGGCGAACAGCCGGTAATATTGCCGACAAGCCTGACCACGCCGCCGCCGCTGGAGCTGCAAAGGGTTTTGCGGGTGATGGCGGATGCGGGAGTGCGTGATGTGGTAATGGAGGTAAGTTCCCACGCCCTTGTCCAGGGAAGGGTTGACGGCGTTATGTTTGCGGTCGCGGCCTTTACCAACCTGTCGCGGGATCATCTCGATTATCATCAACGGATGGAGGAGTATCTTGCTGCCAAGACCCTGCTGTTCAGCAGGTACCTGCAGGACAATGGAGTGGCGGTACTGCCGGAAGATCAGCAGCGTCTTGCCGCCGCCTGTCCCGGTGCCGAAGTTATCCGTTGGGGCCGGCATGAAAGTGCTGATATCCGTCTGCTTAAGGCGGAGATGCAACTGGAACAGACGGATATCTCCTGTCAGGTGTTTTCGCAAAATTTCCACCTGACCACACCGCTGGTAGGGGAATATAATGTGGAAAATATCCTCACCGCCTGGGGATTATGCCATGGACTTGGCGTTGAAAACAGCTTTATTGGTGTTGCTCTGTCCCGGGCCCAGGCCGCACCAGGCCGGCTGGAGCGGGTGAGCGTTGACGGCTTCTGGGCCAGGAAGCTGCCGGTGGTGCTGGTTGATTATGCCCATACCCCTGATGCGCTGGAGAAAGTGCTTGCCAGTCTTGCCTCTCTGCCGCACCGCAATCTTTGCGTGGTTTTCGGCTGTGGCGGTGATCGTGATAGCGGCAAGCGGCCATTGATGGGAGAGATTGCCGCCCGGCTGGCAGATGTGGTGATTGTCACCGATGATAATCCACGCACGGAAGATCCCGTCAGTATCATTGACGCGGTGGTTGCCGGAGTGGCGGCGGGCGGCTGCCCGGTTTACGATAGAAGCTGGCTGCAGCAGCGCAGCAGTGATGCCAGGGGCTGTGTTGCCATTGCCGGCCGGGCAGCGGCGATCCGGCAGGCGGTCTGCTCAATGGCCGAAGGTGATATTGTTCTTATCGCCGGCAAGGGCCATGAAGCGTATCAGATTACTGTCAGCGGCAAGCGCTTCTTCGATGACCGGTGGCAGGCGGAAGAGGCCCTTTTTTCCTGGACATCAGCTATGCTGGCGGCGGCGACTGGCGGCCGGATTCATGGCGGAGAAGGGAGCTTTGGCGAGGTGGTTACCGACAGCCGCAGCGGTAACGAGGGAGGCGTCTTTGTTGCTCTTAAGGGTGAGCGGCATGATGGTCATCTTCATGCAAAAAGTGCAGTGGAAGCGGGTAACCGTTGTCTGGTGGTGGAGCGAGTTATTGATGATCTTCCCCCGGCCATTTGCCAGATTGAGGTGGAAGACACGCTGACGGCATTGGGAGATATGGCCGCTTTTCGCAGGCAGCGTATCGGCGCCTATCTGTCTGCAAAAAAAAGGGAGCTGGAAGTTATCGCTATTACCGGCAGCTGTGGCAAGACGTCAATAAAGGAGATGGTTGGCGCCATTTTCTCCTGCCACTATCCAGTCGGCGAGAGATACCCGCAGGGTACCATGGTAAAGACCGCCGGCAACTATAATAATCTGATCGGACTGCCGTTGACCCTTCTGCCTCTTGGTACCGAACAGCGGGTAGCTATTCTGGAGATGGGGATGAGTGAGCCGGGGGAGATCGCCCGGCTGGCGGCGATTGCCCGGCCTCATATCCGTTGTATCAGTAATATCCATGGCGCCCATCTGCAAGGTTTGGGCAGTGTGGACGGCGTTGCCGCAGCCAAGGGGGAGCTCTTTGCCAATGCCGGGGAAGACGATATTCTGATCGTAAACCTGGATGACGCAAGAGTGGTAGCACAGACGGCAGGCCATGGTCAGCGGCAGGTCAGTTTCAGTCTTTACGCGGAGCGGGGCGCGGACTTTTTTTGCCGGGATATTACCACTGGCCAGCGTGGCTGCTGCCGTTTTTTGCTCTGCCATGGCGACAGCAGTCTGCCCGTGCAGCTGGCAGTTGCCGGCAGGCATAATGTGAGCAACGCGCTCTGCTCGGCGGCGATCGCCTCTGCCGCCGGCGTTCCTCTGAAGGAGATTGTCGCCGGTCTTGAGGCGTTTCAACCGGTTGACAAGCGTATGCAGATGCTGACGGCAAAGGCCGGTTTTACCCTGATTAACGACTGTTATAATGCCAACCCCGGATCAATGGCGGCCGGTTTACAGGTGCTTGCCTCCTTTCGTGAGGGAAGAACCCTCGCGGTGCTTGGCGATATGCTTGATCTTGGAGAGGAGTCGAAAGAGGCGCATCGCCAGCTTGGCAGGAGCGTCGCGGAGCTTGGTATCCAGCGGCTGGCACTGCTGGGTGATTTTGCAACGGAGGTAAGGGCAGGCGCGCTGTCGGCGGGTTTCGCCGATGATGCGATCACCCTTTTTTCGGATAAAGAGGCGCTTGCCGACTGGCTGGTGGCGGCAGGCGGCGCCATGAATTCTGCCGCGGATGCGGTACTTGTCAAGGCGTCCAGAGGACTGGCTCTGGAAACTGTTGTCGCACAATTAGTATAACCAGCACGGCCGGAACAGGTAACTTTCAGCCATAACAAGAAATGAAATCTGCAACTTCGGGACACGCTCATCTGTCTCTGAGTCGAATTTTGGATAAGAGGTCGCAACAATAATGTTTTATCATTTCCTTTACGCACTGCACAGCTCATTTCCGGGAATGAATGTGTTTCGCTATATCACCTTTCGTTCCATTGGCGGTGCGGTGACGGCCTTCTTGCTTATGCTGCTGCTGGGCCCTGTCTTTATCAGGGTAATGCGCCGCTTCCAGATCGGTCAGGTTGTGCGTGAAGACGGGCCGGAAACGCATCTTGCCAAGCAGGGGGTGCCCACCATGGGCGGGCTGCTGATCCTCTTTTCAGTGTTGTTGACCACACTTCTCTGGGCGCGGCTGGATAATTCGCTGGTATGGCTGACTCTTTTTCTCACCCTGTTTTATGGCGGTATCGGCGCTGTTGATGATATAAGAAAGATACAAAAAAAGAATGCCGCCGGTCTCAGCGCGCGAGGCAAGATGGTGCTGCAGATCATGGGTGCGGCAGTGATTGGCCTTTTCATTCTGCTGCATCCCGGTTTTGATGGGCACCTGAGCCTGCCTTTTGTAAAGAATATCCGCCCGGATCTTGGCTGGTTCTATGTGGTCTTCGCGGTGCTGGTGATCGTCGGCTCCTCCAATGCCGTCAATCTTACCGACGGCCTTGACGGGCTGGCGGCAGGGCCTACGGTGGTGAGTGCGGCGGTCTATCTGGTCTTCTGTTATCTGGCAGGGAATGTGGTGCTTTCCGGTTACCTGCATATCCCTTATGTGGCAGGCAGCGGCGAACTGGCGATTTTCTGTGGCGCCGTTTTTGGTGCCTGCCTCGGTTTTCTCTGGTTCAACGCCTTTCCGGCACAGATGTTTATGGGAGATGTGGGTTCCCTTGCCCTGGGCGGGGCGCTGGGGACGATCTCTATTATTATCAAACAGGAGTTTCTGCTGGCGATTGTCGGCGGTATTTTTGTGATGGAGGCGCTGTCAGTGATGATTCAGGTCGGTTTTTTCCGCTTGACCGGCGGCCGCAGGGTTTTTTTGATGGCCCCTTTCCATCACCATTTCGAGAAAAAAGGCTGGCATGAAACAAAGGTGGTGGTACGCTTCTGGATTGTATCCATTATCCTTGGGCTTTTTGCGATGGCGACCCTTAAACTGCGATGAATAACAAAAATCCATATATTCTGCCGGGTAGCCGGGTTGCGGTGCTGGGTTATGGTGTTACCGGCCGGGCTGCTGTCCATTACGCGCTCTCCTGTGGTGCCGTTGTCGCGGTATCCGATTCGACGGAAAAGAGTGCCTTTGCTGATGCCGCCCGCGAGCTGGAGGAGGCTGGGGTATGCTGGGAAGCGGGCGGTCATAGCCTTGAATTTTTTGCCGGAGCTGACCTGGTTCTGATAAGCCCTGGCGTCAACAGCCGGGAGCCGGTTGTGCAGCAGCTGCGGCAGCGGGGCGTACCCATATATGGCGAGCTGGCGATTGCTGCCCCCGTCCTTAAACGGCGAGGAACAAAGGTGGTTGCGATAACCGGGAGCAACGGCAAGACTACGGTGACCTCGCTTGTTGGAGAAGTTTTGCGTAACGCGGGCAGGCGGGTCTTTATTGGTGGCAATATCGGTGTCTCTCTTTATCAGTATTGTCGGCAGGAAAGGGCGGAGGAGTATGTGGTGGTGGAGGTTTCCAGTTTTCAGCTGGAGAATATGGGCGGTTTTGCCCCTGATGTGGGTGTTCTGCTCAATATCAGTCCGGACCATCTCGACTGGCATGGCGGTATGGATAACTATATTGCTGCCAAAATGGCCCTTTTTGCTAATCAACGGCAGCAGGATGTGGCCATTGCCGAGCGAAGATACTGCTGCTCGCTTGGCGCCGGTTTTGCCGGACGCAGATACTCTTTCGGCAGGGATATTACCGATGACGCCCGTATCGAGGGTGAACGTCTGCTGCTGGCAGGGGAGAGTGAAACTGCCATCTCTCTGCCGCCGGGTACCATCGGGTTTGCGGCGGATAATTTTGCCGCCGCCGCTCTTGCACTGCGGGCGCTGGATGTCCCGGCGGAGGTGATCGGTCATGCCTTTGCCGGTTTCAGCCGTCCTCCCCATCGTCTGGAGGAGGTCGCCGAACTGGCGGGGGTACTCTATATCAATGACTCGAAGGCGACCAATACCGGCTCGGTGCTGGGCGCCCTGCAGCAGCAGAGCCGGCCGGTGATCCTTATCGCCGGTGGTCGGGGCAAGGGCGAGGATTACAGTCTGCTTCGCCCGCAGGTAAAGGAGAAGGTGCGTGATCTGATCGTTATTGGTGAGGCTGCTGGTGAACTGGCGGCGGCACTTGCTGAAAGCACGGTGATACACTCTGCCTCATCCCTTGAACAGGCAGTCTCTGTTGCCCATCAGCTGGCGGTGGCCGGTGATGTTGTGTTGCTGTCGCCTGCCTGTGCCAGTTTTGATATGTTCTCCGGCTATGGGGCGCGCGGAGAGTGTTTCCGCGAGGCTGTTGCCGGCCTTGCCGCGGTGGAGGGTGTAGCATGAGTGCCATCGACAGACAGAAAATACGGCTTCTGCTTACCGGCGGCGGTACTGGCGGCCATCTTTTTCCTGCTATTGCCGCGGCGGAAAAGTTTCAGCAGCGTTTTGCGGTGGAGGTGCTTTTTATCGGTACCAGCCGCAAGCTTGATGGCGAAAGTCTGGCCCGCTACGGTTTTGCCGCACGGACGATCACCAGCGCCGGCATCAAGGGTAAAAGTCTGATGCAGCTGATAAAGGCCCTTTCTGCCCTTCCGGTCGGATATTTTCAGGCACTCTCCATCTTGCGCAAGTTCCGGCCGGATATTGTATTGGCTGTGGGCGGCTATGTTACCGCGCCCGTGATTGTTGCGGCAAAGACACTGGGTATCCCTGTTGTGCTGCATGAACAGAACTCCGTCGCCGGTCTGGCAAACCGTAAGCTTGGTTTTTTTGCGGAAAAGATCTGCCTCTCCCTGCCTGGTTCGGAAAAGGACTTTTCAGCCGGGCAGGTTGTGTTTACCGGCAATCCGGTGCGGGACACCATCCTGCATCAGGCCGCAAAAGAGGAACAGCGCACAGACGGTACAACCACTTTGCTGGTATTGGGGGGAAGCCAGGGTGCGCATCGGCTTAACCTGCTGCTGCCACAGGTCGTCGCGCAGTTGCGGCGGCAGGATATCAGGGTGGTCCATCAGTGCGGTAAAAAGGATGATACAGCAGTACGCGAGGCATATCAGGACGCTGGTATTGATGCCGAGGTGGAGCCGTTTTTTATGGATATGGCAAAGGTCTATGCCAGAGCGGATCTGGTTGTCTCCAGAGCCGGGGCGACAACCCTGGCTGAGCTGGCAGTGCTGGGCAAGCCGGCAATTCTGGTGCCTTACCCCCATGCCGCCGATAACCATCAGCAGAAAAACGGTGAGTACTATGTGCAGGGCGGCGCGGCCCTTATGTTTGCCGAGGCGCAGCTTGATGCCGCCGCTTTCGCCAGCAGCCTTGACGAGCTGCTGGCAGACAGGCCGCGGCTGCAGCAGATGTCTGCCGCGATGAAAAAGCTGGGTGTTTTTGATGCGGCCGAAAGGATTGTTGCCGTTTGCGAACAAACCCTTGCTACGAGAAAGGAGAGTTGATGTACAGGAAGAGACAGCATATCCATTTTGTCGGCATTGGCGGTATCGGCATGAGCGGTATTGCCGAGCTGCTGCTCAATCTGGGTTATATTGTCTCCGGTTCGGACCTCGGCAGTTCGCAGATAACCCGCCGGCTGGAGCAGCTGGGGGCGCATATCACCAGAGGTCATGCCGCGGAAGCAGTGGCAGGGGCAGAGGTGGTGGTTACCTCCTCTGCCATCCCGCCGGAAAACCCGGAAGTTGCCGCCGCCCGCAGCAGGGGTATTCCGGTCATTATGCGCGCCGAGATGCTGGCAGAGCTTATGCGGCTGAAAAAATACGGCATCGCCATTGCCGGCAGCCATGGCAAGACCTCCACCACCTCAATGACCAGCTGGATGCTTGCCCATGCCGGTCTTGATCCGACCATCGTTATCGGCGGCAAGGTCGATGCCCTTGGTGGTAACGCTAAACTGGGAGAAGGCGAGTTTCTGGTGGCGGAAGCGGATGAGAGTGACGGCTCCTTTCTCAAGCTTTCGCCGGTACTTGAGGTGGTTACCAATATTGATCTGGAACATCTGGAATACTATCGGGATCTTGACCATATCAAGGATGTTTTTTTGCAGTTTATCGATAAGATTCCCTTTTATGGTACGGCGATTGTCTGTCTGGATGATGCCAATGTTGCCGATATTCTGCCGCATATCAGAAAGCGGGTAACCACCTATGGCCGGACTCCGCAGGCAGATGTCTATAGCGACAGAATTGAGTGGCAGGATTGCCGCATTCTTTTTAATGTAAAACGGCGTGGCGCCTTGCTGGGAGAGATCAGTATTGCCCCGCCTGGACTGCATAATGTGTATAATGCCCTTGCCGCTGTCTGTGTTGGCCTTGAGCTGGAGATCGATTTTGATCGTATCCGCCGTGGTCTCAACAGTTATGGTGGCGTGCAGCGGCGGATGCAGTGCAAGGGGGAGGTGGCTGGAATTATGGTGGTTGATGACTACGGCCATCACCCAACGGAGATCCGGGCAACCCTGGCGGCGATCAAGCAGGCGTGGCCCAGCAGGCGGCTGGTGGTGTTGTTCCAGCCCCATCGCTACAGCCGCACACAGGCGCTGCAAAAGGAGTTTGCCACCTGTTTTCATCAGGCAGATTTTCTGGTGGTATGTGATATCTATGCCGCCTCTGAATCTCCGATTGAAGGGGTGAATAGTGAAACGCTGCTGGCAGAGATCCGGCGGCACGGCCAGAAACAGACGCTCTATCTGGGTGATGTGACAAGTCTTGCCCATGATGTGCGCCCGGTTTTACGTGAAGGGGATCTGGTGCTGACCCTTGGTGCTGGCAATATTGTCGGTGCTGGCGAAAAACTCCTGACGCTGCTGGGAGAAGAGGATGCTGAGCGCTGAGCAGCGTTGCCGGCTTGGCGAAGGGCTCGGCGCGGAGGTAAAGTACAATCACCCGCTGGCCAGATATACGACACTGCGTATTGGCGGGACGGCAGCGGCCTTTGTTACGGTGGCGGAAAAAGATGAGCTTGCCTTTGTACTGCAGTTCTGCCGGCGACAGCGGCTCCCCTTTCTCTGTCTGGGCAAGGGGTCCAATATATTGCTGGCAGCGGATAGTTTTGACGGTGTTGTCTGTCGCCTGGCAGGAGAGTTTGCCCAGGTGGCGGCGCTCCTAGAGGATGAGAACAGGAAAAAGACTGTCGTGCGGGCCGGCGCCGGCATAAGTCTTGCCGGTCTTTCTGCTTTCTGTACGAAACAGGGAGTGAGCGGTGTCGAGTTCGCGGCAGGAATACCCGGCACTGTCGGTGGTGCCGTACGGATGAATGCCGGTGCCTGGGGGGCAGATATGGCTGGCATCATCCGTTGCGTGGAGCTGCAGGGCGCTGAAAATAGCTTGCGGGTAAACGGTGTGAAACTTGATTTTGGCTATCGTAGCTGGCCTTGGTTCTCAGAGGCAGTCAGGGAAAACGAGATGGTCATTACCGCGGTTGAACTGGCTCTGACAAAAGAGTCGCCGGCGGCCATTGCCGGACGCTGTCGTGAACTGGCGGGAAAAAGAAAAAAAAAGCAGAGGATAACCAGACCCAATGCCGGCTCTTTTTTCAAAAACCCGGCGGGGGAAAGTGCCGGCAGGCTGATTGAGTCCTGTGGTTTGAAGGGGCTGCGCATTGGTGATGCGATGGTGGCAGAAGAACATGCCAACTTTTTTGTCAATATCGGGGCTGCACGGGCTGTCGATATGCTGGAGTTGATGCGGGTTGTACAAGAGAAGGTAAAAAGAGAGTGTGGAGTTGAACTTGAGCCGGAAGTAAGAATCATACGCTGACAGCCCGGTTTACCAGGGCAGTTATGCAGGAAAAACGAGAAGAACAGTTGCTGCAAAGAAAGCCGCATAACAGGAATGTTTATACCTATCGATCACGGGTGCAGCCCCGCAGCAGGGGAAGTGCATATCAATACGGCACTGCTCGCGGCGGTTTTCTTCAGCGGCTTGTTGGGTGTGGCCGCAGCATTATCGCGCGTGTTGCCGGCTTCGTGAGGCGTCCCGCCTCTGCTGTAAGGCGTCCTGTCACCTTTACCGGACACGCTTCGATACCGGGAGTTCCGGGAGTTGCGGGCGGAGTTCCTGTCGGCGGGAAGAGGCGTGGCAGAAAACTTCTTCTGTTGCTTGTTCTGTTCTCTTTTTGCTGTTATGGTGGTTGGCGTCTTCTTGCTTTTGGCGGTCACCAGTTTCAGAACTACCTGTCGGGAGCAAAGTTTTTGTCGGTAGAGCATGTGGATATTACCGGCAACCGGTTTGTTTCCGCTGAGAATATCAGCAGTGTGGCGCAGATTGTTGAGTATAAGACAGGTATGCTGGGGTTTAACCGGGCAAGGATTGAGCGGGCTCTGGAGGAGATTCCCTGGGTAAAACATGCGGAGATCTCGAGGAAATGGCCGGCGGGGGTGGAGATCAAAATAGAGGAAGAGCAGCCACTTGTTCTGCTGGTGAAGGAAGAGACCGGTCAGCAGCAGCTCTGCTATATGGATAGCCAGCGGCGTACTTTCCCGGCAACATATTCCAGCGGCCAGCTTGACTTTCCGGTTATCACCGGCCTTTTTTCCATTGCCGATGAAACTGTAAGGGAAAACGCTCTTGATGAAGCGCTCCTTTTTTTAAAGAAGGTAAAAGGGAACAACCCCTATCTGCCGCTGCAGTCGATCTCCGAGATTCATCTCACCGGAGCGGGGGAACTGGTCGTCTACCTGGTGGAGTACCCTTTCCCCATCTTCTTCGGCAAAGGGGATATAAAACAGAAGTATAAACGGCTGGTGCAGGTGTTGAAGCCACTTTACAAGGATCGGCATGATAAAAAACTGATAGAGACAGTTTCCTATATCCAGATGGAGTACCTGGAAGATAAGGTTCTGGTTGCAACCTCAGAAAAAAAGAGAAACAGGTGAGTTATGAGAAAGAAGCCTGGCATCGATATGAGTGACAGGGATATGGCAGATGAGGTTTTCGGCGGGGGAAGTCCCCGTGCCGAGAGATATCATGACGACGGAGAGATTGTTGTTGGTCTTGATATCGGCACGACAAAGGTCTGTTGTGTTGTTGGTGAGATTATCGGTGATGATGTAAAGATTCTTGGTGCAGGTATTGCTCCTTCCCAGGGGATGAAAAAGGGGGTTGTGGTCAATATTGAGAGTACCGTTGCCTCTATCCGTGAGGCGGTTGAGCGGGCGGAAGAGGATGCCGATATTGATCTCAGCGGTATGGATGTCTACGTGGGCATTGCCGGCAACCATATCAACGGCTTTAACAGTCCTGGTATTCTGACGGTCAACCGGGAGATTCGTCCGGCGGATATATCCGCGGTGATAGCTGCCGCCAGTACGGTAAAGATCTCCGAGAACCAGCAGATTATTCATGTGATGGAGCAGGAGTTCATGGTGGACGATCATACCGGCATCCAGAATCCGGTGGGGATGACCGGGGTACGCCTTGCCACCAACGTCCATATCGTTACCGCCGATATTGCTGCGGTGCATAATATGTTGACCTGCTGCCGGCAGGCGGGCTTCAAGGTGCGAGAGCTGGTACTGGAGTCGATCGCCTCTTCGCAGGCGGTTTTGAGCAAGGAGGAGATGGATATGGGAGTGGCCCTGATTGATATCGGCGGCGGCACCAGCGATCTGGCCATTTTCTATGATGGCACCATCCGTCATACCGCCGAGATCAGCCTTGGCGGACATAATCTGACCAACGATGTTTCCGTGAGCCTGCGTACCCCCCTGCAGGATGCCGAGCAACTCAAGGAGGATTTTGGCGGTGCCATTGCCGCGGCGATCAAGCCCAGTATGGTGATTGACGTGCCGACGGTGGGAGCTCGTGAGCCCAGGCGGACGGCGCAGAAGATGCTTGTTGAAATTCTCGAATCACGGATGGTCGAGATTCTGGAGATCCTCAATAGTGAGCTTGTCGCTTCCGGCTGGAAAAACAAGATTAACGGCGGTGTTGTACTCACCGGAGGTACGGCGCTGCTTGTCAACCTTGCTGAACTGGCCGAACAGGTGTTTGATCTGCCTGTTCGTATCGGCTATCCTTCGGGGGTGACCGGAAAGACTGCTATGCTGGAGAGTCCTCGCTGCACCACTGCTGTGGGGCTTGTTCTGTATGGTAAAAACCGCGGGGAAGATCTGGCTCAGGTGGAAGAGGGGCTATGGGCAAGGATCAAGGCGTGGTTTTCGAACCTGTTGTAGTTGTTGGAATTTTCTTTTCGTATTGTCAAGAGAATGCTATAATGAAGGCATGAATATTTTCTGTTGCAGAGGTGAAAAGGGTAACTGGTTAAAGTTTTGCCTCTATTTGTTTGTATCGGTGAAGATTGGGGGAAGAGTGGTATTCAAATGTTCCTGCAAAGGCATGGATGAGAGGGGGCGTATATGCCGTTTAGAATGGTAGAACCAAAAGAGATTGCGGTGGCGGATGTTAAGGTTATCGGCGTTGGCGGTGGCGGTGGCAACGCCATTAACACCATGGTCGATAACAGTATAGCGGGGGTTTCTTTTATCGCCGCGAATACCGACAAACAGGCGCTGGACAGGTCGCGGGCGGACATCATGCTTGCCCTTGGCAAGGATGTTACCGGTGGGCTTGGTGCCGGGATGGACCCGGAGAAAGGCCGTGCGGCAGCGATTGAGTCAGAAGATGAGATCAGAGACGTTTTAAAGGGTGCGGATATGGTCTTTATCACTGCCGGGCTTGGCGGCGGTACCGGTACCGGTGCGGCGCCGGTTGTTGCCCGGATCAGCAAGGAACTTGGTGCGCTTACCGTGGCAGTTGTTACCAAGCCTTTTGCCTTTGAAGGCAAGCTGCGGGCGAAATACGCCGATGATGGCTGGGAAGATCTGAAAAATAATGTTGATACCATCATTACCATTCCCAACGATCGTCTGCTCAGCATGATGGAGCCCAACTCCAAGATGCGGGGAATGATGTCGATGGTGGACAATGTCCTGCTGCAGGCGGTAAAGGGCATAAGCGATCTTATCAACGCCCCCGGCGAGATCAATGTGGATTTTGCCGATTTACGGACGATAATGAAAGAGGTTGGTTCTGCGGTTATGGGTTCAGGTGAGGCCAGCGGCGAAGGGCGGGCAAGGGAAGCCGCCCGCAAGGCGATTGATAACCAGCTGCTTGAAGATTCCGGTATTGACGGCGCCCGCGGCGTACTGGTTAATATCTCCGCGTCGGAAGAGAGCCTCACCCTGCAGGAGTATCAGGAGGCATCGCAGCTTATCCATGAAAAGGCGGATGATGACGCCCGTATCATTGTCGGCCTGCTCTACGACGAGAACCTTGGCGATGCGATGCGGGTTACCGTTGTTGCTACCGGTGTGGGCGAGATGTATGAACCGGTGGGTAACGCTCCTGTTATTGGTACGCCTGTTGGCCGACCGGAGAGCAAGACGGCGGCTGCGGCGGCTGTGGTCAGAGAGGCAGAGCCGATCCATAAAGGTACCCCGGCGGATCGCAATCCCCATCAGGGAGCGCGTCTGCCAAGAAGCCTTTTTGATAGCATCAGCTCAATGTCTGGAACGAAAAGAAGCCGCTGGGGCGATGATGAGGATCTGGATATGCCGACCTATCTCCGCAGGAACGCGAATTGAGATGTAGCTGCTGTTTGATGTTGTTGTGTTTTTTCTGACAGGCCTGTAATTTTTATTACGGGCCTTGTTGTTTTGGGTAAAATGATGACTGCAAAAGGAGATAATAGAAAATCCCCCGCAGAAAACGGGGACGAATCCGGTCTTGGCTCTTTCAAGCTGGTCAAATATTTCTCCTTTTCCAGTCTGGGTGTTATTCTGCTCTGCACATTTCTGCTCTCCTGGCTGATCTCCAATAATGCGCGCACGGTAATGCTGGAGCAGAACGAGGAGTATTCCCGTCTGCTTGCCGAAAATATCAATCAGCAGGTCTTTCGCCGCTTTGTCCTTCCCGCCGTTATCCGCTATGGCGAAATCTCGCTGCGCAAGCCGGAGCAGGCCGAGATGCTTGACGGTGTTATAAGAAGTATTATTCAGGGCCTGAAGATCGAGACGGTAACCATCTATGATTCCAGCCGTAACGTTATCTCCTACTCCACCAATCCTGCCCTTGTCGGCAAGGAGGATCAGGGCAAGAGTGAATATGAGAAAGCTCTGTTTGGTGAGACCTCATCAAGGCTGCGGTACAGTGGTTCGGTGTTGAGCCTGCTCCATCTGGCCGGTGAGGTTGAATGCCGCCTGAATACCTTTACCCCTTTTCGCCAGCTGGTACGTGATGGCGAAGAGAGTGACAATATCATGGGCGTGGTGGAGGTGCAGAAAGATCTGGCCGGCAGCTATACCAATATCCTCCGCTTTCAGGGGAGGATTATGATCGTCTCCTGTCTGCTAATGGGCGGGCTGTTCCTGATTTTGCGCTTTATCGTCTCACGGGCGGGTGAAAAACTGGAACGCCGGGCAGAAGAACGGCGACGGCTGCAGGAAAAACTCGACCAGGCGGAGCGGCTGGCTCATCTGGGAACGATGACTGCCACCGTAAGCCATGAGCTGAAGAGTCCACTGGGTATTATCCACAGTACCGCAGAGATCCTGGCCAGACGGATTCAGAAGTACGCTCCGGGCAATGAACATCTGGCAGATATTGTCGTCAAGGAGACTGAGCGGCTCAACAGGATTGTCGTGGAGTTTCTCGACTTTGCCAGACCCCAGGATATCAGGCCGACATCAAGAAATATTAACGAGATATGTCAGGCGGTACTGGAATTTCTGCAGCCGGAGCTGCAGCGCAGTGCCATCTCGCTGACCGCCCGTTTTTCCCCCTCCCTTCCTCCTTTACAACTGGATCAGGATCAGATGTACCGGGCGCTGCTCAATATTCTGCTCAACAGTATCCAGGCGATGCCGGACGGCGGTGAGCTGACTGTCTCCAGCAGTGAGAATGATGACGGAGCGGTTGAACTGGCGATTGCCGATAGCGGTGAGGGGATGACCAAGGAGGTACTCGGCCAGATTTTCACCCCGTTTTTTACCAGAAAAAGAAAAGGTACCGGGCTTGGCCTTGCCATCGCCAGAGGAATTATCGAAAAACACGGCGCCACTATCTCGGTGGTCAGTGAGGAGGGCAAGGGGGCGAAGTTTCTGATTATCTGGCAGCGGTAAGCCCTGTTGCGATGAGCCGCGGGAGGTGGATTGTTATTGCAGAGTTTTGTTCATATGTGTAAAAAGGCAGGGGTATTACAAGAGAAACCTTAAAGATATGGAGAGAACTATGGCAAAAAGGATTCTTGTTATCGGCGGCGTGGCAGCCGGTCCGAAAGCGGCATGCCGTTTAAAGCGGCTGCTTGGTGATGCGGAGGTAACGATTGTTGATCAGGACAGCCTGATCTCCTATGGTGGCTGCGGAATCCCGTACTATATATCGGGGGATGTCGCCGATGAGAAGGAGCTGCGCTCCACCAGTTTTCATATGGTGCGGGATGTCCCCTTTTTCAGGGATACGAAAGGAGTGACAGTAAAAACCAGAACCAGAGCGCTTGCTATCAACCGTACAGAGAAAAAGGTTCGGATGGAAGATCTGGACCAGCAAAAAGAGTACGATATAGATTACGATACGCTGCTGCTGGCAACCGGCAGCGCGCCGTTGGTTCTGCCGATTCCGGGCAGTGACGCGGACGGGGTCTATACTATCAGCGATATGCATAAGGCCATCGCCATCAAGGAGAGGCTGGCAAAGGGGCAGATCGGTAAAGCCGTTGTCATCGGCGGTGGCGCCATCGGCGTGGAGATGGCGGAGGCCTTCTGCGATCTCTGGGGAGTGGAGACCTCTCTGGTTGAGTTTCAGCAGCAGATTTTCCCGGGAATTCTTGATGAGCCGGTTGCCCGGATGATGGAGAAAACATTGCGCGATAACGGCGTTGATGTCTTTGTTGGTGAGGGGGCAGAAGAGATACTTGTTCGTGATGGTAAGGCCATCGGCGTTCGTACTGCAAAACGTAGTATTGAAGCGGATATTGTTATTATGGCAGTGGGAGTTCGCCCCCGTTCCGAGCTGGCGGTTGCTGCCGGGTTACAGGTCGGT
>PDWI01001383.1_pt1 | contig 39273 bp, 41 predicted proteins | sample 1430891 | NCBI WGS metagenome assembly PDWI01 (sample SAMN01162508, study PRJNA174530) | Oral metagenome, whole genome shotgun sequencing project. | biome: Marine environment; feature: Marine mammal; material: Swab sample of the gingival sulcus; isolation source: swab sample of gingival sulcus... | reverse complement strand
TGAATAGCTTTTGTCAAATAAGGAACAAGTTCGTTGTAGTTTACAGATTTGTAACCTTTTTTGTCTGTTTTTACAACAGAAGGAATTTGTTTTTCAAGTTCTTGAGCGATAAATCCTGTGTGCTTTTGAGAAATGTAAGGTAGAGTTTTAATGTCTTTTTTGTATCTTAGGTCAGACGGTGTGTTCCAAGATGAAGCGTATGCTACACCGTTTACATGTAATTTATATGAGGGTGCTGATGTTCCAATTCCCACATTTCCATTAGGTATAACATTTACTCCATTTTCATTAAATCCCATAAATACTTTACTTACTACATCTCCACTTCCACTTATTCCAAATTTCGCTACTCCAGACTTATGGATAACACCTTGATTCCACTTACCGCCCCATGAAGGGTCTAATATCAAAGAACCATACTCTAATTCCATTTTTTTTGCATTTATACCACCATTTACTGTGAGTTTTTCTTTTGGAGTTGTTGTTCCAATTCCTACATTTCCACTAGGTACAACATTTATACCTAGCATAGAACCATCAAATCCCATAAATATTCTTCGTAATTCATCAGCATTTCCTGCTAATCCAAACCCAGCACCAGAGTCTCTATAATAAAGACCCTGACCCCATTTTCCTGTCCATGTAGATGGAATATGCATTTTTATAGAACCACCTCCTACTTTAATATGTCCTTTTACATCAAGTTTTTGTTTTGGAGCTGTTGTTCCAAGTTGTTCCAATTCCCACATTTCCATTTGCAAGGATTCTCATTTTTTCTGAGTTGTTGATAACGAAAGCTGTGTGATTGTCTTTTGTAGCACGGTATGACCAGTTTCCATCTGCATCAAGCAAACCGAAGTGTTGACCATTGTCTGCACCATATACTCTTCCGTATACTTCTTTGTCTCGGAAAAGCATTTGAGAATAAGATGAGTGGTTTGATCTGTAGTGTAAAGCAGAGTTGTTGTCTCCGTGAAGGTATTGAGTGTTGTTTCTTAGATAAAGTGTTCCTGTTCTTGTCATGATTTCTCCGTTTACATCAAGTTTCCGGCTTGGGGTCACTGTTCCGATTCCTATGTTTCCATTTGGAAGAATATACATTCCTTTTGTTGATGTCCAAGGGTTACCACCAAAACCAAGAAACATTCTTTGTAAGTTTGTTGCTGTTCCATAGTAACCAATACCTGATTCATATGCTCCTGTTTCTGTTGATCTGAAAAGTAAACCTCGAGCCCATGTTCCTGCTGTAACTGGTTTGATTAAACTTATGTAACCTCCATCTACTTCAATATGTCCTTTTACGTCAAGTTTTTGGCTCGGAGTTACCGTCCCGATTCCTATATTTCCATTTTCAGCTAAAGTCAAATCCACACCAGAAGAGTATTCATTGTTTATATAAAAATCATTTTTTGAAGGAGTTCCAAAACCAACATAAGCTTTACGCCCTACTGCATAACCTTTTGGATGATATTCCATATAAACATGGCCATTACCCTCTAGAACGAATGCTTTAGCATTGCCTTTAACATGGAGCTTTACTTGTGGGTTTGTTCCAATTCCTAGATTTCCCAAAACCGAAGCGTTGTTGTTAACCAACAGAGACCCCAGGCTTAATCCACCTTGTTTTGTTTGGTTGCTTGCTGATGTGTTGATTGGTGAATCAGCGTTTGCCCCTGGAGCTGTTGTTGTTGGGTTTGTCCAAGGTTCTGCCAAAACAAAACCTGCTGTTGTTGCAGTTAGAACTGCTGTTGCTATTATTATATTTTTTAAGTTTTTCATAAATTTATTTTATCAGAAAAAGTGAGAAAATGAAAGGGGTTTTGATGGAGGGTTGTGGGTGAGATTTTTAGAATTTTCTGGAGGTTTTTGGAGAATGAAAGCCAAAACAAGCGAAGCCTGTTTTGGCTTTGAAAAATTTTAAAAAAAAATTTAAGTTTAAAAGCCCGATTTTGACTGGGTGGGTGTGTGGGTCATAATCGGGCTTTTTTCTTTTTATTAAAAAAATCAAAAATTTTATAATAAAAGTTTTGGTTAATTTCTAACTTTTTTAAAATAAGGTTAAAGGCTCATTGTTGCCCGCTGAACCAAATAAATCATTTTCAGAATTTTCTCGGTCTTCCCAAGTTTCAGGATTTAGTTTTATTTCAGTTTTTGCTTTTGTGTTTCTGTCTTCAAAATACAAAATTTTGTTTTCCTTTGCATATTCGTAAACATTTTTTGTAACTTCTACATCTTTTTCACAATATTTGATGATTTCATCAACTTTTCCCTCGTTCCACCAAGCCACTGCTTGAAGTCCGTTTGCTGATTTTGCCTCGCCAAGTGTTTGGTTGGCAATTGTATCAAGCCCAATTTTTCTCCCAATACTTTCTTGAACTTTTTGGAAAATGTCCAAATGCTTAATTCTGCTTAGATCAAAGGGAGCATATTTTTGTAAAAGCGGAAGATCGAAATGTTTTCCATTGAAAGTAATCAGAACATCTGCATTTTCAAAAAATGGCCACATTTTGTCAAAATCTTCTTGTAAAAAAGAATAATACTTATCGGTTTTGTAGTCATAAAGTGAAAGAACTGAAATATCTAAATCAGCAGGATTGTCACTTCCTACGTCTGCGAAAATATTTCTTGTTTCTATATCAAAAATAATTTTATTCATAATTGTATTTTAACATTAAAATTCAAAATCGTCATCGGATCCGCTTGAAACCTGTGCAAAATGTTTTTCGTCAAGTTCTGTAAATGAAGTTTTGTCTGAGTTAAAGTACATATTTACCACACCTGTGGCTCCGTTTCTGTGTTTTTCAATAATAAGTTTTGTTTCAAGTTCTCGTGCTTTGTCATCGTCTTCTGATTTGTTTCGGTGAATAAACATTACAACATCGGCATCTTGCTCAATTGATCCTGAGTCACGCAAGTCTGCAAGTCTTGGTTCAGAATTTTCCCCCCTGTGTTCGATGTTACGAGAAAGCTGTGAAAGAGCAATGACTGGAACGTCAAGCTCTTTGGCAAGTTGTTTTAAACCTCTTGAAATTTCTGTAACCTCTTGAACAGGTGAGCTATTTTTTCCTGTTTTAATTGGTGCCATAAGTTGCAAATAATCAACGATGATTAAATCAAGTCCGTGCTTTCTTTTTAACTTTCTGGCTGCTGATTTCATTTTTAAAACGTTGTTGTAAGAGTTGTCGTCGATGAAAATTTTAGCACTGTCGAGCCTTGCTGCAGCGTCTTTGATAGCGTCAATGTCTGCTTGTTCTTTGATATTTCCTGTTCTGAGTTTCCAAGAGTCGATCATGGCTTCAGCTGACAAAAGCCTGTCGATTAACTGTTCTTTGGACATTTCAAGTGAGAAAAATGCGATAGTTTTTTGATTTTCAACAGCGATTTTCCGTGCAAAATCTAAAGCTAAAGATGTTTTACCAACAGATGGACGAGCAGCAAGAATGATTAAGTCTGACGGTTGAAAACCTGAAAGTTTGTAGTCTAAAGATGCAAAGCCTGTTGGAACACCTCTTAATTTTCCTTCGTTTTCTTGAAGTTTTTCAAGTCTTTCGTAGGCATCTTTAATTGAGTCTGAGATTGAGTGAAAATCAGATGAGCCGACTGATTGGGAGATGTCAAAAATTTCTTTTTCAGCTAGATCAACAGAAACTTCTGTGTCTTCTGCTTCGTCAAAACCAATTTGAGCGATGTTTTCTGAGGCTTTGATGATTTTTCTTTTGATTGATTTGTCTTGAACGATTTTAGCGTAATGTTCGATGTTTGTAGCTGATGGAACAGCAACAGAAAGTTCGGCTAAATACTCTTCCCCGCCTACTGATTCCAAAACCCCTTTGTTTTTTAAAATTGTACTTAAAGTTAAAAGATCGATTGGTTCGTTTTTGTTAAAAAGTTCAACAATGGCTTGATATATTATTTTGTGTTTTTCAGCGTAAAAAGCGTCTGGGGTTACGAGTTCTATGATTTCGTAAATCGAATCTGACTTTACTAAAATAGAACCCAAAAGGGCTTTTTCTGCATCAATATTTTGTGGTGGTATTTTGAAATCTTTTTTATCCATAACAATATTTTAGCATAATGTTTTGATTTTGTTTTTAGAAAAATAAAAAAACTTGTATAAAAATGTTAAAAACAAGTGTAAAAGTATTTTAAGTACTGTTATATTTTGTTTTTGAAAATGTGTTATAATATAAAAATAAATAAAAAATTATGAGTTTAAAAGTAGGAATTGTAGGACTTCCAAATGTTGGAAAGTCAACTTTGTTTAATGCATTAACAAAAAAGTCAGTTGATGCTCAAAATTACCCTTTTTGTACTATTGACCCTTCTGTGGGAGTGGTTGAGGTGCCAGATGAAAGACTGCACCAACTTGCTGAGATGGCTGAAACCGAAAAAACTGTTCCGGCTATTGTTGAGTTTGTAGACATTGCGGGTCTTGTAAAAGGGGCTTCGAAAGGAGAAGGTTTGGGAAATCAGTTTTTGGCAAATATTCGAGATGTTGATTCGATTTTGCATGTATCAAGAATTTTTGAAGATCCTGAGATTATTCACGTTGAAGGACGAACTGATCCGAAAACTGATATTGAAATTATTAACTTGGAGTTGATTGAGGCTGACAAGCAAGTGGTTGAAAAAAGAATGCAATCAAATGAAAAAGATTTGAAAAGAAATGATGCTGATGCAAAAGTTTTGGATAAGGTTTTGAAAAGATGTCAGGAAATTTTGAACGATGAGAAGTTTATTATTCAGTTTGAAGATGAGTTTTCAGATGACCAGAAGAAAGCTTTAAAAGGTTTGCAACTTTTAACAAACAAACCAATTTTGTATGCTTTGAACAAAGATTTTTCTGGAGAAAATGTTGATTCGAAAGATGATGGGCTTTGGGATGACTTGATGAACTATTTTGCAGAAAATGATTTTAAATATATTGTAATTGACGGTAAAACCGAAGGAGAGTTAAACTCTTTTTCACCCGATGAAAAAACTTTGTACAAAGAGGAGCTTGGAGCTGACTTTGATGGAATCGATGTTTTGATTAAAAAGTGTTATTCTTTACTTGGGCTTATTTCTTATTTTACAGTTGGAAAAGCTGAAACTCGAGCTTGGACTGTAAAAGACGGATCAACAGCGCCTGAAGCTGGAACTGCTATTCACAATGACTTTAAAGATAAGTTTATTAGAGCCGAGGTGATTGATTATAAAGATTTGTTGGCTTGTGGGTCAAAAAAGGTTGCCAGGGAGAAAGGGTTGTTGAGGACAGAGGGGAAAGAGTATATAGTTCGAGACGGCGATGTTATAGAATTCTTAATCTAAACTAAAACTTAAAAAATTGGCGACTTGCTTCGTTGCCTTCATAAAAAAAATCGCTCAACGTAATAACACATACGTTTCGCGATTTTTTTATTCGACGCCTCGCAATTCATCCAATTTTTTAAGTTTTAGAAAGTAAGGTGGGTTAGTAAAAATCTTTGTCAAAAAAGAAAAAATCCTTTCAACGTACTTATTACATACGTCTCAAAGATTTTTTCTCTTTTTCCGCGATTTTCATTTAATTTATTTTATTTTTATTATTGAAAAATATTGAAAGGTGAAGTGTTTTTAAAAGCCCGCCGCCGAAGGCGGCGGGATTTTTTTAATTTTCCAAGTTTTTTAAAAAAGTCAGAAATTGAATGAAAATCGAGGCGACGAATAAAATTATTTTGAGACGTATGTGTTATTACGTTGAAAAATAATTTTATAAAGTCAACAAAGATTTTCGTCAATTTATGACTTTTTTATATTATGTCTTTGGGGCGATATTGCAACGCTTCTAAAATATGTTCATCTTTGATTTTTCCGTTGTTGTCTAAATCTGCTATTGTTTGAGTGATTTTTTTGATTTTGTGAAAAACCCTGGGAGAAAAATTCATCTGCTCGGCTGCTTTTTCCAAAAGTTCTTTTTGGGTTTGTGAAAAAATGACAAATTTGTTAATTTCTTTAACAGACATTTGGCTGTTGAGTTTCTCTTTTCCAAATCTTTCTTTTTGAATTTCTCGAGCTTTTTGAACTCGTTGTCTGATTTGAAAGGACTTTTCTCCTGAAACTTTCTTGTTTGATAAATCTTTGTGTTTTACTTTTTGAACTTCGGTCCACAAGTCAATTCTGTCGATAATTGGTCCTGAAAGTTTTTTCTGAAATTTTTTCAAGTCATTTAAAGAGTAATTTTGAGAAACTGCTGAAGGTGGGTTTAAAGCTGCAAGTAAAATAAAGTTGGCTGGAAATTTAACGCTTCCCTTTGCCCGTGAAATGTTTATATATCCATCTTCAAGTGGCTCTCTTAAAGACTCCAAAACTCTTTTGTCAAATTCTACAAACTCGTCTAGAAACAAAACTCCGTTGTTGGCAAGAGTTACTTCGCCTGGTTTGATATTTGTTCCTCCACCGATAATGGAAACATAAGATGATGTGTGGTGCGGACTTCTAAAAGGTGGCTGTGTGATAAAATCTGTTTCTAAAATTCCACTTGCTGAAAAAATCTCTGTGACTTCTAAAGCTTGTTTTTGTGAAAGTTTGGGCAAAATTGTGCAGAAAGATTTTGCAAGCATTGTTTTTCCTGTCCCGGCAGGACCGTACATTGCTGTGTTGTGCCCTCCCGCAGCTCCAATTTCTAAAGCTCTTTTGGCTGTGTCCTGATTGATGATATAACAAAAATCATTTTTTTGAATTTGTTGATGATTTTGGTTTTGAGGTTCTTTTTTTCGAACAAATGGCTTGATTATTTTAGTTAAATCTTTTTGTTCTTTGTTTTCTTGTTCTAAGTGTTGGGCAAGTTGTTTTAAATTTTTGATGGGAAAAATATTTATACCTTCTATATAACTTGCTTCTTGTTTGTTTTCTTCGGGTAAATAAACAGAAGTGAAACCTTGTTTTTTGGCACAGTTTACCATTGGCAAAACACCTTTGATTTTCTTTACATCTCCGTTTAAACTTAACTCGCCGATGAAAATTTTGTTTTGAAAGTTAAAATTAATTTGTTCTGATGCCAGTAAAAACCCCAAAGCAATTGGCAGGTCAAAAATAGAACCTTCTTTTTTCTTAAAGGCTGGTGAAAGTGAAACGGTAACTTTATACTGTCTGGGTGAATCAAAACCTGAATTTGCTATGGCAGACGGTACTCTTTCTTTGGCTTCATCGGTTGCTTTGTCTGGAAGCCCAACGATTTTGAAAGTTTTTAAAAGACCTTTTTTGGCAATGTCAGACTCTATTTCAACGATAAAAGAATTTAAAATATCAAACTGAGTTGAATATATTTTTGAAATACTCATATTTCAAGTTTAGCACAAAATTTAACAAAACAAAAACCAAATGATTTTGGTTTTATTTTCTTCCTAAAATTTTTAGAGCCATTTTGATTTTTTGTTCAGTATTTAGGCTTTCATCAAGTTCTGTTAAAACTTCTCTGACTTTTGTTCTTTCAAACCCTAAACTTTCCAAAGTTTCGTAAACCTCAAGATCGAAAGATTCTGAAACAGTTTGATCAAGTTTGATTTTTTCAATTTTGTTTTTAAGTTCAATGATGATTTTTTGAGCGTTCTTTTTTCCAATTCCTGAAACTTTTGTTAGTTCATCTGTGTTTTCTGTTAAAACTGCTTTTTTCAAGGAAGCTGGAGTTGAAACGGACAAAATTCCAAGGGCTGCTTTGGGACCAATTCCTGAGATTGTTAAAAGGAGTTCAAAGATTTTTAAATAATCGTGTGTGGCAAATCCGTACAGTTCCAAAGATGTTTCTTTAACGGATAAATATGTGTAAACAAAAAGATCGGTTCCGACAGAAACGTTTTGCAAATCAGTTCCGACAAAAATTTTGTAGCCAATGTTGTTTACGTTTAAAACTAAAAAACTTTCTTCTTTGATTGTAACTTTACCTTCAAGTGTGTTTATCATAAATATATTTTACACAATAAAAAAGGAAAAGCAAAAGGTGGATGGAAAACGGCCGAAATTTTTTGAAACCTTTTGGAAAATAATTTGGGCGGCGCCCAAATTATTTTCCAAAAGGTTTCAAAAAATTTCGGCGGTTTTCCCCAACCCGAAAAGATTGACTTTATTTTTAAATATTTTATAATCTAGTTCGGTTTTTTAATATGAAATACAAAAAAGAGGTAAATAAAAATGTATTTAATCACGAAGCATCCAATAGAAAATAGTTATCTTTCAGAGCTTTTACGGGTTTGTAACTACCTTATGGACCACAGCGCTGAAAGTTCAAAAGATGTGAATGGGAAAAAAAGAATTACTGGTGATTTTGATTGCCAGGAAACTTACTATGAACATAGATTAAGTAAAGAGGATTTAAAAGGTAATACTTTTAGCTTTAAGCTTGATGATATTGAAATATCTTATAGCTCTGGTCTTGAGGAAGTTGTTTTAAAAACTCCAAAAAACTTTGCTGGTGCAAACAATCGTGCTTGTTGGTACAAAGATGTTTTATATCTTTTAAGACACGATAAAGAATTCCTGTTTTGGTCTGAAAGCGGACAAAAATGGGTTCCTGTTAAAGGTGGGATGTTTATTAATTTAAAAATGAAATTGATAAATATTTGGTATAAATTTTTTGGTTAATATCTTGGAGAGAAAAAATGAAAACAAAACATAAAATTCAAAGTGTGATTGACTTAAATAGAATAGTCCGAACCTGCGAATTAATAATGCAAGCAGGAGCGGCAAGCAAAAAGGACCTAAAGAAAAAAAGACGTATTATTTGTGACCGTTTTGGTTGTGCGCCTGGTTACAAATATGAACTGGATGAGTCAGATATTGCTGGGAACAACTTTGTATTCGATGAGGGTGTTATCAAAATAAATTCAACTCTTACAGAAATTATTTTAATTTCTGAAGATGGAGGAATTTTTGACTTTCTTAGAAGTCAGGATGATTATTTATATTGGTGTGAAACCACCTTAAAGTGGGTTCCATCAAAAATTTATATATCTGAAAGACTGCCAGATGGTGGTTTTACAGAACATTTAGTTTTACACTAAATACGGTGCTGGATTTTGCGTATGCAAAATCCAGCTTTTTTTATATGTTATAATTGTGTTTATGAAATTATTATCTTGGAATGTAAATGGCTTTCGAGCTTGGGCTAAAAAAGAAAATGTTTTTGAATTTTTGGAAAAACAAAAAGCAGATATTATTTGTCTGCAAGAAACAAAAGCCCAAAAAGAACAGATTGAAGATTTTATCAAAGATGAAAGATTGGATTTTTTCAAAAAATACAAATACCACTTTTTTAATTCGGCCGAAAAAAAAGGTTATTCGGGAGTTGCTTTTTTTACCAAAGAAGAGCCTTTAAATATTGAGTTTGGAATTGGTCACGACTTGGACTCTGAGGGTCGCGTGATTACACTTGAGTTTGAAAAATTTTTTGTAACAGGAGTTTATACTCCAAATTCAAAGCCTGATTTATCAAGAGTTGATGTGCGACATCAAAGTTGGGACAAAGACTTTTTAAAATTTGTTAAGAAAAAAGAAAAGAAAAAACCGGTTATTTTTTGTGGAGACTTAAATGTGGCTCACACAGAAATTGATCTGAAAAATCCTCAAACAAACAAAACCACAGAAACAAAACCTGGAAATGCTGGTTTTACTGACAAAGAAAGAGAAGGGTTTGAAAACTTTTTGAAAAAAGGATTTATTGACACTTTTAGGTTTAAAAATCCAGAAAGTGAAAAATACTCTTGGTGGTCTTACAGATTTAACGCACGCAAAAACAACTCTGGCTGGAGAATTGACTATTTTTTGGTTTCAGAGAGTTTGAAAAATAAAATTAAAAAAGCTGAAATTTATGATCAAGTTTTAGGTTCGGATCATTGTCCTGTTTTTTTAGAGATAAATTTGAAGTAGGTTAAATGAAAAAGCCCGATTTTGACTGCGTGGGTGTGTTTGTCAAAATCGGGCTTTTGTTTTTTACAATTTTTATTTTCGGCTTAACCCATAAAGCAAAGCTCCTCCACCCGTTGAAATAAAATTTATTTTATCTTCAAGTTTTAGTTTTTGGGCAACCGAAACTGTGTTTCCACCGCCAATGACAAAATACTGTTTTTTGTTTGCAAATTTTTTCAAAATATAAATACTTCCTTTTTTATACCCACCTTCATAATACCCAAAAGGCCCGTTATAAAAAACAAATTTTGCTTTTTTGAAAACCTCTTCAAGTTCTTTATAAGACCTTGGGTTGTTATCCAAAATTTTTTCATTTTTTTTAACTTCAGAAATATGCTTTATTCCGTTTTCAGTTTCTACAATTTCAGGAATAAAAATTTTTGGATTTTTCAAAAGATTTTTGATATTTATGTTTTTATCATCACAAATTGACTTTCCAATTTCAAAACCTTTTTGTTTATAAAATGTATTTGCAATTCCCCCACCCAAAACAACAAGATCAAACTCATCGATCAAGTTTTTAATCATTGGCAATTTTGTTTCAATTTTAGCTCCGCCTAAAAACAAAATCGAAGGAGATTTATGTTTCTTAATTTTTTGTATATTTTTTAACTCATCTTCAAATCTAAAACCATAAGCTTTTTTACTTAAAGTAAATTTATCAGGTAAAGCTGAAACCGAACAATGTTTTCTGTGCGAAACAGCAAATGCTTCATTTATATAAAAATCAGCTAAGTTTTTTAGTTCTCTCGCAAACTTTTTACTATTTTTCTTCTCTTTTTCTGTATGTCTTAAATTATCTAAAAGTAAAATTTCTCCGCCCTCTAAATCTTCAATTTTATTTTGCACTTCTTTTATTTTTTCTTTATCAAAATTTAAAAAAGTTCCAGAATCAAAATAAATATTGATATTGTCTTTTTTCAATTCTTTTTTTAGCCACTTAAAAACCAAATCAAAATTACTCTTTTGGTCTTTTCCAATATGACCTATTAAAACAATCCTGGCTTCCTTTTTTGATAAATATTTTAAAGTTTTTAAAATTGATTTTAAACGAAAATCGTCTTCAATTTTTTCTTTCTTATTTTTATCTTTTTTAACTGGCACGTTTAAACTTGCTCTGATCAAAACTGTACTTTCTTTTTTTAATTTTAGATCTGTTATTTTTTGCATGAAATAATTTTAACATAGATAATTAAAAAAGGTATTTTAAAAAATAATTTTTATGTTAAAATGTTTATATTATAAACAAAATTAAAGAAAAAATAATGAACGAAAAATTATTAATTCCTTTTTCAATTTTAATCGGAGCAGCTATTGTTGGGCTTGCAATTTATTTTGCAACTTCATCTGATGAAAAAAAAGTTGTGGTTAAAGAAGAAAAAGACAAAGTAGTAAAAGAAACTACTATCAAAAAAGTTGGTGAGGGTGATTATATTTTAGGAAACGAAAACGCGGAAGCTTTTGTTATCGAATATTCTGACTTGGAATGTCCGTTTTGTAAAACTTACAACGATGAATCTTCAAAAAAACTTCAAGATAAATATTTAGAAGATGGTAAAGTGGCTTTTGTTTTCAGAAACTTTCCTTTGACAATTCACCCTTCAGCTTTCGGGGAAGCAATTGCAACAGAATGTGCTGGGGTTGTGGGTGGTTCAAAAAAATTCTACGAATATAAAAATAAAATTTTTGCTGAAACAAGCTCAAACGGAAAATTTAATGTAAAAAGACTACCAGAAATTGCAACAAGCATTGGACTTGAAAAAAAAGCTTTTGAGGCTTGTTTGAAAAATGAAGCAACAACTAAAAAAATAAGAGACGATTACAAAAGTGGGGTTGATGCTGGAGTGAGAGGAACACCCACTGTATTTATTCAACTTAAATCTGGAGAAACATTCCCTGCTGTGGCTGACTTTAAGGTGGTGGACGAGGCTCTGGAAAATTACTTTAACCAAAAAGAAGAAACAGAAAAAGTAACAAAATAAAAAACTAATTTAAAATTAGTTTTTTATTTTAATTAAAAAACCCGAAAATTTGGCTGTGTGGATGTGTTTGCCAAATTTTCGGGTTTTTGTTTTTGTTTTTAATCTAGAAAAATTCTTGAAAGTTTAATGTCATCATAAGAAACTTCTTCATTTAGTTTTTCAAAAATCGATCTTAACTTGATTTTTCCACTTTCTAAAAAGTCTTCTTTTTTATTTTCTTTTTTAATCTCTTTGTAAGCTTTTTGAACTTTAGAGAAAATCTCTTTTTGAGGTTTAAACTTTTTTAAATCTTTGATTTTGATTTGGTTGTCTTTTAGTAATTGTTCTAAATGTTTCAAAATAGTGTCATAAGAAAATCCCCTTTCTTCAACAAGCTCGTTTAAACTCTGAACTTTATAAATAAGTTCTGCTGTTTTTTGATAAGTTGTTTTTTTCTCTTTTTTCTCTTTTTCTTTTTTGGCCTTTTTGATTTTTTGAACTTTTTGTTTTACTTCTTTTGTTACTTTTTCAACATTTTCTTTGTCAAAAACAGCATCTATTTTTTCAAAAAACTTTCTTTTTTCATTTTCAATTTCCTCTTTGGTTTTTTGGTCAAATTCTTTTTGAGTTTTCAAAGACGCTTCTTTGATTTTTGAGTCTATAAACAAAGTGAGCTTATCAACTTCCAGTGCTTTTTGGTTCATCCCCAAAACCTTCAAACCTTTTGTGTCTTTAACACGAGAAAGAGCAACATAACCTTGTCCGATTTCGAAAGTTTTTGACAAGTCAATTTCTGCTCCATCTAAAGTCATTCCTTGAGATTTGTGAACTGTAATAGCCCAAGCTAATTTTAAAGGAATTTGCTTTACTTCTGCGATTTCTTTGTTGTCTTGATTTTTCAAAACAAAAGACTGTTGTTCGACTTCTATTCTTTTCCCTTCTAAAGTTTTTACAATGGGCAGATTTTGTTTTGTAAAACCAATAATTTTTCCTAAATTTCCGTTCACATATTTTCCTTGAGGGTCATTTTTAATAAACAAAACCACTGCTTCTTTTTTCAAAACCAATGTTTCAACAATCATTGATGAAGCAAAAATTTTCTGAACATTTTTTTTGGCTCCTAAAGTTTTGGCCTCAAAAATTTGGGTTTTTTCTTGAAGCTCTTCAAGCTTTTTTTGGTTTATTCTGTCAATGTCTATGTTGTGTGTGTAAAGTTTGGTTGGTTCAAATTCAAAAGTATTTTTCCTTGTTGAATTTAAAAAATCAATATTTTCTTGATCAACCTTACCTTCTCTGATTTGCTCTAAAATTTGAATAATCTTGTTGTCTTTTTGCCTGAACTTTTCTTCTAAATAACAAGTTTTTAAATCAAGCTCTTTCCAAACATCACTTTGCCAAGCAAATTTCTTTTTTATGCTTTTGTCTTTGATAATGGGTGGAAGCTGAAAAAAGTCCCCTGAAATAATAACCTGAACACCTCCAAAAGGCTTGTCTGAAAACTTAAAAGCTTTTGTGATTTTGTTCATACTGTCTAAAAGCTCGGGAGAAACCATTGAAATTTCATCAATTAGTAAAACTTTTAAGTTTTTAAACCTTTTGTGTAAATATTTTTTTTGAAGTAAATTGTCAATGTAATAATCATCCACATTGTTTCTTAAACCAAGCCCAAAAAAAGAGTGAATAGTTGAACCATCCAAGTGAGAAGCCGCAATCCCTGTTGGTGCAACAACAGAAACATCAACTGCGTGTTGATTTAAAAAGTCTATATATTGATTTAACAAATATGTTTTACCTGTTCCTGCTTGCCCTGTGATAAAAAGATTTTGCCCGGTTTTTAAAATTTCCAAAGCGGTTTTTTGTTTCATAAAAATATTATATCATATTTGTTTGGAAAAAATTAGCCTAAAATTTTATTTAAAAAATTGGACATAAATTTTTTTTGGTGTTATAATGTGGTTCGGTTTTTTACAGTTTAATAATGGGAGAAAAAATGAAAAGGTTTTTTATACTTTTAATTGGTTTTGTGGTTTTGTTTGCTTATTTTTTTTCGTGGCATGAGTTTTTCTTGATTTTGGATCAAAAAAATTCAAATAATTTTGTTCTACTAAAAGTTTTTGGAAGTGGAATTCTTACGGTTATTTTAACTTCTTTTGCTTTTTTGATTTTTTATCTTTTTTCTCTTTTGCTACCTGAAAAAACAAGAGAAAAAATATTTTCTGAACTGATTGCAAAAGCTCCAGATGATATGGAGATCTGAAATTTAAATTAAAAAAAGAAAAAAGCCCTTAATTTTAAGGGCTTGTTTTTTTATCTTATAAATTATCTTGCTTTTTTGGTTAGGGATAAAATTACTCCCAGAGCCAGAAAGGCTGCTAGAACAGAAGTTCCTCCTTTTGAAACAAATGTCATGGGCATTCCAGAAAGTGGCAAAACACCTAAATTTGCTCCGATATTGTAAAAGGCAGGCAGAACAATTAAAAGTCCAAGTCCCACAACCACCATTTCAGAAAAGCAGTCTTTGGTTTTTTTGGCTTTGCTTAAAATAATAATTAAAAAATAGAAAAATAGAAAAATCAAAAAGATTGATCCTACAAAACCTGTTTCTTCTGCAAAAACAGAAAAAATGGAATCTCCCAAAGGTTCTGGAATTCGACCTGAAAGTTTTTGAACAGACCTTCCAAGACCACGTCCGAAAGTTTCTCCCGAACCGATTGTTTGAATCATTTGAGTTTGTTGATAGTAGTTTCCTAAAGGATCACGAGTTTCTGGGAAAACATAAACTTCAAGTCTTTGTTTTACATGTGGAACAAAGTTGTAAGCTGTCACAACGGCAATGGGTGCGATTAAAATTGAAATTAAAAATAAATATTTGTATTTTGTTTTTGACATAAAAAGCAAAACCAACATTGTGAAAGTTAAAATGATAATTGATCCAAAGTCATTTATGGCAACATAAATTGCAAGAATAGGCAGATAAGTTAAAAAACCTAAAATAACAAAATTTTTGAATTTAGCAAGTTTTTTTCCTTGGGTAACCAAAACAGCCGAAAAGAAAATGATAAAAGCGTATTTAAAAAACTCTGAAGGTTGGATTGTAAAATAGTCAAAAGTAATCCACCTTCTTGCACCTTTGGTTTCAAAACCTAAGGGTGAAAAAACTAAAAGTTGTAAAATTAAAGCGGCTAAAAGTATAAAAATTGAGTTTTTTCTTAAAAATTGAGCGTTTATTTTTTTGTAATTTGCTATAAAAAACATTAAAATAAAACCTAAAACAAAAGCAAAAACTTGTTTGGTTAAAACTGATACAAAAAAAGAGTGGTCCTTTGTACTGTAAAGAAGAGCTGAAAAAAATACAGAAAAACCAATAAAAGATAAAATATATGTTGTATATAAAATTTTTTTATCAAGCTTTTTAAACATTTTTAAATTATAGCATTTTTAAGTTTAAAACGAAACAAAATTTTAATTTTCTAAAACCAAGTTTCCATTTTTAAAAACAAATCTTTGATTGCCTTTTTTTGAGGTTTCTAAAATTTGAATGTTCATTTTTAAAACTCGGTTTAAAACACTTTTGTGTGGGTGTCCGTAAGGATTTGAAAGTCCTGCTTGAATGACAAAATATTTTGGAGAAACGGTTTTTAAAAAAAGTTCTGATGAAGAAGTTTTAGACCCGTGATGTCCTGCAAGCAAAATTTCTGACTTTAACTTTTTTCCATATTTTTGAACTAAAAAATTTTCCATTTTCGAAGACAAGTCGCCTGTGATTAAAACTTTCTTTTCTGTTTTGCTTTGATCTGTAAAATGAATTTGCAAAACAAGTGAAGTTTCGTTTGGGTTCATCTTGTTCAAATTTAAATCTGAAAAAGGATATAAAACTTCAATATAAAGATTCTCAGAAATTTTCAAAATATCCTCGGTGTTGATTTTAAAATCTTTGATATTTTCTTTTTTTAAATTTTTGTAAATCAAATTGTAGACTTCTTTTTGGTCTTTATTTTCTGGAATGGTTTTTGAAGTAAAAAATCCTTTGATTTTATATTTCCCAAACAAGTCTAAAAAACCTCCAACGTGATCAATGTCGTAATGAGTTAAAAACAAAAAATCAATTTCTCTGTTAAAAAAACCAAGTTCTTTTAACAGAGACTTTTGAGCAATTTGTTTGTCGGATAAATCTATTAAAATCTCTGTTCCGTTTTTGGTTTTGATCAGTGTTCCGCTTCCTTGTCCAACATTTAAAAAAGTGATTTGATTTTCTTTTTGTTTTTGAAAAGAAAAAGACAAAATTAAAATTAAAGAAATAAAAAGAAAAATCAAAGTTGCTATTTTTAAATATTTCATAATTTTATTATAACAGATTTTTTGTTTTTCCCTTTAAGCTTTTGTTAATTTTTGTGTTAAAATTGTAATATGAAATTAACAGAAAAAAGAAAATGGATTTTAAGTGTTTTAAAAAAGTCCAAAAAAACTTTGAGCGCCTCTGATATTTTTTCACAAGTTGAAAATATTGATTTGGCAACCGTTTATAGAACACTTGATTTTTTTGAAAAAGAAAATTTGGTTAATAAATACAATTTTGGAAATAAAGAGTTTTTTTATGAAATTAAAAAAGAAAACCACCAACACGCTTTTTGCACAAACTGTCAAAAAGTTTTGCATTTTGATTTAAAAGACGAAGAATTGCTAAAACTTATTAAAATTAAAAATTTTGATGTAAAAGAAGTTGAGGTTATTGTGAAAGGAAGTTGTAAAAAGTAAGTTGTATTTTAAAAACCTTTGAGTAAAAAGTGAAAAACAGAATTTGACGCGCGTGGATGCGTTTAACAAATTCTGCTTTTTTCTAAAGAGAGAAAAAAACAACCTTCTAAAAAAGAAAAGGTTGTTTGGTGAAAAATACAAAAAACTATGCAACAACAATCAACTCTGTTTTTTGTATTTGTTCAAAAGTTTGTGGCTTGTGGTGTTCAAAAGTATTTTGAATAAAAAAGTTTAAATCACTTTCTAAATCATAATCTGGAAAACCCGCTTTTGAAAACTGCTTAATTGCAAACTCAATATCTGAAAACAGTCTGTTTTCGGCATCGTTTACATGTAAGTCCATTGTTAAAACTTCAATTTTTGAAAAATCAGAAATAGAAACAACAGGATTCCCTTCAGCATCAATTGCTGAACGAAGAAGCTCTAAATTTATATGTTCTGTTGAACCATAATAATCATCAATGTCTTCTGATTTTCCCAAAACAACTCCACAACAACAAAGATAAACAAGTTTCAAATCAAAAAGTTTTAAAACTTTGTCTATTTCATTTTTCATCAAATCAGACATGTGCCCCGATAAAATTGATTCGTGTAAATTTTCAACAACAGGTGTTCTGTATCTGACTTTATTGCTTCCAATAATTGAAAGTGGCAAGCGAACTAAATTCCATTGTTGCAAAATACCAAAATCTTTTTGTTCAAGCTTTTGCCTCACTGCAAGCAAAGAGCTGTAAAAAGAATGGTGTGGGTTTAAAAATTTTGTCATTGCATCAAAAAGTTTTTTGTTAAAATCTTTTTGATTTGGAAACACTTTATTTGCTTCTTTTAAATGACCTTTATGCAAACCCGCATACTCTTTTGATTTACATTTATTACACATTTTTACTCTCCGTAAATTTAATTAAAGAACACTGGTAAAATAATTTTTACCATATTGCAAACAAAATAAAATTATTTGCAACAACTAAAAACTATTTTTTTCAAACCTATCACTTTTTTTAAACTTCTCCAAAGTCCTCTCCTTTCTGTTGTTTTGGTTTTTCTCTTTTGCTTTTTCCAAAACCTTTTCAAGCTCACCCTCCCATTTTGTGTCAAAATCAAATGGATTTTGTTTTACCTTTCTTGTGCTTGGCAAATAAAAAATATTTTCGTTTTCAAAATTCTGTTTCACAAAATCTATGTCATCTTCTGACTGAGTTTTATTTGCCACAAATACAAAAGGTGTTTTGTAAAAATTCATAAGTTCTGAAATTTGCTTTGCTGTTTTTATGCTGTGAGTTGTTGGCTCAAAAACTATAACTCCAACATCAAGTCCTGTTACAATTCCTGTTGTTACTCCGTCTGCCCCTGCTTTTTCATCAACAACAACAAACTCGTCTTTTTTGAGTTTTAAAAGTGGTAAATAAGTTTTCAAAGGAGTTGTTAAAATATGGCTGCAAGATTTTCCATATAAAACATTCTCAGTTTGAGGACCCGCTTGCATTAAGTTTAAGTTTTCAGAAATTTTTTTTGTGTACTTTTCTGTAAATTCGTCTTTTGGACTTAAGGTAAATATAACATCTTTGTTTTTTAAAAAAGTTTCTTTGTATTGACTTTCTCCTGTGTATTTTTCCAAATCTTTAAAGCTTTCTCCAAGTGAATTCATCTTAACACTTTCTCCGTTTGATAAGTTAAAAGACAAGTCCATGTTATGGTCACTGTCTATTGCTAAAACTTTTTTATTTTTAACTTGTGTTAAAAAATATGTCATTTGTGTTGAAACAGAAGATTTTCCACTTCCGCCTTTTCCTAAAAATCCTAATATCATAATTTGTTTAATGTGAATTGTTTATAATAAATATTTTAACACAAGAAAAGTTAAATGCAAATGATTTGCATTTTTATTTTATTATGTTAAAATACTTTTTCTGAAAAAGTTGTGTTAAAATGTATGTATGAAAAAAATATTGGTATTGATTTTAATTTTGGTTCCCTTTTTTGCTGGGGCTCAAGAAAGGTATTTTGAAGACAGTCAAAGCAAAATTCAAAAAGTTGAAGTTTTGGAAATTATAAAAGAAGAAAAAAGTTCTGAAAATCAAAAAGATGTTCAACAGTTTTTAAAAGTTCAAAAAGAAAATGGAGAAATTATTCAAAATGTTTTAAATGATTTAGTGAAAGTTTCGCCTGGAACTTCTGTTTATATAAACGAAGTTGTAGATGAAGAAAGTGCGGTTAAAACTTATTATGTCGAGGAAGTTTTTCGGTTAAATAAAATCATTTGGCTTTTTGTATTTTTTATGGCTTTTTATTTGTTAATTGCTGGAAAAAAAGGACTCCGGTCTTTGGTTGCTTTGGCTATTTCTGTTTTTGCTGTGTGGCTTATTTTAATCCCAGCTTTAGCAAAAGGATACGACGCTTTGACAGTTGGAGTTTTGGTTTCAAGCTTGATTTTGTTTTTTGCTATTTTCATTACGCATAAAATTTCGGTGGTTTCTTTTGCTTCTTTTTTGGGTTCATTGATAAGCGTTTTGATTTCAACTTTTTTAGCTTACTTTTCAATTTATTTTTTAAATATTTCAGTTTTTGGGTTGGAGTTTTCAAGTCAAATGTTAGAGCTTTATCCAGAAATGAATTTACAAAATCTTTTAATCGCCACAATTATAATTGGTATTGTGGGAATTTTAGACGATGTGGCTGTGATGCAAGCTATTTTGGTTCGAGAGTTTATGCTTGAAGACAAAAATAAAAGTGTAAAAGAAGTTTTCAAAAAAGCAATGAAGGTTGGACAAGAACATACAGCAGCGCTTGTAAACACAATTGTTTTGGCTTATACTGCTGTTGCTTTGCCAATGTTTTTGATTATTTTTTCTCCAAATTACAAAGAGCAGATTCAGGCGGGGCTTGAGATTGACGGTGGTATGATTTATTCAAATGAGTTTTTCATTGTTGAAATTGCAAGGTCTGTTGTGGGAAGTTTTGGATTGATTTTAACTGTTCCGCTTGTGACAATTATTTCAATTTTAATTTATAAAAAATATCCACCTAAAAAAGAAGGTGGAGCAAAACACTCTTGTGCACATACTCATTAAAAATAAAAAACAACGGTTTTATTCCGTCGTCTTTTTTTATCAAGTTTTTTTTTAGATTATTCGTTGGCCAGACGATTGTCTAATTTTTTGATTCCAAAATATTTGGTATCAAGTTTTTATATAGTTGTAAAGAAAAATAAATTATATCAAGAAAAGTTTAAAGAAAAAATTTGTTTGTTTTTGAAACTATTTTTGTTTTTTGAAGTTAAAATGTTTATTATATTATTTGTTTTTGAAAACTATTCTTTTTATATATTTTTTGAAACTACTGTATTAAAAACTTGTGTTTTTAATTTTGCCAATTTTTGTTATGGCAAATGTTTAATGTTCAACTGAATTTAGTATATACCAAAAAAAATAAAAAGTCAATAAACTGTGGATAAGTAAAAAAGCGGAGACTTAATGTCCCCGCTTATTTCTGTATCTTTTATACATGAAGTTAAAGAAGATTTCGGAAAACTTCTGCATTTTATCTTCAGCTTTCCAAATTATTTTTCTTTCTCCGTCTCCCAAAAAGAAAGATATTGAGAGGATAGTTTTTAAATCTTTGTCAAAAAAAACTTCTATTTTTGAAACCGAATCAAAACTATTCCCGCTTTTACTTCCTTTTCTTTTTAACTCCTCCAAAGCACCGTTGTAAATGAAAATACTTTGGTTTTTTCTATTTAGGTTTTTGTAAAATCTAAATAGGAAATGTTTTAATGAGTGAAATAAACCCTCGTGAGATTTAATATCCATTTGATTGCCTCACAAAAAATAAAAACTCATTATATTATAACAAGTTTTTATAAAAAGTCAAATTACTCTGTTGCCAGACTTATTCCTTTACATTTTTCTCCGCACTGGTTTATGATTTCAAAAATCTCGTCAATTCTTGATTCTTTGGTAGAAAATTTTTGACCGTCTTTCATTGTAATTGAAATGTCTAGATTGTGTGTTTGAAAAATTGTTTGAATTTGGTCGGGATTGTTTTTAATTAAGTCAACTGCTTTGATCCATGTTATTTCTGTTTTGGCGCTTGAGTTTTTTTGTGCCTTATTTTCTTTTGAAAATTCACAAAAACCTTTAGAGTTTAAAGCACCACCTGCGTCTAAACAATAATCTTGATGTAAAAATTGTTCAGCTTTTATTCCTAAAACAAAAACTGCCAATAAAATTACAAGGTTTAAAAATATTTTTGAAATTTTGTTTATGTTCATATATCTTATTATATCATAGGATGAAAATAAAAGCCCGAAATTTTTTGCCCTTGTTTTCACTTGTGACAGGCCTTGCCTGTCACAAGTGAAAACAAGGGCAAAAAATTTCGGGCTTTTATTTTCGTTTTAAAAAAACTGTGAGGCCTTTCCTTGTGGATTTTTGCCTCACGGTTTTTTTGTTATTTAACCTTATCAACCACCACTACAAACTCACCTTTAAGCTTGTTTGGATTTTGTTCAAAAAAATTTAAAACTTCTTTGATACTTCCTCTTTTTTTCTCTTCAAATAACTTTGAAATTTCTCTGATTACAAAAACTTGTCTTTTATCTTCGCAAAATTTTTCTAAAGAAGTTAAGGCTTTTAAAACTCTGTTTGGAGATTCATAAAAAACAGAAGTTTTAGTATTTTGAGCAATTTCTTTAAAAATAGTTTCCCGTCCTTTTTTGTGTGGTAAAAAACCATAAAAAACAAAAGAAGATGAAGTAAATCCAGAAACCGACAAAGCACAAATCAAAGCCGAAGGACCTGCAACTGGCAAAATCTCAACTTCATTTTCAGATAAATTTTGATAAATTTCAGAAACGATTTTAAACCCTGGATCTGAAATTGTAGGTGTTCCTGCATCTGAAACTAAAGCAATTTTTTGCCCTTTTTTTAAAGAATCGATAATTTTTTCAGATTTTTCTTGTGAAGAAAAAGAGTTATAAGAATACATTTTTTTTGATATATCAAACCTTTTTAAAAGTTTTCCTGTTACCCTTGTATCTTCGGCTAGTATATAGTCAGCTTCTTTTAAAACATCGATTGCTCTTTTTGTAATTTCATCTAAATTTCCAATGGGTGTTCCGACCACGAAAAATTTTCCTTTTTGATTTTCTTGATTTGACATTATATTAAATTAATTAAAAATTGATAAATTGGATAAACTATTTTTCCTAAAAAATTTGTTGAAATTAGAACGAATAAAAAAGCAATAAAAATTAAAAGTTGATATTTGTGAAAAAAGTTTAAAACTGGTTTGTAATATTTAACTTTGTAATTTTTAATTAAATCAAACAAAACTTTTGATCCATCAAGTGGTGGGATTGGCAACAAATTAAAAACAGCAAGCAAAATGTTAATTAAAATTGATAAATTTAAAACTTTTAAAACAAGCTCGTTTCCAAAACCTGTGTGAGTAAAAAGAAATAAAAGCAAAAGGAAAAATAAAGCTAAAATAATATTTGAAATTGGACCGGCAATAGCTACTATTGTTTCTCCCCATTTTTTATTTTTTAAATTTTCTGGGTTATAAGGCACGGGTTTGGCAAAACCAAAAAAGAAAGATGAACCTGAAAGTAGAAAAATTAAAGGAAGTATTATTGTTCCAAACAAATCAGCGTGTGCAATTGGGTTCAAAGTTAATCGGCCTTTGTTTTCGGCTGTGTGATCTCCTAAAAATAAGGCTGTATATCCGTGAGCAAGTTCGTGCACGATAATTGAAATTATTAAAATAATAAAAAATATGATTGATTCTGTTGTTATCATAACTTGTAAAAAAATTAATTTATGTTATTATAACATAACTAATAAAAAATTATGAGTAAAAAATGTGATGTAACAAAAAAAAGCTCAACAGTTGGTGGAGGATATTCAAACAGAATTCGTGCAACAGAGTTTAATCCAACAGGAAAAAAAAGAAAACAAGCTAATATTCAAAAGAAAAGAGTGTTTGTTGAAGAAACAGGAAAAACTTATAACCTAAACTTGTCAACAAGAGCAATTAAAACAATTGCAAAACACGGAGCTTACAAAGTTTTGAAGAAAGCAAACATTATAAAATAAAATCAAGTTTTGGCTTGGTTTTGTTTTTATTGTTTTTTAAAAAAACTTCGGCGGGCACGGGAAGTGCTGGCCGAAGCGTTTATGTATATATTATATATTATTTTGATAAAAAGTAAAGGGGTTACAAAAAAGTTACCACATCTTCAAAATCTCGTCTTAATTTTTCTTTTGGTCTTTTTTCAGCTGAATACCCGAAGGCTGCCAAAACCGAAACTTCTTTGTTGGAAATATCGTAATTGTTTTGTTTTAAAAAATCTAAAACTTTTTGCTGGTAAAACCCCTCCATTGGAATTGAGTCGATTTCAAGCATGGCTGAAGTTGTTAACATATTTGCAAGTGGAATGTGTGTTTGTTTTTGAGACCAAGCGTTTATTTTTTCTTCTGTTTTTAAGCTTGAAATAATAAATTTTCCATATACAAATTTCAAACCCCTCTTAACAACAAAATTTAATTTTTTGAATTTTGAAAACAATTTTTCAATATAGTTTGAATTTACATCTAAACTGTTTTTTGTTTTGTTTAAAATAATAACAACAAAAGATGCGGTTTTGATTTTGGTTTTGTTTGTAATTGGAACTGTTTCTGAGAGTTCAGCTTTTGCTTTTTTAGTTTGAACAACTACAAAATCCCAAGGCTCGATTCCAAAAGAAGATGGAGAGAGTCGCCCTGCTTCTAAAATAGTTTCTTGATCTTTTTTAGTCACTTTTTTGTTTGGGTTGAATTTTTTGCAAGCATATCGGAAGTTAAAAATCTCTATTATATTTTGATTTGGTATTTTTGTCATGTTTTTATTTTAACACAAGTTTATTTTTTGTTATAATATAAGCATGAAGATTTTAACACTTTTGACAAAAAGGTCTGTTAGGGAAATTTCAAAAAACAGAAAGTTTTTGAAGTTTTTTTCAAATGTCAATTTTAAAGTTGGAGATATGTTTGAAATAATTGAGGGAAACAAAAAATCAAAAGCTGTTGTTTTGAAAATTCAAAATGTTTCTGATTTAAAAGAAGAAATTCGAAGTGGAAAAATCGAGATTAAAAAACTAAAACTTTCAAAAAGTGGAGATTTTAAAGATGGAAAAATTGTTGAAAATTTTGAGATAAATCAGATTAAAAAATATTTGAAAAATCCCTTTGAAATTAAAAATTGTCAAAACAAAAATTTAAAATCTTTTTTCCCAAACAAAAGACAGAAAAAATCAATTTCTGAAAAAAGCAAAAAAAAAGGTTCTACAAGTTCTATTTCTGAACTTTTAAATACTGACAATATTTTAAATCGAGAAAAAAAATACCACTCTGAAATGCAAGAGCTTGTTGATACTATTCGAAATTATTTTGGAGAAAATGCCGCTTTCGGGTATGGATCTTTTTCTTTTTATATTGGAATGTTCAAACAAGTGCCTGAACACAAAATCAATCAGTTTTTTGCAGAAGCTAAGCAAAGTCGAAAGACGAATTTTGAAAAGAAAAAAGAGTTTTGGTTTAAAATGGGAAAATATATTAAAGAAAAGAAAAAATAGAAAAACTCGTTTTGGAAAACGAGTTTTTTAAGTTTTTATTTTTTGTGCAGAAAAAGATAAGCCCCAAATCCAATAAAGGTCAAAACTCCTGCAACACCAACCAGAAATAGTATATTGTGAACCATTTTTCTCCTACCTTAATTTTGATTAAAAAAGGCTCGTTGAACGAGCCTGTTGTAAAAACTAAAAACTAGTTTTGTTAATGATGGATAAACTTTTCGAACCCGAAATAAGCAAATAAAACGAGTCCTAAAAGACCTGCGGCTACAAAGGCTGACAGTAGCCCGATAGCCAAGATTGTAAAAACCGGGAACATAATATACCTCCTTTGTTGCCGTTGTTTTATTTAACCTATATTCATTCTAACAGTTTATGTTTTTTGTGTCAACACCTTTTTTGTAAGTTTTTGGGAAAAGTGAAAACCACCTTTGGAAAACCAAAGGTGGTTTTTTTTAAGTTATTATAATTGTTGCCATACCCATTGCTAAAGCAATAGCTGTTGCTATTGCAAGCAGTGTGTATAAAAAGAATTCTAAGGTTTTCATTTTGTGCCCCTTGTATTTTTATTTAACAACAAATAAAAAAAATAAAACTCCCCAAATGGTACTTGCCGCAACAAAACCTTGCCAGAACATAATCTGGTTTAAGGTTTCTGTTGTTCTTTGACCAAAGGTTTTTCTAACCTTTCTCATTTAACCACCTCCTTTTGTTCAATTTTTGCACCTCTTTTGAGGTTTAAGTAATTAAGCCACATATATGTGGCAAAAAATGCTATAACAACCAAAAGAACCATTAGATCTTTCATTTTTTGCTCCTTCTATATTTGTTTTTAAAGAATTAGATTGGCATTATACACCTTTGTATTTTGTTTGTCAAATTTTTATAATTTGACAAAAGCCCGATTTTGACTGGGTGGGTGTGTGGGTCAAAATCGGGCTTTTTTGAGTTTTTATTTTAATCAATTTTTAAATTTATCACTTCTGTGTTATCAATTGCTTTTTGGATTAAAAATTTATCTAAGTTTTTTTCTTCTTCTTTCACTTTTTCTAAAACTGATCTTGTTTCAGGTTTATCTGGTACAAAAAGTTCGCAAGCATCTTGATGTGGACGTTCTGAAATTTTGTAAGTGTTAATTTTTTTTGCAAGTTCTAAAATTTCTTGTTTGTCGTAAGTGATCAACGGTCTTAAAATCAAATTGTGATCATCAAGTTTCTCTGAAACTGTCACTAAGTTTTCTAAAGTTTGTGAAGCAACTTGTCCTAAACTGTCTCCTGTTGTAAAAACTTGTGCTTCTAGATTGTATTGTTTTGAAATTTGCTCTGCGATTTCCAAAAAAGCTCTTCTTTGCAACAAAATAGAATATCTTCTTTCTGCATTTTGAACAATGTCTTTTTGAATATCAATAATTGGTACTAAAAAAAGCTTTCCAAAACCTTGAAATTTAACAAGTTCATTTGCAAGTTCTTTAACTTTCTCTATCGACCTTTTGTCTGTTTTAGGAACTGAGTGAAAGTGGGCAAAATATGTTTCAAGTCCCCTTTTTTGAGCTAAAAAAGATGCAACTGGTGAGTCAAAACCTCCTGAAAGCAAAACAATGTTTTTTCCAATGGCACCTGTTGGAAGTCCACCTAACGCTTGTTTTGGTGTTCCAAAAACTAAAACTTTGTCATTTCTGATTTTAATATTTATAACAAAATCTGGATTGTCTAAATCCACTTTTATCTTCCCAAACTTTTTTTCTAAAAAATTGTAAACTGCAGAACCGATTTGAACATTTACATTTTGAGTTTTAAGCTTGTCGTTGTGTGAAACTTTTTCTGTATGCACACCGAAAGTTTGGATTTCTTTTTTTGAAAAATCAAAATCTTCTAGAAAGTCCAAAACGGTTTTTTCTAAACTTTCCATTGAAAAATCTTGTGCAAAATATGCTTTGTAATAGTTTGAAAAACCAAAAGTGTTTTTAATACTTTGTTCTAGAAAATTTATTTCATCATTTGTAATGTCTTCTGAAAGTTTGATAAAAAAAGAACCTCCACTTTTTTTATCAAATTTGATCTTGTGTTTAATTTTTTTGATTTTTAAATTTAAAGATTGAAAAAGTTTTTTTTCAAAAAAAGAAATGTTTTGTCCTTTTAAATAAACTTCTCCAAAATTTGCTACGATGTATAATTTTTTCATAATATTTTTAAATTATACTACAAACTTTCAATTTGGGGAAATAAAAAAGCACGGTTTTGACGTGTTTAGTTGCGCGAGTCAAAATCGTGTTTTATTTTTTAAGCAAGCCTTACATTTTCGAAATGTTATTTTTAATACTTTCATTATTCAATAAATCTTCTTGTTCTTGTTTTGAAAATTGTTCTGTTTTTAAAGTATTTTCAGTGTTTGTTGAAAATGTGATTTCGTCGCTGTTTAAACTTTGTGTGATAAACATTTTGATTAAATTTGACGGAGTTGTACCCATATTTTTTGCTAAAGCTTGAAAATCAGCTTTGGTATTTTTTGGAATTGTGATATTTAAAATTGCTGTTTGATTGTTATTTGTCATATTTATATATATTTTATATTAAAAATCAAGTTAAAAAGCCCGAAAATTTGGCTTGTGTGGTTGTGTGGACCAAATTTTCGGGCTTCTTTTATTAATTTTTTAAGGAAGATATTTTGTATCACGCCAAACTTCTGGAAATGGAAATAATAAAACTGTGATATTTCTGTTTTTTTGATTTTGTGTGTTTTTTAAATTAACAAAACATTTGGTTCTAGTACAATTGATATTTGAAATTTGGTATTGGATTTTTTCATTTTTATTTAAATAATAATTTGTAATATACTTTTCTATACTTTCATATCTAAATGCAAAATATATTAAGTATAATTGTAACAAAATAAAAAATATGAAAAATAAAATTTTTGGTTTTTTCATATTTTTATTTTACATTTTCTCTACAAATTGAATTCCAAGCAAATCAAGTCCTTTTTGCATAATTTTTGAAAACTTTTTTGTTAATTTTAAATTATACAAATAATTCTGATTTTCTTGATCTAAGATTTTTGTTTCAGCGTAAAATGAATTAAAATCTGTTGCAATTTGATGTAAATAATTTGCCAAGTGGTGCGGAGAATAAGATTCTATAACTTTTAAAATTATATCATCGAAACGACATAAATTTTGTTCAAATTCTGAAACATCGCTTGTTTTTTGAGCATCTTCTTTTGTGTTTTCTTGATTAGTTTTTTCCAAAACTGACAAAGCTCTAACAAGAGAATAATTTAAATAAGATTCAGTGTTTCCTTGTAAAGATAAAGCTTTTTGAAAATCAAAAACCATATTTTTACCACATGAAACTTTCAAAATTGTGTATTTTAAAGTTCCAATGGCAAGTTTTTCCATTATTTCCTCCTGCTCTTTTTTTTCAAAATCACGATCTTTAATTTTTTCTTTAATGCTTTCTTTTACTTTATCAATTAAGTCAGCTGCTAGTGGTACGTTTCCGTATCTTGATGAAATTTTAACATTGCCCGCAAAACCAAGTCGTCCGTGTGAAATATATTCTGAATCTTCTTCCCAACTTTTTTCAATCAAACCTGCTGCTTTTTTAACAACTTGAAAATGCCCTTTTTGCTCAATGTCTGTTAAAGTAATTGATTTGTCAAAGTCGTAAAGACTAAACTTTTTTTGTAAAAGTCCTAAGTCTTTTCCAGAATAAGTGGCAAAACCGTCACTGTTTATGAAAACATTGTCGTAAACACCGTATTTTGAACCTTCAAAAATAATTGCCCCTTCTGATTTTTTGAAAACTTTTCCAATATTGTTTTGAATAATTTCTTTTCCAACCTCTTCTGACTCTGATTCGTAAATAAATCCGTCAAATCTTGATCCAAGTCTTTTTGTAATGTCTAGAAAATATTGCTTTGAAATTTCAACTCCTTTTTTGTAAATTTCAAAGTTCTCCCCTTCTTCGTTGTAAATGTCTTTGTTGATTTGAATTACTTCGTTTTTAACATCTTCTGATTTTTCAAATTCTTGTGTTCCCAAAACATATGCATCACCAAAAGACTTAATGTCAAAAACTAATTCGTTTTTTTCTTGTTGCATTTTGTGTTTTAGACCCCAAACTGTTTTGGCAATTCCAAGTGATTTGTCCGATGGAAAAGAAATTTGTTTAATATCTGCTTTGGCAAATTGAAAAACTCTAAATAAAGATTCCCCTACTGCGTTATTTACCAAATGTCCAATGTGAAATGGTTTGAACAAGTTTGGTGAAGAGTGTTCGATTAAAAACTTTTTGTTTTTTAAAATATTTAGATTTAAATGTTCGTCATTTACAAAATCTGAAAAATATTTTTTTGACAAAAAGAAGTTTATAAAACCTGGACCTGCAACTTCAACTTTTGCGATATTTTGATTTGGCTGAATTTTTGTGATGATTTGTTGTGCAAGTTCACGCGGACATGTTTTTTCTTGTTTTGATAGAACCATTGCGATGTTTGAAGAAAAATCACCCATTTTTAAAACATCTGGATTTTCAACAGAAATTTTTCCTGCATAGACAATTCCAAGCTCTTCCAGAGCTTGTAAAATGTTTTCTTGTATTTCTTTTTTTATTTTTAAAATCATAGGGATATTATAACATAAATGAAAATAAAGCGCGCGCAGCCGAAGGCTGCGCGCGCTTTATGTTTAGTATACAAAAGCACGATTTTGACAAACACAACCACGCAGCCAAAATCGTGCAAAAAAAAGCCAAGCAAAATTGCTCGGCTTATTAAAAAACGCAGACTTTTTTGAAACCGAAATTTGCTTACGCAAATTTCGGTTACCTTCACACACCTCGAGAAAAACAAACTCCCAATCTCCAAGCACCTTTACACGCTCTCACTCCTCCGACATGCCAATCACTGGGTTTGTGCATGTCAACATGTACAATCTTACCGTTCGTACCTATTGAGTTTGATAGAGAGCTTCCTGAAATAAAATCTTTAATTCCATATTTTCTCTCTTGTAAAATTAACCGATATATGATTTCACTCGACCTTTCTCTTAAAAGCTGACTTATTGAAATTTCTGAAAGTTTTTTTGTCACTTCTTCCCAATAAGGTGAATAGGCTATCTCCTTTTTAAACTCAACTTTTCTTTCTAAAAACTGATCAATGGCATTTTGATATACTTCAGGAACTTCTTGGTTTTCAAAAACCTCATTCTGAAGATAAGATATCAAAACATCCGTTTGTTCAAGATAATTTTTCTGCGTACTGTCCTTAACAACTTCAGGGCCTGTTAATCTCCAACCGCTCCTTGGAGTTTGCTCTTTCAAGATTTCATCATCTTGTATATGGGTTTTAAAACAAAAAATTTCTTCCCCCTCACTTGTTTTATTGTCCACAATATCAACCATTTCTTTAACAGTAAATGGTTTCCCGTCATTAGTTTTTTCGACATAAAGAATTAAGTGTTGCCCAAAATCCCTAGCTCTCTCCAGCTCTTTCCAAGAAAAAGGAATCGCTGGAATATTTTCAGGATAAAAATCAAAGGTATTTTTAATATCTTCTGGTCCCAAAAATTGTTTTGAACCCATAATTTTTTCGGCCCCCTTGATGTCCACAACACCGTTTTCGACAATTATGATTTCTTTTTGCAAAGAATTACTAATTTCGTTTAGTGTTTTTTCAATTCTTTTCAATTCTTTTTCCATGGAAAGAATTAATTTTTTAATTTTTTGCGTGCTCATTATACACTCCTCAATATTTAGGGTTGTCAATCCCATTTTCAAAAAATTTCTTTTTGGTGACAAACCAAAAAGTGTCTGCAAACTTAAGCAGAATTTTGGAAAAAAGTTTGGGTGGTTTTCTTTTTTTCAAAATTCTGCTTAAGTGGTTTTTTAAAAGAACTTTAAATGTTTTGGTCTACCAGCGCCGACGAAGTCGGCGCTGGTTGTTAACAAAAAACATTTACTGAAAATAATTATATCACAAGTGTTTCGAGTGTCAACAACTTCACTTGAATTAAAAATATTTTTAAAACATAAAGCCCAAAAACAGCTTCGCTGTTTTTGGGCTTTGTTAAACTTAACTTTTAATTTAAAATTTTAATGAATTAAAATTGTTTTGTTTGGTTTTAGTTTTTGAATAAAATATTTGTCGTGGCTTGTAAAAATTATAGAACCATTATATTCAACAAGTGCTTGTTCAAATTTTTCTAAAACTTCCAAATCAATATTGTTTGTTGGCTCATCTAAAATCAACAAATTGTAATCTGAAAGCACAACATCTGCGATAAAAACTTTTAACTTTTGACCTTCTGAGAGTTCTTTGATTTTGTTTTTAACAATTTCAAAATCAATTCCGATTTTTTCTAAGATATTGATGATTTCTGTTTTACTTTTGTGACTTTGCCTTTCCAAAAAGTCAAAAACAATCTGTTCTTGATTTTGGTTTAAAGATTGAGACAAATAAGCTGTTTTGGTTTTTGGAAAAAACTTAACTTCTCCTGAACTTTTTTGAATTTGACCCAAAATCATTTTCAAAATAGTTGTTTTTCCACTTCCGTTTTTTCCATCTAGAAAAACTCTGTCTTTCTTTTGAACATAAAATGAAACTGGACCGATTTTTTTGTTTCCAAATTCTTTGTATAAACCAGAAACATCTAAAACAGCATTTGCGGTAATATTTGTTTTAAACTCAAAGTCAAAATATCTCTTTTCTTTAAAGTTTTCTTTTTCTTCAAATCTTTGGAGTTTTGTTTTTTTGGCTTTGAGAGTATTTGCCATTTTCTTCTGAACTGATTGAGTGATGTTGAAGTTTATGTATTTGTCATTGTCTTTTGAATAATCTTTCTTTTTGTCTAATTTTGTTTTTTGAGTTGCTCTTTGAATTTCTTTTTGAATGTTTCTTTTTTGTTTTTGATTTTGAAAATACAAAATCTTTTGTCTTTGCTTTTGACTTTCAAAAGTTTGAACAAAATCTGAATAATTTCCAGAATAAATTTTAAATTCATTTATAAAACTGTCTTGAAAAAATATTTTTTCAACTGTGTTGTCCAAAAAAGAACGATTGTGAGAAACTATCAAGAAAGTTTGTTTTGAATTTAAAATATATTTTTCTAAAAACAAAATACTTTCTTTGTCTAAATTGTTTGTAGGTTCGTCTAAAAATACAATGGGGTTGTTTTCCAAAATAATTTTTATAAGCCCGACTTTTGTTTTTTCTCCACCTGATAAAGTGTTGATTTTTAAATCTGTGTTTAATTTTTCTAAACTTAATTCTAAAAAAAGCTTTTGGGCTTTTTTGAAATTTTTGCCTAGGTTTAAAAATTCAAAAATGCTTTTTTGAGAATCTATTTTTTGACTTAAATAAGAAATTTTAAAACCTTTTTTAATTTCAATACTTCCTTGATCAGGCTTTTCTAGACCTGCCATAATTTTTAAAAGAGTTGTTTTCCCGCTTCCATTGTTTCCCACCAGTCCGATTTTTTCAGAATTTGCAACTGAAAATGAAATATTTTCTAGAAGTTTTATTTCATCATTATATTGTTTTGAAATATTTTTGAGTTTAATAATATTTTTATGCATATTTTTACTTTATTGTTAATAAAAGTTTATAATAAAAGAAAAACCGATTTTAGTTCGGTTTTTCTGTAACGATATGCTAAAAAGACTTTTTGATAAAAGTTTATTAAGCATAACAAAACAAAAGTTTTTGAAAAACCGTTTTTCAAATATTTTATTTTATTCTAATATGCTTAAATATATCATGTATCCATATTATACCTGTTTTTTAGTTTTTTGCAAGGTTTTGAATTTAAAGCGCGCGCAGCCGAAGGCTGCGCGCAAACTTATTTTATTTTTTAAAAAGTTGAGAGGCAAGGCCTCTCAACTTTCGTTTTGTTTTTTCTTTTACAAAACATCTTTATTTAATGTCTTTCCAAAAAGCTGTATATGGGTTACCCTTATTTAATTCTAAAAACTTTACATATCTTTCTTCAAATTTTTCTTCTCCAGCTGGAGCATAAACAAGAATTTGACTGTGCCCCATTTCTTTACAAACTTCTTCTGCTTTTTGATATAAAAGTTTTACATATTCTTCTTTCTCGTATTCAGGCAAAACTGCAAACCTATAAAGCCAACAACTTCTGCCGTCTTCAAAAATTGTAACCGTACCCACAACATCTCCTTTACTTTCCAAAACTAAAACGCTGTTTTTCTTTTCATTAACCAAGGTTGAAATTTTTTCTTCCGTGTCTCTTGCTTCATCAAATTGTCCACCAAATGTATTTGGATGGAGATATATTTTTTTTATCTGCTCATAATCTTCTTTTTTGTATTCTCTTACAATCATACATTTTATATTATAATACTTTTTTAAAAAAACAAAAATCTTAAAAGGTTGATAAACACAAATCTTTCAACCTCTATTTTTCCCCTATAAAATATCTTCAATTTTAATTCTTAAAAAGTTGTTTCCGTTCCACTTGTTGTTTTCAATACTTCCAACCAAATTGATTTTTTCTTGCTCTTTGATTTTGTTTTCTAAAACTTCCTGAGGAAAAAAATCTTTGAAATAAAAACAAATTGCATTTTTAGTAAATCCACGAGAATCAAAAAATGAAAGCTCTAGATGTTCTTGGCTTTTTCCAAATTTTTTGACATTTTGAATTATAATATCTTTGAACAAAAAAAGTGGTCTTTGGTTTGCCATTCCGTATGGTTCGAGTTTTTCAATTTCTGTATAATTTTGAAAATTTATATCATCTAAAGTTAAAGTTGAGTCAATTACTTTTTTTTCAGGATCAAGTTTTTCGATTTTGTCGATATTTTCTTCTAAAATTTGTTCCAGAGTGTGAATATTTTCTTCCAAAAGTGAAAAACCTCCGGCTTTTTTGTGTCCCCCAAAACCTAAAAACTGATCTTCTGTTTCTGACATTAAAGAAAAAACAGAGTAATCATTTCCAGAACGACAAGAACCTTTCAGAATACCGTTTGTTTCCGTATCAGCTTCGGACCAAACAAAAACTGGAAGCTTTTTTTTGTCTGCGATTTTGCCTGCAATAAGCCCTAAAATTCCAAGTGGCCAAGTTTTGTTTCCAATAACAATGACTTTTTGGTCATTTCTTTTTTCAAGTTTTTTCCAAACTTCTTTCATGATTTTTGCTGTTTGGTATTTTCTACTGTTGTTTAGTTTCTCAAGTTTTTTGGCATTTTCCAAAGCAACTTCTTTTTTCCCAGCTAAAGCCCAAAAAGAAATAAACGGGTTTTCAAGTCTTGAAGCAGCGTTGATTCTTGGACCAATGGCAAAACCTAAATCATCGGCTGTGATTTTGTTTTTGTGCAAACGAGCTTTGGCGATGATTTCTCCCAAACCTGTTCTTTGTGTTTTGGCTAAAACTAACTGACCGTATTTTACAAAAACCCGGTTTTCTCCAATAAGCGGAACCATGTCGCAGACTGTTGAAATTGAAAGTAAATCCAAAAGCCACTTTTCCCAGCCGTTTGGAATTGGTTCAAACTTTTTTTTGCCGATTTTGAAATTGTTTTTTTCCAAGTGTTGCAAACAAGCCGAAACAAGTTTAAAAGCAACTCCTGCTCCTGCAAGATTTTTGTCGGGGTATTTTTCTGTTTTAACTTTGGGGTTGATAATAGCAAAAGCATCAGGAAGAGTTTGAGGGATGTGGTGGTCGGTGATGATTAAGTCTATTTTTGCTTTTTTTAGAAGTTTGGCTGAGGCAACGTCGGTGATTCCACAATCAACTGTAATGACTAAATCTGGTTTGAAAAACTGTTTTGAATCTTTGTGTTTTTTTAAAACTCTTTTGATGTCTTTTTTGAAAAAAATTGTTCCTTGTTTGATTTTTTGAGCTTGTTTTTCTGTTAATCCGTAACCATCTTTGTTTCTGTCTGGAATATAGTTTCTGAAATTTTGGTAACCTATTTTTTCAAAAAAGTTGTATAAAATGGCTCCGCCTGGAATTCCGTCGGTGTCGTAATCTGAAAAAATCAAAATATTTTGATTTTCTTGAATAGCTTTGAAAATTCTTTTGACAGCTTTTTGCATATCGTTGAACAAAAACGGATCGTGAATATAGTCCCATTTTGGATCTAAAAAATGTTCTATATCTTCTTTTTCTTTGATGCCGCGAACAAAAAGCAAGTTTGCTAAAAGTGGATTAAAGTTTTCTCCATATACAGAAAGAAGCTCTTTTTGGGAAAGAGGTTTATTTATGATGTATTTTTGTTGGAGTTTTTTAATCATATAGTAAACTATATTTTAACATAAAAATTTATTTTTTCTTTTGTCTTGATACAAAAGAAAAAAAGAAAGTGTTTTGTAAATTAAAAGTTAAGTTACATAATATAATTAAAAAACACCGTTTATGGTGTCTTTAATTATATTTTTGTAATTTCAACTTTAAAAAAGTTTTGTCTGTGCCCTTGTACTTTGTGGTAGTTTGATTTTGACTTAAATTTTTGAATTCTGATTTTGTCTCCTTTTTCTTCTGCTAAAAGTTTAGCTTCAACTTTTTTTCCTGAAACGAAAGGAGTCCCTAATTCTGTGTTTTTGTCATCATCTGTTAAAACAACATCTTCAAAAGTTATTTTATCACCTTCTTTAAAATCACCTTGTAGTTTTTCGATTTTGATGATATCTCCAACTTTTACTTTATATTGTTTTGCACCAGTTTGAATAATTGCAAATGTCATAATGATTGACATTATACTAAAAATTCTTTAAAAAAACAAGTCTTTTGGGTATAAACTGGGCAAAATTTATTATTTTAAAATCCGTGAGGCAAGGCCTCACGGATGAGGTTTGGAGATGGGGTTTGGGGTGGTTTTTTAAGATTAACATCTTTGTTTGATTTTGTAAGCATAGAAAAAGTACAAAACCGCAATTAAAAAAGTAAAAAGAAAAGCAAAATCAAATATACTTTGAGGAAAAAATAAAGAATAAATATATAAAATTAAAAAATATACAAATCGCCCTGTCATTGAAATTGTGTTTTTGTAAATTGAAATTGTTAATGATCCGTTTTCTTTTGCGCTACCGTAAAACAAAGAATCAACTGCTGACTGCATAAAGATGAATAAAGCTGAAACGATAACAGCGGTTGTATAAAAAATTAAATCTTCTTGAATAAAATATCTTAAAAAAAACATCATTCCGATTAAAAAAGTTGTAATGTAAATTGTTTTAATGTAAATTCCTCTTTTAAGTTTTGAAGCAAGGAAAATTGAAAAGATTGAAAAAATCGGAATTAAAACAGCAAAAATTGCCACTGATTTTAAATTTCCAAAATAAATAAACAAAAAAACTGGAAAAATAACTGCTTCGAAAGTTGCTAAAATTTTATAAAAAGCTAAAAAGAAAGTGTTTTCTCGGTTGATTTTTGAATTGAAATATTTTTTTATACTTTTAGCTTTGTCTTCCCTTTTAAGTTTAATATCTTCAAGTTTAATTAACGGAATAACCGAAAGTAGCATGAAAAATATCATAATATAAAACAAAACATCTTTGTTGTTTGAATAAACCAAAACAAAAGAACCTAAAATGGGAGCTAAAATCGAAGCACTGACCCAAACAAAATTTAAAATTGAAATATTTTTAGTTAAGTTTTCTTCTTTTTTATTTGTTCCAACAAAAATATAGTTTGCAACTGTGTAATAAAAAGCATCAAAAAGTGCCCCCAAAAAAGCAACAAGGGTTAACAAGTATAAACTTTGATGTTTTTCCAAAAAAGGAATTGAAAAGAAAAACAAAATATTTACAAAAGTTGCAAAAATGATAATTCTTTTGGTTTTAAAAATTCTCATCAACTTTTCTGAAAGAAAGTTTAAAGGAATATTGAAAAAATGAAAAACAAGATAAAAGAACAAAATTTGACTGATTGTGTAACCTGCTTTGTAAAGCAAAATGGGTAAAAAAATTGAGATTAAAGAAATTCCAAAAACAAAAAGCCAAGTTGATGTTTCAAATCTCCAGAAATCTTTGGTTCTGGAATGATACATTTTTTGAATTAGGGTTAAATTTATTGACATATTATTTTATATTTAATATATAATATCAAATTTTGGAAAATAAAAAAAGCCCATTTTCGCTCAGCTTTAAATTTCAAAAGTGCGAAAATGGGCTTTTTTATTTTTCTAAGTTTTTTACTATCTTATCTCAAAACCACTTTCTTTTAGCTTGTCATAAACTTTATCCATGGCTTCGTTTGCAAACACATCGTCCAAAGTTTTTTCCATTGACTGGAAAACAATATTAAAGGCAAATGACTTTCTGTTGTTTTCTTTGTCTTTGTAAATGTCAAAAAGTTCAAGATCAACAGTCTCGGTTGGCAAAACAGATTTGATCAAATCTTCAGTAACTTTGACTTGAAAATCAACTGGAACAAAGAACGAAACATCTCTTTTGATTGTCGGATATTTTGAAACTGTTTTATACTCAACTTTAAAGTCAACAAGTTCAAGCATTTTTTCCAAATCAAGCTCCCAAAAGTTTACTCCAACATTTCCAAAAACTTCATCGTTTTTGGAAACCTCTGCTACAAAGTCCCCTTCAGAACTTTCTTTCCATTCCACATTTTCAATTCCAATTTTTTCAAAAACTTTTTCCAAATACCCTTTTGTTTCTAAAAACAAATCTTCTTTAAATTTATCTTTGATTTTTCTTTTTGGAATATATCCTGCAAAATAGAATCTTTCTTCTACAACTTTGTTTTCGTTTTCAGTCTTGTCGTCTAAAAACACTTTTCCGATTTCAAAAAACTTTACATCATCTGAATGTTGCAAATTCTTATCTCCTTTTTGAAATAATAAAGGCAAAAGTGAAGATCTTAACATTTTAGCATTTGCAGAAAGTGGATTTAAAAGTTCAACTTTTCCTTGTTCATTTAAAGTTCTGTTGTAAACTTCAAAAAATCCATAATCTACCAAAACATCAGAAACATGATAAATCATTTCTTTTAATTTGTTTGCTCTTGGAATTTTAAATTCTTCAACCGGAAGACTTTCTTTGATATTTTCAAGTCCGTAAATTCTTCCAACCTCTTCTGCAAGATCCTGCCAAATATTTAAATCAAGTCTTTCAAAAGGCACTTTGGCAAAAACTTTGTCTTCTTTTTCCAAAACCTCAATTTCAAGTCTTTTTAAAATTTGAACAATTTGGCCATCTGACAATTCAAGCCCTAAAAGAGAATTGATTTTTTCAAATTTAAATTCAATTTCAGCTTTTGTTTCAAGGTCGGGTTTTGTGTCAACAATTTCTGCTGAAACTTCAGCCTCTGCGTATTTTTCTAGCAAATATGACATAAAGTCCATTGCGATGACAGTTTTCTCTTGTGGCACTTCATTTTCAAATCTTTTTGAAGCGTCTGTTTGAAGTTTTAGTTTTTTAGAGCTTGTTCTGATGTTTTTAAAATTAAAATTAACAGCAGAAAGCATCAAAGTGTCAGTATTTTGATCAACTCCTGAAACCTCACCACCTTTGATCCCTGCAATATCAAGTGCTTTTTGGTCGTCAGCAATGACCAAAACACTTCCGTCAAGTTCGTGTTCATCTCCTGATAAATCTGTTACCTTTTGCCCGTCTTCTGCAAACTTAATATAAATATTTTTCTTCCCTTCTCCTGCAAGTTTGTTGTAATCAAAAGCATGCACTGGTTGCCCTGTAATCCACATTACATAATTTGTAATATCAACAACATTGTTAATACTTTTCTGATCTATACTTTCCAAAAAGTTTTTTAACCATTCTGGACTTTCTTTAATTTTTACATTTCTTGCAATTATTTTTGTAGCTTTTGGAACAAGGTTTGTGTCTTGAACTTCCAAATTTACAAAGTCTGAAGTTTTAAAGTCTGAACTAAATTTGTGTTCTTTGTATTGATCTTGAAAATTTGTGTAAGGAATATCCAAAACAGCTGAGATTTCTTTAACAATCCCCATGTAACACAAACAGTCAGAAGATCTGTTTGGTAAAATATCCCAGTCTATTAAAACATCTTTATATCCACTTTCAGTTTCTACTTCTTCTATTCCTTCAAGTTCAAAAGAGTGTAAACCAACAGCTTCAGCCAATTTTTCAGCTTCTGGAAGTTTGTCTTCAAAATATTTTTGTATTGTATTATAAGAAAATTTCATATTTGTATTGATTAAAATTGTTTTAAAAATGGAATATCACCATCATAAAAATCTCTAATATCTTCCACTCCATACTTTAGCATTATAAGTCTTTCAACACCTGGTCCGAAAGCAAAACCTTGATATTTTGAACCATCCACTCCTGCTTTTTCTAAAACATTTGGATGTACCATTCCTGCTCCTAAAACTTCAATAAAACCTGAACCTTTACAAACATTACATTTTGGATTTATTTTTTCTTTACATTTAAAGCAAGTCACATCAACCTCAATTCCTGGTTCCACAAATGGAAAGTATCCTGGACGAATTCTAATTTCTAAATTTTCGTTTTCAAAAAACTGTCTTAAAAAATAAAGTAAAGTAGTTTTCAAGTGAGAAAGAGAGATTTTTTCTCCAACCACAAGTCCTTCAAGTTGGTGAAACTGGGCTTCATGTGTTGCGTCTGTGGCTTCGTTTCTGAAAACTCGTCCAGGGACAATGATTTTAAACGGTGGTTTGTTTTTCTCCATATATCGAACTTGGGCTTCTGAAGTGTGAGTTCTTAAAACTGTTTCTTTCAAACCTTTGATCCAGAAAGTATCTTGCATATCTCGAGCTGGGTGGTCTTTTGGAACATTCATTGCATCGAAATTGTAAAATTCATTTTCAGCTTCCACACCTTGAAAAATTTCAAATCCCATTTTTGCAAAAATATTTTCCATTTCTCTGATGGATTTTGTAATAATATGTAAACCTCCTTTTTTTGTTTTCTTCCCAGGAGCTGTTACATCTATATTTAAATTATTTGACATAAACCTATTTTACCACAATTTAAAAACAAAAACACCTTTTGGTGTTTTTGTTTCTTTTTATTGTTTTCTGTTTTTTCTTGTTGTTTTTCTTTTCTTCTTGTTTC